>Ga0181520_10000631_pt1 | contig 76406 bp, 73 predicted proteins | sample PEATcosm2014_Bin_29_FD_132451 | JGI IMG/M metagenome (GOLD analysis project Ga0181520, IMG submission 132451) | Peatland microbial communities from MTU Mesocosm Facility, Houghton, MI, USA - PEATcosm2014_Bin02_30_metaG | ecosystem: Environmental > Terrestrial > Soil > Wetlands > Peat | place... | reverse complement strand
GCACTGCCGATCCTCGCCGGGACCGCGAACCAACTGAGCGCAAACGCCGTGCTCCCGAGCAGGATGTACCGCATGAGCGCCGCCGTCCCGTTGCCTCGGCGGACCCGCGCCGTCCGGCGCGTGCCGCCGGCAACGTCGTCGGTCTTGAACTGCGCCCGGAAGAGAAACAGCTCTTGCGCGAAGCCGGGCGCTTCCGCGTCGTCCGCACGGCGGACCTCCGCGAGACACTTTACAACGGCAAAGCCGGTCCCCTTGAGAACGACCTGAAGTATCTGCGCGATAAAGGGCTGGTTGAAACTGCGCACATCAATCTGCGCCGCGACGGGCAGCGGCGCACGATGGAGCGCGTCGAAGTTGTCACGTTGACCAAAGATGGCCGCAGCCTGCTGGTGAAGCAGGGCGACCTGCCGCGTGACCAGAAGGTCTACGCGGGGCTGGTGAAGCCGCGCGAGGCCGAACATGACTCACAGATTTACCGGGCATACCGGAAAGAAGCCGAGCGCATCGAGGCCAAGGGCGGCAGCAACCTGCGCGTGCGCCTCGATTTCGAGATCAAGGCCGATGTGCAGAAGGCCATCTACGCCGAGCGCAAAGCAGATCCCAAGCGCGACATGGCTGAGATTAAACAGCAGGTCGCCGAAAAATTCGAGTTGCCGTTTGTCGATGGCAAAATCCAAATCCCCGACGCTCGCATTGACTATGACCTTCCGCGTGACGTCGATCGAGATCCGGATCAGGACCAGGGTTCACGCACCGGGCATGAGGACATCGAAGTTCTGACCGCCGCCTATCACGCCGGACATCTGCGCTCGAAGGCGCAGGCCGGTTTCCGCAACTATGCCTCGGCCTCCGACCGCTCCTCGCTCACCGCAAGGATCGAGGACGACAGTCATCTCATGGAAAACATTCTGGAGCTATAACCATGAACTACGACCCCATCTCTTCACTCGAATCGATTGGCTATGTTGAGCGGGAAGCCTCGTTTCTGTATCTGGTCGCCGTGCATTCCGGTTATTTCCTGCGCCGACAATATCATCGCTTCGCGCAGCGGGAAGGCGGCAGGCTGGTCGAACGGCTCCTCAAAAAGGCGCTTCGCCACCAGCACATCCGGGTCATCGAGTGCAGCCAGGGGCGGCACATCTATCACCTCGCCGCGAAGCCGGTGTACGACGCCTTCGGTTGTCCGGACTCGCAGAACCGCCGCATCAAGGGCGATGCTTCCATCAAGTCCCGGCTCATGGTGCTGGATTTCGTCCTCGCGCACCTGGACTCGAACTTGCTCTTGAATGAAGTAGGCAAGGTCGATTTCTTTACCACGCAGTGCGGTGTCCGCTCTGAGTTGCTGCCCCGCAGCTACGTTGGACGGCTGATGTATTTTCCCGATGGCTTTCCCATTCTTGTGTCGAACGCGGGTGTTCCGCGCTTCACCTTCTTCGACGAAGGCCAGGCTACTGCTACCCGTTTCGAGCGATTTCTCAAACAGTACCAGCCCTTGTTCGCCGCACTCGGCGAGTTCGAGTTGATCTTTGTTGCCGACAGCGACAGCAACTTCGCGCGGGCGAAAGACGCCTTCCAGCGCTTTCTTCCCACTGACCGTCTGCGTGGCGTTACCCCGATGACGCCGCTGGGCGTCGATCACTTTCTCGATTACCTCACCATCAAGGAGCGCTCGGAGGCGAAAGGCAGCGGAGTCCTTCTCGGCGATCTGTCCATCCTGCGCGAAGGAGAGTCCATCTACACCTCGCTCGAACATCTGGCGTTGTATTCGGCGTGGAAGATGCAGACAACCACCGCCGACAAGATCCGGCAACGGTTTCTTCAGAGTTCGCTGCGAGTCACGTTTACGACCGTTGTGCTTCCGTATCACTACCCCATCTACACGTTGCGGCAGGAGGCTCCTCTCGAAGAAGACAACGAGACCCCGGAGCAGGCCCCGGACGAGACCCCCGAGGTGGAGGCTTAGTAATGAATAAACAACGAGTTACGCGGGAGGGTAGGGTCAAGGACAAGTATGTGTCGAGGTGGGAGCGACCCCGGTCCTGCGGACCTGCCGCGTCGGCTGACGCCGCGCTGGTCGCTCCCACCTCGGCACACTGCGTATCCAGAAAATATCTGGACTGGATACCGAACTGATCTGCGCTGGATACAGGCCGGATCAGTCGCTGCTCTTCATCGCATCCGCGGCAGATACAAACATGATCGCAACTTCATCGACAGGAGAACCCCATGAGCAAACTGAAACTGGAACACGGCGTCAGCCGGATACGACGCGCGAAGCTGCAATCCTCTATCGACCAGACGGTTGTCGATGACATCGAGCTATTGGCGGAGTGGTCGAACAACGAAACCAACTATGTCGTAAACGAATTGTTGCGCTTCGCTCTTACCCAGGAAGAAGACTTCCAGAAATACAAGACCAGCTCAGCCGCGAACTCTGCGCGGCCTGCCAATAGTGCAAAATCTGCGCACGCATCAACCAAGCCTATATCCGAATCTGCTGCGAAATCGGATGTGACAACCGCGGGTACAGCAGTTCACGCATAAGCGAGGCATCGGTACATGCGATTCAGAACTTTTCTTCAGAACATCATCCGTCCCCTGGTCGAGTACCGTATTCTGCTCGCGCTTGGTCTGAGCGCAGCCAGCGGCATCGTCCTCAACACACTCTACCCAATCAACCAAGCGAATTCCTTGCTGCGGTTGATCGCGTACCAGCGGCCTCCAGTCTTTCACGGACTGGTCTGGAGCTACGGCTTGTTCCTGTACAGCACCCCGTTCATCGCCTTTTCGATGATCTTCTCTCTCATGTATGTCCATCTATATAGGAGTGAGTCTGAGTTGGTCGCCGGCTCGCTGCCGCCCTATCCACATCCACGCACCCGGTCCGATCTGTCCCTGGTACTTGGCGAGGTCCATCGCCAACTTATCCCAGCGCCTAGCCCGGTTCCGCAGTGGCTCTCGATCCCGGAGCGCGGGCTCTATACCGGAATCGCGTCCTTCGGTTCAATCGGCTCAGGCAAAACCTATGGGCTGATTCTGCCGGCGATGAGACAGCTATTCGCGTACAGGGCCAGTGACCCCGAGCGGAAGTTGTCGGGGATTGTCCTTGAAGTCAAGGGCGATCTCTGTCGCCAGCTTCAGCGCATCCTTAAATGGTGCGGGCGGGAGCAGGATTATGTCGAAGTCTCGCTCGACGGCAATATCCGGTACAACCCGCTCAATAACTCGCTCGATGCTTACGCGCAGGCATTCAACATTGCCTCTATCATCACGTCAATATGGGGCAAAGGCAGAGAGCCGTTCTGGCAGCAGTCCTACACAGACCTTGTCCGGTACGTGATTATGCTCCACCGCATCCGCGACGGATACCTTACGATGGTCGACCTCTTCCGCACTGTCATCAGCGCGGGACGGCTGGAAGAGATATTGATCGAAGTCGGCTCTCGTTTCAGCGCGACCAGCTATATCGGTATCGATAAGGATGCGTACCGGGAAAGCGAGTCGATACTATCGCCGCTGGGTTTCGAGTGGCGCCCCGATGCCAATCTTTATGTTGTGGCCTGGACACCGGAGTTGGAACAATTGCTGATTGAGCAGACCAGCTCAGAATTCCTCATCTATACGCGCAAGCCATCCGATCCATCGCGGCGCGGCCGTTTCGAGAGTGTCCAGTATTGGTACTGGGAACACTGGAAGTTCTTCCGCTCCGAGGTCAAAACCAGCATAATCCAAGGCATTGCGGTCTTTCTGTCGCTCTTCGAGACCGATCCCGATGTGCGGCGCGTCTTCTGCCCGCCGAAGGAACTCTACGACGGCAAGCCATGCGCCGACGATCCGCGCGGCATCGTCCTGCAACCGTTTGAGGATCTGATCGAATCGGGCACCGTTGTTGGCCTGAACTTTCCCGTGGCTCTGAACCCGGCGCTGGCGAAGACCATCGGCACGATGATGAAGATCGATTATCAGCGGGCCGTGATGCTGCGCATCCCGAAGATGGATACACACCCGGAGCGGCACTATCGCCCGACCGTCTTCATCTGCGACGAGTACCAGAACTTCGCCACGGTGGGCGCCGACAATCCCACTGGCGACGAACGCTGGCTGTCCCTCTCCAGGCAGCCGAAGTGCATCCCGATCGTCGCCACGCAGAGCGTATCGAGCCTCAAGGATGCGCTGCCCAACGAGGGTGTCAAGACCTTGCTGCAAGCTCTGCGTAATAAGGTCTTCCTCACGACCACGGACCCGGAGACGGCCCGGTACGCCTCCGAGTTATGCGGCAAAGCCGACCGTACCCGCATCAGCTATACCGTCTCGGAATCCTCGGCCAACGCCAACGTTGGATGGCTCAGTGGCCGCACTTCGTCCAGCAAAGGTTCCGTCTCTGCGTCCAAGCAGTATCAGAAACACAAGGAGCCTCTGTTCGAGGAAAAGGTCTTCTTCGATCTCAAGAACGCACAGTCCATCGTTGTCGCTTTCGATGGCGTCAGCCCGCTGCCGCCTACCTATTGCTATCTCAAGCCAGACTTCCTGCCCGTCACCATGAGTTGGTTCGACCAGGAACGGATCGACTTCGATCCGGAAAGGATTTTATCGTGAGCTTCGAGATCATCATCCCGTTCCTGAAACCCATCGAGCATCTGTTTGCGAGCAGAACTGTGTCCGAGATCATGGTCAATCCCGACGGCTCGGTCTGGATCGAAGAGGCGGGATACATTCAACTTCTGCCTGATATCCGCTTTGACGAGGGCGCTCTGCTTACCGGGCTTGAAGTGATCGCCAACCGCTTCGGCAAGAAGCTCGATGCGGATTCCCCGATCCTGAACTTGCGCCTGCCGGATGGCAGCCGCATGGCCGCGCTCATACCTCCAGTGGTTAATCCAGGTCCGATGATGACAATACGTCGATTCACCTCGCGCAGCTTCACGCTTCACGATTTAATCGAGCGAAAGACACTGACGGAAGCACAGGCCGATACCCTGACGCACTGCGTCCAGAGCGGCGACAACCTTCTGATCTCAGGGGCGACCAGTTCAGGAAAGACAACACTCGCTAATGTGCTCGCCAGTTTTATCCCTGACAACGATCGCATCCTGATCCTCGAAGATGTGGCCGAACTCTATATAAGGAAGCCGCACGTCATTTCCGCCGAAGCCCAACTCGATACACACAAGAGTCAGATCGGATTTGCGGACCTGCTCAAAGCGGCTCTACGCCACAGGCCGGACCGCATTATCGTCGGCGAGATTCGCGGCCCGGAGGCTCGTGTCTTTGTCGATGCATTGAATACCGGCCATCGGGGATCGCTTACCACGATTCATGCCAACGGGGCCGAAGATGCGCTGCACCGTCTGTCGCAGTTGGCGCTGCGTGGCTCTGGTGGCGTATCGCTCAACGATGTGGAGGAAGAGTGCCGGCGATCCATCGATGTAGTCGTCCATATTGCCAAGGTTGATGGAGTTCGTGCGGTTCAGCAACTGGTGCGGGTCAAAGCTTCCTGATGCATGGCGCGCAGGATGTTACTGTACAAGCGCCGCGCGCTCCGCTTTTTTCTTCTGGCGCCTGACCTTGGCCCAACGTTTGCGCTGCGCCGTGGCGATCGCTTCGCGGGCATCTGCACTCAGTGTCCGCTTGGGCTGTTTGACGGCAGGAATCTGCTTTGCAGTCTGTCGAGTTGTTCCATCCGAAACGGCAGCGGACGCTGCAAGTGTGCGGACGCGAGTCAGGAGGGCAATCGCCGCATCGATCTCCTTGACCAGATTTCCCTTCGGTTTGCGCCCAGTTTGTTTCTTAGCCATCGTTCTGTAGTCTCCTGTGCGCATTAAGCGCACAAATATCTATCCAGCATATCAGTCTGGACGTTATGCACTTACTGCCCGGGGACTTCCCATCCTTGGTTTGTCAATTGCAATCCCGCAATTTGATTTGTCTTCGATGCGCCGCTTACTGTTGCCCCAATGTCTGGAAATGCCCGCTGAACATCCGGCCTCTCTGCCCAGCAGGCGAGGTTGACGATCTTGTAGGTATACGTCACCTCGGTCTGAGAGAAGGCTCCCATCGTCATCGGTTCCGTCCATTTAACGATCGAATCGACGGTCTTTTGGCCATAACAGAGGCTGCCGGTTTGTCCGAGGAGGCCGGGAGCCTGCCGGAAGTATTTCTTTCCTTCCACGGCCAGTTCATAACGTTTCACTGGCTGGGGCGGAGTCGAACCCCGCAGAGGGTCCAGCATCCCGTGAACGACCGCTGTCGTATCGCTCGAATGCACCAAGCCAGCCTGTTCCAGAGCCGCCAGCTTTGGCCCGATCCCATATTGTTCCTTTTGCTCCGATAAAGGAACATCCATTGGAGACTGGCGAACGATCGCGGTACACGCGTCGCCGTGTTTCGCAAGATACTGATTGATCGCTTTTGTGAAGTTTCTCTCATTCGGTTTCTTGGTGCCATTACAGGCAGTGATGAAGAGAAGAGTTGCGATGGAGATGAGAAGGATCCTGCGCATGAAATGGTCCTCCGAAACAGGTTGATTGAGTTGCAAGTGCGGCCAGAAACGATCGCGACCGATCCGCTCGTACACTCTGGATTCAATACCCGGCAGACCATTACCTCAGCTGCGAGTTTGATGCTGACGCGCTTTCCTGAGCTTTTCTGTCTGTGTCCACAGAATGTGCTGAAAATCGTTCACGATGGATGTACGGTTATCCCTACGTACAAAGACTCCAGTCTTCATCGTGAGTAGCTTGTCGGCGAGCGGATGAAAAGCGATGCCCTTCGCTGTCAAGTGGGACCAGCCACTACTCACCATCGCAATACCTTTCCCCTCAAGAGCCATATGAATAGCCTCGTAGAACGTGAAAGGCTGTGCGATTACATTCAGATCAATCTGGAGCACCTCGAAGTAAGCAACGATCTCCTTGAAGACCTCTGGAAGAGCATGTTCCGAGACTGCGATCAGCGGTTCCCTATCGAGATCTTGCGGCGCAATGGAGTGGGAGCGAAAGAGCCGATGGTGTGCAGGAATGCAGAGCATCAGCTCTTCATCGAATAGTTCTCTCGTCTCCAGTTCTGAATAGCTGTTAGGCAGATAGCCAATGCCAACTTGGTAAAGACCTTCGAGTACGCCGCGGATTATTCCTAGTGTGTGCAGGCTGGTGTATCGAATGACCGGGTCGTTAGGTCTGTCGAAGTGCAGATTGGAAACAACAGCCATCAATTCGGGGCTAAGAAACGAAGAGTATGCAATCTGAAAAAGCCCATCTTGACGGTGCATGAGATTACGCGCCCGCTGCGCTGCACGTTCCCAGTGATCTAGGGACTGGAGAATCTCTTCGATAAAGACTTTGCCGGATTCAGTCAAACGAAGACCTCCGTACCATGGGTAGAAGAGCCTTACCCCGACTTCCGCTTCGACATGGTGCACTCTGCGGCCGAGGGCGGGTTGTGTCATGTGCAGGCGGGTGGACGCACGCGACAAGCTTCCTTCCTGCGCCACCACAATGACGCACCTGAGATCGCGGACTGTGACATCGTCTTGCATATTGGACCCTGGCCACAGAAAGGACGCGCTCGCTCCCCTAGCGGGTCCTCTCCAGTCTCACCCTTGTCAGGCTCAGACGGTTTTCCCCAGGGCCCGAAATCTGCATCTCCTTTGCTCCCCGAGTTGCGATCACACCTTGTAGGCTGTCATTTCTATCAAGCTGGCCGAAGCGATCTCCGGCTTCACCGCCTATGTCGTTTTGTTCTTTAATGCACGAACCGTACCAAATGCCATTTATCCAGTGGAAGTGTGTCTTAACTAATGGAACGATTAGAGTTATAGGGCGGATGGAGGAAAATCTTGCCGGACCAATCTGGGCAGGTTTCTGGCGCATTTGCGGCACTGGTTGCCCTATTTAAGACTATCGTTCTTCATGACGGCGATTTGAGCACCGAGCGCAGCAAGCCAGACTAGAAGAGCCTTACCAAGATAAGCAGTACGCAATACAGTTCCCGTCAGAGCAAAGGCTGCCCAGAGCGGATTCCACGTGTCGTTGAAGTACCTCGTCTACGATGCCTCGGTCTACTGCGTACCCGCCATTCAATCCAACTTCGCCACTGGCACATCACTGGCCGGTTTCCGGCAATCGCTGCCGCAAATGAGCCAACAGATCGCAAGCTGTGCCGCGCGGCCCAGCACGCCGGAATCTTGATATCCATTGGAATTAGATAGTTGCAGATAAATACAGAAAGAAATACTTATGGCGCACCGTGTGCATTAAGGAAAGACAAAGTCGGTCTGGGAGCCATGTGGTGAAGCCGTTTGCAACAAGCATTCTGTTTACTGGCATCCTCGCGATGGTTGCCACTGCATCGACGGTTCCACAGCCGAGCAATAGCTGGTCCGCGCAATGGTATTGCTACCGCGCAGAGTTGGACGCCCGTCTCCCATGGAAGAGACCCCCTGTGAAAGCTCAAGCTCGCTGATCGAAGGCCAAGGAGCAGTCGAGGCCCGATACCCTCATCGACTACGCGAGACTATGCCTGCGCGACATACGGACAAGAGGAAGATGATGACAGGATCTGAAGCCACGCTTAGCGAGGAAAATCCGTATTTTCAGGAGTGGACACGACAAATCGATGCCCAACGAAACCGCCAGGGAATGCTTCTGAAGGCTGACCGCGCGCGAGACTTTGACATGGTCGCGAAGGTGTTTGCGTTTCGGAAATCCTATATCCAAAAATATGCTCATGCCATTCCTACTGGCGCTGCGCTAAACACGATCTCCTCCTTCGCCCCGATCGTTGAAATGGCTGCCGGCACAGGCTACTGGGCCTCGCTTCTGAGGGCGCAGGGAGTCGACGTTATCTGCTACGACAGGAATCCACCAGGGCAGCCCGGCGTAGAGAACAATCGTTTCCACGAGGGAGCTAAATGTTGGACGGAGGTGTTGCAGGGAGACGATTCAGCAATTGATTCTCATCCACATCGCACATTACTCTTGTGTTGGCCGCCGCCGAATAGTGATACGCCAGTCCGAGCTCTAACCCGATACCGCGGAGAGCATTTCATATACATTGGCGAACTCCCCGAAGATGAGGACGGCTATTTATACTTCACGCATCTTGGGAAGACGGTGCGAAAGGGAGTGACGATCGTTCCTCAATTCTTCGCAGAACTCCGTCGCGAATGGGATTTGCTTAAGCAGGTGGAGCTACCGCACTGGGAAATCTGCTTGGACAATCTATATGCATTCAAACGGAAGGTCAATCCTCAGATGAAGACGCTCCGAATTTCACGGGGCTGAAGCACGTGCGATTGGTTCCGCGCCTCCTTGCGCCGTGGAGCCTGGCAGCAATTCCTGCTCAACGATATTGCGTGTCGGTCAGTATGCGTTGAACGTCAGCAGAGTTTTCATCAGCCATCTGAATTGACGCCAACGCATCCCCTGATAGGCCGCTATGTTGCATGAGGAGCACCTCAAGAGTGGTATGTACCAGCAAGGAAGGCCCCGCCAAGTTCCTTCGCAGAGAGTGGAACGACGAGGATAGTTCCCGGAAGGCCCGCTCTCTTCGATTCCTCGCCACAGCAGCGAACCCAATGTGACACCAAACGCGAGAAACAGGACACGATAGGTTGCCATCATCAGCATGGGACGGAGCAATTCAGTCACAAATCCGCTGTCCGCCATACAGCGTGCATTTTGACATCAATCAATGATGCGCCTACGCCAAATAAGGTTCCGAAGAGGATTCCCTTGTATTTCGCTCCATATCGCAGCATCGGTTTCCTCTCCGCGCTGCGGCTTATGCATTTCTAGTAAACGCAGCCTGGTCTTCCCTCATTGACGGTCTATGGCCGTCGATCATCAGGAACACATCCAGGTATGCGCTGCGGATTTGATCGATCACAAAGCCTGCATTTCGGACCGCGCCCACAGTGTCCCGGTTTACGTCTGAACCGAGAAACCGCATCGCGAGGTTCATCATATCCTGCTCGAGTGCGATCAGGGGATTTCGGCTTCGCACATGCTCCAGCATGAGAAGCTTTCCGCCAGGCTTCAACACGCGCCGCAATTCTGAGAGCCCTCGGTCGGGATTGGGTACACTGCAGAACGTGGATGCGGTCGCAATGGTATCGAAAGATGCGTCTTCAAACGGCAGCTTTTGAACATCTGCTTCCATCAAGCGCAGATTGCCGTCATATGACTCTGCGCGGCCCTGTGCGCGGCCGAGCGCCTCGACGTTCACGTCGATTGCAATGATGTTGCGACGAGGCGGAAAGTTCGCAAAGTTCAATCCCGATCCGGCAGCAACAAACAAGACCGAGTCGCCCATGTTGGCGAAGAGCGCTTTTTGGGCAAAGGCCCGCCTCCGGGCTCCAGCCATTTCCTGCAGGTCATAAAGCCACGAAGGCTTTCGAAGGATGTAACTGGGCGAACTCAACTTCCCACCCGAGCGGCGAAACGCACTCACCTGGAAAGTTGTCCTCCGAAGCTGGATATCGAGGATCACAAACACCATGCTGATAACCAGCCCCGACATGGCGCCGAAGACAACCATTAGGTAGCGACTTGGGAGCGGCAGGTAGGCTGCGATCATCGCTCCCATTCCAATGAAACCGCCAGGGATCATCGCCTCCATCGATCCAATCAGGTTGCCGATGAAATAGGAAATGAGGGACTGAAGAACCATCACAATCGACATCGCAGCCAGGAACGACCACCAAAGAGGCCAGCTATTCGGAATCAAAAATTCGTGGAATCCGACAACAAGGACACCAAGGAACGTTCCAAATAAGGCGTCAAGTGCCCAAAACATAACAGAGGTCCGTCGATAGCTGTGACATCGGCCAATTCTATCCTTGGGAGAAACACAATTCAGGCAGTCGGGTTGCACTGCGGCGCTACAGCTCATATGTGACATATATCCTCGTTGAAACCTGCAATGCAGTTGCACGTGTCGCGCCATTCGCAACCCTCTGCGATGCCTACAAATGAGACCTTACTCACCATCTAAACGCCTGCTGACAGTTCCGCCTTAGGCCCCCTGTGCCAAATGCGCCAGCGAATGGACGATATCAGGCAATCGGATGGGGTCTCCAATCACTGCCTGGAGGTAGCGCCGCAGAATTGTGGTATCTGGAATGTCCACTAAAGCCTCTCCTGGGTTGCATATTGCGGGTCACAACAGTCGGATTAATGAGACTTCGCGCAGGAGTACCGGTTTGGCACCGCACGTGCATTTCAATGGGCCGTGGGCAGCCGAATGACTATCATCGCACCGCCGGAAAACGTCATCGCCGTTCAAACGGAAGTTGGCTTCGTACGTACTCTCGAGTCGTTGCGCATCGAGCTGCCCCGCCACGAGTTTCGCATTCTTGGGGAAGTGAATTTCGGCCGCGAGCTCGACAGCGTCATAGGGTTGGTCAATGCGCCGTACGCAGTTCTGATTGTGTGGCATCCATTCGCCGCCTATCAGGCTCTGCTCAGCAATCCCAACGGAGGGCTGATGGTTCCTTTCAACCTTGCTGTGTATCAACATGGCGATGTCACAACCGTGTCAGTCCTGAACCAGCCTTCACTGTTACCTGAAGCGTCGCTGGGGATTCGCGCACTTGGCCAGGAACTGAATCGAAGGATACGCAGAGTCATGCTGGATCTTGGAATGCACGAACGGACGAGCGGTCACCAACGGGCAGAGCATGAGAAGGCGGTGCGGATGTGATGGAGTTAGCGAGCAAGAAGCCAGTGCCTGCCTTCTGGGCCATGTGGAAGCGCGTTCGTCGAATGCTTGCAGCAGCTCACCCTTATGAACAGTCCCGGGGCAAGAAACTTCTTGTCGAAGCGATTGAAGGAGCAAAGAGGGCGATTGTAGCCGAACAACATGAGCAACAAGAGTTCGCGCGCGAAATGGGAGTAACGGTGCAGCGCGCAGAGGATCGCGGTCCATGCAGGGAAAGAAACGGGCACCACGCACTCAACCGGCTATGAAGCGGTGGATTGTCTCAACTCTCCGGGCGTGGCCCGCGTCCCCCCAGACATTGTTGCTGGCATAGGCATGAGCAGCAGTTTCAGGACGTTGAAGGTATTTTCGATGCAGAGGAATCTGATCTGCAAGCAGACGCTTCCGATGTTCACGGCTTTGAAAACAAGACTCCAGAGTGTGATTCAAATCACAGACCGGAGGGGAAATGGTTAGGATACTCGGTACACTGGTATGAAATTTTTGTCCAAAATCGTCACGACGATGCTCCTCGTAATACTGGGAGCCGGGCCTTTGCCTACGTTCGCGGCGAATCCATGCCAGACCCATGCGAAGTCTTCCATGTGTTGCCCAACAGGCTGCACCATGATGGCGGCGATGAAGAATGCCGGCCCTCGTGAGCGGAGCGAATCCGACAGCCCCGCGCAATGCGGCTGCCAGATAGCTCCCGGCGCGCCAGCTTTGGCTGCGGTTGTGCCAGCTCCGCGAGAATCAAGTGCGGTGATATTTGTGGCCGACACGCTCGCAGACTTCAAGCCTGTTGCGGCGATTCGCATGGACGAACGTTACACTCCGCCCGACCGAGAGCCTCGGAATCACTCCCAGTCCGTCCTCTGCACCTTCCTTATCTGATCTTCCCCCCAACTGCATTCTTTAGTGCGGGTGTTGCTGATCTCATCGCACGGAGTCGCGTTTGTTATAGGCGCTCCGACGCCTGAGTCGTCGAAGATTTTTCCTTGATTGGGTTTCAATCTGAACTCCAGGAGTTAGATCTGTCATGAAACGAAAGAGTTTAAAACGGCGCGTGTTGTCTGGTCTGGTGCTTTCCGCCGGTCTGTGGTTCTCTCTTCAGGGCGCCGGCGTTGCACAAGATCGCAACCAAGCTGACACCGAACAATCGAGCATCGGGTGGCATTCGGGCGCCAAGCTGCGCCACATCGCGGGGGGAAAAAGGGGAGATCTCAGCATCGGCGCCGGAGGAATCGAGTTCCGTTCAGAGAAGGGGCAGACAACGAGGTTGTCCTACCTGGAGGTGCAATCATTCTTTCTCTCACCCCATAGTCTGACCATCGAAACATACCAAAACCGGAAGAGGCATATGCCTGGGGTCGAACGATACAGGTTCGATGTGACCGAGGCCGTTCCTCCAGAGGTTGCGGTCGAATTAGCTAAGGTGGTTCAACGCCCGTCGCAGAACTCGGTAACCGATCCATCGGCGCAAGGTGCCACGATCCCGGCTCATCATCGGACCGTCAGAGGAGGAACAAATGGCACGTTGCGGCTCCGCGATAGCGGCATCGATTATGTGACCGTTGTCCCCGGTGACAGCCGCAGTTGGCGCTGGACGGATCTCCAAACTCTATCCGCCCCCGATCCCTATCACCTGCTTGTGTTCGGATACCGCGACACCTACACCTTCGACCTGAAGGAGGCTCTGCCTCAATCATCCTATTACCGCCTGGTTGACACACTCGATCGGCGCAATACAGCCGAACCAATCCAGAAAATTGACACCCATGCTCTCAGCACACCAGCGGACAGCGGAGCGGGAGCTCAAAAATGAAGAGATTCAGCACTTTTCGTATCGGGCTTTGGCTGGTTTCGGTCGCGCTTGCCCCTTTAAGCCTGTGGTCCCAAGAGGCAGCGAACCCCGCACCTGGTCTCGAAGCTTCGGCGGCGGATCAATCGAGCGCACGACAGGTCTTGTTGATCGATGATGTGGTCCGGGAGGCACTCGAAAAGAACCCGGAGGCGCAAAGCGCGCTGCACACGATTAACGCTCTAGAGCGGCGAGTACCGCAAGCGAAGAGTTTACCTGACCCAGTGGTCGGCGTCGGCTGGGCGGGCAATATCGCTCCCTTCAGCACTATGTCGGGCGACGCATCAAGCTATCGCGGCGTCACTGTTTCGGAACAATTTCCATATCCCGGCAAGCTGAAATTGCAGGGAGCCATCGCCAGCAAGGAAGCAGATGCGGCGCAAGCCGACTACGAGGCAGTGCGACGCCGGATAACGGCTGAGGTCAAGGCCGCGTATTACGACTACTTCTACTTCGATAAAGCGATCCAAACGACTACCCGGAACAAGGAGCTTCTCGAAAAGCTCTCGAAGATCGCTGAGGCTCAGTACCGGGTGGGAAAGGGAATGCAGCAGGATGTACTGCGCTCACAAGTGGAGGTTTCCTTACTGCTCGAGAAACTGACGGTACTGGAGCAACAGAGAGACACAGCGCAAGCAAGGATCAATACCTACCTTCTGAGGGCTCCTGAATCTCCGCTGCCTCCCGCTGCAGAAGTACAGCCAGCGACAATTCGATATTCGCTCGACGAACTCTACGCTCTTGCGGCCGACAACGATACGGCTGTCCTGCGCAACCAGCGAATGATCGATCGGGGCCGTCTGAGCGTCGCACTGGCAGAGAAGCAGTACAGGCCCGACTTCGGGGTCAGTTACATGTACCAGCAGCGCACCGCGCAGCCGGACATGAATGGAGTCACATTCAGCGTAAACATCCCCGTCTTCTACAGATCGAAACAGCGCCAGGGAGTCGCGGAGGCCGCGGAAGATCTGATAAGTGCGGAAAAGATGCGTGACAACCGCCTGAATGAAGTGCGCTTTGAGCTGAAGCAGCAATACCTTGCCGCACAAGCGTCGGAACGGCTGGTGAGCCTCTACTCGAAAGGCGTTGTTCCTCAGTCTTCCCTGGCACTCGAATCTTCGATGGCGTCCTACCAGGTCGGCAAGGTCGATTTCCTGTCGCTCATCGCGAATTTCACGACGCTGCTGGACTACGAGACCGACTACTACCGACAGCTTGCAGACTACCAGACCGCCATCGCCCGGATGGAAAGCTTGACGAGCGCCAGTATCTCAGGTCCTCCGGATGCGACTTCTCCTGCGCCAGTCGCACAGCCTGCGAAGGAGGAAAAGTGACCATGCGTTCTGACTTGGTTTTTCAGGCACACATCCACATTCCGAATCGTTATCTGCTGTGCGGGTTGGCCGCTGGCGCGACTCGCAAATTGCACAAACCGAACGATCGGATTGAGGCCACATTGAACGAAGTGTTGATGCTTCTTTGTAAGGATGACCCGACGAAGGGGACCGGCGTATCCCGAGAGGATACGGCTGACCGAGTAGTTCGTTCCATTGCACTACCGATCGAGCATCTGGATTCAACACGCGTGGCTATAAGCCATGCCGGTCTCTCACCGGAAAGAATAGGAGCTTAGAGCCATGAAATGGTCTCCAAAGAAAATCATCATTGCTGTCTTATTGATTGCCGCGTTGGGAGTTGTTTTCGCAGGCGCTACCCATCATTGGTTCTGGATGGCGAACGAGACGGATAGCACCGGAGCCAATGCGAGTGGCGAACGTAAGGTCCTCTACTGGTACGACGCCATGAATCCGCAGCACCATTACAACAAGCCAGGCAAAGCTCCAGATGGTATGGATCTTTTGCCGCAGTATGCGGAAGCGGCGGCATCGCCTGCCGGTGAACAGCCCAGCGGCGACATGGCCAACATGCCTGGAATGTCTAACGAGCCCTCCGCGAATACACGCAAGGTCCTCTATTGGTACGATCCGATGCACCCGGCTTACAAATCGGACAAGCCCGGGATTGCTCCCGACTGCGGTATGACATTGGTTCCTAAGTATGCCGACGACGAAGGCATGGCCAAGATGCCGATGGGCACCGTGACGATATCGCCTGAAAAACAGGTGATGGCAGGCGTGCGCACGGCAATTGTCGACCGCAAACCACTGGTTCGGGACATTCGCACTACGGCGCAGATCGTCGCGGATGAGACGAAGATCGCCCACGTTCATGTGAAAGTGGCTGGCTACGTGGATCGGGTCTATGTCGATTTCATAGGCCAGCTTGTGAAGAAGGGTCAGCCGCTCTTCACGCTCTACAGTCCCGACCTGGTCTCGGCCGAAGATGAGTATCTCATCGCGAAGCGCGGGAATGCGACTCTCGCATCTGCACCCTTTCAGGAAGTGTCCGAAGGATCTCAGTCGCTCCTTCAGTCTGCACGGCAACGGTTGAGATTGTGGGACATCTCGGACGATCAGATCAAAGAACTCGATACTACCGGAAAGGTCAGTAAAGACCTGACGTTCTACTCTCCGATTACTGGCTTCGTAACCGACCGTAAGGTCTTTCCTCAGGCCTCCGTAACGCCGGACACAGAGTTATACACAGTATCTGACCTGTCGACAGTGTGGGCCGACGCTGACATCTACGAATATGAAGTGCCTTTCGTGCGTCTCGGCCAGCAAGTGTCTATGACCCTGAGTTACTACCCGGGCAAGACGTATACGGGAAAGGTGTCGTACATCTATCCGACGGTCGATCCACAGACGAGAACGGTGAAGGTGCGCATTCAACTGCCCAACCCCAGGTTTGATCTGAAACCGCAGATGTTCGCCGATGCGCAACTACGGGTCGATTACGGCACGAAGGTTGTCATTCCACAGGAAGCGGTCCTCGATTCCGGCACAGAGCAGCAGGTCTTCGTGGTGCACCCGGGTGGGATGTTTGAGCCTCGAAAGGTCACCCTTGGTCCGGTCATCGACGGGAACGTAGCGGTACTGACTGGGCTAAAGGCTGGCGAGACGATTGTTGTTTCCGGAAATTTCCTGATCGACTCCGAAAGTAAACTCAAAAACGCGATGAGCGGAATGCAGCACTGAGGAGGAGCACCATGAACACTCGACGCATTGTCATAACAGGCATTCTGATCCTTGTAGCCGGCGCCGCGGCCTTTGGCTGGTTCAGGTTTATCGCTCATCCGAAACCGGTCGCTTGCGGCTATTGCAGTCGGCCGCTCCATGCCAACTTGATGGTTACGGCAGAAATCGACGGCAAAAAAACGCAGGTCTGCTGCCCCCGCTGCGCCATTACAGAAGCGAACCAACAGAGGAAGCCAATTCGCCTGATCACGGTGCACGACTATCACACCGGTAAGGCGATTGCCCCCCAGACTGCGTGGTACGTGGAAGGCAGCCGCTCGATGGCATGCGACCACGATGCCATGCGCATGAACGAGATGAAGGGAACCGAAGAGCTTGCCTTTGACCGCTGCTCGCCGGGGATCTTCACCTTCGCAAACCAGCAAGAGGCGGATGCGTTCACTCAAGCGAACGGTGGGACCGTTGTTTCCTTTGAGCAGTTGATGCGTGAGGCGAAATTCCAATGATGAACAAGATTATCGACTTCAGCGACAAAAACCGGTTTCTGATCTTTCTCTTCGTCGCGGTGGCCATCGTGCTCGGATGGAACTCGATGAGGAATACGAAGCTCGACGCAATTCCGGATCTGTCGGATACCCAGGTGATCGTCTACGCGAAGTGGGATCGCAGTCCCGACATTATGGAAGATCAGGTCTCCTACCCGATCGCCTCGGCGCTACTCGGACTGCCCAAGGTCAAAGACATCCGCGCGTTTTCCGACTTTGGCTATTCCTACATTTACATCATCTTCGACGAGGGCACGGACATTTACTGGGCTCGTTCGCGGACGCTTGAATACCTGAACTCCGTTACTCCGCGGCTTCCGAAAGGCGTAAACGTCGAACTGGCAAAGGATGTAACCTCTGTCGGCTGGGTTTACCAGTATGCGCTCGTCGATACGACGGGCCAGCACAGCATCGACGAATTGCGCTCCTATCAGGATTGGTACTTGCGCTACGCATTGCAGACGGTGCCTGGCGTTGCCGAGGTCGCGCCGATTGGCGGCTTCGTGCGGCAGTACCAAGTAAACGTCGACCCGAACAAGCTTCTGGCCTACAAGATACCGATCAATGCGGTCAGCGATGCAGTCGGAAAATCCAATAACGACGTTGGCGGGCGATTGGTCGAGTTCACCGGACGCGAGTACATGGTGCGTGGGCGAGGATATATCCGTTCCCTCGATGACATCGGCAAGACAGTGATCATGTACAACGCCCAGACCGGAACTCCGGTACTCGTCCGCGACGTGGCCACAGTAACCTTCGGACCGGACATAAGGAGAGGCGCAGGAGAACTTGATGGCAACGGAGAGGCTGTCGGCGGCGTCGTCATTATGCGCTACGGAGAAAACGCGCAAAAAGTCATCGAGCGCACCAAGGAGAAACTTGACGACCTGAAGTCCACGCTGCCGCCGGGCGTCAAATTGGTTACCACTTACGACCGGTCAGAGTTGATCGACCGTGCGATCGATAACCTCCGGCATACATTGATCGAGGAACTGGTCATTGTCAGCATCGTGATCATGATCTTCCTCTGGGATATACGGAGCGCCGTCGTTCCGATTGTCACCATCCCGGTTACCGTCATTCTTGCCTTTATCCCGATGCAATGGATGGGGATGACCGCAAACATCATGTCACTTGGAGGCATTGCCGTCGCCATTGGCGCACTGGTCGATGCATCTGTGGTCATGGTCGAGCAGGTTCACAAGAAGCTCGAACATTGGGAAGCCGAAGGGCGGCCCGGTCCATCGCACGCAGTCGTGATCGCCGCCGTGAAGGAAGTTGGAGGTCCCAGCTTCTTCGCCCTACTCGTCATCGCGGTTGGCTTCCTTCCAGTCTTCACTCTGGAAGGTCAGGAAGGCCGCATGTTCAAGCCGCTCGCATTCACCAAGAACTTCTCCATGGCGATTGCGGCTTTGCTGGCAATCACGTTGGCGCCGGCAGCCATGCGCTTCATCTTCTCGCGGATGGACGGCTTCAACTTCCGCCCTCAATGGCTCGCGAGGATCTTCAATGCGCTCTTTGTAGGCAAGATCCACAGCGAGGATAACCATCCCATCAGCAGGCCGATGATGAAGGTCTATCACCCGGTTGTCGAGTTTGTCCTTGATCACAAGTGGATGACCATCGGATTCGCTCTTTTGATCATGGCATTGAGCGTTCCTGTGTATTTCAAACTCGGATCGGAGTTCATGCCGCCGTTAGACGAAGGCTCGCTTCTTTACATGCCATCGACGCTGCCTGGCATCTCTGTGACGGAGGCAACTCGCGTTTTGCAAATGCAAGACAAGATGATTCGCGCCTTCCCAGAGGTTGACCGGGTCTTTGGTAAAGCGGGCCGTGCAGAGAGTTCAACCGATCCAGCCCCATATTCGATGATGGAAACCACCATCGTTCTAAAGCCCCAGGATCAGTGGCCGAAGGTCGACCGTTGGTATTCCAAACGAATGCCACATTGGACTCAGCCGATCCTGCGCAGGTTTTGGCCAGATCACCTGACGACGCAGGAACTGATCTATGGTCCCGGGGGACTCAACGAGACCCTGCAATTACCTGGTATCTCAAACGCATGGACCATGCCCATCAAGGCTCGCACCGACATGCTCACTACAGGCATTCGTACACCGCTTGGCATCAAGGTTCTGGGCGCGAACCTCGACGAGATTCAGAAGGTCGGCGAGCAGATTGAAACAGCCTTGAAAGATGTTCCCGGAACAACCAGCGTCTTTGCGGAACGCACCAGCGGCGGGTATTTTCTCGATTTCGATCTGAAACGGGACGAACTAGCGCGCTACGGGTTGACGATCGACGACGCCGAGAATGTACTGATGTCGGCGGTCGGCGGCGAGCCGGTCTCGACCACGGTCGAAGGCCGCGAACGGTATTCGGTCAACGTCCGCTACCTGCGCGACTACCGCAGCGACGTCGATGCTCTTCAGCGGGTGCTGGTTTCTACTCCGTCAGGAGCGCAGATTCCACTCGGCCAGATTGCGGACATCCGCATGAAGACTGGTCCCGGCATGATCCGCGACGAAAACGGGAGACTCAGCGGCTACGTTTACGTCGACGTATCCGGCCGCGACATCGGCGGCTATGTGCGTGACGCGAAAGCCGCCGTTGCGAACAAGGTTAAGGTGCCCGCCGGTTACGAGTTGGTATGGAGCGGCCAGTACGAGTTTATGGAGCGCGTCGCGCAGCGCCTGAAGTTCGTCGTTCCGATTACGCTCTTCATCGTCTTCCTGTTGCTCTACTTCAATACCGGCTCGGCGATCAAAACCATGATCATTCTGCTGGCGGTGCCTTTCTCGGCCATCGGAGCGATCTGGTTCCTGTACTTGCTGCACTACAACATGAGTATCGCGGTATGGGTCGGTCTTATCGCACTGCTTGGAGTCGATGCCGAGACGGCAGTCTTCATGCTCCTCTACCTGGACCTCGCCTACCACGACGCGCTGAAGACGAACGGAATCCACTCCTGGGACGATCTGCGCGAAGCGATCGTAAACGGAGCGGTCAAGCGCCTACGGCCCAAGGTCATGACCGTTTCGTGCATGCTCTTCGGACTGCTGCCCATCATGTGGTCGACAGGCTCCGGAGCGGATGTCATGAAACGTATCGCGGCACCAATGCTTGGCGGCATTATCACTTCCTTCTTCATGGAGCTTGTCGTCTATCCTCCCATCTTCGGTATCTGGAAGTGGAACTGGGAAGTCAAGCCCGCTCTAAAGCGCGAAGCAGCTCTGCTTGCGGAGGCGCCTCATGTCTAACTCGATAACGCGCCAAACAAGGATGCTCCGGCAGATCGGGCTGGCTGTAATTGTCCTCTGGACCGTTCCTGGCTCTTTGTGGAGTCAAGACGCCTATCCCTCCCAAAAAGGAAATGAGGCTGTGAGCCAGCCCTTCGCCAGGTACAACGAATCATTAACCAGGGCAGCGGACTCGGTTCTAGCTGCCGCGACGCGGACGTCTGCCGACTCCAATGGACAGTCAGAGATTGATAAGACACCCGGCACAGGTCTCGCCGTTCTCTATGGGCCGCAGACACGATCATGGAGCGGCGGCCCAAGCTTCGCGGCGGCACGCGTAGATCTGTTGCGTCCGGCCATTGAACCCATTCTGCGAAGTCACGGAGTGCCCGTCGATATGGTTGCAGTGATCCTCGTCGAAAGCGGAGGCCGTGCCGATGCGCTCTCTCCCAAGGGGGCGCGAGGGCTTTGGCAGCTGATGCCGGATACAGCGCGGCGCTACGGCCTACATGTCGACGAGATTCAGGACGATCGCCTTGATCTTCTGAGGTCCACCGAAGCCGCGGCGCGCTATCTCCACGACCTGTATGCACAATTCGGTGATTGGAAACTTGCGCTCGCCGCTTACAACACAGGCGAGGCCAACGTGGCATCGGCGATCCAAAGAGCGCACACCGACGACTTCGATCAATTGGCTAGCAGATGGATGCTGCCTCTTGAAACCAGAAATTACGTTCCGCGCGTATTGGCCGCGGCGCCGTCAATCGGGCAACTGTCAGGATTCGTAACCGCCCGGCGCAGGAGCGACGTGACACCTGTCTTCGCCGCCAGCAGTCGTTGAGGAGTACCTAATATGAGCAATCACCACATCCACCCGAAACGCCTCACGACCCCCAAGCGCGGCGACTGGTACGCGCTCTGGCCCGTGTGGGCATTATGCGGAGGTCTTGTTCTCCTGCTTGCCTTTGGTCTCGGGTGGGAGTATGTGGCCAACCTTCCGCCGAAGAGTGACATCCCGGTGGCCACCCTGGATGATGGCCGGGATCTTCACATGGACCCGCGGAAGCTGGTTTCAGAGCAATTGCACGTGTTCGAGGCTCACGCTTCGGGGCAGAAGTTGAAATTCATTGTCGAACGGACCCAGGACAACGTCGTTCACGCGGCTCTTGCAAGCTGCAAAACCTGTTACCGCAGCCGTGATCGTCATTACGCCGCAAAGGGGAAGATGATGTGCGGTGAATGCAATATGCCGATGAACTTTGTGACACAAGGCAAACAGACATCGACAAATAGCTGCGCGCTTGTCGAAGTGCCGCATACGGAGACAAAAGAGAACATAACCGTGCTGGTCCGCGATGTGCTCGCACAGGCGGCGAAGATGCCTCAATGACGACGGCTTGGTTCATGTGTCGCCGCAGGAATTCCTATCGGGATTGTTTACAAAGCGGCTCAGAGTTCGTTCAACGGAGAAACAGATGAGAAAGACCTCAGCCCTCGCCCTCACGCTTCTATCGCTTCCAGGGCCTAACTTTGCAGTCATCTCAATCCATGCGATGCAGCGGGATATGCCCCGAGGCATTCCGATGTCGTCAATACTGTTCGCCGTCTCGTTGACGGCAGAGGGCGCCCCAGCCATTGGGACAGAAGGTGTAGGAAGATGACACGGAATGTATTAGTAATCGCTGCCGCAGTCGCGCTTTTGGGACTCAGCAGAGCGCCGCTATCCGCCGGCCAACAGCCGGATAGGCGAACGGCCGCCACCGGTCAAATCGACGAAAACCGGAAACTGCTCGATGCCGACATCATCGATCATCAGAATCGGATGCAAGCCTTGATTGCGAAACTCGACAAAAGCCTCCAGGCAATGGTCGATGCGGAAGATGCAAATGGACATGTTCGCGACAAGTCGCTTGTAAAGGCGCATGAAGCGGATATCGTCACGTTGCGAAACGCCGCCCGGAATCAGAAGCTGTTTCTTATCCTGTATGAACAGAAGTGTGGTGCAGACGGTGAGCAACATGACCATATCATGCAACTTCAGCAACAGCTGAAGGCGGCGCTTTATGATGTCGTCGATACATTCGACCTTTATCAAATTGTGAATGCTCCTTCCAGCGGCACTTCTCAAACTGCGGAGCATATTCTCGACCTGCACCGCGAAGCGATGAAGGAAGTGTCCGTAGTTCTGCTTCAGCATGAGCAGGCCACGGCTCAAAGGATGAAGCAGTGCCAGTGACCTTGGCATGAGTTGCGGGGATAAATGATTACACGCCAACACGCTCGCGGGGAACAGGCAATGTTACGGAACACCAAAGCGGAATCACGGCAGGCGAGTAGAGGCATTATGAGAAGTCGAAACCTCGCGACCGCACTTCGCAGAGGCCACGGGATGCCCGTTCTTTTCACTATCGGCCACTCAAACCATTCGATTTCGCAGTTCGTCAAACTGCTTTCGCAAAACGCGATCGAGATCGTTTGCGATGTGCGCAGCGTGCCTTACAGCAAGGCCAACCCGCAGTTTCATCGAGAGGAGCTTGGCTTCTCACTCCGGAAACATGGCATCCAGTATCTGTTCCTTGGGGCTGCCCTGGGAGCGCGCACGAAGGATCCGAACTGCCTCGTGAATGGCAGAGTGTCTTACGAGGAGGTCGCCAAGACTGAACCCTTTTTGCGCGCCATCGCCCAGGTTCAGGCAATCGCAGCGGTGCGACGCGTCGCGCTGATGTGTGCGGAAAGTGACCATCTCGATTGCCATCGGAGCATCCTTGTCTCGCGGTGTCTCGCTGCAAACGGGTGCGCCGTCCAGCACATATTGGATACCGGAGCTCTCGAATCCCACCGCGATGCGCTGACCCGTCTCGTCGAACAACTTGATTTGAAGCCTAATCTTTTCGACTCCGGTGAAGAAATACTGATGACCGCAAATCGACGCCGGGAGGAACGCATCGCACGGAGGTCAGGAGCAGACAAAGGCAACCTGGTTGAGGTCTGATCAATTTTGTCCGCGGCCGTGAAGACGGCGGCACAACAATTCATTCTGAAAGGATACGAACATGGCACGCAAACTGTTAGCCATCACTGCAGTATTGGTTATCACCGCAGCAGCCTTCGCCCAGGCTCCGTCCGCACAGCAGCCTAAGCCGGAGCACCTCAGCAAGCAGCAGCTCAACACCTTGATCGCCACGGCAAAAACGCCGGCGGACCATCAACGCATCGCCCAGTACTACAAGGAGAAGGCTCAGGATTACTTGGCACAGGCTAAGGAACATGAGGCCATGGTTGCAGCATACAAAGCGAATTCGAGCCTGTCCACGAACAAGAATCAGGCCAGCACCATCGGCCATTGCGAGTACTTCGTTAAGACCTTTAAGGCGCTGGCAGCCAATAGCGATGAACTTGCGGCGCTCCACGAACGCATGGCAATGGATGCGCCCGAGAAAATAAGTTCCGTTGGGAAATAGCGAATCTGGTGGTTTGCGGGGCGCACCAACAAATGTTGAAGAGCAGGTGCATATGATGGTCAAGACACAGAGCAGAGGCCGCGGTATCAGCGGCCTCTATATCGGCCCTGCGAATGTACGGCGGCACTTCCCGAGGGATACCTCGATCATCGAGTTGCAGTTGGATCACCTCCGGATCCAGTGTGGGCTGACCCCCGATTTCTGGCACGGACAGCCGGAGATCTACGATCCACGTCTCTGTGCCTGGCTCGAAGCCATGCACATGCACAGAACCCGCGATCGAACGCCCATTCGGTTGGCAATGATTCCAGATGGCAAGAACTCATTTCGCCTGGAGTCCGTTTCGATGGAGAGAAGGACCCGGGGTTGATTTGAACGCTGGCTCGCGTTAAACCCCCAGCTGTAACTTGGGCGCTGATTTGCTTCGCTCCAAGGGTGTTGCCTGAACGGGTTGACGCACACAGTCTGGCACTGCCGGGCATCACGTTTTTTGCGGTTTGTTTGTATTGTTTGACGAATGAGGGAGATCTTTTTGTGAAGAATGATTCGATACGTCGCTTGTTAATTGGTTTGGCCGTCGTCATGGTCACCGTCGGCAGTTATGCACAGTGGTCCAACCCCGGGGATGATGTGCCGGCCTACCATCCCAACGCTCCGTTGAAGGTAAACGCACTGCCGCCTATCAAATCGGGGAAGGATCTGACCGGGACGAATTTCCGCTATCCATGGCAGGTCCACGTCTATCAGCAGGCGGCGAAAGTGGGGAACGTGCTCTATCAACTCCCCTGCAATTGCCGGTGCGACCGTTCCGTAGGCCATACCAGCTTGCGCAGTTGTTTCGAGACTCTGCATGGGACCGCATGCGATACCTGCGCGAAGGAGGCGTTTTTCGCCTATCAACAGACCAAACTGGGAAAGAGCCCGACGCAGATTCGGGCCGCGATCGCACGCCATGAGTACGAGAGCATCGATCTGGAGAAACAGTAAGCCTCGTGACGATTGCTGTGAGCTGAATGACCGGAAAGAACGACCGCATCAGTACGTTCCGAGGCGGAGATAAGTCGTACCGACAGATGACGACTGTATCCGAATCAAACTTGCATCTGAGGTGCTCCCGGAAGCGGGAGAGATTGAGTTTCGGGGGAAGGCTGACTGAGTTCCTTTGTCGCACTAAAACTCTTGCGCCACTCCCATATGTTGTAAGCGTATAAAGCGAGGCAGAACAGATTGGCCGGAATGAACCCGAGTTGTGACGTATTGACCGCAATGACACAGATTAGAACGCTGTTGATTCCTGCGATCACCCATCCTTCCCAGCGTTTCTTTCCTACAAGGATGGTCGAACTAATCGTCAAGACACAGGAGATGTAGTCCAAGCGGAACATGTTGGCATCTTTCGGCGAGCGAATGCCGGTTACTGCAAACGCGGCATTAGAAATCAATTAGGAAATCCCGGTTTCCCGGAGACCTGAAGATAATACTGCAATTGTTCAGCCACATTGATACCGGTGATACCGGTCTTTTCTGGGGGAAAGCTAACAATATTCTTAGAATCGATCAGATTGATGTAGGCGGCGCTCACAGCACCTGTTTCGCAGCGATGCGGTTTGACAAAGAAGGAATGACGTCCTGATAATGATATATAGCAATCTCAATTCAATGCGACCTAGCAAACTGCATTGCAGCATGCTAGAGCTAGAAATGTTCATGAGCCAGATCTCCACTCCCGTGATGTGTCCCTGCTGCTGTCAGTGCGGCGCGATGCGGGCGTGCTCATCGGATTGACTTCAGAAAACCATTAACTGAACTCCGAGAACCCACCCGCCACGAGGCAGGTGGGTTTTGTAGTTCTGGGGACTGAATGAGAGCGATTCGATCAGGCAGAGGTTGAGTTTGCTGTTGAAAGGGCACCGGTGGCGAAGCGGTTAACGCGTAGGTCTGCAAAACCTGTATTCGCGGGTTCAATTCCCGCCCGGTGCTCCATAAATCCGAATCAATCAGCGTGGTGGCCTGTCGTGAATCCTGTCCACCTGTTCCAGGTATTTCATTTACCCCCGCATCAGAAATGTTAGAGAAAGACAGAAGAGATGCAAATCGTTGTCAACGGAAGCGCGGAGAATGTGCCTGACCCTGCTCTCACCATTGCGGAATTGCTACAGCGCAGCGGCGTTGAATCTCCCGAGATGGTATCGGTCCAATTGAACGGCGAATTCGTCGATCGTCAGGATTACGGCAACAAATCGGTAACGGATGGGGATGAGGTAGATTTTCTCTACTTTATGGGCGGGGGCCGGGCATGACAGCCTTCGCAACCAAAGCAATTCACGGAGCTCTGCTCAAACCTGAAGCGCATGGGTCCCTAAGGCCACCCGTCTATGACAGCGTCGCTTTCGAGTTCGCTGACTCGCACCAGATTCAGCTTGCCTTCGAGGGACGCAAGCCGGCTCACGCATACTCCCGCATCACCAATCCCACGGTCGATGAATTCGAACAACGAGTGCGCATCCTGGCCGATGCGCTCGGCGTGATTGCAGTCTCTTCAGGCATGGCCGCCATCAGCAATGTGATCATGGCATTGGCTGAAACAGGCGCCAATATCGTCACCACGCGGTGGATCTTCGGCAATACCTATTCGCTGTTTGAAGAGACCTTCAGGCCCTGGGGGCTCGAGACCCGGTATGTGGATATGGAGGACGAGAAGGCCGTCGCCGCGGCCATCGACGGCAAGACGCGGGTGGTCTTTCTTGAAGTGATCACCAATCCGCAGTTGCAGGTTGCAGACATCGATGCCATTACCGAGGTCGCTCATGCACATGGTGTTCCCGTCGTGCTTGACGGCACCGTCACCACGCCGTACCTGTTCCGTTCGCGAGACCACGGCGTCGACGTCGAAGTGATTTCCAGCACCAAGTACATTTCTGGCGGCGCGACCTCGATGGGAGGTCTCATTCTCGACAATGGGCTCTTTGACTGGAAGCGCAACCCGAAACTAGAGCCCTACGCGAAGAAATTTGGGCCTGGGGCATTGCTCGCCGGTTTGCGTCGCGAAGTGTATCGCAATGCCGGTGCCTGTCAATCGGCGCACAACGCATATCTCCAAACACTGGGTCTTGAGACTTTAAGTTTGCGCATCGGGAAAAGCACCGCAAATACTCTCGCTCTTGCGCAATGGCTTGAGAAGCAGGCCAAGGTGAAAAGCGTGGACTATCCGGGCCTGGCAAGTTCTATATATGCCAAGCGCGCCGCGCAGTTCTTTCCGCGCGGAGCCGGCGGCATACTCACACTCGATGTGGCAAGCCGCGAGCAATGCTACGCCTTTCAGGATGCACTAAAGCTTGTCCGTCGCGCCACGAATATCAACGACAACAAAAGCTTGATCCTTCATCCCGCGTCGACGATTTTCTGCGAGTTTGACGAAGCGCAGAAACAGTCGATGGGCGTGCGCGACACCATGCTCCGGCTTTCCGTGGGAATTGAAGAAGTGGAAGACCTCATCGAAGATCTGGAGCGGGGATTGGCGGCCTTATGAGCACATTGGAATTCACGGAGGATCGGCTCGAGCGGTACAGCCGCCATATCCTGCTGAAGGATGTCGGAATCGAGGGGCAGCAGAAGCTGTTCGACGCCAAAGTGTTGATCATCGGAGCCGGTGGTCTTGGCTCGCCCATCGCTCTTTATCTGGCAGCGGCAGGCGTAGGCACCCTTGGGATTGCCGATGCGGACGTTGTCGATGTCTCTAACCTGCAGCGGCAGGTGATCCACTTTACGCGCGATCTGGGACGCGCAAAGGTTGAATCAGCAGCCGAGAAGATGCGCGCCATCAATCCGGACGTAACGGTCCGCACTTATCACGAGTTTTTACTGGCGGCGAACATCCGCCCCATTCTTCGCGACTACGACTTTGTAATCGACGGAACGGACAATTTCGCCGCGAAGTTCCTGATCAATGACGCCTGCGTCCTCGAAGGAATTCCGTTTTCACATGGAGGCATCCTGCGATTCAACGGACAGACGATGACCGTGATCCCCGGACAGTCCGCCTGCTATCGCTGCGTGTTCCACGCGCCGCCGCCGCGTGGCTCCGTCCCCACCTGCTCGCAGGCGGGAGTGCTCGGCGCGGTTGCCGGAATGTTAGGCACGATCCAGGCGGTCGAAGCGCTGAAGTTCATAACCGGCGCGGGCACTCTGTTGACCGATACCCTGCTGAGCTTCGACGCGAAGACGCTGGATTTTCGCAAAGCTCGGTTCAAGCGCAATCCGCGCTGCCCGATCTGCGGAGAGAACCCGACGATTCACACGTTGATCGACGAAGAACAGCCTGTTTGCGATCTTAAAGCCGAACCCGCGAGTGCATCATGATCAAGATTACGGAAGAAGTGATTCGCAACATCATTGCACATGCCCAAACCGATGCGCCCGTCGAAGCCTGCGGCTATCTGGGGGCGCGCGATGATCTTGCAATCGAGTGTCTCCACCTTACAAACGTGGACGACTCGCCTGAACATTTCAGCCTGGATCCCGCGGAACAGTTTGCCGCTGCGCGTAGCTTTCGCAAACGCGGACTGCAGTTGCGTGCTGTTTACCATAGCCATCCGGCGAGTCCGGCTCGGCCTTCGCAGGAAGACATCCGGCTGGCCCTCGATCCATCGCTCAGCTATGTGATCGTCTCCTTTGCCGAATCGTCGCCGGTGGTCAAGTCGTTTTCGATTCAGAATGGCAGCGTTACACCCGAGCCCATCGAGATTGCTCAAAGCACACAGGAGACCCACCATGTTTTATGAAATACCATCGAGCCTTTCCGCAGAGATTGATGAATGGGAGCCGCTCGTCGAGAAGTTTCGCCGCGGTGAACTGGATGTAACTACCTTCAAAGCGCGCCGTGTGCCCTTTGGCTGCTACGAACAGCGCCGTGATGGGTCGTTCATGGTGCGCATTCGCGCGACCGGTGGCGCAATTACACCCCTGCAGTTGAGCAAGATCGCCACTCTCTCTTCGCTGTTCGGTGCGGGCGCTGTTCATATCACAACGCGCCAGGAGTTTCAGATCCACGATGTGGCGCTTGAGCACGTAATTCCAATTCTGCGTGACCTGCTGACTGTAGGCCTATCGACACGCGGCGGTGGCGGCAACACCGTGCGCAACATCATCGTGTCGCCCGATGCGGGTGTAAGCGAGGAAGAAGTCTTCGATCCAAGTCCCTACGCTTTCGCGCTCACGACGCGGCTCATTGCGGAGCCCGATTCCTGGACTCTTCCGCGAAAGCTGAAGTTCGCCTTTTCGAATTCCCCTGCCGATAGCGCGCTTGCGCAATTCAACGATGTGGGCTTCATTGCTTGCATCCGCAATGGCGCGAAGGGTTTCAAGGTTTACATTGCGGGTGGCATGGGACGCAAACCGGCCGTGGCCCACTTGTTGCACGACTTCATCCGTGGCGACGAAGTGTACCGCGTGGCAGAGGCCGTCAAGCGACTCTTCGACCAACACGGCAATCGCAAGAACCGAAATGCTGCCCGTCTGCGCTTTTTGTGGGAACAGCTCGGCGATACGCGCTTTATCGAACTCTATCGGACTGAGTTCGATATGGTTTCTCGGCTGCAGGACTCGCTGCTTGCCCCGCTCACTTTGCCTCACGCGAGTCGCGTTCCAGTTCTGCAGCCTCTCGCGAACGATACTCCTGAGTTTCAGACATGGAAGAAAAGGTACTGCCATCCGCAACGTCAGAGCGGCTTGGTTTCTGTCCTTGTGCCTGCCACTCTCGGCAATATAGGCAATAGCGAATTAGCCGCTCTTGCCGCCTTTCTCCAGGAGATTGGTCCCGATACGGTGCGTGCGACCTTTGGGCAGAATCTTCGCTTGCGCAATATTCCTGAGACCGTGCTGGGCAATCTCTACGCCATAGTGACGAAGATTTCCGGACTTTCAGATCGTCCGGCATTGCTTGCGAATTCCATCTCCTGCACGGGCGCCGATACCTGTAAGCTCGGCATCTGCCTGACGAAAGGCGCGCTTCGCGCAGTCGAACGCAAGCTGAGCGGGTCCGGGCTCGATTTGGATCAGATTGCGGATTTCCGCTTGAATCTCTCCGGATGCCCTAACACCTGCGGCCAGCACATGATTGCCGATCTCGGCTTTTTTGGCCAGGCACAACGCAAGGGCCAGAAGATTTACCCGGCCTACGGTATTGTCGCGGGATCGGTTCATGCGGACGGTAAGGCACGACTCGCCGTGCCGGTCGGCCAAATCAATGCGCACGACCTGCCAAAGCTCGTCACGGACGTTCTGCAGCTTTGGATTACGCGCAAGCCGCGCTTTGCTTCGTTCGCAGACTTTATCGATGCGGAAGGCGCCGGCGAAATACGCAAGCTCTCCGACAAGTACCGCGATGTGCCCGAATTTGAAGACGACAAAAACTACTATTTCGACTGGGGTTCTGAAACTGTCTTTTCTCTGGTTGGAAGGGGTGTTGGAGAATGCTCCGCAGGGCTGTTCGACTTGATCGACGTCGATTTGAAGCTGATTGAAAAACAGCGCCAACTCCTCACCCCTGAGCTATCGGAATCTGTCCGGGCCGATGCGCTTTATCGAATAGTGCTGAGCGCATCCCGCATGTTGCTCGTCACGCGCGGCATTGAAGCACCAACCGACACCGCCGTCTTCACCAATTTTGTCGAGCACTTCATCGATGCCGGCCTTGTTGACGCTGTTCATCGGGAAGTTGTCGATCTGGCGAGTGCGCAGAACTTGCCGGCTTTGGTCGTACGTGAGTCCGCGGTTTTAGCTCTGGCCGACGCCGTCACGCAACTCTATACCAGCATGGATAACTCGCTTCGTTTCCCGGCGGAAACGAAGAAGACCTCACCTGCACCGCAACCGGAGGGTGCGGCCATAGAGCGCGATTACCGCGGCGTTGCTTGTCCTATGAATTTCGTTAAAGTCAAATTCAACCTGTCGAAGATGAAGGTCGGCGAGCATCTGCGGGTTCTGCTTGACGATGGCCAGCCCATCGAAAATGTCCCGCGATCCGTCGTTCAAGAGGGGCATAGAGTTCTATCGCAAACCCAAGAAGGAAATTTCTGGAGAGTGGAAATCGAAAAGCGCTAACCATATTGCTTCAGCGGATGATTCGGAATCGCGAGGTCCATCTTTATCGCGATCATCTTGTGTTCGGAGCGCCACTTATCGATCATTTCCCCGATTTCATACACTCTACTCGGAGGAACCTGGCCGGTTGCTACTGAAGTAGTGCGGCAACATGCAGCAAACGGAATTCGGCACTTGAATTCACATCGTACTCACGCATGGATAGACTGCCGAATGTATAGGCACCTCCCGCGAAACGTTCACGCGAATTTTAAGCGATTTCCGGCGCCGACAAATTGTGGATGTGCATGGCGCGATCTTGACGATCACGGATCGTTCGGCACTGGAGAGTTGTTCCGGGTTGTGAGGGAGAGCAATCTTCCCGCAGCTTCTGCCCCAACGTCGGTGCCGGCACTGAATCATCTCCGAAATGATCTGGAAAGTCCATCTTCCCCTGGTCAACACTTGATCGGTACCGGAGCGGGGTGAAGGAGCGCTAGGTTTTGTCCGCGGCCAGTGGCTGTGCTGGAGTGAGATTCCGAGGTCATGGTCTGCTAACGAGGCTGCAGGCATTCCGCCTGAAATGCGGCAGGAGGTGCCGGATTTGCGGCAATTCGAGCCGAAGCGCGGGTTGTCAGAAAACCCATAGTTGACTGGATCGTCGTCATTTATCGGCATATTTGCCACGGAAGCTATTTGGCAGGCTACGTGCCTATATGACAGTCAGGAAGAGGACCGAGTATACCGCATTCTTTGTGCGAAACCGTACGGGGCCGTTGGATTTGTCGGTCTGAACGATCCTTCGATGTTCGGTTGGGTGCGAAGGATATGAGAAGTATGTGTGGCCCGGTAGCGAGAACAGTTTTCCTCGCAGCCTCCCCGCTCTTGCGAAAGTTGTTCGACGTTCATTTCAACATCAATGGAGAAAAGCATGAGAAAGACACCGATCATCGCCCTCGCCCTTCTGTCCGCCGCCATGATACCCGCAATCCAGCAGGTTCACGCCGCGTCCCAACCCATCGAAGGAGTCATCAGCGACACAATGTGCGGCAAGAAGCATATGCTGCAGGGCAAAACCGCCGCCGAGTGCATCGCCGAGTGCCTGCAGGGCAAGTCCAGCTATGCGCTCGTGGCAGGCGACAAAGTCTATACCCTCACTGCGAAGCCTCAGACCATCGCGCCATTTGCAGGCAAACATGTACAGGTTGAGGGAAGTGTAAAGGGCAATACGATCACCGTTACTGGCATTCACGAATCAAAATCTGACATGCCAGCCGGCATGCCCATGTAACTTAGGCTTTCGATACCGACCGCTGTTACAAACAGCGGTCGGCCCTGCACTGTGAGATGGCCTAACCTGCGCTGTCCCGAATCCGCCGGAAATACAGTGATTTCTCTGCTGCCGGCCAAGCTTTTCCAAGGTGATATGTGCGCAGCTCTCAACGCAAATCTTTAGTCATTCTTTTTTTGTTCGTCTACTCGGCAATTTGGTCGTTCCTGCCTTCGCTTTTTGCGCAGGCCGTTGCGGACTCCGGCACCATTACCGGCAATGTAATTGATTCTTCCGGCGCAGTTGTCTCGGAGGCCACAGTCAGTATCCGGAATCCCGTCAGTCAATATGAACGCACAACGGCGACGGACAGCACAGGACGCTTTCAGTTCTCAAATGTGCCTCTGAACAGGTATCACTTAACGGCCTCCGCTAAGGGCATTTACACAGCCATTCGGGACGTCAATGTCCGTTCCGGAGCTCCCGCAAGCGTACTGCTAAAGCTGAACACAGCGGGAACATCTGAGATGGTGACCGGCGATGGCCTGACGGAGAACGACACCATCAAGTACACCGATCTGGACCGTCAGATGTTCAGCAAGGCGTTCTCCAATCAGATTCCCGCCTCCTCCATCCAATCCCCAATCCTGCGCGATGGCAGCGGCGCCGCCGTTCAGGGTGCGACTGTTGCGCTCAAGAGCGATAAGGCGACTGCTCAGGCCAACACATCGTCGGATGGAACCTTTCAGCTTGCGCCCTGGCCCGCAGACCAGTATCGGCTGATAGTTCAAATCAACGGGAACACGACTGGATCCGAGCCGGCTATTGATCTTACCGCAGCCGCTCAATCAACGGTGTCCACGCTCTCCAGCGCGGCAGGAACTACAGCCGCCGCGACAAACGGCGCAGATGAGGCCGCAACAAAAGACGAGCAGCTTTCGAGCGAGGCGGTCAGCTCGCTGCCCCTGAACAAGCGCGACTTCAGCTCACTTCTGCTGCTGGCCGCTGGCACCAGAAGTGATACCAATGGCGCCAAGAACTTTACCGCGCAGTTTGCCATCAACGGCCAGCGTGGCGTCGAGGCTACGTTTGCCATGGACGGAGCTGACATCAGCGATCCGGAGATGGGGGGTGCCACCTTTACCAACTTCGATGTGGATGCTGTCCAAGAGATCCAATCCAGTTCCGGCTGGATGCCGGCAGAGGTCGGCCGCGGTGCATCGGGGTTCACCAACATCACCACGCGCTCGGGCGCAAGTGGTTTTCATGGCTCGGTGTTTGAGTTCGTGCGCAACTCAGCCTTTGACGCGCGCAATTATTTCGATCACGCGACACCCGCTTATCCGGGTCGCATTCCGCCTTTCCGCCGCAATGAGTTCGGTTTTACCAATGGCGGGCCGATCTATGTGCCGCATGTGTATGACGGGCGCAATCGGACTTTCTATTTTGCTCAGTTTCAGGGGTTTCGCCAGGTGCTTGGCACCACGCAGGTGTTTCCTGTGCCGACCGCACAGGAACGGGCCGGCGTTGATACAGTCACCTATGCCGACGGCTCGACGGACACGCTCAAAGTCCCTGTCAATCCGAGCATCGCGGCGATCCTGGCTCGCTACCCGTTACCCAATCTTCCTTCGGGCGCCTATCAGGCGCGGACCTACGCAACGCCTTCGAAGGTGACGACGAATGCCGACCAGTTCTCGGTGCGCATCGACCACGCTTTCTCGCCGAAGGACCAATTCTTTGCGCGGTTCAACTACGACAATCTGACGGGGCCCACGACAAATCCCGACCAGACGGCAATCGCTCCGGAGTTTGGCGTTCAATATATTGATCGCCAGCGCAATGTGGTCGGCACATATACGCGCACGGTGTCGCCGCGCCTGGTTCTCGAGTCGCTGATCAACATCACGCGTACCACGCCGGGATTTCCCGCCAGCGACCACACGGATCCGGGAGTCATCTTCAACGACGGTCTCTATGAGTCCTTCAACAGCTCGTGTGGGTCGGTAATGCAGGCATATGGCAATCTCTTTCAGGGCCGGCAGACTATCTCCTACACTACAGCGCGACACGTGGTGAAAGCCGGATTTGAGGCGCGCCTCAATCGCGACACTACTTACTCTGGCATGAACCCCAATGGCGAATACGACTTTGGCGGCGGGACGGCATACGCGACTGAGGTTATTCCTTCGCAAAGCGGTAAACATAACATCGCGGTGGGCGATCCCCTACCGGACACGCTTTCCAGCTTTCTCTCTGGTAGCGCTTTCGTGTACACCGTAGGCATTGCCTCCCCTCCGTTCTCCGGCGGTCAGCAAATTGGCCCGGCCGCCATCAACCGCAATAACTTCAATGCTTGGGTGCAGGATACCTGGAAGGTGACGCCTCGCCTGAGCATCGATTACGGCTTGCGCTGGGAGGTGTACACGCCCATCAGCGAACGCGCACATCGCACGGCGGGCTTTCAGAATCGAAGCGGCAGCCCAGCGTATGTTATCGATCCTCAGCCGGGTTACAGCACGAACAAGAACGGCTGGGGCCCTCGAGTACAGACGGTGTGGCAAGTGACCCGCAGCCTGCAGGCGCATGCCGGTGGAGCGATCACGGTCATCCCGCCAAACATCTGGCAGGATAATTTTCTTACAGGCTCCACGCCGTTTGTGGTCTCTCCGCGTCTCGTTGCTGCCTCGAGCGCGCCGATCCCGTATGGATTTCAGATCACTCCGTCGCAACTGCCCAAGGTCTACGCGACCAGCGGCCAGGTTCTCTTTGCCGCGGGTACCTCGACGGCCGTCGCGCCCAATACGATCATGGACGTCGATCGCTATGAAAAGGACATGGCGGCGCTCACGTCAAGCCATGTGGTCAGCGCCCTCAACCTGAGCGGAATCGATCCCTCCTTCCGCAACGCGACGTTGTTCACATGGACAGCCGGCCTGGAGCGTAAATTTGGCAACCTGACAGCGGACGCCAACTACGTGGGCACGGCGGCTGAAAAGTTGCCACGTTATGGCTTCCCCAATGCGTACCCCGGCGCCTCTGCCGGCTTTGCACCGCAAACGCAGTTCGATAGCGCGGGCGATGTGATCGGTGGCTTCGGTGTGGAAAATGTCATCTTTGCAAATGCTCACTCCAGTTATCACGCCTTGCAGACATCGATTGCGGGAACTGTGGTTCATGGCGGCCCTGGAATCAGAGCCAGTTACACATGGGGCAAGTCGATTGACGACACCAGCCAGGTTCTTGGCGGCACGGGTGCGACCGGCGCCGTAACTTCCGGCTTCTCGCAGAATCCCTACGACGCGCATCCTGAAAAAGGCCCGTCGACCTTCGACGTGACCAACGCTTTCAGCCTCATCCTGGCTCAGGATATGCATCTGCAGGACGTGGGCTTCCTACATCCGGTCAGCAGAAAGTTGACCGGGGGATGGGAGATGCTGAGCATCTCTAGCATCAGTTCAGGGCCCCCGTTCACGGTATACTCCGGCGTACAACAGACGGGCTATGGAGCCAACGGCGTCGACCGTCCGGACCAAATCGCCAAACCGCAGCTTTCCACCGCACGCAAGACGCGCGAAGACTATTTTGGTCGCGGAGCAAACAACGCGACGGATTTCTTTTCCATCCCCGTTCACATCAGTGGAGGATCGGGGCCGAATCAAGGGCGGTTTGGCACACTGGGCCGCAATACTTTCCGAGGGCCAGCCTATTACGATTTTGACTTTGCATTCATCAAAGACACTTCCCTTGGCCGCCGCAAGAGCGGGACCGAGCTGATGGACCTGCAGTTTCGTACCGAGCTCTTCAACCTGTTCAATATCGTCAACATGGGCCTGCCGGCCAACACCCTCGCCGGTTCAGGATTCGGCGAGATCAGCCAGACCTCCGGCACTTCGCGGCAGATCCAGTTTTCGCTCAAGCTGATTTATTAGACGAGCTGCGGTATCCCCTCCACCCGGCCTGCCCACCTCTGCTATAAAAGTGCGATATGCGAGCCCGCTGTAGTCGCAGGCCCCGGGGAGACGAAGCTAATTCGCCTCCCACTTGTGATGCATCTGGCTCAGGTCGCCGTACTGCCCGAAGTTCGGTATGGCTCTCAAACTTTTTCATCTCGCCGCGATGATCGACCATATTGAGTCCGCCTGTCCTAAGCCACCACAGATCGCACGCGACGGGCCGGATTGATTTCCCATCTGCCGCATGACGATAGTGAGCACTGCGAGATGTAGGCGGACTTTGTGACCTTTCCCCTGATAGAGCGTGTTGCTATTCTCTCAGCAGAACGACGATCGAGTGGGGATTCAAGGCATATTCGGAGCTGTGTAAGTTCACTTCAGCGCCGGGTTCGCGAAAATCATCCGGGGAGGGCAATCCGGTGTCAATCACCTGTCTCCATTTGCCGGGCCGTTCTTGCTGGACAGCAAACGTGATCGGTCTTGAAGCGCCGTTGATCATCACGTAAATGTCCGTATCGCTGAGAGCTTCACCCGCCAGAAAGAATGCCAGGCAACGCGATTCACGGGACAGGTCGGCCCTTCCGGTAGTTCCATACCAGCGCACATCGTCGCGCCAATAACGGCTGCGTGAGAGAGATGGATGCGCTTTCCGGAAAGCGATCATCATGCGGAAGAACCGGAACACATCCTCATTCTGTTTGAGGCGATTCCAATCCAGCCAGGTGGTCTCGTTATCCTGGTTGTACGGATTGTTGTTTCCTTGCTGCGTATTCATGAATTCGTCCCCGGCACAAAACATGGGCGTACCATTCGACAGAAAAAGCAACGCGCAAAAGTTCTTGACCTGCTGCTGACGCAGCGCTAGAACGTCAGACGGTGCGCCCTCACTACCCTCCCAACCACAGTTCCAGCTCAGGTTGTCGTTGGTTCCATCGGTGTTGCCGTGCCCGTTGCCTTCATTATATTTCTGGTTATAGGAGACGAGATCGTTGAGGCAGAAGCCATCATGCGAGGTAACGAAATTCACGCTCTGATACGGGCGATATGCACCTTCAAGGTCGTCGGGAAACAGATCACAGCTTCCGTACAGGCGAGACATCAGCCTCGGCACCATGCCGGCGTCCCCACGCACAAACGAGCGCACATCATCACGGAATTGCCCATTCCATTGCAACCATGAAATCCCTGGAAAGCTGCGGCCCAGCTGGTACGTAGCCGGATCCCATGCCTCCGCGATCAACCTCAAGTTTTCCAGTTCCGGGCTGGCTCCGATTTCCGCAATGACCGGTGGGTTGGTCAGATTGATTGATCCATCCTCATTGCGTGTGAAGATCGAGGCCAGATCAAAGCGAAATCCGTCTACGTGCATCTCTTCCCGCCAGAACCGCATGCTGTCGAGAATCATCTTGCGCACATATGGATTGCCGCAGTTCAGCGTATTGCCTGTTCCAGTATCGTTGCGATACCGGCTGCGATCCTGCTCCAGAAGGTAATACGTCGTGTTGTCGATTCCACGGTAGCTGTACGTAGGGCCGGCTTCATTGCCCTCGGCGGTGTGGTTGTACACAACGTCGAGCAGCACTTCGATTCCGGCGGCGTGCAGGGCTCCGACCATCATGCGAAACTCGCTCAGCGCGTCGAATGGCTTGCCGGCGCTGGCATATCCATGGTGCGGAGAAAAGAAGTTCAGCGGCATATAGCCCCAGTAGCTGCCTTCCTGCGGGTCCTGCTGCATGACCGGCATGAGCTCAACCGCAGTAATACCGAGGTCTTTCAGATATGGAATCTTCTCCACCACGCCGAGGAAGGTTCCGCGATGAGCTTCCGCTACCCCGGAATTCGCTCTCTTGGTCAAGCCACGCACATGCAATTCGTAGATCACAAGATCCGATGTATGAGCGGAAACTCCGTCCCCTGTCCAGTCGCGGGGACGTTCGCTCGCTATGAGCCCGAGAGGGGTTCTGCCCGCATTCGAACCTGGTCCGGATGCCGCCGCGCGGCTGAACCGGGTTGGGAAGCACACACATCGGGCGTACGGATCGAGCAAGACTTTACGTGAGTCGAAACGCTGGCCCTCTTCGACCGTCTTCGGGCCAGCAACTTGATAACCGTAATAGCGTGCATCCGCAATCGAGCTCTTCCGCAACCTACAGTGCCAGATGCGGCCCGACTTGTTTGCGAGAGGATCGAGTCTGTATTCATAGGTAGGCACTGAGAGGTCAATCTCGGAATAGAGCACTAGCGAGACCGCAGTCGCATGCCTTGAATACAACGCAAAGTTGTATGCAGCCTCATCTTCAATCCAGGTAACTCCCAACGGCGATGGAGATCCTTCAAAAGCGAACCAATCGTGCATTCGTACCTCTCGACAACGGTGGCAGCCATGCTTCAAAGATCCTGTCGGGAATAGTGCTACCCGAGGTAAGCATTGGTGACATATTGCTGCACCATGCGGTGGGTGTTGAAATAGGAGGCATTCAGAGCAATCGCGTGGCGCATTACATTGATCCACTGCTCGCGGTTGCGATAAAAAATCGGCAAGATGACCTCTTCGAGTTTGCGCAGCAGATCCGGAGCATCCTCTTCGGGCGTTGCCTCGCCGGATGCGCCAATCGACCAGCCGGTCACTCCTTCGATGTGGCCTTCGATCCACCAGCCATCCAGTGTGCTGAAGCTGGGCACCCCATTATGTGCGGCCTTCATGCCTGAGGTCCCCGATGCTTCCATGGGACGCTCAGGTGTGTTGAGCCACAGATCCACTCCCGACACCAATAGCATCGCCATTTCAAGATCGTAGTCTTCGAGGTATACGACAGGGATGTCCTGCCCGATCTTGCGCGCGACCGCGAAGATATGTTCGATTTCCCGTTTGCCTCCCTCATCTTGCGGGTGCGCCTTTCCCGCGAAGACAAACTGTAGCGGTCCGGCAGTTTTTGCGATTTGGACGAGGCGCGCAGGATCGGCGAACACGAGGCCGGCGCGTTTGTACGTGGCCGCCCTGCGGGCAAACCCAATTGTCAGCGCTTCGCCGGAGAGCGCGCAGCCCGTTTTCTCTTTCACAAATGCAAAGAGCCTTTCTCTAGCATCCTCATGTGCAGCAGAAATCTTTTGATTCGGGATGCTCAGCGCTTTTCTTAGCATCGCTGGATCCTTGCGCCAGCCAGGTATGAACTCATCGTAGAGCCGCTGAAAGCTCTCGCAGGTCCAGGTCGCGGAATGAACGCCGTTGGTGATGTGGTGGATCGGATAACCTGGAAACATTTCTCGCGACACCTCCTCATGCCGTTGGGCGACACCATTCACGTACCGGCTGAGGTTCAGCCCGAGCAGCGTCATATTGAGACGTTCCCGGCCGCCCAGCATTCGGAGCACATCTAGGGAAACGGCAGGCGCGACGATGCGCTCGACCGCCGCCCAATCAAACTGGTCATGGCCAGCAGGCACGGGGGTGTGAGTGGTGAAAATGCACCGTTGCCGAACGTCTTCGAAATCCCAATCGGCGGGCGCAGATCCCCCCTGCCAATTCATCAGTTCGAGGGTCAGGAGGCTGGCATGGCCCTCATTCATGTGGAAGTGTTGGACACCACAATATCCCAGCGCCCGAAGCATTCTAACGCCACCGATGCCGAGGACTGTTTCTTGGGCCAGCCGGTAGTCCCTGTCGCCGCCATAAAGGCACGCCGTGAGACTGCGGTCATATTCGCTGTTCTCCTCCAGATCGGTGTCCAGCAGAATGACGGGGATCGTTGAGCCTGCATCGCCGACATCGTATTGCCAGGCGCCAACACGCACCGCGCGGCCTTCAATCGAAACATCTACCCGGGCAGGCAACAGCCGCAACAGTTTTCCTGGCTCGAAATGCACCGGCCGCTCATGTTGCAATCCCTCCGAATCGATGCTCTGTTCGAAGTAGCCCTTCCGCCACAGCAGGCTCATCCCTACCACGGGCACGTTGAGATCGGCACAAGCTCGCAGCATGTCACCAGCAAGAACGCCTAGTCCACCGGAGTAAGTCGGGATATTGCGATCAAGAGCGATCTCCATTGTGAAATAGGCGATGCGCCTGCTCTCTTTCGCGTCATTGTCTGCAGTAACAGCCGCGATTCGATAGCGCTTGGGCTGCTGCTGAAACTTGTCCCGGCAGTAATCGGAACAGAAATAGACCGTTTTCCCCTCAAAAGTAAGAGGCAGACTTGTTTCGGGTGACACTACCATGCCGCAAACAGGATCTTTTTGACTGCCATTCATATCAACCTTCTCTTGCCTGCAAAGCCTGTCAATTACGGTTCCAGGACGCCAATCGGAATAGCTCCGGATCGATAGCCTTCCTGGTACCGGCCACCTTCGCCAAAGGTGTCGTTATGAAGTCTCCTTTGTTCAGCCCTACGAGAATGCCTTTTCGACTCTTGCGAGCGCCGCCACTCCAGCGCCGAAATGGTACTAAGTAAGTTGAATGGCCGGCGTGCGATTTGCTCGCGCGCCGGCATTGCAATTTCACTGCGTCGGTCTATGACTCTGCCGTCGGCGCCTTTACTCCTCCGATTTCCGCTTCGGCCTGAAGCCAATCCTCAAGATCGTGCCCCTCTTCACGTCCACGGGCTTCAAACAGTTCGTGGGCACGTCGCCGAATCTTCTCCAGTTGCTCCTCGGACGTATCGCCGGAAATGGTTCCTGCTACCTCGACTTTCGGATTCTTCGCCATGACTTTTCTCCTCTCCTGGTGAGACTGATGAAAAAACGGTTGTACAAACGCTGTGGCGCAGTCCTTATCGACCGCGGGATTGCGCCGACATCGGGATGCGGAAGGCGACCTGCAATCACGGGGCGCTCCGTAAATGCGTTCCTTCCGCTTTGTATAGAGTCTCGTCATCTCGAAACCTAAAACTGCATTTGCATCTTTTCGAGAGGCAGTTCGATCTCAACGGTCTGGCCGTCACGGAAAAGTTTGAGCCGCAGTTGCTGGCCGGGCCGCGACCGCAGAAGGACTTGGGCAAGCTGTGCGGCGGACACGAAGGGTTCGCCGTCCACAGCAACGATGATGTCGCCACCAAGCACATAGGGCTTATCGCTGATTGCCACCATGCGGCTACCGGATCTCAGGCCAGCGGCTTGCGCAGGTGAACCCGGCATCACCTCCTCAACGAGGAATCCTCGCTCTACTGGAAGGCCAAACAGCGCGGCCGTACTGGCGGTTACTTCGCTGCCGGTGAAGCCAAGCATCGGCCTATAAGGATGGCCCATTTCGATCAAATCGGGGATAACGCGTCGAGCCAGATCGATGGGGATCGCAAAGCCCATGTTCTGCGTATTGGTGAGTATTGCGTCGTTGATTCCAACCACCTGCCCCGCGGAATTGAGCAGCGGGCCGCCACTGTTGCCGGGATTGATGGCCGCGTCGGTCTGGATGAAGGCGTCCTTCAACTCAATCGCGCTGTCATCCAGGCTGCGTTTGACGGCACTGATCACACCCACTGTGAGGCTGTTGCTCAATCCAGCAGCGTTGCCAATGGCCATGACCTTCTGACCTACCTCAAGATCCCGCGAGGTTCCCAGAGGGACCGGAAACATCTCGTCCTTCGGCAGGTCTATCTGAAGCAGAGCGATGTCGAGTTGAGGCGCCGTGCCGATCAGGCGCGCGACGGCTTGCTTTATGCCTAGCGCGACCGTGATCTCATCCCGGTCCTTGATGATGTGAAAAGCCGTCAGTATGCGCCCCTGCTGGTCTATTACGAATCCTGTACCGGTGCTCATGCCGTTCGCATCATTCGAGCGCTTATCGAAAGGTGACATCTCTGTTGTACGTGCGGTGATGTACACCACGCCGCGGCTCGCCTCACGGAATGTCGCGATCGTGTTCCGCTCATCCGCCGTCAAATTCGTGTCCTGCGTATGACCTACGACGGCAGTCACCAGTACAACGATCGCAACTTGGGCCCATCTCGTAATCCGCATCTTGTCCTTCCAACCTGTCAGGCAGTTAATCGTGATTCTTTGGCCACGTCATCCACACTGGTCATGCTTCCCTGAGCGCGTCCCCGTCGAACATTCCGTATTGGCGGTCGGCAGCCCAGAGGCTCCGCTGGTGCGCGGTTCCGGCAGCCCAGTTCTGCGAGCGCAGCACGAACGTGCCGCATGAAGATCCACACCCAACTGTCCGCCATGCTTCCAAGGGGATGGCGGAGCGTCATCTCGACACCGAGAATCTCCTCATGACCAGGTCTCAAAACAGAAGCGTAACTTAGGCGCGTCTCACAGACGATTCCTGCTCTCTCAAGAATCTCGTGCTCGATGGGGTGAAGCGTGGCGGCAACGTCGACAAGAGCCTGCAACAACTGAACACAGCCTGCGCAAGGCGTGTTTTCGCTCGGGACACGGTGATCGTGATGGCCGCTCAGCTCCAGACGACAGGTCATCTGTGCTCTCCGTCCAGAGACGATCGCTGCCTCACCAGGCTGAAGACGAAAACCAACGTCGTATAGCCGAATCAGTTTGCTGATGCTGCGGGTATCTTTTTCGCATGAGTCCATGGAGTTCTCCGATCTTCGAACGGGATTCTTTCGCTGCTGGCCTGTCATAGCGGGAGGCTCATCGCTTTCGCGATTTTCTTGTGCTGGGAACGCCATTTATCGATAGCTTTCCCGATCCCGTAAACTCTGGTCGATACACGAAAGGAGTCCGGTCTGTCGGCCGCCACTTCTCGGTCGAGTTGCGACATTTGCGAGTTCAGTTCGCTTTGGAGACGCTCCAGCTTGTTCAGGTTTGGGCTGAGTTCAGCCTTCTGGTCCGAGTCCAGTTCTTGCAGAAACTGCTGGTGGGCCGCAGCCAAGTCGGTCAGAGCCGCCTGGAACTGATCCATCCTTCCGGAGACGGCACCGAGGTCGTAGCCCAGATGTCTGTAACGCCACGAATTCCAGTAGTTGCTGTCTCCCATCAATCGGCCAGTCTTGCGCACTGCTTCGGTCGCCGCCACGCACCGTGCAAACGCATCGCGCTGGGTATCCGTGGCCCGTAGTGCTAGACCCTGCCGAGAATCAACCCCTGCGGAGACGTGTCCCGAGTGACCGAAGGAATGTATTGCGCTTCCTCCGCGCTGTGCCAACGCGAACGGCGATAGCGCAGACAGCAGAAATATTGTGAACATATTCATCGTCTTTTTCATGGTCAATCTCCCCGAAAGACAACTGTCTCGAACCCGATGCGGTTCCCTCGTAGTCTCGACAGGCACTTTATTAGCAGCTTGGTTCTGACCGGCGGTTTCAGTTCGATTGTGCTTTCACGCGGGCTTCTTCCTGCGGAGATGGCCGACCGTATTTAGCGCGATACCATCCCTCAAACCAGGTGTTGACAGGTGTGGCTGATTGAGATGGCTTTTCTGCCCGAGAGGCTGCAGTTGTCTGCTCAGCCTGAAGGCGTGCTTCCTCCGTAGGCGATGGCCGTCCAAACTTCGCGCGATACCATCCTTCAAACCAGGGGTTCGCCGGTGCGGCGGATTGAGCCGGCGTCGCTTCACGAGAGGCTGGATTCGCTTTTATGACCTGGAGGCGTGCTTCTTCCGTAGGCGATGGCCGGCCAAACTTCGCGCGGTACCATCCCTCGAACCAGGGATTGGTGGTCTGCGCAACCAGCAAAGTATTCGCGCCGATTGCCAAAATGCCGGTAATTAGGATGCTTCTGATAGAGAGTTTCATGATAGGCTCCTTGCCCTGAACTAACTTCGCCCTCTTTAATGCACGTGGCATGCCAAGACTTGGACTCGGAGGTCTAGTTGTAAATAGTTCATTCCGGATTAATTACGGATTGCGACGTGGAGAATCGAAAGTTAGCCGCCGGCATCGACTGCCTCAAAAGAGGCAAAGGGTACCGCAAAGGGGCCAAGGCAAAGTTGAACCTCCGCGACAAGGGGGCAGGGCGCCCGAATCGCGATACACCCCATATCGTCTGTCTCGCATATGGCTGGACCCTCACCGAGGGACGGTGCGTTGGCTGGGGATGAGATTCAAGTGATATGGGTAACTGGGAAATTCAGATAGAAGGCGAAGTGCTGCCAGCTCCGGCGAAACCGTAAGCCATCATAATGCCCACGATGGAGCGGCTTTCAGAATTCTCGTGCAATTGCCTGAATCGGCTTTATCCCGCTTCCAAAACGGGTAATCGCGCCCCTATGCTTTTCAAGCTCGCCGTACGGGAGGTAACGCAAATGTAGGGTTGCAGCGGAGGCGCGGAATGCTGGCCGCTGAAGTTGCTCGCGCACTTCTTTTTCGCGATTGTCTGGCGCGACCAAAAATAGCGGGACGGCAGTGTCGATATTCGCTCCTTGCGCGAGATCGAGAAGGCGAACGATGCCAGAATAAATCGACGTTGTATGTTCGACTTCAAAAGCGGCAGCAGGCACTCCATCCAGATCGAACCAAATCACATCAATCAGAGCGACAGCATCTCCTCCTCCCGCCACTGAGTTCGGAAGAAGCGCTAAACAATTGTCTGAGAGCTTGCCCGATGAGTATTCTCTTGAGCGATCGTTGGTGGCAATCCAGACCTGGAATCCAAGAGCTATTCCGAGGTCGCGAAGCCAACCTTGTATTTCGCTGTGAGTTCTGTCGCTTTCGCGTGCGTCTTCGGAGGCCCTTCTTTCCTTGGCACTGAGATTTCGCATTTTCGCGAGGTCAGCTTCCCACTCGGCGCGGCTAACCCCGTCCGCCGCTGCCGGCGGGGTGGAGTAGCGTCCCTGACCGATGTCGAAGAGCAGTCCTCCGATTGCCCCCAAATCGTTCGATAAGGATGCGCGATGTTCGTCGATGATCCTAAGTATCCCGTTTCGCATCGCCAGGTATTCGGTCCAGCTCCCGAGCTTCACCTTCGCTCCCCGCAGAGCGTTATAGCCGTTCACAATTGCTGTGTTAAACGGCGGCATGATCGTCGGATGGAGAAAGTACATGAGGTTGGCTGCTGCCGGACCGAGACCTTTGATCGACTGTTGATCCAGTCGTTGAATAGCAGCTAGTAGATGAGCTTCGGTACTACAGCACATGCAAGTGTCGAGGAAATGGCCGAACGCAAGTTGATTACTACGGTTTTCGTAGATATCGGGAATTCGCAACTTTGGTTTCCAAAGGAACGGATGATCAGCGCCCTTGAACATCTGGCGCTGCTCAGCGATAGATTTGACCACTATCTCCAAGGATGAGCCGCGATATGCCGTTCCGAATGTGTCAGCTTTGATTTCCGCGATCACCTGCTGAATCCCACGTCGGATCGAACGAAAGTTCTTCAGCCGTTCTGGCCACAGAAACCACGTCTGGTACGTGCCATCCGGGTCATCTCGCCAGCGTGAAATCAATGTACTGATCGCAGAAACCTGAGGCGATAGAACAACGGGGGACGAAACGGACATTTGTGGCACCTTGAAGTTTACTGTACCTCAAGGGTGTCCAGACTCTTTAGTTCTGTCAGCGGCGAATCTGCTGAATGCAAAGCCTGTCGAGGTCGGAGTCACTCTCAGCTCTTCCATTCTCGACATGAGGAGTCCTTCGTCCGATGGTCAAGTTGTTAACAATGGTGATTCGGATACCACTAACGACCGAGAGGATATGGCGGACATGCCGCAAGTTTGCCAAGGCTTCGGATCGTGACGGGCTCTGGTTGTGTTTGGCCGAAGGCTCGCATTGTCATATCGGAGTAGGCACTGTGCGCAAGAGCCAGAAGAATCTTCGAAAGACTCGCGCCAATACCAACCACGTTACATGAGGAGATGGAACCCCCTGATTCTTTTCGCTCGATTGATGCCGGTACGCATTTCCTGAACGTCGAGAAGTCGCGCGAATCTCAGTCCGCCCTCAGTGCTAGAATCGCGCTCGTGAGAGCTCCGAAAAGAGACTGGCAGCGGGCGGTGCTTCTGGCGGCAGCAATTGCGACCGTAGCGCTTCTGCATTACAGCACGCCTACAACTTATATGTGGGCTCATCCCCTGTTGCAGCGGGCGTATTACATCCCGATTCTGCTGGCGGCCTTGTGGTTCGGCTGGAGAGGAGGACTGGCTGCGGCAACTCTAGCCAGCGTTTCCTATATTCCTCACATCTTCATGGCCTGGAAATTTGATCCGGAATACCGCGCGGCGCAATATATCGAAATTGGGATGTTCTTCGCCATCGCCACCCTAACGGGTATACTGGCCGACCACGAACGTGCTCAGCGCCGCAAGGTCGAGGAGACCGCAACCAGATTGAGTGAGGTGTACACGCAGTTGCAGAAGTCTTTCGAGCAGCTTCGTCGCGCGGACCGTCTCTCCGCCCTGGGAGAGCTTTCGGCGGGCCTCGCCCACGAGATTCGCAACCCGCTGGGATCGATCGAGGGAGCGGTTCAGATTCTCGGACGCCGCGAACTGGCCGAAGAGACGCGTCAGGAATTCACGGAACTGGCTTCTCGCGAAGTCACGCGCCTGAAGGGGCTGCTTACCCATTTCCTCGAATTCGCGCGACCGCAACGACCGCAAGTCGTGGCATCCGACATGGGCTTATTGCTTGAATCTGTGGCAAAGCTGGCGTCGGAAACTGCGAAGATGACGCAAGTAGAGATTCGTGTCGAGACGGCGGCGGCTCTACCTTCTGTTTCGGTCGATCCGGAGCAGATTAGACAGGTTCTCCTGAATCTCGTCATCAACGCGATCCAGGCAATGTCCAAGGCCGGCCGGATTACATTGCGCGCGGTGCAGGAGAGCGACTATGTTCGTATTGAGGTTGAGGACGAAGGCGCCGGAATTCCTTCAGATGATCTGGAGCGGATTTTCGACCCGTTCTTTACCACTCGCAGCAGCGGGACGGGGCTTGGGCTTTCGATCGCTTATCAGATCGTAAACCAGCACGGCGGCCATATCGCTGCGAGGAAGAACCCGGAGCGCGGCATGACGTTTGCAGTGACCCTGCCGGTTGCGGCCAATACTGCTGAAATGACACTGTCGAGGAACTAAATGCCGAATCATCTCATTCTTGTGGTGGACGACGATGACAGCCAGAGGCGGCTTATCGAGTTCTGGTTGAAGGAAGAAGGATACTCCGTCGTAACTGCATCGGATGGTCATGGCGGCCTTCAGACCTTTACAGAGAAGACACCTGCGCTGGTGATCACCGATATTCGGATGCCTGGCCTCAGCGGGTTGGATCTCCTGGGCCGAATCAAGGCGATTAACTCCGATACCCCGGTCATCCTGATCACGGCCTTTGGCACCGTGGGTGATGCGGTCGACGCGATGAAGCTGGGCGCAGCGGATTACGTTCTAAAGCCACTGAATGCGGAAGAACTCAAGGTAAACGTTCAGCGTGCCTTGGAACATCAGCAATTGCTGGACGAAAACCGCTATCTCCGTAACTTCAGCGACGTTGCATTCCGGTTTGAGAATCTGGTAGCGGGCTCCAGAAAGATGCACGAAGTCTTCAAGCTGGCCGCCCAGGTAGCCCGCCGCGACTCAACCGTTCTCATAACGGGCGAATCTGGCACAGGCAAGGAGTTGATTGCAAAGGCAATCCATCAGAATAGCCTCCGGGTTGCGAAGCCATTCATCACGGTGAATTGTGGGGCAATCCCTGAGAATCTGATCGAGTCCGAGCTATTCGGCCATCGAAAAGGTTCATTCACGGGGGCCCTTGCCGACCGGGTAGGCAAATTCGAAGCCGCCAACGAGGGTACGGTGTTCCTCGACGAGATCGGCGAGCTTCCGATCAATCTCCAAGTCCGGTTGCTGCGTGTAATACAGGAACGAGAGATCGATAAAATCGGTTTTCCGAAACCGATCCCTGTCAACGTCCGGCTTCTCGCAGCGACGAACCGGGACCTTCGTACTCTCATCGAGGATGGCCAATTTCGAGAAGACCTGTTTTATCGGTTGAGTGTTGTGACCGTCGAACTCCCCCCGTTGCGCGAGAGACGCGATGACATCCCCCTCCTGCTTACGCACTTCCTGAAGAAACATTGCACGCGCTATCAGCTCCCTGTGCCATCGTTCGATGATGACGCTCTTGATCTGTTGACGCGTTATGACTGGCCGGGAAATGTCAGGGAACTGGAGAATGCTATCGAGCACCTTGTTGTAGTGGGTGCCTCGGATGTAGTCGGCGTCAAAGATTTGCCGTCACAAATTCGTCATGCGAACTCCCGCGTCACCTCGATAAGCCTCAAGTTGCCCGATGAAGGTATCGACCTCGAAGAGGTGGAAAAGGAGATACTCTTGCAGGCTTTGGAGCGGAATCAATGGAACCAGACGAAGGCGGCCCGGTATCTGAACCTCAGTCGGAAGACTCTGATTTACCGAATGGAGAAATTCGGCTTGGCCGAGCATGCCGAACCCTCATCCTCCATGCTGCCCTCAGAGTAGATTCCATCTGCGAAGGGAATATTCTGCTTTCTCCATGCGTGCTTCCCGTGACCGATCCTCCCTCCACGTCGGTTGGTGCGTTCCATCCCAACAAGATGTGTCGTCTTTCGATCGCCGTCGGCACGGCGCCACGGACATCCGTTTTGAAGAATGCTCTGGGCTGGCAAGTGAGCAGGTGATGCTGGAGTGATCGTCGCGAAGGGTCTGGATCGCGAGGTCGGCTTTTGTATCGCAGCGGGAATGTACCAACAGTCTCATAGCGTCGTGGTGCGCAGCCTGAGCGCATTCGCAATGACGGATACGGAGCTAAAACTCATTGCAGCCGCTGCAATCATGGGGTTCAACAGCAGTCCGAACGCCGGGAAGAGCACCCCAGCCGCAAGCGGAACACCGACTACGTTATAGACGAATGCGAAGAATAGGTTCTGCCGAATATTGCGCATGGTCGTCAAACTGAGGTGACGTGCGCGGAGAATAGCCCGCAAATCGCCTTTCAGCAGCGTGATGCCGCCAACTTCCATCGCCACATCGGTGCCGGTCCCCATGGCGATGCCGATGTCGGCCTGCGCCAGCGCAGGAGCATCGTTTACGCCATCTCCGGCCATGGCAACAATCGCACCTTGCTGCTGATGCGCTTTGACGACTTCGGCTTTTCTCTCTGGAAGCACGTCCGCTTCGAACTCGATCCCGAGCTTGTCCGCAACGGCCTTGGCGGTAGTCGCATTGTCACCCGTAACCATGATGATCTTCAGGCCGGCTGCTTTCAGTTCGCGGATAGCTTCCGGCGTTGACTCCTTGATCGGATCGGAGACGGCAACAAGCCCGGCCGCTTTTCCAGCCACGGCGACAAACATTACTGTCTGTCCTTCCTTACGCAGAGCGTCAGCCTGCTTGGCCAGCGGCTCTGGATTGATGGACAAGGCGCGGAACAACTCGGCATTTCCCACCGCAATCTGCTTACCAGCGATCGCACCCGTTACACCCTTCCCGGTCATGGAGTTGAAGTCGGCCGCGTCGGTCAGAGAGAGACCGGCTGCCTCAGCTCCTTTCACGATAGCCGCAGCCAGGGGATGCTCACTGCCGCGCTCAAGGCTCGCGACCAGGCGTAGCAATTCGGGTTCGCTGATTCCTTGCTGGGGAAGGACGGAACTGAGTGTGGGCTTGCCTTCGGTAAGCGTGCCCGTTTTATCGATAATGAGCGTGTTGACTTTGCCGAAGGATTCGAGGGCCTCCGCATTGCGAATCAAGATACCAGCCCGCGCGCCGCGTCCAGTTCCGACCATGATGGCCATGGGCGTAGCGAGTCCCAGCGCGCAGGGGCAGGCCACGATCAGAACGGCAACTGCATTCACCAGCGCGTGCGCGAAGCGCGGCTGTGGACCGACCAGATACCAGACGGCAAAGGTAACGACCGCGGAAACAATCACGGCGGGAACAAAGTACGACGAAACACGATCTGCAAGCCGCTGAATGGGTGCACGCGATCTCTGCGCTTCGCTCACCATTTTCACAATCTGTGCCAACAGCGTATCCGCGCCGATGCGCTCCGCGCGCATTACAAATCCTCCCGTCCCATTGATGGTTCCCGCAGTTACCTTTGCTGTCGCGTCCTTCTCAATCGGAATCGGCTCGCCAGTGATCATCGATTCGTCGACCGAGCTATGCCCTTCCAGGACGACGCCATCGACCGGAACCTTTTCTCCGGGGCGAACACGGAGACGATTGCCAACCTGCACCTGGTCGAGCGGAACATCGGCTTCATGGCCATCTTCGTCGATCCGCCTCGCGGTCTTGGGAGCGAGGCCGAGCAATGCACGGATAGCACTACTGGTCTGGCTGCGAGCACGCAACTCCATTACCTGACCCAAAAGAACAAGAGCGACAATGACGGCTGCGGGCTCGAAGTAAAGGCCGACCTGTCCACCCTCACCACGAAATGATGCCGGAAATAATTGGGGCACGAGTGTCGCAATGACGCTGTAAAGATAGGCCGCACCGGTCCCAAGGGCGATCAGGGTGAACATGTTCAGGCTGCGATGAACGAGCGACTGCCCGCCTCGAACGAAGAACGGCCATCCGCACCACAGAACAGCCGGGGTCGCCAGCGCAAGCTCGATCCAAGCCCACGTTCTCGCTGACAACCAATGTTGAAGCGGCATGGAAGGCAAAAGGGCGGAGACCATCAGCGCGAGCAATGGAAGCGCCAGCGCAACACTGATCCAAAACCGCCTCGTCATGTCAGTCAGTTCCGGGTTGTTCTCCTCGGCAGTGACTTGCCGCGGCTCCAGCGCCATGCCGCAAATGGGGCAATTACCCGGTTGCGAACGAATAATCTGTGGATGCATCGGGCACGTATATTCGGTGCGCACGATAGGCGCGGTCAGGACCACTGGCTCGAGAGCCATGCCACACTTCGGACAATTGCCAGGTCGATCCGACCTTACTTCCGGGTGCATCGGACAGGTGTATTTGCCCTGTGTTGGTTGTTTAGCCGGCAGAGAGACTGGTTCGGCACCGTCTTGCGCCTTGGCATCGGGCAGAGGATTGCCTCCCACCGTCCCAGATTGCACGTACTGAGCTGGGTCAAGATCGAATTTATTCTTGCAACCCAGCGAGCAGAACGAATAAGTCTGTCCCTGATACTGGCTCTGTCCTGCTGATTTCGCCGGGTCTACCCGCATGCCGCAGATCGGATCTTTGGTGAGGTTCACTGATGTCTCTGAAGAGCAACCCATGATGTTCTCCTGCCTTTCTCACTGTTGCTGACGCATGAGGCCAATGCATCTTACAGCCGGTGCCGCCGAGGAAACAAATGCCTTCTCGCAGTCCCGCCAGCATTTAGACCATCGGTGAGAAGGCTGAAAATAGGCAGCGTCAGGACCACCGAGATCAAAGATCGCCTCCGAAAATACTCAAGCATGTGGGCATGCCAACGGGCGCCGCGCGCGGAATTCTACCGTCGCTCTCCAGCCACTCCTGTACGTCGCGTTCTTGTAGATGACTAGCTTTCAGATAGAGGCTACCTGTCTTTTGGGCACCCTCGTCTTCCGTTAGCTTTGCCTCGGGTCCATTTTTCGTTGCGTGCTCGTATTCCTCCATGGAAGTTCCCCTGTCATTGGTCTCCGGCGAAGACGTCGACATTTTGCATCCTGGAAACGGACGGCTCCGGTGACGTTATTGCAAAGACAGTTTCGCCATCGCGATTGGCGTATATGGAATGAGGCCCCGGTGCCTCCTCGGGCCGGGGCCTTGAGGTGCTGCGCCGCGATTCGAAGCTTGGGCTCGTAAGCCCGCCTCTCATGGCAGCGAGCACCTTCGGAACGTAGTCTCGGGTTTCGTCGGGCAGAGCGAGGTTGCGGTTGAGCACCCAGAAGTTAGGCGCATTGAAGCGGTCGAGTCCCTTCCAGACACGATTTGGCCCAGCATTGTAAGCTGCTAATGCGAGGGGCCAATCGCCGAATAGATCGTGAAGCGCACGAAGATAATGCGCGGCGGCTACCGTCGACTTCAACATGTCGAATCTGTCGTCTTGATTGTCGTTTACTACCAATCCATACTGCCGCGCAGTGCCGGGCATGAGCTGCCATAAACCCGCCGCACCTCTGGGTGACAGCGCGACGGGATTGAATCCGCTCTCGACAGCCACGATGCCTATCAGGTTCGTTGGTAGCCCCTTGGATTGAAGAATGCCCTTGATCACGGCTATCGAATGCCCGGTCATTCGATAGCCCAAGCCAGGAAAGGAGTTCGGTTGGGTTGAGGCGTTGTTCTGTTCATCCGGCACTGCATCCGTAGCGGAAATTGTCTCAACACGATGAGCGGAAGTGAGTCCACTCATTTCGTCATCGAGTTGCTGATTGAAACTCGTCCGCCAATCATCCAGCATCGAAGTTCCTGTAGTTGTCTGGGCCGGAATCACGTGTGGAGCGAACGACAACAAGAACCCGCACAACACAATCCTCTGTGCCGATTGGCATGCGGTGCGAAGTGACCTGAACCTCATGCTGGCGTGACTCCTTGTTCAGAATTGCCTTGTTCCTTGGGGTGGGCATGACGCATCTGCCATCCCCGCCACATCTCGTAGATAACAGGGATCACGATGAGTGTGAGGATCGTAGAGGTCACCATGCCGCCGACCATCGGCGCCGCGATCCGTTTCATCAGGTCGGCGCCAGTGCCGTGGCTCCACAGGATTGGCAACAAACCAGCCATGATCGCGGTCACCGTCATCATCTTGGGACGAACGCGCATCACAGCGCCTTCGATAATCGCGTCATAGAGATCCTTTGCTGTTGTCATCTTGCCTTCTTTCAGGCGTCGTTCGTACACTTCGTCCAAATAGACGATCATCACAACTCCGGTCTCTGCCGCTACTCCGGCCAGGGCGATGAACCCCACCCAGACGGCGACGCTCGTGTTGTAGTGGAGCAAATAGATCAGCCAGATGCCACCGACGAGTGCGAATGGGACCGAGAGCATCACGATCACAGTCTTGGCTACGGACTTGAAGTTCGAGTAGAGCAAAACCATGATGATCAGCAGTGTGAGGGGAACAACGTACTTCAATGTCTGCTTTGCTCGCTGCATATACTCCCATTGGCCGCTCCATTCCAGCCGGTAGCCTGGCGGGATCTTGACCTTTTGCTGGACGACCTGCATGGCTCGCTGCACATAGGTTCCGATGTCCACCCCCGTCACATCGACATAGACATAACCCACCAGCTGGGCATCCTCGCTCTTGATGACAGGTGGTCCCATCGTGAGGGTGATTTTGGCAAGCTGCGTAAGGGGGATCTGGGCGCCGCCCGGCGCTGCCACCAGCACTCGATCGAGCGCCTGGGGGTCGGTCCGAAAGTCGCGGAGGTAACGGACGTTGATCGGGAAGCGTTCCCGCCCTTCGATCGTAGTGCTGATGTTCTTGCCCCCGATGGCTGTCTCGACAACGTCCTCAACTTCCTCAACGGTCAATCCGTACCTGGCGATGGCGTCCCGGTCTACCTTGAAGTCCTCGTAGTAGCCGCCGACGACACGTTCCGCGAACACGTTGCGAGTGCCTGGCATATCTCGGAGGGCACTTTCAATGTTTTCGCCGATCTGCTGGGTAACGGTGAGATCGGGGCCGAAGATCTTGATTCCTATCGGTGTGCGAATTCCCGTCGAGAGCATGTCAGTGCGACCTTTGATCGGCATCGTCCAGGAGTTCGATATTCCGGTCACTTTTAAGGCAGCATCCATGTTGTTCACCAGTTTGTCGGACGTCATGCCTTTCGGCCACTGGTCCTCGGGTTTCAGCGTGATGGTGGACTCGCCCATTTCGAGCGGCGCTGGATCTGTTGAGGTCCGGGCACGTCCGGCCTTGCCAAATACGGAGAGAACCTCTGGGAACTGTTTGATAATCTTGTCTTCGAGTTGCGTCACCTGCTCAGCCTTGGCGATTGACATGCCTGGAAGTCCTGCAGGCATATAGAGCAGGCTGCCCTCGTAAAGCGGCGGCATGAACTCCGACCCCAGCCTCATGAATGCCGGTACGGTCAAGGCCAAAGCAGCCATTGCCAATAACAGCACTATTTTGGGGAAGTGCAAAGCCAGATGGGCAACCGGCTCGTATACCCAGACCAGAAAGCGGTTTATGGGGTTCTTTGCCTCGGTGGCAACTTTACCGCGGATAAAGAGCAGCATCAGAACCGGAACCAGGGTCACTGAAAGCAATGCCGCGAAGGCCATCGAAAAGGTCTTGGTAAAGGCCAGAGGCCGGAACAAGCGCCCTTCCTGACCCACAAGCGTGAACACTGGAATAAAGGAGACGGCGATAATCAGCAAGGAGAAGAAGAGAGGCTTTCCGACTTCTTTGGCCGCCCCGATGATAATGTCGCTCCGATTGCCCTTCCGCCCGTCACGCTCCCACTTTTCGAGATGCTTGTGGGCATTCTCGATCATCACGATGGCCCCATCGACCATCGCTCCGATGGCGATCGCAATCCCGCCGAGCGACATGATGTTTGAGCTCAAATGGAGAAAATACATCGCCAGCAGCATCATCAGAATGGCGACCACCAGCATGAGGATGGCGACCATCGCGCTACGGAAGTGAAAGAGGAAGACGATGCATACCAGGCTGACGATGACCATCTCCTCGATCAGCTTCTCTTTCAAGGTCGCCACGGAGCGCAGGATAAGGTCCGAGCGATCGTAGACGGGCACAATCTGCACACCGTCCGGCAACTGTCCCTTGTTGATCTCAGCGACCTTCTGCTTAACCAGCTTGAGCACTCCCATGGCATTGACGCCGTATCGCGAAACGACCACTCCACCCGCTACTTGCCCTTCGCCATTGAGTTCAGCCAGACCACGGCGCATCTCAGGACCAAGGTGAACGTCCGCTACGTCGCGCAAATAGATGGGGGTGCCCCCGTCGTTGGTTCCCACAACGACTTTCTGGAGGTCGGAGACGTTTTGAAGGTAGCCTCGTCCGCGGACCATATACTCCCGGCCTGCTGCTTCCACCACTTCGCCACCAACATCGTTGTTGCTGCTTCGTATGGCGGCAATCACCTTGTTGATTGGAAGATGGTAAGCAAGTAGCGTGTCAGGATTAATATCAACCTGATATTGTTTGACGAACCCACCAACGCTTGCGACCTCTGAAACGCCAGGTACGCCGCGCAGCCAGTATTGGACATACCAGTCCTGCAGCGTCCTGAGCTGGGACAGGTCATACTTTCCGCTCTTATCCACGAGAGCATACATGTAGGTCCACCCGACCCCCGTCGCATCTGGGCCAAGGGTGGGGGTGACTCCGGCAGGCAGGTTCCCACCTAACCCCTGCATGTATTCGACGACCCGCGACCGTGCCCAATAGAGATCCGTTCCGTCTTCGAAGATCACATACACAAAGGACAGCCCAAAGAACGAATAGCCTCGGACAAGGCTGACGTGCGGCGCGGAGAGGAGCGCCGTAACGATGGGATAGGTGACCTGATCTTCGACGAGGTCCGGGCTGCGTCCGGGCCAGTCAGTAAACACGATTACCTGGACGTCCGACAGGTCGGGAATGGCATCGAGCGGAGTGTTCATCAGGGCCCAGAGCCCGGCGGCGACGGCAAAAACGACACCCAGGTAGATGAAGAACTTGTTCCTGGCGCTCCACTCGATGATCTTTTCAATCATGTCCGCCCCCGCCGCTTGCCGCGGCAATGAAGGTTTTCGTTGGCATGAGCTTCTTACTTCTTTCCGGCAGGCGCAGACGACATGCCCGCCATTCCCTGCATGGCAGACCCCAGGCGGCTCTCCGAATCGATCAGGAAGTTTCCGGAAGCGACAATCTTCTCGCCGGGCTTGAGTCCAGCCAGCACGGCATATTGACCGTCAAACTGGTCTCCCACCTTGATTTCCCTTGGCTCGAAATAGCCCCCCGGCTTGGCGATGAATACGACCTGGGTCGTTCCTGAATTGAGCACGGCCTCGCTGGGCACGACGATCTGCATGCCGTAGTCGATCTTCAGTTGAACATCCGCGTACATGTCCGGTTTCAATGCGTAAGCGGGGTTGGGAAACTCCAGCCTCACTTTGATCGTGCGCGTCTTGGGGTCCAAAGTGGGGTAGACGTAGGTCACACGGCCGCTATACGTTTTGCCGGGAAAGTAGCTCAGCTGCATCGAGGCGGATTGCCCGATATGAACGAAGGGAGCTTCGTATTCGTAGATATCCACGTAAACCCAGATCGTCGAAAGATTGACGATCTCGTAGAGATCGGTTTCCGGGGTTACGTAAGCCTGTTCATAGGCGTTGCGAGTCATGACGAAGCCACTGATCGGTGAATAGAGCGTCGTGGTGCGCTCGGCTTTACCCGTCTCTTCGAGCGTGCGAATCTGCGTATCTGTGACGTCCCAGAGTTTCAGGCGGTCCCGCGTGGCGCGAAGAAGCGAGTCCGATCCCGAGGCAGCGTCAGCATACGGAACTTTGGACAAGTACTCCTGACCCTTGAGTGCGATCAAATACTCTTGCTCCGTCGATACCAGATCCGGACTATAGAGAGTGAACAGCGGCTGACCTTTCTTGATCAGCTTGCCCACGTAATCGAGATTGACCTTTTCAATCCACCCGGCGATCTTCACGTGTACCCGCGAAATCTTTTCTTCGTCCATTTGCACGAGACCGACAGTGCGGAGGGTTCGCTTCATGTCCGCACGGCGCACCTCCGCATAACGGACGCCAATCATCTGCTGGCTTGCCGGGTTGAGCATGACTGTTCCCGGCACCATGGTTTGTGCGGATGGCGCCGGTGCAGTTTGGTTGCCCTGCCCTGTGTCTTTGGTACCGCCCATTCCTGGCATACCTGGCATCGCAGCGGCCGGTGCGGGTACAGGTGGCGTTGGATTTTGCGGCGGGGCAGCCGCATTCGAATGTACCTGTGAGGACCGCTCGTGGATCTGATAGCGGTAGACCACCAGGCTTCCGATCGCGGTTCCCAGTACAAACAATGCGACTCCAAACAGAACGGCCTTCTTGCCGATCGGCAGTTTCATTGCGATTCCTTTCATTTCGTCAACTCGGTTCCCACTAGCGGTTCCAAGCGTGCAAGGGCGCTCTGAAACTTGCTCAGCTCCTCGTAATAGCTGACCTCGTAATCGAGAACGTCCACAAAACTCGTAAGCATGGAGAGAAAATCCAGTTTGCCCACTTCATAGGCCGACATCGACGACTCAAGCGCCAGAGAGGATTGGGGGACTATCGCCTTGGAGTAAAGGTTTGACAAGTCGAGCGACGCTGTAGCGGCGAGATACTGTTGCTTGATCTCAAAGTTCACAGTGGTCGTGCGGTCATCAAGGTTACGCTGGGCACCGATGAGGCCATGCGTGGCTTCGATCACGCCTTGACGCTGTTTGGTGCGGAAAAATACGGGGATGTTGATTCCCACCATCACTCCATGCATGTCCGCCATCATGGGGCGCTGCCAGTAGGTGTATGCCGCGCTAAAATCTGGATCGTAAGCCTTGCGAGCGAGGTTCACAGCGGAGCGATTTTCCTCGATCATTCGCCGATCGCGCTCTAGGCCTGGATCATTTTGGTGAGCCAACTCGTAAAGGTCCTGAAGGGTGACATGAAACTCCGCGGGGGTAAACGGAGCTGGCAGAGGCAATGGCGATCCTGGGTCGCGGTAGAGCAGTGTATTGAGGTGCGCCCGCGCCGTCTCTTCCTGCTGGCGCAAAATGATCAGCTTCTGATCGATTCTGGAGACCTCCACCTGTGCGCGGAAAACGTCCGCCTGCATCCCTTTGCCCACCCTGTAGAGTTCCTCGGAGATGCTCGCAAGTTTCCGTAACAGGTCTTTATCCTTCTCAGTGATTTCGATCGCCTTCGTGTAATAGAAGTATTCGTAATAGGCAACCTTGACGTCTGAGGCCACTTGACGGCGCGCCCGTTCGTAGTCCCACCAGGCCGCTTCCGCATCGCGATCCGCAATCTGGCCGCGTAATTTCAACTTGCCGGGGAAAGGAAAATCCTCAGCCACGGTCAGGCCACGATAGCTCGACGGATCATTGAGTTGAACGCTGAACGGCGTAATATTCCCCATCCATCCGCCGGAAAAAGTAGGATCGGGCAGCGACCGCGCCTGCGGGACTCGCGCCTGTTGCGCCTTGTACCTCTCGGCGGCACTCTTTATAGCCGGATTTTGGGCGAGAGCCGCGTTAATCAGATCGTCAAGCGTAACTTGAGGTCCGCCGATACCGGATTCAGGGATCGCCTGATCCGCACGACTTTGGATTCCGTTCTCAGCCTTGATGGGAGGCTCAGACACACCCGAGGCGGTCTGCGAAATTGAAGCAACCGGGAGCGCCAGGCACACTCCCAGCACAAGCCGGGACATGGGCCGCGAGAAGCTATTCATCTTCCCTCCGTCCGCCGCTCGGTAGTGCGCTGGGAGCCAGAGGCGGTGGACCGCCCCTCATATCGCTCTCATTGTGTGTCCAAATCTCATCGCTTAAGTGGTTGAGCACCTTCCGGGAAAGCGGCTCCTTAAGATCGAAGGCGTAGCTGTCCCGGTATCCAAAGACAAAGAGATGGTAGGGATCGGGACTAGATAAAGTCTGGAGATCCAGCCAACGCCAGCTCCTGCTCTGCTCTGGCTGCGCGGTCACATAGTCAATCCCATCCTGGCGAATGCGCAGAACACCGTTGCTGCCTCCGAAGTGTTCGTTTCGTCGAACGGCGATCACCGTGATTGCCGGGGCATCGGGATCGGGAACCCTGTTTCGTACCGGTCTGCCTATCTCCGCCGCCAGCGAGGCTGCGTCTGCAGGCGTAATCTCCTTCTTGAATTCCAATTCAAACCGTCGCGTGCCAGGAATATCCCATTTGCGGTTGTCGTATCCAACAAGAACCATGCGATTTTTTTGCAGATCAAGATCCTTGATCTCGGGGAAGCCCCAATGCGTACTCGTCCCCGCCATCGGCTGGAACTCGATGCCTTTGGAATCAATGCGCAGAATGCCGGCCGCGCCACCGATCATTCCATGGCGCAGGCGCGCCGGACATTCCCAGGCAACAAATTCAGGAGTATTTCGCGATGGAGTAATGGCGCTCTGCCGCCCTTGTCCGGACAGCGCGGTTTGGGCTCCGCAGGCGCCCAACAGAATTAGGGCCAGAATCGACCCTGTAAAAATCTGCTTCTCGTTTGTCATACAGGATCCCCATTGCTCGCACTAAGATCGAGGTTTTCTGTTGCCGGGCGATGTCACGCCGGAAGGCGCGTGAACACACGCTCGTGTCACACCACATCTCGATGACGGGGATTTCGGCGGAGTTATATTCGCAGAGCGCAGGTGTGCAGAAGAACTCCGGGTGGGCCTCCATGGAGTGGAGTGCGGCCCGCCATTGCATATGTAGCAGGGATGATGGAGATCGAATCTAGGAATTCAATAGGAGTGGTCGAACTATTTACCGAAGAGCGGCTGAGCACGCATTCAGTATGAGCAAGTGGACAAACGCAATTACCCGCCTCGTTCGACGAAAGAATAACTTGCGTGCGTGGCTGCATTTTATCCGGCATGGAAGACATGTCCATCTTCGGATCCATCGAAGAAGCCGTGACCACTTTCGTACCATCTGCATGCGCACGATGACAATGGTTTCCCATTGCCGCACCTAATTCACAGGATGTTTCGCAGGCTACGCCAAACGTGCTTACACCGGCGAATACCAGGACTAGAGCAAGCGAGATGGCAAATCGAGTGTTCATGCAGTCTGACCGTCATTTAGTGCACGAAGAGAATCCGCTCAAAACACACGTCTCTCTTCCGCGTAGTCATCGTCACTCGATGTTGCCCCGTCCGACACTGCAAGGTCTGTGCTCTTTTGCTCAGATTCGGCAGCGAATATGGTCGCAATGGCAAACATTAATCCACCAGACTGGTGATACCGGCATGAGGCACAAAGTGATTTGCAGAAGTAATAAGCCGTTCAATGTTGTTCGAAGTCTTGACAACGACGAACAGCTAGACCTGACCACCTTGACCAGAAGAGGATATGGATATGGTGGAAACCCGCCAGCTAGACGAGCAGCGTGCTGCGGTCGTAGCGTTTTGCGCTCACGAGATGGAGCGGAGTGAATCCGGAAGGGTTACTGTTACCTTCCGTCATTTGTATCGCTGGTGTCCTAAGGAGCGTCAGTCCGCTGTGCATTCCCCGTTGGAGTGGTGACCCGCGAGCGCAATGCATTACGTTGCCGCCATGTAATGTGCTCGTAAACGCTGCTCCAATACATGCCGAAGCCAAAGCCGAAGAGCAGTTCCTCCAGCGGAAGCCCTGCCGGTCGCCAGGCAATCAAATCGCGGATGTTCCATACCGCCTCGATGTAGCCAGGCCAAAGCACCTTCAGACCCATCAAGAAGACCCAATATAGTACGAGAAACATCACACCGCCGATGACGGTGTTGCACCAAAGATCGGGTCGGCACAGACAGCTTGCCACGGCTCCTGCGAACAGTGCCACAATACCGGGGTAAATTGGGTCCCAGGGAAGTATCAGCAACACCAGCAATACGAAGAACGGGCTCAGGAGAGCGGCCAAGTGCCAGCGATGCAGGTGAGAGCCACGATCCTGAGGTGGGATCACGTGTTCTGCCGCCGGAACCAGAACTCGGTAGCTGGCCACGGCCAATCCGCCGATTGCAAAACAGAAGATCAGGCTTTCGATGTCGAGGCCGGTTCGATGTGCTAGATCGAACAGGCTCGGTGGGTTCCAGTACTTAGGCACGAATAAGAGCTCTGTCAAACCAAATGGCGCCGTGAGGGCGCTGGCCCAGAGCATAGGAATCCGAAGCGTGGGTCTTGCTATGAACAGCATGCTCCAAGGGACCAAGAAAGCGCTGGCCCAAATGAGCCACACGTACCGAAAACTTGGGGCAATACTCGGCATGGCTTTGACCCTTCGTGTTCTCTGGTTTAACCGCAGCAGCCATGGCCGCTTCTCCCCCGCATGTTTACCTAGGAATTGGGGCGGGAGCTGATCGAGCTTCTCTTTGTACATGGAGCCGTAGGAGTAATGCGTCTTCCCGGCAGACACCGTCTATTTCCATACAACAAACTGGATCTTTTTTGAGTAGCGCACGCGCAGATGGTCACGAATGTGAAAGCTAGGCTGTCGCAGGCCCGCGCATTTCTGCAATTAGATTCAACTGTAAAGAGAATATGGATATTGTCACGGCGATGGCCGCACGAAGTGTTCAGTTCGCCGATTGTTTCGCCATCTCTCGATGATCGGTTGCAAGTGCGCGAGCCTGCTCCGCAGCTTTGTGAAGATCGTCCGCGAAGTATTGGCAGTGACCCGCAGTTTTCCCGCTCATCGGATGCTTCGACTCCTGACCCGATGGATTTGCCTTGTATACGGCCGCTAGCTCCTGGTGTTCATTCGCTTCTGCATCCAGCTGGACCGCCTCCGCATCGAAGTGCTTCGCGAGCCGCTCATGGTCCTCTGCTGTTCTCGCGCTGGCGATGAGAGCCTTAACGTCTTGCTTGCTCAACGGGTCGCTGTCTTGTGCACGTAGAAGGCCAGGAGCTGCAAACATTGCCAGCAGCAGAAACCACATTGTCGGCTTTCCAATTACGCTTATGCTCCTCATTGTTGTAATCTCCCTCTCAAGAAAAATCTGTTGCGCTGAGACTCATCATTAGGCTGGAGGCACACGTTCTGCCTCGTTTCATACCGCTCCATCGCAGGCAACTCTTGCGCATTATCTCTCGGACAAGAGCCGGAAGCTGAGCAGTATTGCCCTCAGGTGGCCGAGACACTCATACAATAGGCGTCTGGTGACGGTTCGCGCCAGAAGTCTTTCGAGACCTTTTGGGCGACTCATTTCCAGGAATGCAATGCGGGGTAGTAGCCGATGATCGGGTTCGGCATGATCTTTCGTCATCCGACTTCTTCTTTAACTGCAGCAACTACAGCCGTTCTTGTGCTTGTCCGCAGACATGCCCAGGTACTGCGCCGGATTATGGTCGAACTTGTCTTTGCACGCTGCGCCGCAGAAGAAATACGTTTTTCCCTCGTGCTCGGTGTGTCCGGCGGCGGCGGCCGGTTCTATGTCCATGCCGCAGACTGGATCTCTTACAACTGTTGCACTCGTCATTGTGTTATCTCCTTGGTTCGTAAATCAAGCTAGATGAGCCTCAGACTTGATTAGCAGCCTTCGGCAGCCTAGTCGGTACCAGTCTCTAGGGCGTCGCTTGCTCGGAAATGGTCCGGACTGAAACTTCTCACATCCGTGAGGTCAAGGTATGTCCAATAAAGATCACTGCGAACAAACCCTCTGCTGCGTCAGTGCGCGAGAAAGAGAATGAATCGGGAGAACATAGATTAGCGTTATCGTCGGTGGGAATGCCGGAAGATATCCCAAAGAACGACTCGAACCCGCCGTGCGACCGCCCTGCATACCGCACACTGGATCTTTCAAAATCTTCACCGATGTTTCCGGGGAGCAAGTCATGGTGTCGCTCCGGGCCTTCTGGCTGGTGCCGACACCTGAGGCCGATACACCTTACAGCCGTTTCCGGCAGATGCAATCAAGACATTTGTGTTCAGAACAGACGCCGCAAACCTGGATCAACCTCTTGGCAACAGTGTTTCGCGCTCTGTGAAGGCGCACCGAGAGGTTATTTGCGGTGATGTTTCGCAGTTTCGCAAATGATTCCACGGACTCGCCCGCGAGATCGACATGCTCAATCGCTTCCCGGTATTCGGTTTTCAGGTCGCCTATTACGTTCCCAATGCAAGTGCAGACTTTCTGTTCGAGTTCCACTTCGTAACTGGTGGGAGCTTCAGCCCCAAACAGCTCATGAGCTTTCGACCGCGCCGAGCCTCTGCGGTAGTGGTCGATGACGGAATTCCGCAGGATACGGTAGAACCATGCCACAACACTCTCATCGTCGCGGAGTTGGGAACCATGTTCCAGTGCCCTTAGATAAGCTGACTGGAGAATGTCTTCCGCAGCCTCCGGCTCATTGATGCGAGCCGCGATAAAGTGAAGGAACTCAGAATGATGTACAGTAACCCGTCCCAGAATTGCACTCTCTCCAAGATCGTCCTTGTGAACTTCACGGAATAAGGTATTCATTTCATCATCTCTTTCTGTTGCAGCACTTGGAGGGGCAGCCAGGCAGTACTGCCCCTATTGCACCAACACCTGAGCGTTACAGCCTGAATTGAAATCACTTTGGTTGCGGCGATGAACTGCCGCCATTCATTTTCATGCCCGCCATCTTTCCCTTGCTGACCTGAACCGTGGCGGCACTCAGCTTTCCGTCCTTCTTTGTTGCGTGGATAACGACGCGATCGCCGACCTTGATGTCCTTCAAGGTGATCGTCCCACCTGTGTTGCTGTATTTCGTGTCGCCGGTCACAATTACGGCCTGCGTCTTTCCGTCGGTTGTGGTCACGGTGATGGAACCGTCCGTAAGGCTGGCAACTGTTCCCATGACGTGCTCCATGCCATTGTGCGCGTATGCAGTGCCCACCATGAGCACGAGCGCGAAGAGAGTTGCGAGTGTCTTTTTCATGTATCTTCTCCCAGTATTAGTGATGGTGCATTGTGGTTGCCGGCTCAGCTGATTGCGCGTCGCCCTTCAAAAACTCTTCTTCTTGCTTCTCCTCTAAAAGTTCGTCGGGGGATTTCGGATTGAGGTGCTGCATCTCGGTCTCTTCAGCTTCCGTGAGTTGCGGCAGATGCCTTATAAAGGCCACGAGCTTCCAGCTATCCACGTCGTCATCACCCGGATCGCCGAACGCCGGCATTCCACTCAAGCGCACGCCATTTTGGATCGTGTAATAGAGTTCCCCGTCAGACATTTCCTGGGTGTCCTTTTGGCGCATATCTGGCGGGCGTGGATACATCGTTCTGCCGTACATGGTGTCGCCGCTGCCATTGTTGGCGTGGCAGCTGGCGCAGTGGTCCGCCCAGTGCGCCATACCCTCATGAGTGACCTCGGGGGACGCCACGACAGGGTTCTTCATCGTTTTGTAGCGCACCGGAAGTGCACGCTCACGAATCGTAGTGGCCAGCGCTTTCTCCATAAGCATGGGTTCTGTGCGCGTACTGAAACCACGCTGCATCATGCCGTGCATGACGTAGGCGCCGACCCCCAATGCACCAACGACAATTACAAGCAGGATGATCGCTATTTTCTTTTTCATGGCGGCTACTCCGGTGATCCGCTGGCGTTCGGCAAGTTGATAGTTGTAGTTGCAGAACCGCTGGACATAGGCGTATCGAGTCCACCGGTCAACGTATAGTTCTGCAGAGCGATGGCGCTGCGCCAGACCTCATGCAGAGCCATGAGATATCCGATCCGCAACTGGAAGAGCGTGCGTTGAGATACCAGTACCTGCGGATAGGCTTGCGCCATATTCTGATATTTATTCAGATACAACTCATATGCCCTTGTTGCCCGTGGGATGAGCTGTGTCTTGTAGCGGTCTGCCTCGAACTTTGCCGACGCGTAGGATTGCGCCAGTTGCGATGCTTGTTGCCGTAGAGAGAGCTGTTCACGCGCAACACCCTCAGTCGCACGTTCGATTTCGGCTTTCGCAGCCTCGACGTTACCCTGGTTTCTATTCCAGAGTGGAATGCTGACTCCCGCAGTCGCAAAAGTTTGTGGGCCCACCGCGCTTTGAGAATTCTCAAGCTGCTCAAAGCTATAGTCCTCGCCGGCTCGCAATTGGAGATCGGGAACAGATTCGCGTCTTGCACTCTTCAAGCGGGCCTGCGCCACCGATGCTTCCTGCTGGGCACGTTTGACCGTCGGACTATCCGCAACGATGGAATCGACCACCTGATCGGCGTTCAGATCGGGCGTTGCCTCAAGTTCGCCGCGCAGCGGGCTGACAGACAGATCGGCTTTACCTGCCAAGGCGGCGAGTATGCGGAAAGCCTGCAAATACTGGCGCTGGGCCGTGACGTAGTCTACCTTTGCCTGCTCGGCCTCAACTTCCGTTTGCAGGATATCGGGGGCATCTGCCTGCCCGACATTTGAAAGCTGATGAACTGTTTCGACGGCGTCAAGCGCAACGCCCAACAGTTGCCGCCGAAGCTGAACGGTAGCTTGAGCTGTCAATGCGTCATAGAAGGCTTGCTGAATGTCCCCGTGGACTCGGTAGGTCTGTTCTTCGACGCCAATCTGGTCGGATCTCTTCTGTTGTTCGAACACGTTGCGCCGCAAGCCTAGCTTGCCCCCAAGAACTATGGATTGCTGAACAAATCCGCCCTGTTCGCCGCCTCCAAAAGACCCGCCACGAATCTCTTCTCCCTGATAACCGGCAGACGGATTGGGATAAAGCCCGGCCTGACGAGCTTGTTCCTGTGATCTGCGCACCAGCGTGTTCGCTTGTTTCAAAGTCGGATTATTGGCGTCTGCAAGCGTTTCAAAATCATTGAGGCCCATCGCTGGCCGGCCCATGACATCTTTAAGCAACTCCGGCGCTGGCAGGTTCGATCCGGTCTGATGCCCCGGATTCTCCGGTTCCTGCAGTGTCATTGTGGCGTGGGTGTCCGGACTTTCCGAGCCAGGTGAGGCGTTCATCTGCATCCCGCTCATGTCATGCTGCATGCCCGGCATGCTGTTCATATCGTTCTGCCGCGCAGGCTGCTGCGGCTGTGCATTCTGCGCAGGCTTGCTCTGCATGTCCTTCTTATCGGTTTGAGGGCAGCCGGGCATCGCCATGCCTTTCATGCAGTGCATGGTGTTATCTTGTGGTGACGGCGAGGAGGAAGTTTGCGTCGACGCCATGAATCCGAGGACGCTCGCAATCGCAAGTCCAAGAGCTCTGATTCTCATTCTGTCTCCCCGCATCAGGCACGCTCCAAGATGGCGGAATAGGGATCGCCGGGCCGCTTGGCCTGCTTCATCCGTGCAATGACCTCGTCGTACTTCCCCGGCGGAAGAACGCGGACGAACGTCATCATGCCCTGCATGAATCCGCTCCAGCCTGCGCGTAGACCATAGTTTTCAGGACGTTCAACCGCCTCGTCCATCGTCATCATGGGGCCTTCCATGTAGGCATCCTGCGGAAAGTTCGGGACATCGTTTGCGTTTTTGGCAATGTCATCCTGCCCCATCTGGCCCATCTGCATGTTCCCCATGTCGTGCTGCATGCCAGGCATCGCATCCATCGCCTTTTTCTGCGATAGCGGGCCATTGGTGGACGGAGTATCAGAAGTATTTCCCACACCGCCTAAACCACGTCCCAACGACGGACCGTAGTCTTCTCCCAGGGGAGCCCCCGGTGTGCCTTGCAGCATGCCCATGCCGGTATTCATGTCGCCTCCGGCCTGCAGGCCTGCGGAGCGCGTCATCTTCCCGGCGTTCGACGACATCTGGTTCATCATGTGATGAGGCAGATGGCAGTGAATCATCCAGTCGCCCGGGTTATTGGCGACGAATTCGACATCCCGCGCCTGGGCGACACCGACGAGGACAGTGTTGCCAGGCCACCAGCCAGCCTCAGGAATTCTGCCGCCCTCAGTTCCGGTCGTGTAAAAGGTGTGTCCGTGCAGGTGCATCGGATGGTGGTCCATGCCCAGATTCACAAAGCGGATGCGAACGCGGTCCCCGAGCCGCACGATGAGCGGAGTGGTTGCCGGACCGGCCTTGCCATTGAAGACCAGCCAGTTGAACTCCATGTTCATGGTGTTTGGAACAGTGTTGTTCGGCAGCACCGCATATTCCTGCAGATGAATCAGGAAGTCCTTATCGCAATGCGGCTGGTAGGGGGTCTTGGGATGCATGATGAAGGCGCCAAGCATTCCGGCCATCTCCTGCATTGCCATGTGCGAGTGATAGAAATACGTGCCAGCCTGGTGGATGTTGAACTCATAGATAAAGCGCCCGCCCGGTTTCACGGCGTCCTGGCTGATGCCGGGCATACCATCGTTTTGAATGGTGTCCTCAAATCCGTGCCAATGCATCGACGTCGGTTCGGGCAGGTGATTGTCGAAAATGACACGCACGCGATCGCCCTGATTGACCTGAATGGTTGGCCCCGGCGCACTTCCGTTGAAGCCCCAGGCGTCAATCGTCTTGAGCGGGCTGATCTTCTGTTTCACCACCTCGGCCACAAGGTGAAAGACCTTCGTGTCGCCGTCCATCGTGTACGGCATATCTCCGATGTCGGTTGTCACGACGGGCATGTTGAAAGCTGGCCCCGAGGACACCGGCAGGCGGCGAGGGGAATGCCTGTCGCGCGAATCGGCAAATAATTGGGGTGTCGCAAACAGTCCTGCGCCAAGACCGAATGCCTTCTGAATGAAGGTGCGGCGGTTGCTCATGAATTTCCTCGATTTGAGATAAAGTCGACAGGCAGCCGGGCGGCGTGTGAAATTGCACACGCTCTTAACCCGCAAGGATTCGACGAGGAAAGGACTGGACTAGATGCGGAGGGAGGAGCCTGGACGCAGAGCGAGCGGTCTAGCCTCGCTACTTCGGCTGAGTGCAGCGAAGGAGGTAGCCCTGCTCGGCCCGCGATTTGCCATAAGATCGACTGACAAAGCGACAGCCGCGATCGGAACCTTGCCAGCGGCGGTATCGTTCTGATCAACGCCCTTGACGATCGCTGTCACTTCTCCCCTACAGCCAGCGGGAGTACAGGAGTCGCTGGCAGCCACGCTGGACTGTTTGCCATGCTCCATAGACATTCCGTGGCAATGGGGCATCTGCGCATCGGCCTGCACAGCCCGGCAGTCTCTCGAAGCTCCCATCAACGAGCAGCGTAAATCGCAACTTACCGTCATCGCCTGAACGCTGACGAAAAGCAGCAATACTGCCGTGAAAAGCAACTTCTTAAGCATGTCCATTACTCTGATTTGCTAAAAGATCGGCAGACCTAGGAACGCTCGGTCGTACAGAATGGGGAAACAAAGCCGACCTCGGCTTTGATGGTAGCATTTTCAACTCCAGGATCGCAAAATGGGGATAGCGTTCACCCCAAAGCTAAAGAAGAGCTCCTTCTCTTCCATGGAATAGAGCGGCTCCGGAAAATACGACCTTTATCAGATCCTTGAAGCAAGTCCTTGGTCGTATCAGTCTTTCGAAACAGATTAGATGCTGGAATCTAAGGACAACGCACAGATTTCTCCAGCACGCTGTTGAACCATGCTTGCAATCTGAAAACGCCGGCGACCTACATAACTTTGAATGTCCGATGCGTCTCTCTCCAATCGCTTGGCGGCACGCCTTCCCAGGTGCGAAAGGCGCGTCCAAACGAGTTGGGATCTTCAAAGCCAAGCAAATACGCAGCCTCATTCAACTCCAACACAGAGTTGGAGAGGTAATATCGCGCCATCTGATGTCGGGCTTCATCCAAAACCCGTTGGAAGCTGGAACCAGATTCTTTCAACCGGCGTTGCAGGGTGCGCGGGCTCATATGGAGCATCTGTGAAATCGCGTCAATTGAAGGGCGGTGGCCGGTGAGTTTGTCCTGAATAGTTCTGCGTACAAGCTCCATGAAACTATCCTCGTCCTTGTACTGCCGTAACTGCTCTTCAAACTGCGGGGCGAGCAGATCGAGGAGTTCGGCATTACGAGTAACGAACGGTGCCGTCGCGTCGGAGGCGCGAAACACGATTACATTGCGCGAGGCGCCGCAGATAGCCGTGCATCCAAGATTCCGCTCAATTTGCCGCAGGTTCTCACGTTGTTGCACATACTCAACACGAACAGGGTTGAGCTGCGTTCCGGTTCCGTGCCGAGCGAGAGAGAGCATCCATGCGAAGCAATAGTCGGTGAGTACCTGCGGCTCAGCATCGACCGCAAGCAGCCACCGGAAACCAACACTGAACTCCTCTTCATCGAGCTGAACGAGGATTTCTTCCGGGGCCGTCAGCTTCTTGTAGCGCGCCATATGCTCTGATGCCGCCACAAGATTCTGTGTGGAAAGTGCAGCGATCGCCATCGGGTGAAAGCGTTCTGTCTTCGTCTCCACACCGATTTTGAGGCCGATCAACGGATCGGAACTTACGCCTTCGATGGCGCGCCAGAGGGCGAACAGTTCCTCGGTGGACACAAGAACACGTGTCTGAGCGAACAGGTCTCGCGGAAGGCCGGCTCTGCGCAGGACCGCAGGGATAGGAATGCCAAGCTCCTGCAATTTGAGAGCGAGGCGGCCCGGAACCCGGAAATGCTTCAGCATCGCAAGTCCTCCTTTTATGAGCGTATCGAATTTAGGTCCGACCCACCATGCAGTATGCGCCAGAATAACTGCGAAACGCGACAAAGTGTGCGAATGCACTTTGTCGCGATTGGAAGTCATATTGGCGGACTTGGCAGGGCCGGCGGATCATTTCGCGACTAATTTAGGAATACCGGCGCCCGACGCACCGTGATGCCTGCGGCGAGTTAGTCGCCGATTCCCAGTCCTGAGATCGACGAAAGGATCGGATTTGAAGAACTTCGAACGAAATGGTGCAACACGAAGCCTCGACCGCCGCTCATTCCTGGGCGTCGCTGGAGCTCTCGCAGCCGGGACAATCACCGGCGGTCTATCTCTTCCCGCAAGGGCTGAGGGAAGTGCGCACACGCCGACAAGTGGACGACGCAAGCTAGGTTCGCTCGAAGTCTCAAGCGTGGGCCTCGGCGTCCAGAACATGAGCCGCAAGTATGAGACGACCGTGCCGTACCGCCCGGAGATGATCAACCTCATCCGTGCCGCCTATGATCGGGGCGTCACGTTCTTTGACACGGCTGAGGCTTACGGACCTTTTGAATGCGAACGAATCCTCGGTGACAGCATCGAGCCATTCCGCAACAAGGTCGCGATCACGTCTAAGTTCGGTTGGAACATCGACCCCGAGACCGGCCGATTCCAAATGGGACTGAACAGCAAGCCCGATCACATCAAGCGTGCCGTCGAGGGGTCGCTCAAGCGGCTTCGCACGGATCACATTGACCTGCTCTATCAACACCGCGTTGACCCGCAGGTTCCAATCGAAGACGTCGCGGGCGCTGTCAAAGACCTGATGTCCGAAGGCAAGGTCCTGCACTGGGGCCTCTGCGAAATGGGCCCAAACACGCTTCGACGTGCCCATACGGCGCTGCCCGTCACGGCTGTGCAGAATGAGTATTCGATGCTCTGGCGCGGCCCCGAAGAGGTCATTCTCCCGCTGTGCCAAGAACTGGGTATTGGCTTTGTGCCGTGGAGCCCGCTCGGCGTGCAGTTCCTGACCGGAGCCATCGATGAGAATACCCGCTTTGCGCCCGGCGATATTCGCGGCATGGAATCGCGCTTCTCGCCGGAAAACCTGAAGCACAATCTCGAACTCGTTAAGCTCGTCAAGCAATGGGCAGATCGTAAGCATGCCGCTCCTGGCCAGATTGCCCTTGCCTGGTTGATCGCGCAGAGGCCGTGGATCGTACCGATTCCAGGCACAACGAAAATGGAGCACATGATTCAGAATGCCGGCGCCAGTTCTGTTGTACTCACTCCGGACGAGGTCAAAGAGCTGAATGCCGGCTTGTCGGACATCCACGTTCAAGGGCAACGCTTGCCGGACGGCGTGCTTGCACTTTCGGGCGTCGAGGCGCCGGCAAAGAGTTAGGAGCAAAGCGATGAAACGTGAACGATCCGTCACGCTGCTTCGAGTTCCTCCACGAGTCAACCACACATATCGAGGGAGAGCCATGAAAACCTTAGTGCTAAGTCTGTTTCTATTAACCCTGATTGCTCCATCGTCCCACGCACAGCAACCGCCAGCCCCACCAACCGAAACGATTAAAACTGCCGCAACTCAAACGCCCGAGCAACAAGAAGTCATCAACCTCTCAAACATGAAATGGGATTGGATGGCAGACAAGAAGGTCGATTCCTTAGAGACACTCTTTGATGACAAAGCCATGTTCACTCACATGGGAGGAACCTGGGGAAAAACCCAGGAACTAGCGACGATTAAGACCGGTGGCATCTGGTACAAGAAGGCTGTAGTTTACGCCGTTGACGCTCGCATATTCGGTAACACAGCCATCCTGCTCGAGGACATTGATTTGCAGGCAGTAGTCGGTGAGCATGAAGTCACCAATCCTTTTATGGTGACGGAGGTTTATATCAAGGAAAACGGCAAGTGGAAACTCGCCCAACTCACGTTCTCGCATCTGCTCAGGCCGGTCAAAATGAATAGCAATAAGAATTAGCCACAGACCTCGAGAGACAATCTGCGGCGAAATTTTGCGCTTGCGAGGTTTGTGAAGAGATGAGCCATGCGGGAACAAGCTGTTTCAGGATGATGAGACGAGTAGATGCCTTGTTGATGATCGCCTTCGCGGTGATCTGCTTTCTGTCTGGGGCTGCCAGGGCGCAGCAACGGCCAGCGGGAGTGCAGTCATCGCCAGCGGAGAAGAAGATTTTGATCATCTATCTGTCCCGGACGAACAATACCAAAGCTATTGCTGAGATGATCCAACAGAAGGTCGGCGGGAAACTCGTCGCACTTGAATTGCAGACGCCGTATCCCGCTGACTACGGCGCGACCGTGCAACAGGTAGTTCATGAAAACGAAACGGACTATTTGCCTCCTCTGAAAACAGCGATTGAGCACATGGAACAGTACGATGTTCTGTTTCTTGGTTTCCCGACCTGGGATATGCAGCTGCCGCCGCCGGTCAAGAGCTTTCTGCACCAATACAGCCTCAAGGGCAAGACGGTGATCCCCTTCAACACGAATGCCGGGTATGGCTCCGGCAGCAGCTTCCAGACTGTTAAGGAACTGTGCCCCGGAAGCACGGTGCTCGAAGGTTTTTCGACCCGTGCTGGAGCGGAAAGAGATGGGCAGTACCTGGTCATCCAGGGAGCCAGGGCAGTACAAGCGCGGCAAGAAGTTGAGAACTGGCTAAAAACGATCGGAATGCTGAAGTGAACTCTGGCCGGGTTTCGGCAAATGAACAGGAGATGGTGATGAAGAAGAGAGTATTAGGAAACAGCGGGCTTGAGGTGTCGGCACTGGGCTTCGGCTGCATGGGACTGAGCTTCGGTTTTGGTCCCGCAACGGAAAAGCAGGAAGCGATCAAAGTCATTCGCGCCGCCTATGACGGCGGTGTGACATTCTTCGATACAGCCGAGGCGTACGGTCCTTTTCTGAACGAAGAAGTTGTTGGCGAGGCTCTTGAGCCGGTCCGCGATAAAGTCGTCATTGCGACCAAGTTCGGCTTTGTCAATGGCGTTCCGACACAGGGTCTTGACAGCAGGCCGGAACGTATCCGGCAGGTTGCAGAAGAGTCCCTGAAGCGATTGCGCAGCGAGGCTATCGACCTCTTCTATCAACATCGCGTGGATCCAAACATCCCAGTGGAGGATGTTGCCGGAACTGTGAAGGATCTGATCGCGGAAGGCAAGGTGAAGCACTTTGGCATGTCGGAGGCCGGTGTCGGCAACATTCGTCGCGCGCATGCCGTGCAGCCAGTGACCGCACTCCAGAGCGAGTATTCGCTGTGGTGGCGAGAGCCGGAGAAGGAGATTCTGCCGACATTGGAAGAACTCGGCATCGGCTTCGTACCCTTCAGTCCGTTAGGTAAGGGCTTCCTGACGGGTGCCATCTCCGATAAGACGGAATTCGACAAGACTGACTTCCGCAATATCGTTCCACGTTTCTCTGCGGAGGCTAGAAGAGCAAATCAAGCACTCGTGGATGAAGTTGGGCGAATCGCAGAACAGAAGAAGGCGACCAAGGCGCAGATCGCTCTGGCGTGGCTGCTTGCCCAGAAGCCGTGGATCGTACCCATCCCTGGGACCACGAAGTTGCATCGCCTTGAAGAGAATCTCGGCGGCGCGACTGTGGAACTCACGGCGGACGATCTAAAGGCTATCCATGACGCGATCTCCGTAATCGATGTTCAAGGAGATCGATACCCTGCCAGCTTTCAGAATCTTGTAAATCGGTAGCGACTCGAAACATAGCGAAAGATTACTGCCAGAAAAGGAATTCTATGAAGACTTGGCTTATTACAGGATGTTCAAGCGGATTGGGGCGTAGCCTCGCGCAAGCAGTTCTTGAAGCCGGATTCAACGCTGTCGTGACCGCGCGCAACCCGGAGAAGTTGAAGGATTTAATTTCAGCCTTTCCGCAGACAGCGGTTGCCACTGCCCTGGATGTCACAAAGGCGGACCAGGTTGCGGGTGCTGTCAAACTGGCGGAACAACGCTTCGGCGGAGTAGACGTATTAGTCAACAATGCGGGACACGGCTACCGCGGGGCGGTGGAGGAAGGGGACGAAAAGGAGGTTGCCGATCTCTTTGCTGCCAATTTCTTCGGCGCTGTTTCATTGATTAAGGCCGTTCTTCCCAATATGAGAGCGCGTCGCCACGGCGCCATTCTGAATGTGTCGTCGATTGCCGGTCGGTTGGCCATGCCAGGCTCTGGCTATTACTCCGCCACGAAATTCGCAATCGAAGGAATGTCCGATGCGCTACGCAAAGAGGTCGGACCGCTTGGGATCAGAGTGGTTGTTGTTGACCCGGGAGCCTTCAGAACGGACTTCGCCGGACGATCCCTTGAGCAGGCCAAGGCGGACATCGCTGACTATGCCGATACAGCGGGACCACGACGCAAGGAGAACGACAAGACGGATGGCACACAGCCAGGTGATCCGGCACGTGCGGCGCGTGTACTCATCAAGGTCGTCGAAGGGGAAACAGCTCCGTTCCGAATCTTACTCGGAAGCGATGCAGTGAGGATTGTCAACGCCGAACTTGAGGCGCAGCGCCAAGAAATCGAGGACTGGAAGGAACTGAGCATCAGCACTGACTTCCCGGCCGGCAACTGAGGTTGGAATGGTTCGATGAAACGTGGAACTACGAGTCAACGAAACGCATGGAGAAGAACAATGCAGAAGCGCACATTAGGTAAGGATTTGGAAGTCTCAGCACTTGGACTTGGGTGCATGGGCATGAGCTCGGCGTATGGTCCGGCGGCCGACAAGGGCGAGATGATCAAGCTGATTCGTTCCGCCTATGAGCTTGGCGTTACCCATTTCGATACGGCCGAAGCCTATGGGCCGTTCGTGAATGAAGAGCTGGTAGGCGAGGCGCTTCAGCCGATCCGCGACAAGGTAACGATTGCGACCAAGTTTGGCTTCGACATTGACCTCAAGACGGGCGCGCGCACTGGTGGAACCAATAGTCGTCCGGAGCATGTAAAGGCAGTGGCAGACGCCAGCCTGAAGCGTTTACGGACCGATCGCATCAATCTCTTCTATCAACACCGCGTCGATCCTGAAGTTCCGATCGAGGACGTGGCAGGAGCGGTGAAGGAGTTGATCGCCGCGGGCAAGGTCAAGCACTTCGGCATGTCCGAAGCTGCCGTTCAGACCATTCGCCGCGCACACGCTGTGCAGCCGGTTACCGCAGTGCAAAGCGAATACTCACTCTTCTACCGTGGCCCGGAAGCGGAACTCCTGCCGGCTCTTGAGGAACTCGGTATTGGTTTCGTCCCATTCAGTCCGCTAGGTGCTGGGTTTCTCACGGGCAAGATCGACGAGAACACGAAGTTCGATCCGACCGACTTTCGTAACATGGTGCCGCGCTTTTCGCCCGAGGCGCGCAAGGCCAATATGGTCTTGGTCGATCTGGTCAAGGAGGTCGCAGGACGCAAAGGCGCGACGCCGGCACAAGTCGCACTCGCATGGCTGCTGGCACAGAAGCCGTGGATCGTGCCGATCCCAGGAACAACCAAGCTGCATCGGCTCGAAGAAAACCTCGGAGCTGTGAATGTCGAGCTTACGAAGAATGACCTCAACCAGATCGACGAAACCGCGTCCAGGCTAAAACTAGAGGGAGCCCGCCTTCCTGAAGCGGTGTTGAAGATGACGGGACTCTGAGTGCTGCTTTGTCGCAGGAGCCGGAAAGGACACCATGAGGATCGTCGTAGCGATTGCGATCTCGCTCTGCATGCTCGAGTTAAGCGCACAGAGCCAAACTTCCAGGAATCAGGACGCGATACGAATCATGCGGAGTGGCTCCCCGCCGTCGCGCCAAGGCCCGGCAGAGAATTTCACCGGCTCGGTGCGCGTTGATCCGCTGTTTCAGGCGAATGCTCCTGCGCGGGCGTCCGGCTCTCTCGTCACGTTCGAACCGGGTGCGCGCACCGCATGGCACGTGCACCCGCTCGGCCAGATCCTGATCGTGAAAGCGGGCGTGGGCCGTGTGCAGCGCTGGGGCGATCCTGTGGAAGAAATCCGACAAGGGGATGTGGTCTGGATTCCGCCCGGTCAGAAGCACTGGCACGGTGCCGCTCCGAGCAGCTCAATGGCACATATCGCCATCCTGGAACAGCTCGATGGCAAAGTCGTCGATTGGATGGAGAAGGTCAGCGATGCACAGTACAGCGCGCCGGTTCGCGTCGACGATTCGAACGCCAACGCAGGGACGAAGTCCCGGCCCTCTCAAGCGGCGATCGGCGACTTTGCACCCAAGCTGGCCGAGCTGACGGACGATGTTCTGTACGGCGATATCTGGGAACGCCCACAGCTATCGAAGCGTGACCGCAGCTTGGTAACTGTGGCTGCGCTGATCGCCCTGAACCGTCCGGAGCAGCTCCGATCTCACCTCATCATGGCGCGCAAAAACGGTGTGACGCAACAAGAGTTGGCGGAGACGATCACTCATCTGGCGTTCTACTGCGGTTGGCCGAACGCAGTAAATGCCATCGGCGTTGCGAAAGGAGTTTTCGGCGAGAAGTGAGCCGCGAAGGAGAAAAGTATGCAAGCGCAGGAATCTCCAAAGAGCAATCTGGGATCTACGGCTGTCATGATTACCTGGGCAAACTCCACGAGGAGAGAATATCGTAGACCTCTCGCCGCGCTTTCGCTGATGGCGGCCTTTGTGCTGACTTTGGCAAGCGCACAGGAGACCAACAACAGCAATGCCCCAGCGCCAGCAACTACCGCCGCAGCTCCGAAGGTCATCAACATTTGGCCCGGTGTTGCGCCATGCTCCGAGCAATGGAAGCAAAAGGAGACCACTATTCACATGGGCCCGATGGAGAGCATCGTCAACGTGACGACACCGACTCTGACGGCTTACCTGCCGGATCCGGCCAAGGCGACGGGCACCGCCGTCATTCTTGCTCCCGGCGGAGGATTCCTCTTCCTCGGTACGGATACACACGAGGTCGCGGAGTGGCTCGCGGCCCGAGGCATTGCGGGATTCGTCTTGAAATACCGGACGGCTCCTCTCGAAGGCGAAACCGAAGCGCAGTTAGGTCAGGCCGGTAGCGGACCAGCGCGTGGTGCGGCTCATCCAGAAATGGCTGAACGCGGGCGTGCTGGAAAAGGGCAAGCGAACGTTCGCGGAGGCAGGCTC
>Ga0181520_10000630_pt1 | contig 76492 bp, 64 predicted proteins | sample PEATcosm2014_Bin_29_FD_132451 | JGI IMG/M metagenome (GOLD analysis project Ga0181520, IMG submission 132451) | Peatland microbial communities from MTU Mesocosm Facility, Houghton, MI, USA - PEATcosm2014_Bin02_30_metaG | ecosystem: Environmental > Terrestrial > Soil > Wetlands > Peat | place... | reverse complement strand
GAAACAGAAGCGTCTGGTCGACCGTGTCAGGAATGAAGTTCTGGCCCATGGCTCAAACTTAAAACAGAACTCGCTGCCCACGCTATAGGCTCCGTCACGAATCTATGCCCGACACACACCTAGGGATGCCGTTGTCCCCCGCCCGCAACGTCAAGCCCATGCTGCAAGAGCGCCAGGATCGATGTGAGGCTCTCCTCGGCTCCGCGCTTGCTTCCGGGCAGGTTCACAATCAGCGTGCGTTCCTTCATGCCCGCCACTGCCCGCGAAAGCCACGCGTAAGAATTGCGCTCTGCGCCGCGCATGCGCATCGCCTCTGCCAGTCCGGGCGCTTCGCGGTCGATTACGCGGCGTGTCGCCTCCGGCGTGCAATCGCGCGGGCCCAGTCCCGTGCCGCCCACGGTGAGCACAAGCGCCGCACCCTGCATGCTCAGCTCTCCCAGTTTCGCGGCGATGGCATCCTCATCGTCGGGTAGCAACCCGGTCCAGATCTCGGTCTCGGGCCATTGCTGTCCAATCAAAGCAACCACAGCCGGGCCCGCGGTGTCGGCAAGCTGGCCCTGCGAGCAACGGTCGGAGACGGTGAGGACGGCAATCAGCATGAGGAGATCCTGGAGCCTCTTATGAACGATAGGCTCTACTCGCCCGGCAGCACTTTGATGGTGTGCAGCCACTTCTCCACTTCCACGGGCCACGCGGTCACTGGAAGCGCGGTGCGCCGAAGTCCGTACCCATGCCCGCCCTGCGCGTACACGTGCAACTCCGCCGGTACATGCGCGTTCTTCAACTGCATAAAGTACACCACCGCATTCTCCACATGCACCGGGTCGTCTTCGGCCTGCACGATAAAAGTGGGCGGCGTGTCAGCCGTGGGCTGAATGTCGGGGTTGGGCGCAAAGTTCTGATCCTCAAGCGCCAGGTAGCCCGGGTAGACGACCACTGAGAAATCGGGCCGGCAGCTCAGCTTGTCGGCATCATCGAGGGGATCGTAGAGGCGCTTTTCATAGTGGTTGCTGATGGCCGCGGACAAGTGTCCGCCCGCGGAGAAGCCCAGCACGCCCACGCGCCCGGGATCGATGCCCCACTCGGCCGCGTGCAGCCGCACCAGCCCCATGGCCCGTTGTGCGTCTTGTAAAGCCGCGGCCGACTTGGGATAAGGCCCGGTGCCGGGAACGCGATACTTGAGTAGTACGCAATTCAAGCCCGCCGACGTGAGCCAGTCGCACACCTCCGTGCCTTCCAGGTCCATCGCGAGAATCGAGTACCCGCCCCCGGGGAAGACCACCACGGCGGGGCCGGGGCCGTTGCGCGCGCCTTTGGCCGTGTAGAGCGTAAGCGTCGGCGTCACCACATTACCCAGCCGGATCACCGGACGTCCCCCGGGACCCCCGTCTGTGGCCTTGGTCATGTCCGCTTCGGGAGGCAGGTTTGTGGGCGCGCCCGGCGCCAACCCCGGCCACACCGGGATCGTCAGATGTCCCGAGGGCGGCCAGCCGGACGTCTGCCCCATCAGGCCTGTGGGCAAAGCTGTAAAAGCGGCGAGAAGCAGAACGGCACTCATGCTCATACTGAAATCCTCCCGACAACAAAACATCGCAGAGATCATTGCAGCCGCGGGGGCAATTCCGCAAATCGAATCATGAAAAAAACAAAGGCCGCCCGCATGGGAGGCCTTGGTTTGACCAGAGCTGGTTCTTTGTTTACGCCTGCATCTCCGGTGTGCTGGGCTGCGCCACAGCGGCCGGCTTGGGCTTGGGTGCCTCCTGCTTCTTCGACGGCGCCAGAATTGCGTGCAGAATGGTGCCTTCCATGCGCGGCATAAATTCCACGATCCCCGCTTCGCCAATATCCTGGATGAGGCGGTTGATGATGGCATAGCCGAGTTCGCGGTGCGCCATCTGCCGTCCCCGGAAGCGCAGGCTCGCCTTCACCTTGTCGCCGTCAACCAGGAACCGCACTGCCTGGTTCTTCTTGGTCTGGTAGTCGTGCTCATCCACTGTCACGGAGAACTTGACCTCCTTGACCACGATCACCTTCTGCTTTTTGCGCGCGGCGCGCTCGCTCTTTTCCTTCTCGTAGAGATAGCGTCCATAATCCTGGATGCGGCACACCGGCGGAACCGCGTTGGGCGAAACCTCAACCAGGTCCAGGCCGCGCTCACGGGCAATCTTCAACGCCTCAAAGGGGGGCAGAATGCCTAGCTGCTCCCCGTTTTCGTCGATGACGCGGATCTCACGCGCGCGAATTCTGTCATTGATGCGGATAAAAGACTTTGCCGAGCGTTTGTCGAGTGCGATGGTGCTCCTCCAGATGTCGTTCCTGCCCGCCTTCGGGAGCTTCCCGAAGCGCCGCGGGTACAGCAACGCACACTGAGTATAGCATTGGCTCGGCTATCCGCCCCAATCGCGAGGTCGGCGGAGCGCGTCTATCGTTCACACGGAACAACAAGTCTGCAGGGCAGGATCGGAATGCGTGCGCCCGCTGCTTTCTCAACACATCCGCAAGGTGCAGGGCTGATCTTGGTCGGCTGCAGGATCGTCCGCGCCCACCGGGCAGGCAACCAGCGCCCCGCCGGCGCTCATTCCCGTAACGTACAGGCGAACCATGCGGTTTGCGTCCATCTGGCTCTCCATCTCGACCTCAAGAAAATTCTCGGTGAGCGCGGCCGTTCGTCCCTGGGCTGCAAGACGCGCTGGCGTGTGCAATGTGATTGCCTCCAGTTCCAGACCTTCAAAGCGCCGCCGGTGCGCGGCGCTCTTTTCCGCGTCCAGAGCTCTGAGCGCGGCCATGCGCTCCTCCACGGCTCGCGGCGCAACCGGCTGTTCGGCGTGCAATGCCCAGCCCCGCGTCGCCGGCCGGGGCGAAAACCGAAACAGGTGAAGATAGCCGAATGGAAGAGCTCGAATGAAGGCAAGCGTCTCTTCGAATTCGGATTCGCTCTCTCCGGGAAAGCCTACCATCACGTCGGCGCCGAGAGTCAGCTCAGGGCCGGCTGAACCGAGCAGTGCCTCAACCTTCTCTGCGTAGTGCCAGGGCCGGTAGCGCCGGTGCATGCGGCGCAACACAGCATCGGATCCCGATTGAAGCGGAAGATGCGCATGACGCGCCAGGCGCTTGCCGCCGAATTCAGCCATCATTCCGATCAGCTCCGCATCCCAGTCCATCGGTTCGATAGAACTGAGGCGAAGCCTCGGCAATCCGGTCTGCTCCAGAATCTCGCGCACAAGGCCCGCCGGCGTTCGCCTCGGTTCTCCGTTCGCAGCCTCAATATCCCTTCCCCATCGCCCAAGATTGATGCCGGAAAGTACAAGCTCGTTCCCTCCGGCCGCCACAAAACCTTCCACCTGCCGCAGCACCGTCGCGCGAGGCAAGCTTCTTGAGGAGCCGCGGGTCTGCGGTATCACGCAGAAGGTGCAGCGGTTGCCACATCCTTCCTGGATCTTCAGGTTGGGCCGCGTCTGTTCTCCGGGAACCAGCTGCACCTGTTCAATAAACGAGTGAGCAAAGCTGTCGTCGGCCCACACGGCAGCCTGGCCAGGCGCGCCGCCCGTTGCCGGCGGCCGGATGCTCACCAGGTTCGAGGCTCGATCGGCATCGCCGCGCAAGTCGGTTCCGGTCGCCAGTTCCAGCGCGATCTCCGGCGCAATGGCCTTGTGGCTGTTGCCGATCACAGCGGTCACTCCGGCCATTCCCGAGAGTTCCTGCGGAGCACGTTGGGCATAGCAGCCTGTTACCAAAATCCTCGCCTGGGGATTGAGCCGGTGCGTGCGGCGGATAAAGGCGCGGGCGGCGCGGTCTGCCTCCGCTGTCACGCTGCAGGTATTCACCACCACCACATCAGCAACAGCCGGATCACCCTGGGCTAGTCCTGCCGCACGCAGACGGCCGCTCACCGCTTCGCCATCCGCACGCGCCGCCCTGCATCCGAAATGTTCCACGTGAAAGTCCGGCATTCCTACAGTTTAAATCCCCCTGGATTTTTTCGCTCTTCAGCAACAGCGCATGCCTGTCAATCCGCAATCGCATGGTTCATCACAGGCCCTGGGCGGCATCCGCCTTGACGCGACAGATGCATCGTGCGCGGTTTTCTTTTGAACAAGGCGCGAGCTTCGCAGCCGGTCTGCCCGCGATAAAACGAAAGTCCGAACTGCGGTCTCCACGGATCAGAACCACCCCCGCAATAGACGCGTTGCAATCGCGATTCCGGTATACTGACGGCAGACCTCTTTCAGCAATGGTCCAACTGAATCCCCCAATGCATTCCACTGCCACAGCCGCTGTCGAGGACCCACCGTCTGCCGAATTCAGGGCGGGAACGCGCCATATTCTCAGCTTTGTTTACTTCACCTTTATCTGCTACCTTTCCATCGGGTTACCGCTGGCGGTTCTGCCCACTTACGTTCACCTGCGCATGGGCTACAGCGCGGTGCTGGCCGGCCTGGTCATCAGCATCCAGTACATTGCCACGTTGGCCAGCCGTCCCTGGGCCGGGCGCATCTCTGACCGCGCCGGAGCCAGGATCTCTGTACTGTGGGGCATGTGCGCCTGCACGGCGAGTGGCGCTGTGCTGGTCGCTGCGGCCGCCCTGCACCTCATCCCCTGGCTCAGCTTTTCGGCGTTAATCGTCAGCCGCCTGATTCTCGGCGCTGGCGAAAGCCTCGGCTCGACCGGCGCAACGCTGTGGGGCATTACCAGCGCCGGCCAGGAAAGCACAGCCAAAGTGATCTCCTTTAATGGCATCTGCACCTACGGGGCGATGGCGCTGGGCGCGCCGCTGGGCGTGATCCTCGACGCCGCGTGGGGCCTGGCTTCGATCGGCATGCTTACCATCCTGCTGGGCGCTGTCAGTGTTGTCCTCGCTTACCGAAAGCCGCCCGTTCCCGTGGTGCATGGCGAGCATTTGCCCTTCAGCCACGTTCTGGGCCGGGTGGTGCCGCACGGAATGGCGCTGGCGCTCGGAGGCGTCTGCTACAGCGTGCTGGCCACTTTCATCACCCTCTTTTATGCCAGTCGCCAATGGAGCGGCGCCGCGCTCTGTCTCACCGCCTTTGGTGTGGCGTTCATCGTGGCGCGCCTGCTGTTCATCCAGACCATCAACCGATTCGGCGGTTTCCCGGTGGCCATGGTCTGCCTGGCCATTGAATCTCTGGGCCTGTTGCTGCTCTGGCGGGCGCACTCGCCCTGGGTTGCCATGGCCGGCTCGGCCCTGGGCGGATTCGGCTTCTCGCTCGTCTTTCCCGCAGTCGGCGTTGAAGCCGTCAAGCGGGTCACTGAGGTCAATCGTGGCACTGCTTTGGCCGTTTACACCGCATTTGCCGACGTGTCATTCTTTCTCACCGGCCCTCTGGCAGGCGCAGTCATCGGCTTCTACGGCTACGCCAGCGTCTTCCTGTTCGCGCTGTTCAGTGTACTGGCTTCTCTTGGGATCGTCATGATCCTGCGCCAGATGCAGGGCGCGGGGCCTGACATCACGGCTCGGGAGGCCGAGTTCGCGAATCAGGATGCAGGCGGCGCAGCCAACCGTCCCGTGTAATTACTTTGGCTTTCCGGCACTTACAGCGTGGCATTCCTCGTCGCTCACCTTTTCCAGCCAGACAGCAGTGACTCCCTTTTCATCGGCCTCCTGAAGGGCAAGATGGACCATGGTGTTGCCGGGGGCAGCGCCGTGCCAGTGCCGCTCGCCGGGATGAATCATCACCGTGTCGCCGGGATGAATTTCGCGCACGGAATCTCCCTCCTTCTGCACCAGCCCCGATCCGGTGAGCACGTGCAACACCTGCCCCAGCGGATGTGTATGCCATGCAGTCCGCGCGCCCGGCTCGAAGCTAACGCGGTAAAGCCGTACCCGCGACGGTTCCACGCCGACGGCGATTTCATCCACCCAGACGGCTCCCGTGAAATACGCGGTCTCGCCTCTCCGGCTGGTGCGATCTCTGCTGCTCACAATCTCCACGGCCACCTCCTCGTTCCTTAAAACCTGCTATGAATTATGGCGCTGTCCACTCCACAATTTCCAACCGGCTCCAGCCAGAACCCGAGCCTCCATAAAATATCCAACGCAAACAACAACGGCCACCCCGAAGAGTGGCCGTCGACTTACCCATGCCGTTGGGTGAAGCGGGTTTATCGCTCGCCCTTCCGCCAGTTGATGAGGTCGCCAAGCGTCGTTGTGGAGCTGGAGACGGGATGCTTGTGCGTATCCGCCTTGTAGTTCTCTACCTGGGCGCGGCTGGCTTCCTGGCCGATCGCGCGCAGACTTAAGCCCACTTTCTTCTCCTCGACGTTGATCTTGATAATCTTGAACTCGTGCTCCATACCCGTATCGAGCTTGGAACCAGCGTCGTCACCTGCCTCGGAGATATGGCATAACCCCTCCACACCTTCCGCGATCTCGACGAACGCGCCGAACTGCGCCGTCCGCAGCACTTTGCCGTGCACCAGGTCGCCCACGCGATGTTGGGCAAAGAAGCTCTCCCACACATCGGGCTGCAACTGCTTGATGCCCAGGCTGAGGCGTCGGTTCTGCGGCTCAACGCCAAGAACCACCGCCTTCACCTTTTCGCCCTTCTTCACAATCTCGGAGGGGTGCTTCACGCGCTTGGTCCAGCTCAGGTTCGACACGTGAACCAGCCCGTCGATCCCATCCTCGATTTCGATGAAGGCGCCAAAATCAGTAAGGTTGCGCACCCGCCCTTCGACTACCGTGCCGGTCGGATACTTGTCGGTCAGGTTTTCCCACGGATTCTCGAGCAATTGCTTCATGCCCAGCGAGATGCGGCGGTCGGCCGGATTCACGCTCAACACAACGGTCTCGACTTCGTCCCCGGGCTTGACCAGCTTCGACGGATGCTTGAGACGCTTTGACCAGGTCATCTCGGAGAGGTGAACCAGCCCCTCGATGCCCTGCTCCAGCTCGACAAACGCGCCGTAGTCGGTCACCGAAAGCACGCGCCCCTTCACGTGCGCGCCTACCGGGTAACGCTCCGACGCATCCAGCCACGGGTCAGGCGTCAACTGCTTGAAGCCCAGTGACACCCGCTGCTTGTCCTTGTCGAACTTGAGCACCTTCACCTGGATCTCGTCGCCCACGTTCACCAGGTCGCGGGGATGAGTCAGCCGTCCCCAACTCATGTCGGTGATGTGCAGCAGCCCGTCGATTCCGCCCAGGTCAACAAACGCGCCGTAGTCGGTAAGGTTCTTCACAGTACCGGTAAGGATGGTGCCCTCGCCCAGATGCTCGAGCGTTGTGGAACGCTTGGCGTTCTGCTCTTCTTCGAGGATCTCCTTGCGGCTGACCACGACGTTGCCGCGCTTCTTGTTCAGCTTGATAACCCGGATCTCGATCTGCTGGCCCAGGTAGCCGTCCAGGTTGCGGACCGGTCGAATCTCAAGCTGCGAGCCCGGCAAAAATGCCTTGAGGCCGATATCCACCGTCAGCCCACCCTTGACGCGGCTCACTACTGTGCCCATCATCGGGGTCTTGTCGGTAGCGGCCTTCTCGATCGTGTCCCACACGCGCAACCGCTGGGCGCGCTCATAGCTCACCACGTAGCCGCCTTCCGGCTCCTCGCGCTCAATCACCACGTCAATCACGTCGCCGGGATTGAACTTCACTGCTCCCGTATGGTCCTGAACCTGCTCCAGGGGAACAAGTCCCTCTGACTTCAGGCCCACATCCACCACCAGGTGCTTTTCCGTCTGCTTGAGGACGGTTCCGGAGACAATCTTGTCTCCGTACGCCTCGACGGCGGCCGCCTCGGCGGCTTGCTCGCGCTCAAAGGCAGCCAGCGCGGCAGAAAAATCGTCCATGGACTCGAGTCCATGTTCGGGAGCTCTGGCGTGAGCGGGGGCTGCTGCTGGCGCCGCTTCAACGGCCTCGATTGCCTGCGCCGCAATAACCGGCGCACTCTCTTCGGCGGGCGCGGCCTCCGGCTTTACGGCCTCAATGTGAGGCTCGGTTGGGGCATCGGCGTCCAGCGCGGGTGTTTCGACAACTTCGGCGGTCTCGGGGTTGGACGTGGATTCGAACAACGGCCGCTCAAGCTCCGTCGCAGGGTCTAGCGTTGGGGTTTCCATCTCGGTGTTCAGGGTTATGCTCTCGGGTTCGGGATTGAGGACGTTTGCCATTGATGCGTGCTCCGGAATTCCTTGCTCCCACAGTCACTGCTGGCGGCCGGGGGTGGCTTCCGCGCCGCGATTGCCGCGGCTGGAGATGCCTCTAGGCCTTATCCCTCACTGGGCAAACTGTCACCTTCTCGAAGCACTCTCCATTGAGACGCCGGCCCAGCGAATGGCTCGAGCAGGAAAAACGCGTGTCTCCTTGGAAAATACCCGGCAGGCTACGGCAAGCTGGAGGGCGGCCGCAACTCACTGCTGGAATCCGCGCAGGAAGCTACGCTCATGAGTGTACCAACCTAAGTGCTGTAAGGTCAATCCAACCAACTGCCCAAAATGTGTTGCAAACACCACGCAAAAAAGGAAATTACACGGTTTTTACCGGCAGATTGCCGTGATTCTTCGGGACGCACTACAAATCGCTGAATTCGCGCGCTGGAATTCGCGAGTGCTGCAACTGCCCGGGTGCACCTTCCTCGCGACGCTCTCGTTCTTGTCGCTCGGGTAAGAAAGAACCAACCACATCGCCGCGTGGTCGGTTTTCCCGGAGGGGGCAAGGGCCGGAACCCACGATTTGCGTCGGAGAACTCTGTAAATCAGGCAGACAGTTCCAGAAGGCTTTAGCGGGGCATTGAGCGTGAATCACTGAAGAGATTCCACATCAAATCTGCCACGCTATAATCAGGCACTGAATCGGTCCGCTCCGGGCGCAGCTTAATTCATCGCACTGAAATCGACCTTCGAGGTTGTTTATGAAGAGATTTCTGGCATTGTCTCTCTTGTTTGCGGTTTGTGGTGCATCCTCCGCAGAAACATGCACGCTTCAGACCTATGCTTCATCCTGGATGGAAACCGGAACACCATTTTCAGTCACTTGCCCTTCGGGAAACTACTCCGGCACCCTCATCACCACGCCGGCGCGGCGATTCTTTCGTCGCGGCCACATGCTGCTCAAGTTTGATCAGCCGGTCATGATGCCCTCAAAGAACGCTGGCGATGAAGGAAAAATCCAGCCAGGCCGCGGCCGCCAGATCGCGAATATGCTCATGGCGGGGGGCGTGGGCATTGGCGCGAAAGACATTACCGACGGCCTCTCAGGTGCCATCTTCAAATCCTGGTATATGATCCCCATCTCCTGCGTAACGCTCGCATTCTTTTCAAACGGCGGCGACGTGAACCTAAAGCGCGGAGACAAGCTTGAAATTGTGTCGCTGAGGCGTTGAGCCGGGCACGTAGCCCAGCTCAACGCACCGCCTTTCCCACCGTCCCAATAAACTCTCCTCTCCCGCACTATACTGTCTTGAACGGTAGGCCCACGATGGATCACCTCTGGAGTCCCTGGCGGTATACCTACGTCACTACGGCGGATACCGTAATTCGTCCCGGGGTTCCCGAAAGCCTCGCCGCCTGGCCCGGCGATCTGGGATGCGTCTTTTGCAATCTGATTGCCTCCATCGACTATGCCATTGCCAACGGCATGAGCGTGGACGAGGCTGAAGCCGCAGGCGGACTGGTTCTGCGCGGGAAACACTGCTTTATCTGTCTCAACGCCTACCCTTATACCTCGGGGCACGTGATGGTGATGCCCTATGCGCATCTTGATCGGCTGGCCGCGCTCCCTGCCGCCGCCGCCGATGAGCTGATGCGCCTGGCCCAGCGCACAGAGAGAGCCCTCGAACAGGTCTACGCGCCGCACGGCTTCAATTTCGGCATGAATGTCGGCCAGGCAGCCGGAGCCGGCGTTGCCGGGCATCTGCACCTGCACGCCATGCCACGCTGGTCCGGCGACACCAACTTCATGACCACGGTTGCCGAAACCCGCGTCCTGCCAGAGGACCTTGACGTGACCTGGAAGCGGCTGAGGGAGGCCTTCGCAGGGCAGAAATCCTGATCCTCCCGGCCGCCTGACAAAATACGCAGCTCCAAAATCACGCCAAAATAGCGCCTTTATCATATAGAATCTCTGCGCTGTCGAAAGACACCGAGGAACCACTATGAAAATACTGCTCTGTATTTGTGCCGGAATGGTCATGGCGCTCTCTGCGGTCGCGGCCAGGGCCTCCGACGTCACTGGCTCCTGGATCGCCGAGATGACCGCACCGGACGGCAACAGCTTTCAGATCTCCTTCACCTTCAAGCAGGACGGCGCCGCGCTGACCGGCACGGTCCAGGGTCCGCAAGGCGACGCCATCGCCATCGGTAGCGGCAAGATCGACGGCAACAAGATTTCATTCACGGTGTCGATTAACGGAGCGATCATCACCCACGAAGGGACGGTCAGCGAGAGCGGGGACGAGATCAAGTTGACCGCTAAATCCGATTCGGGAGATTTTCCGGCCAACGAAGTGACGCTGAAGAGGGTGAAAGCCCCGCCGGCCTCCGCTTCCGTGCAGCCGTAGGTTTGTACCGCTCTTTGTACGAAAACGATACAACTCCGCAGTCGGGCGACCGCCCTGTATCGTTCAAAATTGCAAAGTCCTGAATCGGAACAGCCGTCCCTTAGTGAAACCGGAACCTTCAAGTTTTCTCCTGCGCAGAAGCTACGCACGACCTGTTTGCAGTTAGATGAACTGAGGCAAAGCTGGTCGGGAGGATTTGAAGATGGCCGGATTTACGAGCACTGTTGGACCGCAACATGTGTTCCCTGCAATGGAAGGCCGACGCGGAGCGGTCATTCGACAGTTTCCAGCCCGCTACCCGGTGCACGACAGCCTGTCGGTTCCCAACCGCGGAATGCTCTGGGGCGGTCTGCTGTCCGGCTTCCTCTGGGTGGTGGTCATCCTGCTGGCCCGCGAATTGTGGCTGTTCCTGCGCTAGCTGTTCCTGCGCTACCTATTCCTGCGCTCGCTGTTCCTGCGCTCATCGACGCGATCGGGCCATCTCCTGACTGCCCCACGAATCCGCGCGCGCCAGATCTCGATCTTGAGACCTGGAACGCCATGAAATCCTGGCGGTCACGGCCCTACAGCGGTTCCACAGTTGCTGTATCCCGAAGCGATGAGGCTAAGTGGCTTTTTATCAAGAAAAAGCCACCTCGGATAGCGCCAGAAGTGGCTAAAAGTACTGTGGAACCGCCCTAGTCTTCGTCCCCGGAACTTCCGCCTGACAAGGCTAGTTCTTCGTACTCCGCGCCCGCAGCATCAAGCAGTGGCCGCGGCAGTGACTTCGCACTGCGCACCCCGAGTCCCTTAAGCATTTCAACCTGGCGGATCAGGTTTCCGCGACCCTCGCTCAGCTTCTTCATGGCATTCGTGTAACTCTGATCGGCGCTGCGGAGGCTCCTGCCCACCGCCTCGAGATCGCTGACGAACCCTACAAATTTGTCGTAGAGCTCTGCGCCCCGATTCATCACGTCCCTTACGCCCCGCGCCTGCAGTTCCTGCTGCCAGAGGTTATCCACAATGCGAATGACGAAGAGCAGCGTAGTGGGGCCGACCAGCAGCACCTCCTTTTCATAGGCATAGCGCCAAAGGCCCTCATCGTGTTGCAGCGCCACCAGGAAAGCCGGCTCGATCGGTATAAACATCACCACAAAGTCCGGCGTTTCCAGCGCACTCAGCTTGTGATATCGGCGCGCGGAGAGCTCTTCCACGTGCGCGCGCACGCTGTCCAGGTGGCGATGGATGGCTTCGTCGCGCACCTCTTCGTTTTCAGCATTCACTGAATCGGTATAGGCCTTGAGAGAGACCTTGGAGTCGATCACCAGGTGCCGTCCCCCGGGCAGATTCACAATTACGTCGGGACGCGCTTTCCGCTGGGAGCCTTCGCCTTCAATTGCAGGCGTGTCAAAAGTCTCCTGTACGCGGAACTGCTCGCCCTCGCGCAACCCGGCCTTCTCAAGCAGGTTGCGGACGATGAGTTCTCCCCAATCGCCTTGTGCTTTCGACGAGCCGCGCAGCGCCGTTGAAAGGTTGTGCGCCTCCTCGGTCAGTTGCTGGTTCAGATTGCCGAGCGTGCCGATCAGTGTCTCCAGCTTGGTAACCCCGGTGCTCGATTCACTCTGCGCCTGCTCAACCTTCTCCCGGAATTCCTTGATCTGCAACTTGAGCGGCTCCAGCAGCGTGCCCAGCTCCTTCTGGCTCCCCTCTGAGAACGTCTTCGACTTTTTCTCCAGAATCTCCCCGGCAAGCGCCTCAAACTGGTCAGCCAGCGCCTTCTTTGCCTGCTCAAGCAACGCTAGCTTCTCCGCGAGTCCTTGCCGTTCAGCGCGCAGCTCTGCCTCAAGCTGGCTGACGCGCGCGCCCCATTTCTGTTCAGCCTCATTCTTCTGCTGCAGTTCACCGCGCAAACCGTTCCGATCGGCGCTGAGCTGGGCAATGGTATTGGCGCGTTCCGTCGCCAGGGCCTCAAATCCGGCCCGAGATGCCGACTCCGTCTGCGCCTGCGCCAGTTCATTGCGCGCGGCAATCAAATCGCGCTCCAACTCCGCCGCTCGCGCCTTTGCCGCTGCGCTTCGCAGCCAGAAGCCAACCAGAATCCCCACAAATGCGGCCGCCGCTCCTGCAATCAAGGCCTGCATCGTTCCCCCTTTTTCCTCTTCGCCTAATGTACGCCCAAGGCCTGTGCATTTCCCCGCCCTTTTGCTCCCGCAAGCCGCCCGCTTCGCCCCCTGACCCCAGTTTTTGCCCCCTGATCCCTTTGCATCAATCCCTGCCCCCCTGCCGTCTCCTTTACACACCCACACCCGCCCAGTAGACTTGAAGTTTCGGGGCCATTCGCTTTTTTTGTGCGCGATGGTTGTCTTTCCCTGCCTCAGGCCAGTATTGTAGGCAGGCGGAATCAGAAGCGGTTTTCAAGCCCCCGGAGAGAATCGTAAGTTCCCAATAAAAAGAGGAGAAGCACAGCATGGCCGTTGAAGAGAAAGTAAAGCAGATCATCGTCGAGCAGTTGCAGGTGGACGAAGCCGAGGTCACCCCCGGCGCCAGCTTCCAGGAAGACCTGGGCGCCGACTCTCTGGACGTGGTCGAGCTCGTGATGCAGTTCGAAGAGGCGTTCGACCTCGAGATTCCCGACGAAGACGCCGAGAAGATCAAGACCGTCAAGGATGCCATCGACTACATCGAGAAAAACGCGAAAGGCGGCAAATAGCCCTTGGCGCGCCGAGTAGTCATCACCGGCCTCGGGCTGGTGTGCGGTGTAGGCAACACCGCTTCTGAGGTTTGGCAGCGGCTTCTGGCTGGAGTCAGTGGCATGGGGCCCATTCATGGCTTCGATACCACTGGCTTTCCCGTCACTTTCGCCGCCGAAGTCAAGAACTTTGACCCGCTGAACTTTGTCGACAAAAAAGAAGCCCGCAAGATGGGGCGCTTCATCCACTTTGCCTTCGCAGCTACCCAGGAAGCCATGGCCCAGTCGGGTCTCCAGATCACCCCGGAGAACGCCGAGCGGATTGGTGTGTTCATCGGCTCCGGCATCGGCGGATTCGAGATTATCGAGCGCGAGCATTCCAATCTGCTTGCCGGCGGTCCACGCAAAATATCGCCGTTCTTCATTCCTGCTGTCATCGTGAACATGGCGGCGGGACAGATCAGCATCCGATACGGAGCGCAGGGTCCTATCTCGGCCACGGCCACAGCCTGCGCCACTTCCGCAAATTCCATCGGCGACTCAGCGCGAATGATTCTGCACGGAGACGCCGACGCGATGATCGCGGGTGGAACCGAGGCCTCGGTCACCGCGCTCTCGGTGGGTGGGTTTGCTTCCATGCGCGCCCTTTCCACGCGCAACGACGAGCCCACGCGCGCCAGCCGTCCGTTTGACAAGGATCGCGACGGCTTCGTGATCGGCGAAGGCGCAGGCATCCTCATTCTTGAGGAGCTGGAGTTTGCCAAGGCGCGTGGAGCAAAGATTCTGGCCGAGGTCATCGGCTACGGCATGAGCGCCGACGCCTACCACATGACGGGCATTGCACCGGAAGGAGCTGGCGCGCAACGCAGCATGAGAGCCGCTCTCAAGGATGCCGGCATTCAGCCCGGGGAAGTGGGTTATGTGAATGCCCACGCCACCTCGACACCGGCCGGCGACGGCAACGAATCGCGAGCGATTGAACTCGTCTTCGGCGAGCACGCCACCAGCCACAAGCTCAAGATCTCGGGAACAAAATCGATGACCGGGCATCTGCTCGGCGGCGCGGGGGGGCTCGAGGCGGGCATCACCGTAATGGCTTTGCAGCACCAGATGCTTCCGCCCACGATCAATCTTGAGAACGTTGACCCCGAGTGCCGCCTGGACTACGTGCCCAACAAGGCTATCGCCCACAGCTTCGATATCGGGCTCTCGAATTCCTTCGGCTTCGGCGGCATCAACGCCACATTGATCATGCGCCGCTTTGCGGAATAGGCTGCTCTCAAGCTAGCGGGGATTCAGAAGGTCGACATCCATCCGCCATCCACATAAAGTATCTGGCCGGTAACGAAATCCGCTGCGGGTGAAGCCAGAAACACCACCGGCCAGGCAATATCCTCCGGCAGTGCCCAGCGTCCCAGGGGACAGCGCTTCTTCACCCACTCGTCAAACACGGCGTCGGCGATCAGGGGTTTGTTCAGGTCCGTGTCCACGTAACCCGGAGCCACCGCATTCACCAGAATGCCATGTGGCGCCCAGTCGATAGCCAGCGCCTTGGTCAGTTGCCCTACCGCGCCCTTTGATGCCGCGTAGGCTGTGACGCCACGGCGCGAGGCCGCGGTCATCAGTGAGGCGATATTGATGACCTTGCCCTTGCGGTTGGCCGCCATGAGTCCGCGCGCAAAACACCGGCTCATCTCAAACATGGCGGTCGCGTTGATTGTCATCACCTCGTTCCAGTCAGATAAGGGCAGCTCGTGGGCCATGCCGCGAAGGTTGATGCCCGCGCAATTCACCAGGATGTCGGGCTGGCCAAACTCGCGCACGCAGCCGTCAAACCACGCACTAATCCCCTCTGGGTTTTTCAAGTCGCAGGCTGAGAAAACCGCGTCGATCCCCGCGCTCTTCAGATCCGCAGCTGCTTGCTGTAGCGCGTCAGCCGACCGCGCCGTCAAAATCACACGGGCGCCGTTTTCGCCCAGCGCCCGCGCCGAGCCCAGCCCGATACCGCGGCTTCCGCCCGTTACCAGCGCACACTTCCCGTCCAGCGAAAACCGATTCATGCATCCTCTCCGAAAAGCGTCAGCAATTTTCTGCCGTCTCCAACTTCGCCGCCGCTTCCATTGCCGGGCCCCGGGACCGCTGCACTTCTGCTTACACCGGCCCCGGCGGAAGACCTGTACCTTTTCTTCAGCCCCGGATCGCTGCGAACGCTACGCCCACCAGCACGATCAGCGCCCACCAGCCGAAGACCACAATGTAGCCGGAACTGCGTCTGACGCCCGCCACAGTCGCGGTTCCCATGCTGAACAGCACCAGGTACCAGATGGTCGTGAAGTCAAGCGCAGTGGCCAGCTTGTAGAGCGCCGCACCCACGTCCTGCAGACTGACGAATGCGCCCACGCTCGTAGGCGCGGGGTTGCTCAGGTTGAACGACTCGGGCGCGAGTCCGGCGAAGATGACCACCGTGCCCAGCAATGCTTTGATCATCCCCGGCAAGGAGGCATACATCCAGACTGCGAAGACGGCGGAGAATGTGGCCTTGCCGCCAAACGCAAAGTTGATGGTGCCCCACACAACCACGACGATGATCACTCCGAAAAGTAGAACCAGCGCCGGGCTGGCCGCGAGCGCGCCCTCCATGGCGTACTGCGTAAACTTCATCCCCGATTCCCGCGCAGACTCCGGAGCCTGCGCCAGCCTCGCCTCTGCTTTCGGGTCCAGGTGAATCGCATTTTCAGCCACCTGCGACCAGCCTATCTTCAGGGTGATGGCTGCAAAGAAGACGTAGCCAACCAAAACCGTTATGACAAACGGCATCCACCAGCTCTTGTTCCCGCTCTTGATGTCGTCAAAGGTCTTGGATGGCGCTGAAAAAGTGTCCGCAACGCGCTGCCACTGGGTTAGGCCGGGGGCTTGCCCGGCCACACTGGGTGATCCCATGTCGTTCATGATTTCGCCTTTCGCAGCCAACCTTTCGGCTTTGCCCGCGATTGTACCTTTGCCGGATGCAAAAGACCCAATCAAATTTCGGCGTCATCAAAACGGGGATCGGAAACCGGTCGTGTTTAAGCTGTTGCTATCGCCCCTGCGCGGGAAGCACGCCGGCAGCGAGGTCGGCAGGCAGTTGGCTCGGCGGTTTTTGAGCGGGCCGCACTGCTTTGTGCCGCGGAACTGCACCCGGGCTGGTCACCGTCTGCTCGGTTTTGCGCTCGGGCCGGGTCAGTGCATAGGTTTTGTAAACGGTAATGTGGAAGCAGGCCTGCTCGAACTCCTCTTCCACGTCGATCTTGCCTTCCTCTTCGAGGGCCAGCAACTGGCGGCGCATCCAGTCCATCTCCTGCCGGCTCAAGCCCTCTTTGGCAATATCGACCGTGGCCCCGGTCAGATGGGGGCTAACAACGTCGCCCTCGGCCGGCGCGGCGTTTCCGTTCCTCGTCATCAGCCGCTTCTGGTACTCCACCGTGCGCACCGCTGAGTTTACTTCGATGGGCTTGTGAAACGCTGCTTCATGAGCGCGTGCCAGGTCGACGAGGAAGCGTGCCGTCCAGGGACGGCAGTAGCGATGGTGATCGGGAAGGTTCGGATTCACCGTCAGAGCCGTCGAGGCAGGCAACGGAACCAGCAGCTTGTGTTCAATGCGGCTGCTGAGGTCGTTCTCGTCTTCAATCCGTTCCAGGCCCTCTGCATCCAGAATCGAGTTCTGCCGCTCCAGCGACGCCAGCGATCCTTTGAGCGAGGCCGGCACGCCCACTTCGCTCGGATTGAGCTCAGCCATCCAGGGAGTTGCAGACACCCCAGACGCGTCATCTCTCTCGTTCTTATCGCCCGCATCAAGCTTGTCGTTCGCATCTTCATTCTGTCGCAGACCGGCTTCCCGGCCTGCCGTTGAAGCTTCTGGAGTAGCAAGATCTGTTGGCGCTCCCGAAGCAAGTGACCGCTCGGTCTTGTGCTCACCCTTGGGTCCGCTCGACGTTCGATCAGCGCTTTCGTCCGCCAGTTCTTCCAGCGCGGCTGCGCGGCCGGCCTCGTAGCCGTTTGCGTATCCGGCAGCATAGCTCGAACCGGTGCGTTTCCGCGTCAGTTCCGGCGTGTACTCGGCTCTGCGCAAACGGGCGCCAGATGCCCTGCGCGGACCGAGGCGCCTCACAGTTTTACGCGTGCCTGTCTGCAGGCTTGCCTGGGATCCGGTCGCAGGGGTGGGGTGGGCTACAGCCTTCCTGTGCGCCCGCGCGGGCTCTGGCGATGAACCGGCGGCCAAGCCGACGGACGCCGACATGAGCAACAAACCGAAGATAAACGTCCGGCGCATTGGGGAGTGTGCGGACAATCGAGAGCTTCTCCAGTGTAGCCCGATCCGTCCTCACATCCGAGTACCTCGGTGGATGCGGATTCGTCTGATAATTAGACGCAACCGTCGCGGCTTCGCTCGCCCCGCCCCGGCTCAAATTGGCCTCAAATCCGCCTCAAATTGGCCTAGGATTCGCGTAAGTGGCGCGTAAGTGGCGCGTAAGTGACGCGTGAGCGACGCCTAAGTGATTGCCTAAGTGATTATTGAAGAATGAGTTCTGCGCAAGCCTGAGATCCCGAGTTCACCCTTCCTCGGTCAGTCACCGCCTACCACTCACCACTGTTCCCTGATTCTTCGCCTGCGCCAGCATGTAGCCGACCGCTGCCTCGAGCTCAGGCTTGGTCACATCTTCCACCACGCCCGCATCGCCAATGCCCAGCGGCAACACGAAACGCCTTACGCCGCCCACGTTCTTTTTGTCGGCGCCGGTGGCCGCAACCACTTTGGCCGCGCGCAGCGTCAGCGCCGGCAGCGGCCCATACAGGTGAACCAGCTTCTCCAGGCGATCAAACTGTGCGCGCGAAATCGTTCCCCGCGCGCGTGCCAGATAAAGCGCCGCCACCATCCCCCAGCCCACCGCCTCGCCGTGCAACAGCGCCTTGTAGCGGGTCGCCTGCTCAAGGCCGTGTCCCACGGTGTGGCCCAGGTTCAGAATCATCCTCAGGCCCGTCTCCCGCTCGTCGAGCGTCACCACGCCGGCTTTCATGCGGATCGAAGCCGCAATCACCTTTTCCAGAGCCTTCGCGTCCCGGCCAAGAATCAGCTGCGCGTTTTCTTCCATAAAGCGCACCAGTGCCCGGTCGCGAATGATGCCTGCCTTCACGCTCTCCATCAGGCCTGCCTTCAACTCGCGCTGCGGCAGCGTGCCCAGCACGCCGATATCGGCAAACACGGCCCGCGGCTGGTGGAAGCTGCCCACCAGGTTCTTGCCCTCGGGCAGGTTTACGCCGGTCTTGCCGCCTACCGACGAATCCACCTGCGCCAGAAAAGTGGTTGGAACCTGAATGTAGGGAAGGCCGCGCATGAACACGGCGGCAAGAAAACCGCCCACGTCGCCCACAATGCCGCCGCCAAAGGCAATCAGCAGACTGCCGCGATCCGCGCCTGCGCGCACCATCTCACGCGCCAGCCGCTCCACGCTGGCCATGGTCTTGAACTTCTCGCCCGCAGGCAGAAACAGCGCCACCGGCGGCTCGCCGAACGAGGCGCAGAAGCTCTCGCCCCACAGCGCCCAGATCTCCGTCGAAGTGAGCACAAAAATCCGCCGCGGCAGCTTGCCGATCACCCGCTCGATGCGCGGCTTCAGCGTCTCAATCAGTCCGCTGCCCGCAATCACGTCATATTTTGCCGTTGGAGTGTTGACTCGTATGGTTTGCACGCTGGTTCCATGCTAAAGCACGCGACGGCCGAAAACCGCGCACGCTGCTCTCACCCGGCTCGCCGCGATTGCTGGGACCTGACTGCTGGGATCGTCAAAGGGCGGAGGCCTGAGTTGACGAACCCGGAAAGGCGAACGACCCCGGCGCCGCGCAGCATCCTGGGATTGCATTGCTGGAATTGAATCGGAAGAACAGGCGGTTTAAAGAGAGCATTGGCTGAATTGTTGCGAAATTGTGGGAGACGTTGTCTTCAAAATGCGCTTGGACAATTCCGGCCGGGTAGTCCGCTAGCTGAATCCCTTTGCAGGTCGCTCTCTCTTGCGGGCAGGTCAGCAAATTTGGGTAGTGTCCTATTAGTGCGTTGTTAGAAGATTATCTCTGCCGGCGGTTGGCGAGAGCCGCAGATTTCTCGACTCGCTCTTTCCTCTGTTCTCTCTTTCCAATTGCGAAAACAGAGACAAGGGAGGTAAGACTGGTAATGATTGCAGCGAAACCCCAGCCGCTCATTCCCTTAGACATGAGATAGATCCCGCCTATCACGACAATAAGGGCGAGAATAAACGCCCGATTTTGTCCTTGGCGTTGAGATTTGAGATTTTCATCGACAACCTTGGATTCCAAGGACTCGCGATGGACGCTCTGGCGCTCAGCCATGGATAGAATTCGGTCCGCGCCATTAGGCACAACATCGTTGTACCTTGCAAGATAGCTGGGCGGAGGAATCGGACCCGAGAAGAACTCTGTCTGGACCTGCGTTATGGATGTTGGGTGAGGGGACGGGGAAGTACTAGGAATCATTTGCCGTTTCTTTATTCGTCTTCCGCTCACAATAGGTTACGCAGCGCGCTGCTCTGACTCAAACTGATTAATCGCATCACGAATATCTTGACCCGCCACAAGCCAGTCGGCGGCAAGGGCCTTTGCATCTGCCTCTGCGGGAGTCTCGCTTCGGTTGTAATCATCAAACGTGGCCCAAAGATCGAGCACACGAGCCGCGCCAGCCATAAACGAAGGCTGAGCGAAAAGAAAATCTGTCTTTACTTTTTCCATTGTCTCCACAGCCTTGAGCGAAAGCTGGTAGCGTCATTCATTCTGATGCGTTTTGGCGCAAAAAGGTCCCACGAAAACGGGAACTCACGACACTTTACATTCAAAGTATCGTCACAAGCACAACTTAAGTCTACCAAAATTCGTGAAATATTTTACAAACCACCTAAGATAAAAGCTCGGCTATGCTCCAAGGATGCCCTGCAAGGCCACTGTTCATAGCAGGCGTCAATTGTAGGGCTTTGTGAATCCTGCAAAAGTTGTAGTACGCAAACCATAGATTATAGGCAGCTTCGAGATTTTCCCACTTCTTGGAGAAAGCATTTGTGAGGCGCGTCATTCTCCGCATTCCCATCCTGATACTGTCGAGGGGAAGGCGCATGTCGTCCAAAGGGCGCTCATGCTCTTCGGTGAAGGTCTTGCTGCATTGGTTGCAACGATAACGCTGGAGGCCGTTTCTGTGCTTTCCGAAACGCTTGCAGGTGTTGCGGCAACAATGGCAGGTCACTGTGAAATCTCCTTGAGTTCACAGCCGACTTGCCAGATAACGAAGTTGCGAGTCTCATTGCGGCTTCGGCTGTGATGGATTCTGACCCCGGTTCATCGTTAGCGCGATGGCCGGGGTTTTCTATTTCTCAACTCTATACTTGCTCGGGCATGAAGTCAAGAATCTTCTTGTATTCTTTCGCGGGCAAGTATACAGTGCTGAGCATGACAGACGAACCGTTTAAACTCACGTCGGATGCCGCAAAGAAACTCTCGCGTCTTGGCGCAGCGAAAGGCGGCGACGCTAGGGCTTCAAGGCTCACTCCAGAGCGAAGGCAAGAGATCGCTCGGGCAGCAGTTGAGGCCCGATGGCTCAAGGCAGGGAAGCTACCCATGCCTCGCGCAAGCCACACGGGGGAAATCAAGCTTGGCGATATTGCGATTCCCTGCGCTGTGCTCGAAGATGGAACCCGAGTCCTATGGCAACAAGAATTTCTGCGTGCGATTGGGCGAACCGGGAGAGCCGCAGCGAGCGCGGTTGGGAAAGGAAGCTTACAACTGCCCGTTTTCCTGCGAGCTGAGAACCTTAAGCCTCTAATAACGCCGGACCTAGTAGAAGCTTCAACGCCGATACCGTTTCGTGGTAGCGGAATCGTATCCGGTCGGGGAGGAATAGCATACGGATTTAAGGCAGAACTGCTGCCTCAAGTATGCTCGGTATTTTTAGAGGCCTCAGATAAGGGGATTCTTAAGAGTAATCAGCGGCATATTTACGAGCGCTGCAAGATATTGATTCGGGGCCTTGCCGTTGTAGGCATCACAGCACTGATCGATGAGGCTACTGGCTACCAAGATGCGCGTGCGAAGGATGCTTTAGCAAAGATTCTGGAAGCTTTTATTGCCAAGGAACTGCGGAAGTGGATCAGCACCTTCCCCGTGGACTACTACAAAGAACTTTTTCGACTTCGAGGGTGGAGATTCCCTGATCTTCCCGCAGATCAGCGTAAGCGCCCTATTCTTGTAGGAAAGATAACGAATGATGTGGTCTATGACCGCCTAGCTCCGGGCGTCCGGCAAGAGTTGAATCGGCTTACTCCGCGTGACGATAAAGGCCGATTGAAGCACAAGTTGTTTCAGCGACCAACCGAAAACGTTGGTAATCCCAGGTTGCGAGAGCACCTAGCATCCATCACCGCTCTGATGCGTGCATCGGATACCTGGCCTCAGTTTATGGCGATGCTTAACCGCTCCCTGCCGCGATACGGCGATACTCCGTATCTCCCGTTTGAAGGGTGAGAACCTGGCGGCCTTACCTTTCGAGGCCGCCACCAACCGAGCAACGCAGTCCTAGGACACTACCCAAATTTTTGCCCGGCTTTTCTGTGAACCACAGCTCGGTCTGTAGATAATCGTGCAAGCTATGGTCCGCAACCTCTGCTTTCCACCGCTGAAATCGTATCTCTGCCTTTTCTTCATCATCGTTCCAGCCATACGAGCGAAATCAGCCTGACGGCGGGCGGTTGTCCCGGGTCCGACTTTGCAAACCCTGGGGCGACCACCCCAAAATTGGGTAGTGTCCTAAGACTGCGTTGCTGGGGAAAGGGAAGTTACAGCTTGGGATTAAGCCACCGTCGAGAAAGGACAGTGGCGAAAGATGAACCAACCGAAGAAAGCAGAACCATCTGAAGATCGTCGCGCTGTTCTGAATTCAGGAATCTCCATTTCTCTGGAGCGGCTAGATGCCAAGAAAGAACTATAAACATAGCAAGAACCACAGAGACAAACACCCAAAAAACCAGAAGACCCGCGACATGAATGTGCGTCCTGATCGACTCGTCGCGCTCTAGCTTTCCGCTCGTAAAATCAGCAGACTCTTTTAGGGCAGCGTGAGAAGTCGCGGGTTCTTGTTCTGGCTGTACAGTTTGAAATGTACTCATTTTGCTTTTGAGGCAAGACGGCGATAGTGGTCCTGAATCAAATCATTGGAGATCACCGCACCTCGCCCTGATTGCGACACCGTGATGGCCCACGGCGTACCGGCCTCATGCGTCAGGGATGAAAGGCTGATAGCTGAGCGGTTGCCGTAGCCCTTCCATACTTGCTCAATCGTGTTCTCCTCTTCCGCGTCAAATCCCGTCGGCTTAGTCTCCGGTCCTTCATCAATCGGTCTCGACCCATACCGCTTGTACTCGCGATAGAGGGAAGGAATCACGGGCCCGTACTGCCAAGCCTCGACGGGTTCATTCACGAGCGGTCTTCCATAAAGACCCAGTTGCCAGCCATGCGCAATGTAAACCAATTTGAGTATCTGCATGGGGGAAAGAGGACGCTTTTCAACGCCACTTAGGTAAAGAAAAAACTGAGCTACTTGCTTGGGAGAATTGCCGAATCTCATTTTGGCTCCTTTCCGCTTGCGCAATTCTTCTTGATGCCACCGTACCAGATTCATGCCCCGAATTGCAGGGATTACTAGGGTACTGTGCAAAACTCTGCAACAACTGCTCTAATCATATTCGCTTTTTGTTCTCCCGTCTAGGGGGCGAGCAATTCTCTGAGGGACCAAGCGTGATCTGTGATGCCGGATTGCATTACTTGCTCGTGAATGTCAATGGGCAAGTATTGACATTCTTGCTCGTATAGAATAGGATTTGCAGTATGACAGAACTCACCAGCAAAATCGCCAAAGAGCTTTCACTGCTCGGGGCCTCCAAAGGTGGGCAGGCTCGGGCTAATGTGCTAACCGCCGAACAACGAAAGGAAATTGCGCGGAAAGCAGTATCCGCCCGTTGGGAGAAGGCGAAAGCAATCAGTCAAACCGCGCAAGTATCGTCCGCTGGTAATGTATTGAAAACAAAAGCAGAAGATCTAGACCCTATTGCGCTGTTTCCGGGAAAACTAACCATTGGCGACACAGGCTTCAATGTCTACGTGCTAGACAACCGAAAGCGTGTAATGGCGCAAAGGGAAGTGGTCCGTGTTTTGACGGGAAAACAATATGGCGCTCTGCCCGGACTTCTCGCAGGTCAGGCCGTCTCTGAGTACGTTGATGTGGAATCAATCCTCTCGCAGACAATCAGCTTTTCGATTCCTGGCACCCAATTTAAGGGGCTCGGATATGAGGCAACTCTGCTGCTTGACATCTGCGACGCTTTTCTAAGGGCACGAGACGATAAGAAGCTTTCCGGCCATCAATTGAGGATTGCGAAACAGGCCGAGATTATCACTCGCGCTTGCGCCAAAGTTGGAATCATCGCCTTGATTGATGAAGCCACAGGCTACCAGGCGTTTCGGGCCAAGCAGGAGCTTCAACTCAAATTGCAGGCATTTATCGCGGAAGATATGCAGGAATGGGCTCGAATGTTTCGGGATGAATTTTGGTTTGAACTTGCTCGGCTTGAAGGCGTCCGGTACTCTCCCCGTTCGCGCCCGTTGCGCTGGGGAAAATACATTATGGCGTTCGTCTACGATGCCGTCGATGGCGACGTTGGTAAGGTATTACGCAGCAAGAATCCGGACCCGCACTTCAAACAAAACCACCATCAGTGGCTGAAGGAATTCGGAAGACAAAAGGTTCACGACCAGATTGAGCGGGTCATTACGATAATGAAGCTTTGTACAGATATGAACGATTTTCGCGTAAAATTCGCCAAAGTCTTCAAAAAGACAGTCGTGGAAGATCAACTCGATTTCGGATGGTTTAGCTAATGTCGGGGTGGCGGCCTTACCTGTCGAGGCCGCCACCAAGCCAGCAACGCACTGTTAGGACACTACCCAAAATTGCAGAAAATTGGCTTCGCTTGGCGCAGAATCGTTCCATAGGAATTTTTTCGGGCTGAGGGGCAAACAAGGCGTTGCGGCTTATGGGTCTGCCTTCCATCGCAATCACCCGGAAAACCGCCAGAAGTAACCCGCAATCGCCCGTAACCCGTTTGCTGTGAGGATTCTGCGGCTAAGCCTAATGATATGAAGATTTTGCGGCCCGAGCCTCTGCCTATCCTACTGAAAATAAAGAACTTCTACCCAGAATATGGGGGGGGAGGGGAGGGAGGGGTGGATATAATCCGCAACCTTGCCCAACTATCCCAGCCAGAACAGCGGAATCAGTCCGGCAACCGCAAGGCCCGCAAGAAAAATCAGGGACTGCAATCCGGTCTTGCGGTCGGCCATGCTGAAGGCGTAGATCCCTTTCACAACGTTGTTACTGGCGGCGGCGATCAGGATTGCGCCTGCTGCCTCGTTCACCGGGGTCAGCTTGCCTGCGGCCTGCGTCAGTCCCATGATGAACGGGTCAACGTCGCTCACGCCCATGATGGCCGCCAGAGAATCCACCCCGCCTTTGCCCAGGTAGGTCACCGCCAACTGGGTAATCACCAGCATGGCCAAAAACAGGCCGGCAAACATGAAGGCTGTCAGCAACTCCAGCGGGTTCTTCGGATCCGCCTCCGGCTGCAACTGCTGTGCGCTCTTGTCGGCGCGCAGCGACCACAGCCAGCCAAAGCCCAGGGCTGCGGCTGCCAACACAAGAAACGGCACCAGCAATACCGCCATCAGTTGCCGATTGAAGAGCGCCAGCAGCGCGGCCAGGCGCAAATACATCACGCCGCAGGCGATCAGGATGCCCCCGGAAAACAAATGAGGCTGATGCTCGCGCGCGGCCCGCTTCGCCATCACCACCGTCGTCACCGTGGAAGAATATGCGCCCCCCAGCAACGCGGCCAGCATAATGCCGCCCTGCCCCTTGGTGAGTTTTTGCAACACATAACTGCCATAGGAGATGGCGCTGATGGCCACCACCACAAGCCACGTCTTGAAGGGATTGATGTGGAACTGGCCGAACTCCTGGTTGGGTAGCGCGGGCAGAATCACTCCGCTCAGCAGCAGAAACTTCGAAAAAGTGAATATCTCCTCCGGAGCGACAGTCATGGCCAGCTTTTCAAGTGCCGCTTTCAGGTCCAGCAGGATCAGGCTCGCTACCGCCAGCGTGGTCGCAATCCAGAAATGCCCGGTGTAGACCAGCGCGCCCACCAGAAACGTTGCCAGCCCCGACATCTCCGTGGTCACGCCGGCTGCTCGAGGCAAGGTGAGCTTGTGCCGGTAGGACAGCAGAAGAAAACTGGCGACCACCACTAAGCCCACAGTCAGCGGCACCATTTGCGCGCCTGAAATCAAGGCCAGGGCGTAGCCGATCAGCCCGATCAGCGGAAAGGTGCGCACCCCGCCGAAGTAATAGCCGCCCGCCGCCTTGTGCTCCTCGCGTTCCAGCCCCACCAGAAACGAGAGGAACAGCACCAGCACGATCTTGACTGCCTCAGGCGGTAACTGGTTGTAAATATCCATTTGCCTCGAGTCTCCTCCGAGCATCGTAGAAAGATTACACGCCGCAACCGGGATGAGCGCCTGAATCTTTACCAGCTATGCAGCCACTGCTCATCGCGGCCAATCCGCACCGGCGCCTTGAAGAGTTCGCTCAGCCGCGCCTCGGTCAAAAGCTCTTTCCGCGGGCCGTCGCCCACGATGCGGCCATCGCGCATGAGGATGATTCGCTCAATCTCCGGCAGAATGTCGCCCAGGTGATGTGTCACAAGCACCAGGCCCGTACCCTCCTGCGCCAGCTTGCGCAGGGTCTCCCGCAACTCCCGTTGCGCCGCCAGATCGAGTGCGTTCGAAGGCTCGTCGAGCAGCAGTTGGCTGGGCCGGTGCACCAGCGCCCGCGCGATGAGGACGCGCCGCTTCTCGCCGGCGGACATGGTGCCTACCATTTGCGAGCCCAGGTGCGTGGCCTCCATGCGCTCCAGCGCTTCCGCCGCCCGCGCGCGCATCTCCGGCGTTACGTGCAGATTGGGCCACAGTGTCGACGCGGAAAAGAATCCTGCCGTCACGGCGTCCAGCCCGGTCGTCACCGCGGTGCGCTCGCCGGGCAACTCCGCGCCCATGATGCCGGCTCCCACGATGCCGAAGTGCCTGCGCAGCTCGGTCAGGTCCCAGCGCTCGCGTCCAAAGATCCGCACCCGCATGCCCGGCTGTACGATGGGATAAATCTGGCAGGTCATGGCCAGAATCAGCGTCGACTTGCCGCATCCATTCGGCCCCAGAATCGCCACATGCTCCCCGGCGCGGATGGTCAGGTTCACATTGTGAAGCACCACCCGGTCGCCCCGCGCCACGTTCACCTTGCGCAGATCAAGAAAGTCTCCCGCAAAATCCGCTGCCGGATTCCTGCGGTCCGCTTTGGGATTCTTTGCCGCTACCGTCGATTTCGCCGTCATCCCACCCCCATCCCCTGCTAGATTAAATGGGTTGACCCTATCGCCAAGATGACTGACCTCTCCCGACTCATCATTCCCCGCGGATTCCGCTTCGGTGCCATCAAAGCCGGCCTTAAAGCCAGCGGAAAACCTGACTTTGCTCTCATCGTCGCCGACAAACCGGCGAGCGCTGCGGCGGCCTTCACGTCGAATCGCGTCACCGCCGCGCCCCTCATCGTGGACAAGCGCCACCTGAGCGCCACGGCGGGCAAGGTGCGCGTGGTGGCCATCAATGCAGGCAACGCCAACTGCGCCGCAGGCAAGCCGGGTCTGGATGCGGCCTATGCCACCTGCAACGCCGCGGCAAAGATCTTCGACTGCAAACCCGAGGAGATTTTCCCATCTTCCACCGGCGTCATCGGCGTGCCGCTTCCGGCTGAGAAGCTGATCGACGCCATGCCCGCGCTGGCCGGTTCGCTTGGCGCCCAGGCCGATCATTTTCTTGAGGTCGCCCAGGCCATTTTGACCACCGACCTGGTTGAGAAAACCGCCTTCGCGCGAATTGAGGTCTCCGGCCCCGATGGCGCCGTCCGCGAGATTCGCATCGCCGCCCTAGGCAAGGGCTCGGGGATGATTCATCCCCGGCTCGTGCCCCATGCCACCATGCTGGTCTACATCCTCACCGACGCGGACCTCGAGCCCGCGGTTCTCGATGGCTATCTGCGCTCCGCCATCGAAGTCAGCTTCAACCGCATCTCGGTTGACGGCGACACATCCACCAACGATACCGTGCTCCTGCTCGCCTCGGGTGCCGGCGGCGCGTCGATCGGCCCCGGCAATTCAGCCTTTTCGGCCGCGCTCACCGGGGTCTGCACCTCGCTGGCGCGGCAGATTGTGGCCGACGGCGAAGGAATCACGCACGTTGTCGAACTGCACATTGATAGTGCGGCAAACGACGCCGACGCGTTGCGCGTCGCCAGGGCCATCGCCCACTCACCACTGGTCAAGACGGCCTGGGCCGGCTGCGATCCAAACTGGGGCCGCCTGGCCGCCGCTATTGGCTACTCCGGCGCGCAGATTGATCCCGACCGCTTCGACATCTCTTTCGGCGAGCTTCCCATCTGCCGCGACGGCGGCCGCTCCCCTGAGTTCGATGCGGTTGCGGCCCACGCCTATATCAGCCAGCCCGAGTTCGCCATTTCCATCCAGCTCCACCAGGGCAAGGGCAGTTGCGTCTTCTGGACCACCGACCTGACCGCTCAATACATCCACATCAACGCGGACTACTCAACATAAACCCCGGCGCCGTTCGTCTCTCCGTTTACAATCGCATCAATTCTTTGAGGTTCCTCCAACCGATGACGAGCGCAGGCAAGCTGGCCGTGGATCTCGCGCACCCTTCCGGACCGCACAACGGCTTTTCACTCATTTCGAATGAAAAACTCGTCCAACTCTATGTGACGATGCTGAAGTGCAGCATGCTCGAAGAGCGGATCAGCAATCTGAAGAGGCGAGATCCGCGAGCAACGAGCGGCGAACGATTCAGCCAGGAGGCGGCCGCTGTTGGTGTGGGTGTCGATCTGGTGGATGGCGATACGCTCGCGCCTTCAACCGGCGGATGGATCCACGCATTTGTGAAAGGCCTGCATCTCGAGCGCATAGTCGCCGCGCATGCCGGAGGCAAACCTGCTGGCCGTTCCCCCTATGCGCAACTCAACGTCGTACCTCCGTCGCTGAACCTTGGCGAGCAAATCAATCGCGCCATTCAAGCGGCGCGGGAAAACAAGAAGCGCAGGAATAAGAAAATTGTTGCCGCGTTTTGCGGCAATTCTTGCGAGTCGCCCACACTCGATGAAGCCATGCGCCTGGCCGGCAAAGCACGCCTGCCGATTCTGTTGGTTTGTCACAGCCGCGACGATAATAATGAGGATATCTGCAACAAGGCCCAACAATACGGTTTTCCCGGGGTTGCGGTCGATGGCAATGACGCGGTGGCAGTCTATCGCGTGGTCACGGAGGCAATGGCGCATGCGCGTCGGGGCAGCGGTCCCACGCTGATTGAATTGAAGCCCTGGCCCCTCGCGAGCCGCGCGCTCAGAACCGCCGGCAAACCCGTCCTCAACATGGAGCGGTATCTGAAGCGCAAGGGGTTGTTTAGTAGAAAGCTCAAGAGTGTAGTCGTTGCTGAGTTCGGCCGTGAGCTTGATGCGGCCACGCAGACGGTGCTTGGCCGCTCGTCGCGCTCTGCGTCATCCTGATGCGTATTCCAGTTCTCGCGTTCCTGCCCGCTTCCATCACCGGGCTCGTGGATGCGTTCTGTCGTAGACCTGCGTCAGCTGCGACGTGGTGAGCTGCGTGTATCGCTGCGTTGTCGAAAGCCGCTCGTGGCCTAAGAGTTCCTGGATGGCGCGCAGGTCGGCGCCTTCTTCAAGCAGATGCGTTCCGAAGGCGTGGCGCAGGGTGTGCGGATGCACGTCGGCGGAAAGGCCGCGCAGAATCGCAATACGCTTCACGATGCGTCCCACGCTGCGTGTGGTCAGCCGCGCCTGGCCGCCGGGCTTGCCCAGTCCACGCAACTGCAGATTCAGGAACAGCGCCTGGGTGCCGGCTCCGCTGGATTTGCCGGAAGCGGCCAGCCGCGCCGCGCGTTCGGCGAGATAGCTGCGCAACGCCTCGGCTGCCGCGTCGCCCAACGGCACGTAGCGCTGCTTTTGCCCCTTACCCTGCACCAGGATTGCCTCGTTGGCCCAATGGATGTCGTCCAGGTTCAATCCCGTCAGCTCGGCGTTGCGGATGCCGCAGCCATACAGCAATTCGAGAATGGCACGGTCGCGCGCCGGCCAGCTGGCCGCGTCCTCGCCCACCGAGTCCACCACCTGATTCATCTGTTCAATTGAGGGCACGCGGGGCAGATGCTTCGGTAGTCGGGGCGTAGCCACAAGCGATGCTGCGTTCTGTTCGATGTGACCGGTGCGGGCCAGCCACTTGAACCAGCTCCGAATCGATGCCAGCGCCCGTGCTGCCGAGGCCTTGGAGAGGCCGCGCTCGTAGAGCGTGCCCAGGTAGGCGCGGATGTCGGTGTGCTCAATGCCCTGCACAATCTGGTCCGCACCTTGGCCGGCCTCGCACAGTCCCTTGCATCGTTCACTGACCCACGCGGTAAACCCGTGCAGCTCGCGCCGGTAGGCGCGCAGCGTATGCGCTGACGCACCTCGCTCATTGGCCAGAACCTTCAAAAAGCTGTCCGCCATCGCATCGAGCGGAGAGGCAATCGCACTTTCCGGCGCTGCGCTCATGACGATTCCTTGCCGGCATCGGAGAGAGACGAGGCCGGCTGAGCTTTACGGCCCTCAGTCTTTTCCGCGACCAGGTGCGGGCCCGACTTCACCATCTCCGGCCTCAAAATTTCGGGTCGCGAATTCGCCGACCTTGACGCCGCACGTGGATGATGCAGCCGATGCACAGCCTTCAACCGACCCAGCGCCAAGTGTGTGTAAACCTGGGTGGTGGAGATGTCGGCGTGGCCCAGTATCAACTGCACGCTGCGCAGGTCGGCGCCGTGCTCCACCATATGAGTGGCACAACTATGGCGCAAACGGTGCGGGCTGGCAACCCGGTTGGCTGCCTTTACCAGGTGCCACACCCACTGCCGCGTCAGCGGCATGCCGCGCAGTGAAAGAAACAAGCGTGCCGCGTCCTGCCTGGAAGCTTCCTTCCGGGCAGCGCTGGCCTTGCTCCTGGAACTGATGCGAGCCAGGTGCGGCCTGCCCTTCTGCAAATATTCCTCCAGCGCCTGCAGCGCAACGCGCCCCAGCGGAACAATGCGCTCCTTGTCGCCCTTGCCGCGCACATGCACTCGGCCCGCGTCCAGCGCCAGGTCGCCGGTTGAAAGCGCCGTCGCCTCTGAGACGCGGAGTCCTCCCGCGTAGAGCAGTTCGAGAATGGCCCGGTCGCGCAGCGCCGTCGCCTGCGCCTGCGGATGCGATGCGGCCATGCCGGCCCGTTCCAGCATCTCCGCGACCTCCGGCTCCGCCAGCGACTTGGGCAGCACCTTCCACGCCCTGGGCGACTCGATGTTTACCGTGGGATCATGGCGGGTGCGCTTGTCTAGCAACAGCCATTTGTAAAAGCCGCGCAGGCAACTCAGCTTGCGCGCCGACGAGCGGGATTCGATGCCGTGATTGCGTAGATGTTCAAGAAACGCAGCCACGTCCTCCTGCACTGCTTTCAGCAGCACCCCGTTCCGTGCCTCGATGAACTCGGCAAAGATGCGCAGATCGCTCAGATAGGCTTCGCAGGTCAGCGGCCGGAGGCCTTTTTCGACGCGGAGATAGGCTTGATATTCCTTCAGAAGTATAAGATTGCGTGAGGTTTCCACAGCTTCGATTATCGGCGCGCTGATGCCTGCCTGCGGGCACCGGCATCGCTCCAGAACCTCGTTCATCAAGGAATCAACATCAGCAATACGAATGCAACCTTCAGTGCGCAAAGCTGTGCATCTCCCCTATGGCGAGTTTTGGGCTTCATCAAACCTTCACGTGCACAAGCCACCCGTTTTCGAGGAGAATAGAGTTGAGATGACTTCGAGAAGGATCGAGGATCAATTGACGGCAGCACAGATTGAGATTCACAAGTGGACGGCACAGGAATTCAAGCGGCTGGTTTTGGATGCAAAACCAATGGTTGCGGTCTTTGATTGCGATGGAACGCTCTGGGGGGGCGACGCAGGCTACGGATTCATGGTCTGGTCACTCGAACATGGGTTGGTTTCACGCTCAACCAGCGACTGGATTGATAATCGCCACCGCGCCTACCGCGCGGGGCATGTGAGCGAAGTGGAGATCTGCGGCGAGATGGTGCAGATCTATGCGGGGCTACGCGACCAGGAAATGCGAGCTGCCGCGGCGCAGTATGTTAGGGAGTTTGTGCACCCCCACAAGTTTGCGGAGATGGCTGACCTTTTGACAACCCTGCGCGAAACCGGTGTTGAACTGTGGGCTGTCAGCTCCACCAACCGCTGGGTCGTTGCTGAGGGAGTGCGCGAATTCGGCTTCCATGAGGACCGTATTCTGGCTGCGGAGGTCCGCGTGACCGACGGCTTGATCAGCAGCGAGATCCTCGACGTGCCCACCGATGCGGGCAAAGCAGTTGCGCTCAGACGGGTGGGATTGAACCATCCCGACGCGGTCTTCGGCAACTCCATCCACGATCTCGCCATGCTCGAAATGGCGCGAAATCCATACCCGGTCAATCCCTCGCCTGCGCTGCTTGAGGCGGCTGCGAAGAACGGTTGGGGCTACTTCCGCCCCGAATCCGCCGAGGGAGTTGAGGCGGCAGTGGCAGGGGAATAGAGGATTTTCAGTTCGGCGGGCGTTCGAGACGCGCTTTCCGCCGGGTTTTGACCACATCAAGCAGTTGGGGCCCGGTTCGCTACTCTATCTCTTTTCTTGCGTTTACACTAAATACGTGGATCGAGGCCAGCCAAATTCAAGCCCGCGGCCCAATGGCCCTGCCTTGCGCTTCGTAGCGGCAGCGCTCATCGTGCGCGGCGAAGAGGTTTTGATCGGCCAGCGCCGTCCCGACCAGCCCATGGCCTCGCTTTGGGAGTTTCCCGGTGGCAAAATCGAAGCCGGCGAAAGCCCGGAACAGGCGCTTGCCCGGGAGCTTTCGGAGGAACTCGGCATTCAGGCTGCCATCGGCGCCCCCGTCACCCGCATCCGGCACAACTACCGACATGGCGGCGCGGTGGACCTACAGTTCTTTGCGGTATACGACTTCGCCGGCGAAATCGACAACCAGATCTACCAGCAGGTGCGCTGGGTGCGGCTTCAAGACCTCACCGGCTACGATTTTTTGGCAGCTGACCGCGGGCTCATTCGCGATCTGGCCGCGGGAAAACTTCTCTAGGTAGGGTGCAGGCCCAGTCTCAGTGCCCCGGCATCATTCCCCACAGCATGACCATCGTCATGCCGATCACAATCAGGCTGGTGCCCCAGGCAATCACGTTCCAGAGCCGCGAGTTCCTGTGCTCGCCCATCAGGTCGGTGCGGTTAATCAGCAGCAGCATGAGAATAATGACTACCGGGAGCAGAATGCCGTTCAGCACCTGCGAAAGAATGGCCACGTTGATCAGTTGCGCGTCCGGCAGCACCAGCACAGTGATAGCGCCGCCCGCGATCAACAGCGAATACAGCCAGTAGAAGAACGGCGCCTCTTTGAAGCTCTTGTCCACGCCCGACTCCACGCCCAACCCTTCACAGACCGTGTAGGCCGTGGAGATGGGCAGGATGGATGCCGCAAACAAAGAGGCGTTGAACAGCCCGAAGGCGAACAGGATGAAGGCGTAGTCCCCCGCCAGCGGACGCATGGCCTCGGCCGCATCCGAGGCAACCTGGATCGCTCCCATTCCATGCACGTAGAGCGTGGCCGCGCAAGCCACCACGATGAACCACGCCACAAGGTCGGTAAAAATGCTGCCTACAATCACGTCCAGCCGCGAGGCCGGGTAGTCCTTCACGCGAATACCCTTTTCCACGATGGAGGACTGCAGATAGAACTGCATCCACGGCGCAATGGTGGTGCCCACCACCCCGATGGCCATATACATGTACGCTTTGTCGCTCCAGACCGACCTGGCCGGCAATTGCACCGTGGCGAGCAGGGCATCGTGCCAGCTGGGCTGCGACAACACCCCGGCAAAGATATACGAGATGTAGACCACCGAGGCGATGAGGAAGATTTTTTCCGTGCTCTTGTAGCTCCCCTTAACCACCATGTACCAGACGAGCGCGGCACAGGCAGGCACCGAGATGAACTTGGACACGTGGAACAGGTGCAATGAGCCGGCGATGCCGATGAACTCCGTCACCACGTTGGTGTAGTTCACCACCACCAGCATGACCATCAGAACCACCGTTAGCCGCAAGCCGAACTCCTCGCGGATCAGGTCGCTCAGGCCCTTGCCGGTGACCACGCCCATGCGGGCGCACATCTCCTGCACCACGATCAGCGCGATAGTGATCGGAATCATGGTCCACAGCAGGGTGTATCCGTACTGTGCGCCAGCCTGGGAGTAGGTGAGGATGCCGCCGGAGTCATTGTCCACATTGGCGGTAATAAATCCGGGGCCAAGAACGGCCAGGAACAGCAGTATTCGGATTCGCCAACGCTTCCACATGCCCGGTCAATCCTAGGGTGGGTTCATCTTAAGTTTTCTCACTGACCATAACAGGCGAGACCCACCGGCGCGAACCCTGTCCTCCGGCCTCCGGCAAGGCACCATGACGGATTCCAGCGCGCCGCATTACAATACGTCTTCATGTCTAGACGACACTGGAGGAATACCCTATGCAATCGAAAGACGGGACCAGATCCGTTCTTCCGCGACGCAAGCTGCTGGGTGGCATGATGTCAGCCACGGGTGCAGGCGCGGCAGCCCTTCTGGGGCTTAACGCAGTGGGTGCCGCAGCCGGCACGTCGGCTGGGCAAGCAGATCTACCGGAGGATCTCTTCGCGCAGGCCCGGCTGCGCAACTACAAAACCCGCCGCAGTTCAAGCTGGGACAGGACAGGAGGCAACGCGGACGCAGTCCCCGTGGAGCCGGGCCGGGCAACAACCGTTCTTGAAGCAACGGGAGCGGGGGTCGTTACGCATATCTGGTTCACCATTGCCTCTCCGGATCCGATGCATCTCAAGAATCTTGTATTGCGCGCGTGGTGGGACGGCGAGAGCACGCCTTCAGTCGAAGTGCCCATCGGCGACTTCTTCGGTCTTGGCCTGGGAGAATATTTTCTCTATCAATCGGCTCTCACGGCTGTGGCATCGATCAAGGCGCTCAACGCATATTTCCAGATGCCCTTTTCAAGCGCCGCCCGCATCACCGTGACCAACGAGGGCAAGGTACGCACCGATGCACTCTACTTCGCCGTCGATTACATCATCCTGCCCAACCTTCCCGCCGACGTGGGTCGCTTCCACGCGCAGTACCGCCAGGCCGCACCCTGCAAGGGCTGGACCAACGACTGGACCGACAACGGAAGCCCTGGCATCAACGACCGCAAGAACCTAAACGGCAAGGACAACTATGTCTACCTCGAGGCCACGGGCAAGGGACATTTTGTGGGGGTCGCGCAGGCCGTACTGCAGAATCAGAATGGGTGGTTCGGCGAGGGCGACGACATGATCTTCATCGACGGCGACCATCTGCCCACCATCAACGGAACTGGCACTGAGGACTACTTCAACGGCGCGTGGGACTTCGGTGGCCAGCCCTTCGCCAATCTGCACCAAGGCGCGCCTTACATCGTGGATCCGGAGCGGATTGGAGGCCGCTATTGCCTCTACCGCTGGCACATTGAAAGCCCTATCACCTTTGAAGAGTCGATCCGCGTGACCATCGAGCATGGGCACGCCAATCACCGCTCGGACAGCTTCTACACAACGGCCTACTGGTACCAGAACGAGCCTCATGCGGCGTTCCCGGAACTGCCCGCCGCAGCTGACCGCATTCCCAAGGTCTTCGATCCAGGGGGCGGAGCCGCGGCCGCGCCGGTGCCGGCAAGTTAGAACCAGTTTGGAGTGAGTGATCGGGCGATCAGCGCCGCGAACCGCGAAAGGCTACGCTTGAGGGCCTCGCAAGCCCAGCTTTCCGCTCGATTTAGAGCGGTTTAAGGATAGGTAAGCCCTATTGCGCTTTGTGCGAGGTCGCCGCTCCTTGAGGTCGGGTCGACTTCAGGGCATTGCTTTCTGGATACGGCAATCCTGAACCCGCCTTAGCGTTAAGCCGAGACTGCCAGCTCTCGCTCGGCCGGTTCTTCCATCAGGTCATGGCTTAGGCTCAACAGCGATTCCACCACATCGGCCGCGCCATAGCTCTCCTGCCCTGGCGCCAGGTACTGAACAATCGTGTTCAGATCGTCGCCCACCGTAACCAAGGCCGGTTCAACAGCCAGATCTTTCCGCGACTGCGCGTGCCCGACGTTGGCCATCAAAGCGTTGCAAAGGCACTTGCGGCCGACCGTATCTTCAATCTTTCCGCCCTTGGCCAAGTAGTTGTCCACCGGCTCCGCAGAGCAGCGGTAGGCAATTTTTCCCTCGGCAGCGGCAAACGGCTCTCTCAGATAACCCAGATCGCATACCCGCTTGCGCTCCTGGTAAATGTTGAAGGCTGAAGACGTGCCTTCGAGCTGCGCTACTTTGAAGGGAAATCCGGTAGGCGAAGCCACCGGGTCAGTAAATACCTGGCCCGTACCGGCAACCGCCTGGGCAATCAGCGTCTTCTTCAGGTCGGCGCGCAAGCCGGACTCCCGGCTGAATGCAAAAGCGGTGCCAACCTGCACGCCTGCCGCACCCTGCTCCAGGGCCTCGCGCAGTTTTTCGGCGTTTCCATACCCGCCCGCCAGCCAGAAGGGAACGCCGAGCGCGCGCAGCTCAGGGATGTCCACCTGGTCCCGCTCGCCATAGACTGGTTCGCCGGCCGCATTGAGTTGTAGCTTTCCGCGAGGAGGCGCGTTGTGTCCGCCCGCCGTCGGGCTTTCGATCACAAAACCGTCCACGCGGCCACTGGCACGGCGCAGCATGGTGTTGGCCAGCGTATTGGAAGAGATGATAGCCAGAAATTTTGGCCGATGCAGAATCGGCAGCGGTCCTTCTGCGTAGTCTGCCGGGTCCAGGTGCATCATCGTATCCTGCCCGGGTAGCGCGCCCGTCACCTGTAGCTTGTATTCCGCCGCATGATGCGCCGCAAATGCGTCCAACACCCCTGGAATGTGCAGCGGAATGCCCGCGCCCATCAATACGTAGCCCACGCCCGCCAGCATCGCTCCATAGATTGAAGGCAAGTGGGGCATCTGCACTTTTTCAAGAAAGTTGATGCCCACCGGATTCTTGTGGCCTTCCCGGGCCAGGAACACTTCGACAAAGTTACTCACCATGCACAACTCGATCACCTTGCGCGCGCTATTGCGCTGGTGCATAGGCAAGGCCGGATAGGGCGCCCCACTCGGCTTGCCGCCGGGGGTAAAGTACTCCTGCCAGATGCGCCTGGCCATGTCTGGAAAGGGAAAGGCATCCAGTCCGCGCCGCATGTGGCCACCAAGATCGCCATCAACCAACCGGCGCACAAACAGGGAATCGAGGGCCGTTCCCGAAACTACGCCAAGCTGGCCTAGTTTTGAGACCGTCTGGGCAAGGCGCCAATTGGACACACCCACACCCATCCCGCCCTGGATAATTTTTGGGAACTGGACCATCTATGGATTGTTTCATAGATTCAGAAAAATCCACATGTTTTCTCGAAGAATCGGTGCGACATACCACTAAAGTGTGCAGTTTTGCTCACATTAAGGCTGCTGGTGTTGTTTTGGGAAGGGCGACAGCGGCATCAGAGCTTTTCGCGCAAAAAGCTGATCACCTGTTCGGCGTGGACCACGCCCACCATGCGGCCCTGCACATCCACCACCGGGAGTGCGTGCAGGTTGTACTTGTCGAACAATTCGGCCAGCTCATTCTGGTTGGTGTCCGCAGGGCAGGAGAGAACCCGCGGCTCCGTCAGCACGCCCAACCGCGTTTCCGGCTGCGCCATCACCAGCCGGGCCAGCGGTACCGTGCCGCGTAGCATGCGCTTCTCGTCAAGCAGGTAGATCTCGATCACGCTCTCGGGGTCGCCGTCGAAGCTGCGCAGCGCCTGCACGGCCTGGGCTACCGTTGACTGCGCGCCCAGGGATACAAAATCGGTGGTCATGCAGCCGGCTGCCGAATCCTCGTCGAACTCGAGCAGTTCCTCCACCTCCTGCCGCTCCTCCGGCTCCATCTCCTCGAGGATGGCGTCCGACTGGTCTTCGGGCAGTTCGGCCAGCAGGTCGGCAGCGGCGCCGGGATCCATCTCCTCCACGATGTCGGCGATCTTTTCTTCATCCAGTTTTTCCAGCAGCGCCTTCTGGAGTTTGGGCTCGACCTCCTCCAGGGCATCCGCGGCCACTTCCTCGTCCAGAGACGTGAAGACGGCTTCGCGCTCGGCAGGCGCCAGATCTTCAAGAATGTCGGCCAACTCCGACGGGTGCATCTCGGCCAGGCGCTCGTGTTCGATGCGGAGTTTGACGCGGCGTGCCGGGTCGACCTCGATCACGTCCACAAAGTGCCAAGGAATGCCGTGGGCGCTGAACTTGCGCGAGAGGTCATCGAGCATCGCCCGCGGTAACATGCCTTTGAAGACCCTGCGAAATGCCCCGCGCAGCCCTACTTCCACCTCGGCCACGCGCAGCAGGTGCGCCGCCCCATGCCCCATCCACTCCAGGTCCACATCGTTCACGCGGACCACCTTCCGCCCGTGGATATCGATGATCTGGCGGTCCACCAGGTCCTGCTGCAGATAGAGATAGTTGCCCTGGTCCTGGAGCGGAACCAGCGCGCCGGCCGAGCGCAGCTCGAGAGTGCCGGCCGGGGTCTCCATCACGTCCTGCGAGGGTACGATAAAAAGTCCCGTGCGCGTCTTCAGCACCAGCCCGGCAACCTTGCCGGCATTGGGCCCTGTATCGACGGCCACGTCCTTCAGACGGCCGCGCAGGTGGCCCTGGGAATCAGTCACCGGCGTATCAAGAAGCGCGGTCAGGCTGACCCGGGCGTGGGTGCGAGGCTGCATGAACACAGTGTATTCCCCTGGCGGCGAATTGCGTTCCGTGGCGCATCTGTCGAGGCACTGCAGCAGTCGTCAGAGGAGCCCGCGCGCGGGCGCCGCTGTCGTCTCCTCATGGCTGTCTCGCAAAATGATATTCATCAGGCGTTCATCGATAGGCAATATGCCGGCGGCAGGCTAAAGAAGCAGGATTGCCGGCGGCTTGACACAGTTCCTCGTTAGCCATGAAACTGCCAGCAAGGTCGGTGAGTGAACTCAGGGCGCGGTTTTTCGGCCCGGTCCCGAGAAGGCGGAGAGCGAACCCCGTGAACGCACCCGGTATTGGACGCATGAGCTTTCGGCTCAGCTCAACTATGGAAAGCGTCTGCGAGGTCGAAGCAGCCGCGGAGAAACTGGCCGAGGAAGCAGGCCTGGACGAAGACCAGCGGTTCCACGTCACCATGGCCGTGCGCGAGGCTGCGGTGAATGCAGTCCTCCACGGCAACGAGTACGATCCCTCCCGGCAGATCGCGGTGAGCCTTGAAAACACCGGGAAGTCGCTGATCTTTACCATCGCGGACGAGGGTACGGGTTTCGATCCGGATGAGGTTCCCGATCCTCTGGCGCCGGAAAATCGCCTGCGCGGCACCGGCCGTGGCGTCTTCCTTATCCGTTCCCTCATGGATGAGGTACACTTTCGTCAACTCCATCCCGGGACCGAGTTGACCATGGTAAAACATCTGGCAGCGGCAGGCGACAGACAGTAACAGGCCGGCGCGGGTGCGCGGACTCTTGGGGTTCAGACTGTTTCGCACCGCTGCCGTCACGCGCGGGGAGTAGTCGCGGCTTGGTAGGTTGGGACTTTTCAACAGATTTCAGCACTTCTCTAGTGCTATAACCGTAGTATCAACAAGGAGGAATTCCGTGGCTCTAACTATTGCTTCCCGTGAAGTGGACGGTGTCACCGTTATGGACCTCAGCGGGCGGATTACCCTGGGCGAAGGCAGTGTGCAGCTCCGCGATGCCATTCGCGACCTGATCGGCAAAGGTCAGAAAAAGATCCTGCTCAACTTGGGAGATGTGAACTACATCGATAGCTCGGGCCTTGGTGAACTGGTAAGCGCCTACACCACCGCGAAAAACCAGGGCGCGGCGCTCAAGCTGCTCAAGCTCACCAAGAAGGTGCATGACCTGCTGCAGCTGACGAAGCTCTACACGGTTTTCGACATTTCCGACGACGAGGCCAGCGCCATCGCTTCCTTCAGGTAGCCTGAAGCGGGCCGAGCCCGGACCGCAGATGCAGAAAGGCCATTCCGCCCGGCGGAATGGCCTTTCTCTTTTTCGTTCTGCTAGAACTTGACCGACGGAACCTGCTGCGCCGCCGGGCTGGCCGTAAAGTAGGCGTCGTTCTTCGAGTAGCCCGCCATGCCCGCCCAGATGCTGTTTGGGAACTGCAGGATAAACGTGTTGTAATCCTGCAACGCATCGTTGTAGCGCTTGCGGGCCACGCTGATGCGGTTCTCGGTTCCGGCCAGTTCGTCCTGCAGGCGCATGAACTGGTCGCTCGAACGCAATTGCGGATAGTTCTCGGTAAGCAGCAACAGACGGCCCAGTGCGCCATCCAGTTGGCCGTTGGCCGCGATCTTCGCCGCCGGGCCCTGCGCGTTTAACATCCCGGCGCGGGCATTGGCAATGTCGCCGAACACTGTGCTCTCTTCCTTGGTGAATCCCTTCACCGTCTCCACCAGGTTGGGAATCAGGTCGGCGCGCCGCTCCAGTTGCACGTCCACCTCAGACCAGGCCGCCTTCACGTTCTGATCTTTGGCAACCATCTGGTTTTTCGCGCTCACATAGCTGCCAAATACCATGAAAACAACCAGCAGCAGAACGCCCACAACCGCCAATGTAATGCCAAGTGTCTTGCTCATACTGTGTTCTTCTCCTCCGGCCTTCGCATGGGGAAGGCCCCTTCAAAAAGACCATTGCGACTTACCAGCTGCCCCCGGCGCCGCCTCCGCCGAATCCTCCGCCGCCAAACCCACCGAAGCCGCCTCCTCCGCCACCGCCGAAGCCGCTTCCACCAAACCCGCCTCCGCCGCGGTAACCGCCCCCAAAAATGCTTGAGAACAGGCCATAACCCAGCAGCAGCCTGAAGATCGACCCTCCGCCAAAGAAGATCAGCACAAAGACAAGCAGGATCACCTTGCCGAGCATCGGGCTATGCTGGCCCTCTGGCACGGGCTCTGTGGCCACGGCTGGCTGGTCGGTCAGCGTCACCTTGGCGTCGGCCGCAATCACCTGCGCCACCTGGCCCACGGCCATTGTCACGGCCGAGTCGTAGTCGCCCGAACGCAGGTAGGGAACCATGGAGCGGCCAATGTCACCCACCTTGGCGTCGTTCAAAATCCCTTCAAGACCGTAGCCCACATCGATGCGGTACTTGTGGTCGCCCACAGCCAAGAGCAGTAACGCACCGCGGTCCGATCCCTTTTTGCCCATCTTCCACTTGTCTTCAAGCTGGTTCGCGTAGTCGGCTGCATCGTCTCCGTCCAGGCTCGCGACCGTCACCACGGCAAGCTGCGCGTTGGCCTGCGTGTGGTCCAGTTGCCCGCAGATGTTGTCTAGCTGGGCAATCGCCTCAGGCGAAAGCACGTGGGCGTAGTCGCTTACGTAGTCGGTGGGTTTGGGCAGGCTGTCGACGCTCTGGGCTTGAGACGGGAGGGCGGAAAGCACGAAAAGGGCCGCCAAAAGCAGCCTGAGAACGGTCGATGAAGAGTGCCGAAAGCCTTTCATCCCTTCCAATTGTACGCGGGCGCCCGCCCAAAGGTTCCCGGCGCCTGCAATTTCGGTCTCACCATAAATCACCGCAAAATCGCCTCCATCTGGCTGCCGGCCGGCCGCGAAAGCCGGCAGTAAAGAACCGAATGCCAGAGGTTAGAAGCTGAAGCCTCCGTTAAACTTGGAAGACATGGCAGCTAATCAGTTTCCCAATCCCCCGGTCGCCCGCAAAGAACACAAAGAGGTCAAGATCCACGGCCTGACTCTGGCCGATGACTACGCATGGCTGCGCGACAAGCAGAATCCCGAGGTCACCGCCTATCTCGAAGCCGAAAACGCCTACGCCGAGGCCGTAATGGCGCCATTGGCCGGCCTGCGCGATGAACTCTACCGGGAGATGCTCTCCCACGTGAAGCAGACCGACGTCTCAGTTCCTTATCGCGACGGCAACTGGTGGTATTACACGCGCACTCTGGAAGGCAGCCAGTACGCCGTCCACTGCCGCAAGCGGGGCTCGAGCGCCGGCCCGGCAGCCGATGCCCCCGAAGAAGTAATTCTGGACGGCAACAAGCTCGCAGAGGGTCATGCCTTCTTTGCGATCGGCGACACCAGCATCACCGACGACGGCCGCTGGCTCGCCTTCACTACAGACACCACCGGCTTTCGCCAGTACACGCTCCACGTCAAGGACCTCGATACCGGACTGACCGTGCCGGGCAAAGTGGAACGCGTCGGCTCCGTGGTGTGGGCCGCAGACAACAGCGCCCTGTTCTATACGGTCGAAGACGATGTGCAAAAGCGGCAGTTTCAGCTCTGGCGCACCTTCGGCCAGCAACTCTCCGGAGCGGTTCTTGTCTACCAGGATGATGACGAGCGTTTCAACCTAGGCGTGGGACGCACACGGGACGGACGTTTCCTAGTTGTCGAGTCAGCTAGCCACACCACCACCGAGTCACGCGTTCTCGCAGCCGACCGGCCTGACGACAGCTTCACCCTGATCTGCCCGCGCGAGGACGATCACAAGTACTCCGTCGACCATCGCCACGGCCTGTGGTATATCCGCACCAACGATCGCGGCCGAAACTTCCGCCTCGTCACCGCGCCCGTATCCACGCCCGGCCGTGAGCACTGGATCGAGCGCATTCCTCATCGCGAAAATGTGATGCTTGAGGAAATTGATCTCTTTGCCCGCTTCCTGGTGGCCTGCGAACGCGAAGATGGCCTGCCCCGCCTGCGGTTGTGGAGCTTTGCCGGTGATGGTCATGAGGCCTCAGGCACAGGTGAAATCGCCTTCCCTGAACCGGTCTACAGCGCTCATCCGCACATCAACCGCATCTTTAAAGCCAACACCTTTCGCTACAGCTACCAGTCGCTGGTTACGCCCAGCTCCATCTACGAATACGACCTGTCAACCGGCGCCTCCGCGCTGCTCAAGCAGCTTGAGATTCCCGGGGGTTTTGATCGCACCCTCTATGCCAGCGAGCGTGTGCGCGCCACCGCGCCTGACGGCGTCGAGGTTCCTGTTTCTCTGGTCTATCGCAAAGACAGGCGAGAGCCCGGCGGCAATCCGCTCTACGTCTACGGATACGGCTCCTACGGCTACGCGCTCCCCATCGGCTTCAGCTCGAACCGTCTCAGCCTGCTCGATCGCGGCGTCGTAATGGCCTACGCGCATATCCGCGGCGGGGGCGACCTCGGCGAGCCGTGGCACGACGCCGGCAAGATGCTGGTCAAGCGCAACACCTTCACCGACTTCATTGCAGCCGTCGAGCACCTCACCGTCGCGGGCTATGGCGATCCGGCGCGGGTGGCCATCGAAGGCGGATCGGCCGGAGGCCTGCTGGTGGGCGCCGTCGCCAATCTGCGTCCCGACCTGTTCCGCGCCGTCGTCTCCCATGTCCCTTTTGTGGATGTGATGAACACCATGCTCGACGCCTCGTTGCCGCTCACGGTTCCCGAGTACGAGGAGTGGGGCGATCCCAACCAGGAGACTTACTTCCGCTACATGTTGAGTTACTCGCCCTATGACAATCTGCGGGCGGCGAGTTATCCCGCCATGTTAGTCAAAACCTCGCTGCACGACAGCCAGGTCATGTACTGGGAGCCGGCAAAGTATGTGGCCAAACTCCGCACCCTCAAGACCAACGACAACGCGCTGCTGTTGGTCACGAATATGAAAGCCGGCCACGGCGGCGCCAGCGGCCGCTACGACTATCTGAAAGAGATTGCTCTCGACTACGCGTTCCTGCTGCGCGAGCTGGGGATTGTAGGCCAGTGAATTCGCGCCCGCCGGCCACGACATCGTTTTAAGGTCAGGCATGTTCACGGTCGCGGCACTAGCTCGATGCCTCGGTCAGCACTTCCGTCGCTTTGCTCATCTTCGCCGTCCGCTCAATCTTGTCCCAGTTGAACGGCTTGCCGTCAATCGCCCGCTTGAGCGTCTTGAACAGCACAATTGAGAATAGTTGCCGGTAGGCAAACCGCTGCAGCCAGATGTGAAACAGCAGCCAGCCGTCGCCCTTGTTGGCCGGATGCCGCCGTTCCAGAGAGAACGCCGCCGATGACGTGATGAAGTCGATCAGCAGGAAACCGAGGAAGTAAACGACCAGCTTTTCCAGGCCGGCAGCCGACGATGCTTCCGGGTGGTAGTAGCGATTGACGAAGAAATTGATCACACCGAACACGAACATCAGGTCGATAAACGGCGAAACCAGCGGCAGAAGCATCTGGAAGATCAGAATATTCGGCAGTGCAAACAAACCCATCGCCTTGTTGCGGACAAAGGCTGAGCGATGCTTCCACACCGCCTGCAAAGTTCCGAACGACCAGCGGAATCGTTGCCGCATCAGCCCTTTCGCATCGATGGGCGCTTCAGTAAAGGCCAGCGAGCGGTCTTCATAATCCACTTTGAATCCCTGTTCCAGCAGATTCATGGTCAGATCGGCGTCTTCGGCCACGGTATTCAGGTGGTAGCCGCCCGCGGCCTTCACCGGAGCAGTGCGCCATGCGCCGATGGCTCCGGGAACCACGGTGACCACGTGGAACAGGTCAAGCGCGCGGCGCTCGAAGTTCTGGCTCGTGATATATTCGAGCGCCTGCCATCGGGTCCATAGGTTCACCCGGTTGCCCACCTTGGCATTGCCCGCCATGGCGCCGATCCTGGGATCTGCAAAGTGCGGAATCAACTTCGAGATGGCATCGGCTGCGATCACCGTATCTGCGTCAATGCCAACGTAGATCTCTTCGTTCAGCCGTTCAAGCGCATAGTTCAGCGCGGCGGCCTTGCCTCCATTGGGTTTGCTCAGCACCTGCACGTGGCCCGCCGCAATCTCCCTGTCATAAGCCTCGCGCGCAACCTCGGCGGTGTTGTCCGACGAGCCGTCGTCGATCACGATCACATGCAGATTCTTGTAGTCCGAATTGAGCACCGAGCGGATGGTCCGCACGATCACCTTCTCTTCGTTGAACGCCGGAATCAGGACGGCAACGCGCGGGTTATATCCGGCGGCGCTTTCGTAGGGGTGACTGCGCAACCTGTCGATCACCGCAAACAGACCCACGATAATCAGCCTGGCGCTCATCAGGATGTCGCCCAGGAAGAACACCATCACGATGAAGTTGCCGATGAAGTCGAGGGCGGAGAAAGCGATCGAATCCGGAATGGCGCGCAGGTGCTGCCAGAACGTCAGAGGCGGCATTACCTGCGCGGTCGTCCTGCCCATCAGCGCCGACACCTGCACAATTTTGTAACCGTGATCGCGCAGCGCCTGGATCAGCACCGGCAGCGCGGCCACCGTGGCTGACCGGTCGCCGCCGCCGTCGTGCAGCAGAATGATGGAGCCGCGAAACTGCGGTTTGGTCTTCATCGTCTCCAACTGCGTCAGCACCAATTGGGTAATCTCGGCGGGAGTCTTGCGCGGGTGCTCGTTCCAGTCGTCGGTGTCGATCTTGTTGCCGATGATCGTGTAGCCGTCCCGCTGGATGCTCACTACCGGCGCCGCCTGATCGTCGGTGTCGGGCTCCTCGTCGATGTCATACGGAGGACGGAAGTAGAGCGGCTGCACGCCCAGCTTGCTCGCGAAAAGGCGGCCGGTCAGCTTCACCTCCAGGTCCAGTTGGCGCGGCGAAATTTCGCTGATGTCCGGATGCGTCCACGTGTGGTTGCCGATTTCGTGGCCTTCCTGGTAAATCCGCTGCATCACACCCACATGCTCTGCAGCCTCCGCGCCGATCAACAAGAACGTGGCCTTCGCGTTGTATTGCTTCAGAATGTCAAGAATCTTCGGCGTCCATTTGGGGTCGGGGCCGTCGTCGAACGAAAGCGCAACCTCGTTGGGATGGTAGCCGTACTGCTCAATCGTGTATGTCCGCGGGTACACGTCCATGTGTTCGTCAACGATCAGCTTCTTGCGGGGATCAGGCTCGTCGGTGTCCACCGTGACTGTGCGCTTGCCCGGCTGCGGCAATCCCGTCACCCGCAGAATGTCTCCTTCTCCTTCTGTGTCCACATCGTGACCTGGCTGCACCGTGCCCAGTGCCTGCAGCGAATCGGGAGAACTGGGCTTGTCCCAAATGTTCCACAGCGAGCTGTCTTCCTCGCCCAGCCGCCACAGGGCAAAGGTCTGCAGGCCCAGCGCGCGCGCCCCGCGCATCTCGTCCAGCAGCGAGACCCCATCCAGAAACCACACCACGTGGCGCTGATTGCTGTCCTCGTCGATGTACTCAAAGTGAGGATTCAGAGCGTCGTAATTCAGATCCAGGTCCGCGTCGGCGTCCGAGGCCTCTTGCCACGCCTCCGACACCGAGAGATCTTCCGTATCCAAAACCTTCGGCTTGGTGTGCCTCTTGTCCTTCGGGTTGGGGATCGAAAGTGTCCAGTCATAGCCGTAGCTACCCACGGCGCAGATGAGCTTCTCCTTGGGAACGCTCTTCAGTACGCGTTGCAGGTTGCCTAGGAACCAAGTCTGGCTGGCCACCGGACCCGGATCGCTGTTCGCCTCGTGCTCGTCGTAGTTCATCAGCACGAGTCCGTCGGAGTTGGCGGCGATCAGCTTCAGTTCGTTATCGGGTGTCGAGGAGGCCACGTTTACATAAAGCCGCAGATTGCGCGGATGCATCGACGCGTACAGTTCCTGCACGAAGGTCAGGTAAGCCGGCTCCGCGTCGTCCGACAGGCTTTCGATATCCAGCGACAGCCCCGGATAATTCGGATAGGCGGTGAAGAAGCGGAGGATCTCATCGCGAAGCGCGGTGCGCTTGTCTTCATCCTTTAGAACGTCGCCCATGTCCGAGTCCCAGCTCTGCGTCCGCGGGTTGTAATTGTTCAGATGGGGGATGATTTCCGTGTCCTGCTTGGCCATCTGGATGACATGCTTAACGCGGTTCATATCATCAGGGTCGCGCACGGTGTTCCCGTCAACAACTGGGTACTCGTGAAGGTTATCCCCGGTCATCGCCATCAGGGTGCCCGAGGGGGCGTTCACGTGGAACCATTGCGCAAACAGAAGGTCAATCTGTTGCACATGCTCCTTCAGCGAGGAGTAGCTGGCCGCGTCATCCTGCACGTAATAGGCGGCGCGCAGCCCTTCGCCGGCGTTGAAGGGGATCTCAGAGGGCCGGCGAGTCGTCTTCCGGTGTGCGGCGAACCCTTCTTTCACGCCGCGTAGCACCGGGGTCCGGTCAGGCAGGGCCTTGAAGTTGTGCTTGGGCACCGGGAGCAGCAACTCGGGCAAATGCTGGTTGCGCATCACATTGAAAATAAAGCCGATCAGGACCAGGGTAGAGATCACGGCCGCTGCATCGAGGATCCGCCGCAGGCGCTTCCAGCGCTTGCGTTGCGGGTCGAAAAATATTTGGCGATCGGGCATCGAGAGTTTTCAATTTCCTGCGAGCAAAATACCCCGCTAGCGTCTAGGCTATACAGTACGAATCGTATGGAAGCTGTCCCAGAGAGTCAATTCACCGAACCGGTCCCAGCCTCGTCCTGTCGGCGCGGACGCGCGCCCGCTATTTTCTTTCAGGCGCGCACCCTGGCCCCAGCGCTCATGGCAGGGCTGGCCCTCCGGCTCTGGCTGCTGAAAGATCTGTTTCTTGTGAACGGGGACTCGCTCGTCTACGGGGGGCTTGCCGTAACCCTGCTGCACGGCCGCTATGGACTCGATCAGGCGGGCGGGGCCATTGTTCCCACGCTCATCCGGTTGCCAGGCTATCCGCTCTTTCTGGCCCTTTGCTTCGGCATCTTTGGCAAGGAGAATTATTTTGCTGCCGTGTTGGTGCAAATTGCGCTAGAACTGCTAGGTTGCCTGTTGCTGGCTGACTTCGCCGCCAGAATTGCCCCGCCGCGGCTCAAATCCGGCGCGCGGATCGCAACCCTTTGGCTGGCCGCACTATGCCCCTTCACTGCCTCCTATTCGGTGTTGCCTCTGGCTGAGGCGCCCACCCTGTTTGTCGTGGCTCTGGCGCTGTGGGCCATGGCCCGGTTTCTTGACCTTCCCAACTGGGCAAGTGCGCTTTGGTTTACCTTCGCCCTCACCTTTGCCGCATTCCTGCGTCCCGACGGAGTCCTGGTGGCCGCAGCGCTGGCGCCGGCGCTCCTGCTGGGTTTGCTGCGAGGCCATGCGGCTGCCTCAATCCCGCTCAAAAGCCTCGCAAGAATGGCGCTAGTCTGTACTCTGCTGGTGCTGGCGCCTTTTGCCGCGTGGACATGGCGCAACTGGCGGACCTTTCATGTCTTTCAGCCGCTGGCGCCCCGCTACGCCGTCGATCCGGGCCAGCAAATCTATCCTGGCTGGCAGCGCTGGGTCAAAACCTGGTGTCTCGACTTTGTTTCCACCTACCAAGTCTATTGGCCGGTGCCCGGCAGCCCGCTCAAGTTGAGCGAACTGCCCGACCGCGCCTTCGACTCTCCAGCGCAGTACGAGGAAACCGCCGCGCTGGCCTCCAAGTACAACGATAGAGACAACGCCAGCGACATTCTTCCCGATGTGGACCAAGGATTTGCCAGGCTCGCCGAACGGCGCATCGACGCCCACCCCCTGCGCTACTACCTGTGGCTGCCGCTGGGCCGCCTGGCCGACATGTGGCTGCGCCCGCGGGTTGAAAACCTGAATATCGACCTTGACTGGTGGGTATATGCGCATCACAACGCTGAGACCCGCTTCAGTTGGGCCTACGCTGGGCTGAATGCTTTCTACCTGGTTCTGGGAGCAGTGGGGCTCTGGCTGCGGCCGCGTTTCTGGAAAGCGATGTTGGCATACCTGCTGCTGCGCAGCGCTCTGTTGCTCACCGTGGAAGCGCCCGAAACGCGCTATACCCTTGAAGCCTTCCCCATGCTGTTTGCGCTGGGCGGAGTCGCGCTCTACTGGATGGTGAACTGGGTCCGCTTGTCGGTCACAAAGCTGAATGCATCGCCCGGCAGGCGCTGATTCAACTTGATGTTGAAGTACACAGCTACCCGCGATTGACCCTGCCCCTGGTCGAACACCTGCTTCATACTCACGCCGCGGTCTGTGTCCATCCACACGGTCACCTTCGGCAGGTTCTTCCGGATCGCTGGATCCTTCGGCACCAGGTCCAGCTTCTCCGTCGTCACGCCGTCCAGTTTCTCCTGTCCCAGGTAGGTGATGTTCCACTTGTTTTCCAGTTCCTCGCCGCTGGCTCCAAAGCCGAGCATGAACCAGCTCTGGTACTGACTCAGCTTGGTCAGAGTGGTCAAATGGTTGGTCAGCTTCTCATAGAGCTTGATCGTCCCGTCCGAGAGCACAACGGTCTTGGGAACCGGCCTGCCGTTCTCTTCGCGGATATGCGCAGACATGCGTGAATTTGAGCCATTCCGCTCGTAGTAGACGGTGCCCTTCTGAACGTCCTTGTCATCGATGGGCTCGGTGGTGATGGTATCGAACTCGAAATCCGCCGAGGCGGAGCGGAAGTTCAGTGCCGCCGCGTCCAGCTTTCGCAGCACCTTGTCCAGATCATCCGCGGCTCGCGCGGCGCGCACCGGCAGAACCATCAGCAAGGCCAACGCCGCATAGATCAACCTTCTTGAGTGCATACATTCCTTTTCGCCGGGCAGGTGCGCTCGTCGAGCCAACCAGCCGGCATTTTACCGGTGCGCCCAGACCTTCCACGCAACATTCCCCTGGGCATCGGTGACGGTTTCCCAGCGTTCCACAAACACTGAATCGCCGGTCACCGGCAGAATTGCTTTTCGCAAAGCCTTCTTCACCAATGGATCGGGAGCGCCAGCTGCCACATTCACATCCGCGGCCTGCACGGTTACGATCATGCCGTGGCCGCCGTCGCCGCTTACCTGGATTGGATGCAGCAGGCCGGTCACCGAGAGCGGCTTGTCGCCGTAGTTCCACAACTGCGGCGTCACAAAGACAAAGAGCAAAATCAGCGTCACCATCACGTCGTAGTGGAAGCAGCCGCGGGGATAGGTCCAATAAAAGTAGCTCAAAAGAATCTGCTTGAAACTGCGCTTCGGCTTAGCTTCAGTCGGGCTTGCGCCTGCCGTGCCTGTGTTGTTGGGTCCCATCTCTGTTTCCTCACTCATAGTTGCTGGCGTGCAATTCGCTCCAGCCCGCCCATCCAGGGGCGCAGGGCCTCCGGAATCAGCACCGTGCCATCGGCCTGCTGATAGTTTTCAAGAATGGCCAGCCAGGTGCGCCCCACCGCCAGACCGCTGCCGTTCAGGGTATGCACAAACTCCGGCTTGGCCTTCGCGCCCTGGGCCCGGTACCGGATGTTGGCCCGCCGCGCCTGGAAACCCTCGAAGTTCGAGCAGGAAGAAATCTCCCGGTAAAGCTGCTGGCCCGGCAGCCAGACCTCAAGGTCAAATGTTTTTGCGGAAGAGAACCCGGTGTCGCCGCTGCACAGCAGAACCCGCCGGTAAGGCAGGCCAAGAACCTCAAGAATCTCTTCAGCGTCGCGTGTGAGCTTTTCGTGCTCCTGGTCCGACTCCTCAGGCCGTGTGAACTTCACCAGTTCCACCTTTTGAAACTGGTGCTGGCGGATGATGCCCCGCGTGTCTTTGCCCGCCGCCCCGGCTTCGGCCCGAAAACAGGGCGTGTAGGCCGTCAGCAGGATAGGCAATCGCGCCTCGTCCAGAATTTCGTCGCGGTAGAGGTTGGTGACCGGGACCTCGGCCGTCGGAATCAGCCAGTGGTCGTTGAAAATCGCTTTGTCCCTGGACTCTGCGAGGCGAGCATTGGCCTCCCGTTCTTCCACGCTGCCGATGCCAAACTTATTCACAGCTTTCGCATGCTCCGCTTCCGCCTCCGACTGCTCTTGCATGTCGGCATCAGCACAGCGGAACAGGTCCTCGGCAAACTTGGGCAACTGGCCCGTGCCGTAAAGAGACTTGCTGTTGACCATGAACGGCGGCAGCACCTCGGTGTATCCGTGCTTCTGGGTGTGCAGGTCGAGCATAAAGCTGATCAGCGCCCGCTCCAGCCGTGCGCCCGCGCCCATGTACACCGCAAACCGCGCCCCCGAGAGCTTGGCCGCGCGTTCCAGGTCAAGAATGCCCAGCGCTTCGCCGATCTCCCAGTGGGGCCTCGGCTCAAAGTCAAACGTGCGCTTCTCGCCCCACGTCTTTACCGTGACGTTGTCAGCTTCTGAGGTTCCGGCTGGAACCTCCTGGCGTGTCAAGTTGGGCATTTGGGCAAGTGACTGCCTTATCAGGTCGTCAAGGCTGCCGGCAATTCGGTCGAGCTCCTCGAGTTCGCCTTTCAAGGATCGGGTTTCTTCGACAAGGGAGGTGGCGTCTTGGCCCGTTTTCTTTAACGTCCCTACCTGTACGCTTAAGCTATTACGAAGCGCTTTAAGAGTCTCAGCCCGCGTTATAGCATTGCGCCTCGCTTCCTCATAGGTACGAAAATCGCCAAGCAAGGCGACCGGGTCGGCCCCGCGAGCACGCAGCTTTTCTTCAACCACTTCCAGGTTGGCCCTGACAAATCCCAGATCGAGCATCGCTTTACTATTTTACCCGACCCGCTGCCCGCTGATCCCTGGCCAATGATCACTGCCCCCTGTCTATATCAAGCTGTTCCTGCCAGCCCGGCAGTTGCTGATCGCCGGTAATCAGCCGCGCGCCGCGCGTGAAAGTGAAGTACGTCCAGATCCACGCCACGAACACCGAAATCCGGTTGCGGAACCCAATCAAAAAGAAGATGTGCACCGTCAGCCAGGTAGCCCAGGCAAAAAAGCCGCTCATATGGGCCTTGAACGGCCACTCCACGTTGGCCACGGCGTCCATGCGTCCGATGGTAGCCATGTCGCCTTTGTCGAAGTAGCGAAAGGCCGGCCGCGCGGTCCCTTTCAAGTCCGCCGCGAGCATTTTGGCCAGGTGGTCGCCCATCTGTATCGCCGGCTGGGCCACTCCGGGCACCTGGCGGCCATCCTGTTCCAGGTGAGCCAGGTCGCCGAGCACAAAAATCTCGGGGAGCCCCGGGGGATTGAGCCGGTCGTCCACCAGCACCGAACCGCGGCGGTCGACCGGCGCTCCCAGCATCTTGCCTAGCGGCGAGGCCTGCACGCCCGCAGCCCAAAGGGTCACCACGGCCTCAATCCGTTTGATTTCGCCAAGGCCCGCCGCTTCAACCCAGCCAGGCCCAATCCCTGTTACCTGCGTGCTGGTGTGCACCTCCACTCCCAGCTTTTTCAGCTCCGCCTCGGCTTTCGCCGAGAGATCGGGCGGATAGGCCGCCAGCATCCGCGGCGAGCCCTCCAGAAGCAGCACGCGGGACTTGGTTGGATCGATGTGCCGGAAGTCATGCCGCATGTAAAGCTGCGCGATGTCACTGATGGCTCCTGCCAGCTCAACGCCCGTCGGGCCGCCGCCGACCACCACAAAATTCAGCGGCGGATGCCACCCATGCTCCACCATCTGGCGCTCCGCCAGCTCAAAGGCCAACAGCACGCGGCGGCGAATCTCGGTGGCGTCTTCAATCGTCTTCAGTCCCGGCGCAAGCGGCGCCCACTGCGGTTTGCCGAAGTAGGAGTGAGTGGATCCCGTGGCCAGCACCAGGTAGTCGTAGCCAACGCTGGAGCCGCTGACCAGCGCCACTTTCCGGGCAGCCACGTCAATGCCGACCACTTCATCCATCAACACCTGCGTATTGGGCAGCTTGCGCAAAATGGTGCGGATGGGCTGCGCGATATCCGCGGGCGAAAGCACCGCCAGCGCTACCTGGTAGAGCAGCGGCTGAAACAGGTGATAATTCCGCCGGTCGAGCACGGTCACATCTACCGGAAGGTGGGCCAGCCCCCTGGCTGCGTGGATCCCCGCAAACCCTCCGCCCACGATCACTACGCGGGGATGGTGAGGGGGCGCCTGGCCGGGTTGCCCAGAAGCGCTCTTACCGGCAATTGGGTCCTTCTCTGGTTTGACCGTGTCCCTCAAGTCTGTGACCTCGCTCCTGCATCTCACTACTCTAAGATGCCCGAACAGGGCGATCGGTACCACAGCTTTGCCGGAACCGGGGTGAGCCAGCTGCAGAGCGGCGCCGTGCGGCTTTGCTGTAGCATCCACCTATGATCGCGGGCGCTTCCTGGATCTGGTGGTCGGGCTTTCACGCAGTGGTCGCCGCGCTGCTGCTATGCGACTGGCTGCTGCATCGCCGGGTCACGCGCCATGCGCTGGCGCTTGCCTGGACGGTCACCGCGGTTCTGGCCGTGTCCGCGGCCGGTTTTGCGGGATGGATCGCGCTGGCGCAAGGCCGCCAGCCGGCTCTCGAGTTTGTCGCCGGCTACACCATTGAGACCTCGCTCAGCGTGGATAATCTCTTCGTTTTCATGGTGCTGTTCCAGGGCTTCCGCATCAGCCCCCGGCGCCAGCACACCGCCCTGCTCTGGGGGGTGGGCGGCGCAATCGTGATGCGCGGCTTGTTCATTGCTGCCGGGGTCACGCTGCTGGCGCGCTTTAACTGGATCTCGTGGCTCTTTGCGCTGTTTCTGCTCTATGCGGCCTGGCGCCTCTTGCGCTCAGGCTCGCCGAGGGCGGCTATTCCAGAATGGATCAGCAAGCTGCAGCCGGCCAAGGGATCCCTGCTGCCGGTGATTTTAGCCGTCGAAGCCACCGATCTGCTCTTTGCCATGGACTCGATCCCCGCCGTACTCGGCGTCTCTCACAACGCATTCGTGGTCTACACGTCAAACATCGCGGCAGTGCTCGGCCTGCGCTCGCTTTACCTGGCGCTGTCCTCGCTCCTTGAACGCTTCCGCTACCTGCATTACGGATTGGCCGCGTTGCTCGGTCTTGTCGCGCTCAAGATGCTCGCGGCGCGCTGGGTTGCGGTCCCGATCACAATCTCGCTGGCTGTGATCGGCACGATCCTGGCCGTATGCGCCGTCACGTCCTCGATTGCGGGAGGAACGAGGGATTAGGGACTAGGGACTAGATTTCAGGCGCAGCAAACAACTTACCCCTGACAACTGAATCCTCTTTTCACGCCAGCGCCAGATTCAAATTGTCGATGGCTTCATCGACTTCTGCCGTGCTCTTGTAACCCACGGTGACGCAATCCACGCCCGCTTCCCTGAAGGCAAACCGCATTGCCCGCTGCCGGTCTTCATGGTTGAAGGTGCCTTCGCCAATCAGCTTCATGCTGATCACGCCCATCCCGTCCTTCTTCACCTGCTTCACATGCGCCACAACTTCGTCCACGTTGCCCAGGCCCTGCGTGTCGTAGTCCTCCGCGTCCATGCTGGCGCCCTTGTGGTTCATGCGGATCATGGCCACGTCGAGCCACTTGTTTCCCGGCATCTGCCGAAGCGCCGGCAGCCCGTGAACGCTGGCGCCGTGGCTCTTGATGTGGCCCTTCGACTCGGCCTTCAGAATCGCATCCTGCCATTGCGCCGTGTCGGCGACCCACGTTCCCGTGTGCTGCCAGTGCAGCAGCATGATGTCAAAATAGTCCGTGCTTGAGTTGGCGCGCAGTGCGTCCAACTTCGCCGCCGGGTCGATGCCCTCCTGCGTCGTCACCTTCGACATCAGCGTATAGCTTTCCCGCGGAATCCCTTTCAGCGCCGCCGCCAGCATCTGCTGCGAGGCGCCGTACGACTCGGCTGTCTCAAAGAAACGGATGCCGCGGTCGTAGGCGTAGTGCACCAGCCGCGTCAACCCTTCCTGTCCAAGCTCCTGTTGGGCGCGACCACCGAAACTCCCCGTCCCCAGCGCCAGCCGCGTCGCCTTCACGCCGGAGCGGCCCAGCGTCACCCACTCGGTGGCCGCGCTGCGCTCGGCCTTGAGTTGCAGACCGCTTGCCATCGCTCCCGCGGCAACGCCGGCCTTGAGAAAATGTCTTCTTGAAATCGGATTCATGAAAACCTCCGCATCAGCCGGGCAAGGCCAATTGCCCGAAGATTACCATAGTCTCATGTGAATCGGCATTGCAGCTTGCCTTCCTGCCGCCGTTGCGAAGCGCAGGTTGATCATCTAAACGCTTCCCCAAGAATTGGCGGCTGATCACTGACCCCTGTTCCCTGGCGCCTGCCCTTCGGGTGTTAGCCTCAAAGCTGATGGAACGAGTCTCGGAGGTTGATTTTCTTGTGATGGGCGCGGGCGTTGCCGGCCTTCGCGCGGCGGTGGAGCTGGCTAGCAACGGAGACGTCCTGGTGGTCACCAAGGAGTCGCTCGGTGAGTCGAACACGCATTACGCCCAGGGCGGCATCGCCGTGGCCATGGAGGGCGATGCGGACATCGCCCTTCATCTTGAAGACACGGTAAGCGCCGGGGACGGCCTCGTTTACCGGCCTGCCGCCGAGGCGCTCGTGACTGAAGGGCCGCTTCGGGTGGCCGAGCTCATCGAGTGGGGCGCGCGCTTCGACACCCTGGCCGGGGAGCTGCTCCGCACCCGCGAAGGCGCTCATTCCCTCGCCCGTATTCTGCATGCGGGCGGCGACGCCACCGGCGCCGAAATCAGCCGTTCTCTCACTGCCTTTGCCCGCGCCCACAAGCGCATTCGATTTGCCGAGTGGACCATGGTCACAGGCCTGCTCACCTCCGGAGGCCGCGTCGTCGGCGCCGGCCTTGCCCATGCCGGCCCCGAAAATCCCGGTCCACGTAAAGTTCCGGCGCGCATCGCGGCCCGCGCCGTGCTGATCGCCGCAGGCGGCGCAGGCCAAGTCTACTCTGATACCACCAACCCCGCCGTAGCCACCGGCGACGGCATCGCCTTGGCAGCGCGCGCAGGCGCCGAGCTGGCCGACATGGAGTTCTACCAGTTCCATCCCACCGCGCTGTCGCTCGCCGGCGCGCCGCGGTTTCTGCTCTCTGAGGCCTTGCGCGGCGAAGGCGCACACCTGCTGAACGACCGCAATGAGCGCTTCATGGAGCGCTACCACCCACAGCTCGAGCTCGCCCCGCGCGACGTGGTGGCCCGCGCTATTGCCCACGAAGGCTTGAGCCCGGAGGGAGTTGCACGCCAAGTCTATCTCGACCTGCGGCATCTGCACGGCATCGATCTTCACCAGCGTTTTCCGGGAATCAGCGCCTTCCTCGCCTCTTACTCACTCGATCTCGCACGGGACCTCATTCCCGTCCGTCCCGCGGCCCACTATCTGATGGGCGGCATCCGGACCGACCTCGCCGGACGCACCAGCCTCGGTGGCCTATACGCCGCTGGAGAAGCCGCATGCACCGGAGTGCATGGCGCCAATCGCCTGGCGTCGAACTCTCTGCTTGAAGGCCTGGTCTTCGGCGCCCGCGCCGCCCGGTCCATGCTCGCCGACGATCTCCCGCTCACGGCCGTCGAAACAGCGGGAGCTGCATCGCAGCCTTTATCCGCGAATGAAGAGGCCAGGGTCGGAGCCCTGATCGTTCAACTGCAAGCGGACATGTGGGCTTGCGCCGGCCTGTTGCGTGATGAGACGGCATTGCGCCATGGATTGGCTACCCAAGCCACATGTGACGTCGTACTCGCCGCACTCTCACAGGAAGCCAAGACAAGCCGCCGCTTCGCCGAAGCCCAGGCCCTGAGCCGTGTTGCCGACGCCATTCTTCACTCCGCTCTTGCTCGCACTGAGAGCCGCGGCGCGCACTTCCGCAATGACCACCCCCGTCGCGACGACCTCAACTTCAAGAAACATTCCGTCCTCGGGCGCGATGGGCGGGTTGTGTTTGAGGAATGGTAAGAGTGTTAGTGGCTTGAACCCTCCGCGTTCAGCCAAATACCCGTGCCGCGACCGGCTGGATTTGCATTTTCTCAGATTCTCAAAGGCGAGTTAACCCGGGGCACCCGCTAGAGGCTGGAAGCTGAAAGCTAACATTCTCCTTGACCTGCGCCCCGATTGCCGTTAAGTTGTGCTTACACGGGAAAGGAGGATGATCCAGCCTATGACAAATGATTGTTCCAGTTGTTTCGTACGTGAGGTGACTGAGGCCTGAGGCCCTTGCGCCTTGGCTCCAGATAAGACCCCGACGGAGGGAGCTCCGCCATGGCTCTGGCATTCGCTTCAAGCGCGAGGGCCTCCAGTCCAATCCCAACAGTTCACCGGCAGCGGCCTGAGAGATGCACTTCTCAGGCCGTTGTTGCGTTTGGACGCACGCGTTGGCGACCGCTCCCCTGTCGCTTCAGCTCCTGCCGCGGCAGCCGGGCCCATCCGCTAGAATCCAAATAGAATGAAGTGTCCCTACTGTGGTTTCGGGCAGGATCGCGTGGTCGACTCGCGGGAGAGCAAAGAGGCTGACTCGATCCGGCGGCGTCGGGAGTGTGAACGCTGCAATCGGCGCTTCACCACCTACGAGCGCATCGACGAAATCCCCTACATGGTGGTTAAAAAAGATGGCCGGCGCGAGCGCTTCGACCGGCAGAAGGTCCTAAGTGGCCTGCTGCGGGCGTGCGAAAAGCGGCCTGTATCCTCGCTGCAGTTGGAAAAAATCGTGGATGCAACCGAAGCGTTTCTGGTCGACGCGCCGGAGCGGGAACGCACCACCAGCGAAGTCGGCGAGCTAATCATGGAACAGCTCAAGGGCCTCGACACGGTTGCGTATATTCGTTTTGCCTCGGTCTACCGCGACTTTAAAGATGTGCGCGAATTCAAGGAAGAGCTGGAAGGCCTGCTCGGCAGCCGCACCGGCAAGGGCAAAAGATAGCTTCCAGCTTTCAGATGTCCGTTCCCCCGCACCGGCACTGAAGCCTTTGCGGAAGGCCAACCTGAACGCGAACCAATAGAGGCGGGCAACAACAAGTTAAAAGCTGGAAGCAAGGAGCTGATAGATGGCACATAAGATCACACTGATTCCCGGCGATGGTATTGGCCCTGAGGTCACGCATGCGGTCGTCCGCATTCTTGAGGCCACCGGCGTCAAGTTCGACTGGGAACGGTATGCGGCCGGCGCAGAAGCCTTCGAGATTCACGGCGAGTACATTCCCGCCGCGCTCTATGAGTCCATCGAGCGCAACCGCGTAGCGCTCAAGGGGCCGGTCACGACGCCCATTGGCGGCGGCTTCAAGAGTATCAACGTAACGCTGCGCAAAAAATTCGACCTCTTCGCCAACTTCAGACCCATCCGCAATCTCCCCGGCCTGGCCACGCATTGGCCCGGCGTTGACCTGATTATTGTCCGCGAAAATACCGAGGGCGAGTACGTCGGCCTCGAGCACGAAGTGGTTCCCGGTGTGGTCGAGAGCATCAAGGTAATCAGCGAGAAGGGCTCGATGCGGATTGCGAAGTTTGCCTTTGAGTACGCCCGCAAGCATGGGCGCAAGAAGGTCCACTCCATTCACAAGGCAAACATCATGAAGTTGTCAGATGGGCTTTTTCTTCGCTGCGCGCGCAAGGTGGCCGAGGGCTACCCCGATGTTTTCTACGGCGAGCAGCTCATTGACAACACCTGCATGCAGCTGGTGATGAATCCCTTCCAGTACGACACGCTGCTGCTTGAAAACCTCTATGGCGACATCGTCAGCGACTTGTGCGCGGGCCTGGTCGGCGGCCTGGGCCTTGTGCCGGGAGCCAATCTGGGCGTCGAGTGCGCCATCTTCGAAGCGGTGCACGGCTCCGCGCCCGACATCGCCGGCAAAGACGTGGCCAATCCCACGGCGCTGCTCCAGTCCGCGGTGCTTATGCTGCGCCACATCGATGAACCTGCCGCCGCAGACAAGGTGCAGAAGGCGCTCGAGACCGTCTATGCGGAGCGCAAGGTGCTCACCCGGGACGTGGGCGGCACCGCGGGCACCATCCAGTTTGCCGATGCGGTTCTCGCGGCCATGGGCTGACGCTCCGGTGCGTCAAGCGCAGGTTCTGGCCCAAAATGCGTGATCCGAAGGCCCTCCTCCTGTACACTGGAGTGTCTATGGTTACACAAATCAAACAACCAATCGGGATCCTCGGCGCCACGGGAATGGTGGGCCAGCGCTTCATTCAACTGCTTGAAAACCACCCCTGGTTTGAGGTGGCCTGGCTGGCGGCCAGCGACCGCTCAAGCGGAAAGACTTACGGGGAGGCAGCCAGGTGGCGCCTTGACACCCCGCTGCCCAGCCGGATTGCTAAAATGACCGTCTCGGCCGCCGAGCCGGAAGGCGCGCCCCGAGTGATCTTTGCCGCCCTCGATGCCGCCATTGCCCGCGAAATGGAGCCGAAGTTTGCCAATGCCGGTTGTGCCGTGGTGTCCAATTCCAGCGCCTACCGCATGGCGGCCAACGTGCCGCTGGTGATTCCCGAGATCAACGCCGAGCACCTGCACCTGATCGAGGAGCAGCCCTCGCGGCAGGAGTCGGGGGGCTACATGGTCACCAACCCCAACTGCTCCACCATCGGGCTGGTCATGGCGCTCAAGCCCATCGAAGAGCGCTTTGGCATCGAGCAAATCTTTGTCACCACCATGCAGGCCGTCTCCGGCGCTGGCTATCCCGGCGTGCCGTCCATGGACATTCTGGGCAACGTGGTGCCTTACATCGGCAGCGAAGAAGAAAAAATGGAAGCCGAAACGCTCAAGCTGCTCGGCAAGCTCCAGGGCCACGCCGTTACGCCGCTCAACGCGCGCATTACTGCGCACTGCAATCGTGTTGCGGTGGAAGACGGACACACCGAGAGCGTCTCAATCAAGCTGGGGAACAAGCTGGGAAGGACGGCCACCCGCGAAGACATTCTTACGGCCTGGGCAGAATATCGTCCCCTGTCCGGTATGAATCTTCCTACCGCTCCCAATCAGCCCGTTGAGTGGGCTCCGCAAGACGACCGGCCGCAGCCGCGTCTTGACCGCAACCGCGGCAAAGGCATGGCAGTGACGGTGGGCCGCCTGCGTCCCTGTGGCGTACTCGACTGGAAGTTTACCGTGCTTTCGCATAACACGATTCGCGGCGCGGCCGGAGCGGCGATTTTGAACGCCGAGCTGCTGGCCAGCCTGGGCAAGCTGGAGCCTATAGCTGCTGCTGCTGCGCGTGCCTGAGCTTTTCGCAGCAAGCCTGTGCGGTTCCGGCAACCAACGATTGGGAAGATTGGCATGAGTCTGGTAGTGATGAAGTTTGGTGGCACCTCGGTCGAGGACCCGGCTGCCATTGGGCGTACCGCGGCCATTGTTGCCGGACGCGTGGCCTTTGGCAAGCAGCCTGTAGTGGTGGTCAGCGCCATGGCCCGCGTCACCGACCAGTTGCTGCGCGCGGCTGGAGCGGCCGCGCAGGGGGATCGTATGGGCGCTTTGGCCATCAGTTCGCGGCTGCGCTGCCGGCACCGCGATACGGCTGCGGCGCTGGTCAAAAAACCAGACGAAGCCGCCGCGCTGGTCACCCTGATCGACGAAAAGTTCGACTCGCTCGATGAGGTGCTGCGCGGCCTTGCCGCCATCCTCGAGCTCACTCCGCGCATCTCTGACCTGATCGTCAGTTACGGTGAACGAATTTCCAGCCGCATCGTGGCCGCCGCTTTCCGCGAACTCGGCATTGACGCCGTCCACGTGGATGCGCGCGAGGTCGTCATCACCGACTCGCAGTTTCAAAAGGCCGTTCCCCAGGACGCGATCATCGAACGGCGCGCGCAGGAGAAGCTGCTTCCCCTCACCGCCGAGGGCAAGGTGCCCGTGATGGGCGGCTTCATCGCCGCCAACGAAGCTGGCCTCACCACCACGCTCGGCCGTGGCGGATCGGACTTTACCGGGGCGCTGATTGGCGGCGCGCTTACCGCCGAGGCAATTGAGATTTGGACCGACGTCGACGGCATCATGACCGCCGACCCGCGGGTTTGTCCTGACGCGCTGCGCGTGAAGGTCATCAGCTTTGAAGAGGCGGCGGAACTGGCCTACTTCGGCGCCAAGGTTCTGCACCCGGCCACTATTTTGCCCGCTGTCAAAAAGAATATCCCCGTACTGGTGCTCAACAGCCGCAACGCCGCCAACGAGGGCACGCGCATCATCTCGCTTGCCCCGCACTGCAAGAGCCCGTTCAAGTCGATCTCGGTGAAAAAGAAGCTGAGCATCATCGACGTGGTGGCCAGCCGCATGCTGATGACCCACGGCTATCTCAGCCAGATTTTCGCCATCTTCGACAAGCACAAGTGCCCAGTGGACATGGTTTCCACCAGTGAGGTCAGCGTGTCGCTGACCGTGGACTCGAACGAAAAGCTCCCCGCCATCGCCGCCGACCTGGGCCGTCTAGCAGACGTCAAGTACGAAGGCAAGAAGGCCCTTGTGTGCATGGTGGGCGAAGATATCCGTGGCCAGAATGGCATTGCGGCGCAGGTATTCGCGGCCGTGCGCCACATCAATGTGCGCATGATCTCCCAGGGAGCAAGCGAAATCAACATGAGCTTCATGATCGAGGAGGACGACGCGGAAGAGGCGATTCGTTCGCTCCATGCCGCCTTCTTTAAGGAACCCGATCCCGCTATCTTCGATGTGGAAGCAAGAAAGCAGTTGACATTGAACAGTGCAAAGTGACCGGCGAAATGCAAGTCGGCGCAGAAATTCTGACCACTGATCACTGTTCCGGAGGAACTCATGCTCATTCTCGTCTTAGGCAAGGGAAAAACCGGCAGCCTCGTGGCCGAGGTCGCTCGCGAGCGCGGCCATGGCGTGCGCGCGCTCGACATCTACGAGAACGAGCACGCATCGGCGCTGACGGCGCCCAATCTCGCCGGTGTTGACGTCGTCATCGATTTCACCGCTCCCGAAGCAGCCGTGGAAAACATGCGCGCGGTGCTGGCGCTCGGCGGCCGCATCGTCGTGGGAACCACGGGCTGGTATGAGCATCTGAGTGAGGTCAAAGCGCTAGCCATTCGGCGAGGCGGCGGGCTCCTCTACGGGACAAATTTCTCCATCGGCGTGCAAAAGCTCTTCCAGCTCACCGCCGAGTTGGCCAGCCTTGAAGGTTACAGCTTTTCGATCGACGAAACCCATCACGTTTCCAAGCTCGACGCCCCCTCCGGCACCGCGCTCACGCTCCGGGAGATTATCCATTCCGTGCGGCCGGGGATTGAAATTCCAATCACCTCCCATCGCCTCGGTGACGCCAAAGGCGAGCACATTGTCACCGCCAAAAGCGATCACGACACCCTGGAACTGCGCCACGACGCCCAAAGCCGCCGAGGCTTTGCGGTGGGCGCCGTGCGCGGGGCCGAGTGGCTGGCCGGCAAGTCCGCCGCCTGGGAATTCCGCGAGATCTTCCCCCAGTTATAGATTCTGCCAGCTCCCCTTCGCGCAGGAGGTCGGGCGCTTGAATTCCGCGCCTAGCCTTCGCGGTATACACTCTCTTTTGGTGGAAACGGACCGTCCGGGCGGGGCTGGGATAGCGGCCCGCGATTTTTGGATAGTTCCGCCGCAACATCGGCGAGTTCTTTTGCCTGCAGTTTTTAGGGGAAAGGCGAAAATTGTGACACGAGTAACAAGACTTCTTGGAATGGTTTTGTTCATGGCGATGGCCCTCACGGCTGTTGCGCAAGGAGAGGTGAATATGTCGATCTGGGGACATACGAAGGACGGCGTTGCGGTGCCCATCTACACGCTCAAAAGCGCGCAGATCGAGGTGAGAGTCATGGCCTACGGAGCGAAGCTGGTAAGCATCCGTACGCCCGACCGTACAGGCAAGATGGCGGATGTGGTGCTGGGGTACGACTCGCTTGAAGACTACGTGAATGACAACAGCACGCACTTCGGCAGCGTTGTCGGCCGCTATGGCAATCGCATCGCATTCGGCAAGTTTTCCATCGACGGCAAGAGCTACCAGATTCCCGTGAACAACGGCCGCAACGCGCTGCACGGCGGCCCCATGGGCTTCGACCGCTACGTTTGGGAGGCAAAGGAAGTCCCTAACGGCGTAGAGTTCACCCATGTGAGCCCAGATGGCGACATGGGCTTTCCGGGAACCATGACCGCCAGGGTCAAGTACACGCTGGTTGGCGGCACGCTGCGTCTCGACTACTCGGCCACCACTGATAAGGCGACGGTGGTCAACCTCACCAATCACGCCTACTTCAATCTTCGCGGCGACGATCAGGGGACCATTCTGGACGAGAAGCTGGAGTTGAATGCGGACCGCTTCACGCCCGTGAACGGGGAACTGATCCCCACCGGCACTCTGGCCCCGGTGGCCGGCACTCCGCTCGATTTCCGCAAGCCTGAGGTGGTGGGTGCCCGCATCGACTCGGACCACGAGCAGATCAAGCTCGGCGGCGGCTACGACCACAACTTTGTCTTGAACGGCAACGCCGGTACGCTGCGTGTGGCCGCCGTCATGACCGACCCCGAAAGCGGCCGCCGCATGACGGTTGAAACCACAGAGCCGGGCGTGCAGTTCTACACCGGCAACTTCCTCGATGGTTCCTATACCGGCCGTCACGGAATCAAATACCTCAAGCACGCCGGATTCTGCCTTGAGACGCAGCATTTTCCCGATTCGCCGAACCAGCCGAGTTTTCCCAGTACGGTTCTGCGTCCCGGCGTGACGCGCCACTCAACCACAACGTTCACCTTCAGCACCGTTAAGGCCGGCTAGGAGCAGTGACAAGGTAATTTCATAATTGATTTCAGGAGCCAGGGGCAACACAAATCCTCACGGTACGAGGATGGACGCACATCGGCACCGAAAGTCGAAGGGGACGGGCTTTGGCCCGTCCCCTTCTGTCTGTTGCGCCGTGCATGCTTGGCTGCCTGGAGGAGGAAATTCTCTTCACCTCCTGATGGAGGAGAAGTGATAGCGAAGCGCAAGGGCGTCGTCGCAAGGCGGCGTCTGAAGGAAGCGCAGAGCAAAGGCGCGAGCTGATAGGCAAGAACGGGATATGAGGCCTGCGGCGCCGGACGTGCTGGCCAATAGCAGCGAAGCCAACATCCACCAAGGGTGCTGGTCGAAGGGGAGGAAAGGCAACTCTTCCCCTATGTCGTTCTTGATTAGGCGACAGGTGATGGATGGGCGTATGCCGCCAAGGCAAGGTGGAACTGGCTCTAAGGAACGAATAGATCCACGTACGAGTTGACGGGGATCACCTGGAGACGTTGGAGATCGATCGAAGCGTCGATAATTTGTTGTTGCCGCTCTTCGAAAAAGCGGCGGCGCAGATTAGTCTTGAACTTTTTAACCAGCAAGGGCAGGCCTTCCGCGCGGCGGCGGCGGTGACCGATCGGGTATTCGACTGTCTGCTCAAGCACGGAACCATCGTTTAGCTCAATGCGGAGTGAGTTTGCAATGGAGCGCTTGCCAGGGTCGTGATAGTCGGCTGTGAAGGCGGGTTCCTCGACACAAACGATTTTGGCGCGGAGTGCGTCGATTCGTGGATCCTCTGCCACGCCGTCCTCGTAGTCAGAGGCGGTGAGGCGGCCGAAGAGCAGCGGAATCGCGACCATGTATTGGACGCAATGGTCGCGGTCTGCCGGATTGGTGAGGACGCCCTTCTTATCGATGATGCGGAGGCAGGCTTCGTGGGTGCGGATGGTAATGGTCTTTATGGCTTCGGCGGACTGGCCCCGCTGGACAAGCTGGGCGCGCAGGGCCATGGCGGCCTCGACGGCGGTTTGGGCGTGGAACTCGGCGGGAAAGCTGATTTTGAACAGCACGTTCTCCATGACGTAAGAGCCGTAGGCGCGCTGAAAGGCAAATGCACGGCCTTTGAAGGAGACGTCGTAGAAGCCCCAGGTTTTTTGGGTGAGCGCGGAAGGATAACCCATTTCTCCGGCGCGGGCCATCAGGGCCAGGCGAACGGCGCGGCTGGTGGCGTCACCCGCGGCCCAACTCTTGCGTGAACCGGTGTTGGGCGCGTGGCGATAGGTGCGCAGGCTCTGGCCGTCAACCCAGGCAAGCGAAAGCGCGGCGATGGTCTGGTCGCGGCTGAGCGAGAGCAACTGGCTGACGACCGCGGTCGACGCGACTTTGACGAGGACAACGTGATCGAGGCCGACCCTGTTGAATGAGTTTTCAAGCGCGATGCAGCCTTGAATTTCGTGGGCCTTGATCATGGCCGTCAAAACGTCGCGCATGGTGAGCGGCGGCTGGCCGTTGGCGATCGCTGAGCGCGAGAGCCAGTCAGCGACGGCGAGAATTCCGCCAAGATTGTCAGACGGGTGACCCCACTCGGCGGCGAGCCAGGTGTCATTAAAGTCGAGCCAGCGAATGATGGCGCCGATGTTGAAGGCGGCCTGCACGGGATCGAGTTGAAAACCGGTGCCGGGAACACGAGCACCGTTGGGAACCACGGTACCGGGAACAATTGGACCTAGGAGACGGGTGCAGGCTGGGTAATCGAGAGCCTCGAGGCCACAACCGAGCGTGTCGATGAGGCAGTGCTGCGCGGTGGTGTAGGCCAGATCGCTCTCGATTTCGTAGTTCAGTGCGTAGTCGGCGATGTCGGTGAGGACTTTGTCGGGGGCGGGACGTTCATTGCTGATGGGCGAGGACACGCGAACTCCTGTGTGTAACCGAAAGCTTATTCGCTTTTATGGCCGCTCGGCGAGGGGAACAAACTTGAGATTCCCCGGGCCTGTGTAGACGGCAGAGGGACGAATGAGTTTTCCGTCCTGGCGTTGTTCGATGACGTGTGCTGACCAGCCGGCGGCGCGGGCCATTACAAACAACGGCGTAAATAAGGCAACTGGAATGCCCATGTGGTGAAAGGCAACGGCCGAGTACCAATCGAGATTGGGAAACATCCGCTTGGCGTCGCGCATGGTGTCTTCAATGCGTTCGGCGATGGCGTAGAGCCGCGTGTCGCCTGCGGAGACGGCGAGTCCGCAAGCCACCTGCTTGACGATGTCGCTGCGGGGATCGCAGATGGTGTAGACGGGATGGCCGAAGCCGATGATGACTTCGCGATTGGCGACCCGGCGGCGGATGTCGGCCTCGGCTTCATCGGGTGTTTTGTAGCGGAGAAGAATTTCAAGCGCGACTTCGTTGGCCCCGCCATGTTTGGGACCCTTGAGCGCGCCAATGGCACCGGCGATGGCAGAGTAAAGGTCGGAGCCGGTGCCTGCGATGACGCGTGCGGTAAAGGTGGAGGCGTTGAACTCATGTTCAGCATAGAGGGTGAGAGAGGTTTGCATGGCCGCGGTCCATTGCGCACTGGGCGCCGCGCCATGCAGCAGATAAAGAAAGTGCGCGGCGATGGAGTCAGCCTTCGAGTCCACGGGAGTCTCAACGTCGATGCGCTTGCCGTTGTGTGCAAAGTGGTACCAGTAAAGAAGCATGGAAGGGAGCGCTGCGAGCAGGGTGTCAGCAATGGCGCGCGCTCCGGCCTCGCCCTGATCGCGGCCTTCGGGCCGCACACATCCCATCACGCTCACGCCGGTGCGCAGCACGTCCATGGGATTGGCAAGGGGAGGCAGCAACTCCAGCACCCGCTTCACCTCTTCCGGAAGCCAGCGCAGGCCCACCAGCCTTTCCTTGTAGGCGGCGAGTTCTTGAGCGTTGGGCAATCGACCGTGAACGAGCAGGTGTGCGACTTCTTCAAACTCGCAGTTGGCGGCCAGATCGGCAATGTCGAAGCCGCGATAGTGTAGATCGTTGCCACTATGACCGACGGTGCAAAGCGCTGTTTCGCCCGCGGGCGAGCCGGATAAAGCCACGGACTTCTTTGGTTTGAAGGCCGGGGACGCGGAGATGGATTGTGTTTCCGCCATGGGGACCTCCGGAGAGCATCAAACGAACGGATGGGTTCAGCCGCTGTCTACTGCGAATCCTTGCCTTTCTCAAATAATTCATCCAGCTTCTGTTCGTACGAGTGGTAGTCGAGAAATTTGTAAAGATCGGCGCGCGATTGCATAAGGGGAATGACGTTTTGCTGCGAGCCCTCGGTGCGGATGGTCTCATAGACCTTAAGCGCTGCGGCATTCATGGCTCGGTAGGCAGCACAGCAGTAGAGGATGATGTCGACGCCGGCGCCGGCGAGCTGGTCTCTTGTGAAAAGAGGAGTCTGGCCAAACTCGGTGATGTTGGCGAGGATGGGCACGCCGGCCGCGGTTCGGAATTCCGTATACATGGAGAGCTCCGTGACGGCTTCGGCAAAAATCATGTCAGCTCCGGCGGCTACGTAAGCCTGGGCGCGGCGAATGGCGGCAGGTAATCCCTCGCTTGCAAGGGCATCAGTGCGGGCCATGATGACGAATTGAGCGTCGCTGCGGGCATCGACCGCGGCCTTGATGCGATCGACCATCTCCCCGGTGGCGACAAGTTCCTTTCCCGGGCGGTGGCCGCAGCGCTTGGCGCTGACCTGGTCTTCAATGTGCACCGCGGCCGCACCGGCGTTGATCATGGAGCGGATGGTGCGGGCGATGTTAAAGGCTCCGCCCCAGCCGGTGTCGATATCGACGAGCAATGGCAATTGGACTGCATCGGTGATGCGGCGGACGTCGGTGAGGACGTCTTCCATGGTGCTGATGCCGAGGTCAGGAATTCCGAGGGAGTTTGCGGCCACGCCTCCGCCGGAAAGATAAAGAGCGCGGAAACCTGTGGCCTGGGCGAGGCGCGCGGTATAGGCGTTGACGGTGCCCGCCACTTGCAGGGGCTTCTCCTGCGCGACGGCGAGGCGAAACCGGGCTCCGGGAGAGCTGGGTTCTATTGGGTCAGGCATGCGTCCACTCTGGGCCGCATCATAACAGGCGCCGTCCTATGGTTGGCGATTTCCCAAGGTGGGCCGATGGTGCGACAATTGTCGCGACAAGTGCGCCAGAAAAAAAGATGGGCTCTGTCCGAAGGAGAAAAAACACCATGGACTTTAGATTTCTTCTGACCGCGGCCGTGATTGCCGCGACCCCGTTGATTGCTCAGACAGCACCGCAGAAACCGATGGCAAGCCCGCCTGCCACCACATCCGCGACGATTGGCGGCAAAACGATCACCATCAATTACAACTCGCCCGGCGTGAAGGGCCGCGAGGGACAGATCTTCACCAAAGACGGGCTCATCAGTCACAATCCGCACTACCCGGTATGGCGCGGTGGCGCCAACTCGGCGACTACGCTGCATATTGACGGCGATTTCACGATCGGCGATCTCAATGTTCCGGCCGGTACCTACACGTTGTTTGTGGATATTTCAGATCCTGATAACTGGTGGCTGATTGTGAACAAGCAGACCGGCGAATGGGGCCTGGCCTACGATGGCGCGCAGGACCTGGGCAAAACGAAGATGACCATGAGCAAGCCGCCGGCGATGGTGGAGAACCTCGCTTACACAATTACTGATAATGGCAGTGGAAGCGGGACGCTGACCCTCTCGTGGGAGGATCATACCGCCTCGGTCGCAATAAAGGCGCACTAGGATTCCACCGAGCCAGGATTCAACGACGGAGGCAAATAGCCTGATGGGGCTGGCGGCCGACAGTACCTGAGTGAAGGCAACATCACTCAGGTACTACCGGCCGAGTCGTCTTTTGAGGGTATTGCCGTGCTCCCGGTACAATAAGCAAAGTGGTCGATGTGTTCCGGGAGAGGAAAAAGCCTTGCCGTTGTATGCCTATCGTTGTACCCAATGCGGTCATAAATTTGAAAAGATACAGAATTTCAGCACGGAGCCCGAGAAGGAATGTCCCAAGTGCCACGGAGTGCTTGAACGCCCGTTGACCGCGCCGGGCCTGAACTTCAAAGGTGCGGGGTGGTACGTAAACGACTACGCGAGCAAGAGCAGCTCTGGAAGCAGCGATTCCAGCAGCGAGTCCGCATCCGGTTCCGGCGGCGAGGCAAAGGCGGAGAGCAAAACTGACTCCGCGAAAAGCAAAGAGAGCGCGGCGAGCGCACCCGCCGCAACCACGCCGGCGCCGGCCGCGAGTTCGAATTCAAAACCGACATCTGGCTCAAGCTCTTGAAGACACCCGGCGCGGTTCTGACACTGAGATAATGGCAGGGTATGCCTTTACTCGATCCCATCTCGTCTCCCGTGGAGAATGCCGACTACGCCGCGCTTGAGTGGGAGCCGTTGCTCGGGCTGGTGGCTGGGTTTGCGGCGTCGCCCGTGGGGCGCCAGGCGATTCTGGAGTTGCGCCCCTCGACCGATGCGGAATGGATCGGGCGGCAGCACGAGCTGACAGGCGAGGTGCGTCTCATTCTGTTGGAGCAGGTTTCGATTCCGCTGGGCGGGCTGTTCGACCCGACGCAGTTGGCGGCCAAGGCGCAGATTGAGGGTGCGGCGCTTGAGGCCGCGGAGTTCCAGGCAGTGGCGCGGCTGGCCAACGATGTGGCTTCGTGGCAGGGCCTCCTGCAGTCACCGCCTGCGCGGCTGGTTGGCAAGCTGCCCGGTCTTTCTGCACTTTCTTCTTCGTTGTCGATGGGTTTGCGCCCCCTGGCAGAAGCGATCGAGCGCACCATCCAACCGGATGGTTCTCTGGCTGATAATGCTTCGCCGGAACTGGGACGCATCCGGCGCGAACAGGAGCGGCAACAGCGGCAGATTGAGGAGAGCCTGCGCGCGGCTCTGCGCAAGCTGGCGAGCGATGGAGCCACGCAGGAAGACCTGATCACCATTCGCGGCGAGCGATTTGTAATTCCCGTGCGCAGCGAGCTCAAGCGGCGCATTTCGGGCGTGATCCACGGCGCCAGCTCCTCGGGGCAAACGGTGTATGTGGAGCCGCTGGAAACGATCGAGCAGAACAATGAGCTGGTGCGGCTGATCGAGGAAGAACAGGCGGAGATTCACCGCATTTTTGTGGCGCTCACCAGGCAGGTGGGCGGCCATGCGCCAGGGCTGGTGGAAGGAGCGCGGGTACTGGCTCTGCTTGACAGTTTGCAGGCCCGGGCAAGATTCGCGCGCGACTACGACTGCGTTGCGCCCGCGGTTACGCCTGAGCTGCTTCGGCTGGATAGGGCGCGGCATCCGCTGCTCGAGAAGAGGTTGCGCGCGACGGGGATGCGCCCCAACACAGCCGTGGTTCCGCTCACGCTTGAGCTCACGACAGGGGCCCGGCAGATGATTATCAGCGGGCCGAATACGGGCGGCAAGACGGTGACGCTGAAGACGACGGCTTTGCTGGCGATGATGGCGCAGGCGGGCTTGCCGGTGCCGGCGGCGGCGGCCAGCTTTCCGGTATTCACGGCGTTCTTGGCCGATATTGGGGACGCGCAATCGATCGAGGCTGCGCTTTCAACATTTTCAGCGCACATTACCAATCTTGACCGGCTTTCACGGCTGGCGGGGCCGAACTCGCTGGTGCTCCTGGATGAACTGGGGTCGTCGACCGACCCTGAAGAGGGCTCGGCGCTGGCGGTCGCGGTTGCCGCATGCTTTCTGTCGGCGGGAGCGTGGTCTCTGATTTCGACGCACCACACTTCGCTGAAGGTTTACGCGGCGAACTCCGAGGGGGTGCTGAATGCGGCGGCGGGCGTGGATGAAGTGACGCTGGTTCCGAATTATCAGCTGCGCCAGGGTGTGCCGGGGGCGTCTGCGGGCATCCAGACGGCCGAACGGCTGGGGCTGAACCCCGGCATTATTGCGGCGGCACGTCAGCGTCTGGGTTCGCAGCAGGTGGACATCGCGCGGTTTCTTGATCGGCTGCACTACGAAGTGACGCAACTTGAACAAGAACGCAAGTCCGCGCGCGAGCAGCAGTACGCGTTGAACCAGGAGCGTACGAAGCTGGCGCGCGAGGGCGATGTGGAGTTGCGCAACCGCACCAGGGAGCTTGAAAGCAAGCTGTCCTCGCTTTTGAAGGATTTCGAGTTCCAGATGCGGGAGACTGTGCGGGCCATCGAAGATCGCGCGGCGCAGCAGAAGCTGTCAAAAGAGGCAGAACGGCGGATTAACCGGCTGCGGCGCGAATTCCAGGAGAGTTTTAATCAGACGGTGGTTGCGCATCGCACGGGCGCGGACCAGGGAGACGCCAATGCACAGCCGCATTTGTTGAAGCATGTTGCCCCAGGCGACCATGTGCGGCTGAAATCGCTGAACAAGATTGCAGTGGTGCAGCGCGAAGTGGAGAAGGATCTGTTTGAAGTGGCGCTGGGACCGATTAAGATGCGCGTGCACCGCTCCGATCTGACCGAGGCGCAGCCTGCTGGGGGAGCGGCTGCCAATGCGAACGAAACGCCTCTAGCTGCGGTGCGCAAGCAGAGGAATGTGCATGTGACTGTGTCGAGCGAGAACACGGACGGGATGCGCATGGAGATCAACCTGATTGGGCGGACCGTGGATGAGGCTACCGAGGAATTGGAAAAATATCTCGATCGCGCGTTTATGGCGGGGCTGCCGCGGGTGCGCGTGATTCATGGACATGGGGCGGGGATTCTGCGGCGTGGGGTGCGGGAATTTTTGAAGGGGCATCCGCATGTGGCCGGGGTTGAAGAGGCTCCGCAGAATGAAGGCGGGCAGGGAGCTACGCTGGTGGAGCTAAGACAGTAAAGGTTGGACGCCCGGATCGTGCGCCCAACCCTTATGGAATATTCTAACCAGCGTTGTGACAGGCGACCGCTCGATCGGCCGCCTTGTGAGCTAGATTGCCTTGTGTGACGCCGACGTCTTCTGCCGAGTTTCTTTTCATCTCTTTTAGGAGCTTCACCAGGCGCGTGAAGCCTTGTTTCCGCGCGGTCCTGTTGTCGGGGACAGTGTTGCCGGGATCCTCTCCGGCGCGCATGAAGCCGTGGCCCGCGCCTTCGTAGGTCACCGGCTCATAGAATTTTCCAGCCGCTTTCATGGCAGCAACCGTACCCGGCACCGTGGCGCCGATGCGCATGTCGTTGCCCGCGTAGAATCCGTAAACCGGGGCGTTGATGGCAGAAACATCAGCGGGTCCCGGCCCGTAGAAGACGAAGGCGGCGGACAGATCTCTGCGATGCGTGGCAAAAGCGAAGGACTTGCCCCCACCCCAGCAGAAGCCCACCACCGCGAGTGTCCCGTTCGCTGCCGGCAGATGCTTGCCGTAATTGGCGGCCGCATCGAGGTCCGCGTTGACGACATCGGGGTCGAGCCCGGAAACAGCCTGGATGGTCGCATCCTGGCTGGGGAACGCGCTCGATCCACCGCCGTTGGGCCCGAGGCCTGAAAGCAGGTCGGGCGCGACCACGATGAAGCCCTGAGCGGCCAACTCGTCGGCCATCTCCTTGGCCCAGTCGCTGAGACCGAAAATCTCGTGAATCAGAACGACCACCGGAGCCTTCGTACGGACCTCCGGAAAGACGACAAAGGCCTGAACGGTGCGATTACCGGTCTTCAGCGCCACGTATTCGCGGTGACGAGGCGAGGCCTCCAAGCGGGCCTTCGCCCAATCCTGCGCGTGAAGACAAGCTCCGGCCGCGAAGATAAGCGCTGCGGCAACAACGATGGGGAAGTGGCGCGCTGTTGGTCTCATGCGGACAAGCCTAGCGCTGCAAAACGCGGTGCGCAAGAGTTTTCGATCTGTGGATCCCGCGGTGAAGCATGGAGGCCGTTGCTCCACCGCAGGTGGTTATGCCATGGCTTCGCGGCTCATGGGCTCGAAGTGCAGTGCGTTCGATTTAAGGTCAACGTCGATGCGGACATGGGCGCCGTGAAGGATTTCGCCATTGAGTATCTTGATAGCGAGCGGGTCCTGGACCATGCGCTGCAAGGCACGCTTGAGCGGACGGGCGCCGTAGGCCGCGTCGGAGCCGGAGGCAAGAATCAATTGACGCGCGGGCTCACTGAGCTCGAGCGAAATGGCCCGGTCTTCAAGCAGCTTGCGGACTTCGTTCAACCGCAGCTCAAGGATCTGCGCCATTTGCGCGTTGCCGAGTGGACGGAAGATGACCGTGTCGTCGACGCGGTTCAAAAACTCCGGCCGGAAGTGCTCGCGAAGAACACGCATCACAGATTCGCGCGCCATTTCGTAGTCGTGCTCGGTCCTGAGCGCTTCAGTGCTCAAGTGAGCGGCGCCAAGGTTCGAGGTCATAATGAGCACCGCGTTCTTGAAGTCCACGGTCCGGCCCTTGGCGTCGGTCAGGCGGCCGTCGTCCATCACCTGCAGCAGGATGTTGAAGACATCCGGGTGCGCCTTTTCGATTTCGTCAAAGAGAATCACCGCGTAGGGGCGCCGATGCACGGCTTCGGTCAACTGGCCGCCTTCGTCGTAGCCCACGTAGCCGGGAGGCGCGCCAATGAGGCGCGCGACGGCGTGCTTCTCCATGTACTCGCTCATGTCGATGCGAACCAGGGCCTGCTCGTCGTCGAAGAGAAACTCGGCAAGGGCGCGTGCGGTCTCGGTTTTGCCGACGCCGGTGGGCCCAAGAAATAGGAACGAGCCAATGGGGCGGCGTGGATCGCTCAAACCGGCACGGGAACGCCGGATGGCATTGGCCACCACGGTCAATGCCGCATCCTGGCCGACCACGCGCTCCTGAAGACGCTGCTCCATTTCAACGAGTTTCTTCACCTCGCCCTCCAGCATGCGGCTGACTGGAATCCCGGTCCACTTGCTGACGATTTTGGCGATGTCTTCCTCGTCCACCTCCTCTTTCAACATGCGGGCCACGCCGGTGGTTTCTTTTCCGGCGCCGTCCTGGGCGGCGTTCAGCTTCTTGAGCTCGGCTTCGAACCTGGGCAGCTCGCCATACTGGATTTGGGCGGCGCGGTCGAGCTGGCCCTTGCGGGTCTGTTCTTCGGCCTCGAAACGCAGAGCTTCTATTTTCTTTTTGAGATCGCCGACGCGGCTGATCGCTTCCCGCTCCCTGGTCCAGCGGGAGCGCAGGGCCGTGATCTGCTCTTTCAATGTGGCTAGGTCGCGCTCGACCTCGGCCATGCGATTGCGGCTGTTGGAGTCGGTTTCGCGCTTGAGGGCGGCGCGCTCAATTTCAAGCGAGGTGGCGTCGCGCTCAAGCTGGTCAATCTCAGTAGGCACTGAGCCGATTTGGATAGCCAGCGAGGCGGCGGCTTCATCGACCAGGTCGATCGCCTTGTCCGGCAGAAAGCGGTCGCTGATGTAGCGATGCGAAAGGGTGGCGGCGGCCACGAGGGCCGCGTCTTTGATGCGCACGTTGTGGTGGGCCTCGTAGCGCTCCCTGAGGCCGCGCAAAATGGCGATGGTGTCTTCAACGTTGGGCTCGCCAACGTAAACAATCTGGAAGCGGCGCTCCAGGGCTGCATCCTTTTCGATGTACTTGCGGTACTCGTTCAGCGTGGTTGCGCCAATGGCGCGCAATTCGCCGCGGGCGAGTGCCGGCTTGAGCATGTTGCTGGCGTCGATGGCGCCTTCGGCGGCGCCGGCGCCCACCAGGGTATGCAATTCGTCAATGAACAGGATGATCTGGCCGTTCGCTTCGTCGATTTCCTTGAGCACAGCCTTGAGACGGTCCTCGAACTCGCCGCGGAATTTTGCGCCGGCCAGCATGGAACCGAGATCGAGCGAAATGACGCGCTTTTCGCGCAGGCTTTCGGGCACGTCTCCCGAGACGATGCGGCGGGCAAGGCCCTCGACGATAGCGGTCTTGCCGACGCCTGGTTCGCCGATCAGGACGGGATTATTCTTGGTGCGGCGGCTGAGCACCTGGATGACGCGGCGAATCTCCTCGTCGCGGCCGATGACCGGGTCGAGCTTGCCGCGACGGGCGAGTTCGGTGAGGTCCTTGGCGTATTTTTCAAGGGCCTGAAATTTTCCTTCGGGGTTCTGGTCGGTGACGCGCTGGGAGCCGCGCACCGCGGTGAGCGCCTTGAGGATGGCCTCATGCGTTGCGCCAAGCGCCAAAAGAGCGTCGTGCGCAGGGTCGCCCTTGGCGTGGGCCACGCCCAGAAGCAAGTGTTCGGTGGAGACGTATTCGTCTTTGAAGTTGGCGGCCTCGCGGAAGGCCTGGTCGAGCGCCTTGTTGAGCGCCTGGCTTATCGACGGCTGGGCGGCTGCTCCCGAGGCACGAGGCAGTTTTTCCTCAATCGCGTGGAGATCGCTCTCAAGCCGTTGAATGGGAACGCCAATCTTCTCGAGCACTGCGGGAATGACGCCCTCGCGGTCCTCAAGCAGAGCCAGCATCAGGTGGACGGGCTGAATCTCGGGGTTGCCGAGTTCGGCCGCGCTCTGCTGGGCTAACTGCATTGCCTGCTGAGATTTGACAGTGAATTTTTCCCAACGAATAGCCATTCTGGACCTCTGTGACAGGTGATTTGGGGATCAGGGAACAGAGGCCAGCCTCCGGCACTGGAGACTGACCTCTGTGAACCGACCCTACGCTGCGACGTTGATCTTGATCTGCTTGGGCTGGGCTTCCGGCTTCTTGGCCAGCTCCAGTTTGAGCACGCCCGCATTGTAGCTCGCCTGCACGTGTTCGGTGTCAACGGTGGACGGCAGAGTGAAGGCGCGGTAGAAACTGCCGTAGCGGCGCTCGATACGATGGAAGTTCTCTTCCTTTTCCTCGGACTCGAACTTGCGCTCGCCCTTGACGGTTAACGTATTGTTTTCAACGCTTACGTCCAGGTCTTTCTGATCGATGCCCGGAACTTCAAGCTTGAGCATCACCTTCTTTTCGTCCTCGTAGACGTCGACGGCCGGCACAAAGGCCGCGGTCGTCAACGGGCTGTCAGATTCATTCATTTCGCGGAACAGGGAGTTCACTCTGTTCTGCAGAGAGGCGACTTCGCGGAATGGGTCCCAACGAGTAATTGCCATGGAAATTGTCCTCCAAGGATTGATATTTGATGATCGGGCAACGGCTATTGGCCGGCCACGCAATCAATCTGATGAAACTATAGCACAAACAATTCATAAAATATGAGTGTATTGCGCTAATATTTTAATGCGACTTCAAGTCGTTGATTTTTCTGGAAATTCTGCTCTGTGGGCCCACCCGAAAATTCCCACCTGCGGGCTGCCCTACAATGAACCGAATGGCCCACTTCCCCGCTCTGACGGCATCAATCGATTGGCACTCGGTGTGGCTCGTGGTGGCTGCCTTTCTGGCGGGCGTATTGAATGCTGTGGCGGGAGGGGGATCCTTTCTTTCGTTTCCCGCGCTGCTGAGCATGAAGATACTGCCGGTGCAAGCCAATGCGACCAACACAGTGGCAATATGGCCGGGACAACTGACCTCAGTGGCGGCGTACTGGGACGACCTCAAGAAGAACCTGGTGCCGGCGTGGCCGTTGTGGTTGGCCAGTTTGCTGGGGGGCACGGCCGGGGCCCTGGTGCTGTTGAACACGCCGCAGACGACCTTCATGCGCCTGGTGCCGTGGCTGCTGGTGACGGCTGCCTTGATCTTCGCGGCCAGCGGGCCGGTGGCGCGATGGCTAGAGAAACACAGAGGGTTACAAGCGGGGGAACCGCGCAGGCGGCGGAGGGCGCTGCTGTTTTTGGCGACGGTGGTGGTGTGTTTTTATGTGGGGTACTTCGGGGCGGGAGCGGGGTTTTTGCTGATCACGATGCTGTCGCTGTTCGGCTACCAGGACATCCACGAGATCAACGCGCTGAAGGTGCTGGCGAACTTGCTGGCCAACGGGGCGGCCTTTCTGATTTTCGTAGTGGACGGGCAGGTGGTGTGGCGCTATTGCCTTCTAGCCATGGTAGCTTGCGCGATCGGAGGGTACAGCTCGGCGCGGTTTGCGCGCATGGTTCCGCAGCGGGTTTTGCGGGGGCTGGTGGTGGCTCTCGGGCTGTCGATGGCGGCCTGGTACTTTTGGAAGCAGTGAACGGCAGACAAGGAACAGGGGGCGGCGCCGGGCTCAACACCTGTGGTTTTCAAGGGAGCAAATGTTGGCAAAAATGCGGCCCGAAAGCGGCCAAATCTTGGCTTGAAAGGTTGCGCTTTTCAAGGATATTCACCTTCGAGGGTGCGTGATTTTTGGGCAATGGCTGCAGAGGATTATCCGAATCAGAGGGAGGGGTTGCAGGAGGGGGGCAGTACAAAGGAGCTGGGACCAGGCGGGGTACAGTTTTGCAGTTTTACAGTTTTACAGCCGCTGTACGGGGTTGGAGGGCCGGTTTTTAAGATTTTTATTATGAGGGTGTTACGAGGGGTTTTTGGTTTTTACAGCTGTACAGGCGCTGTACTGGGTTGAATCTTGGTTTGTAATTCTTTTGCAATGAATAATTTATATCGATTCCACAGTTTCACAGTCAAAATCTCTATTTTTTTCCCCAT
>Ga0181520_10000629_pt1 | contig 76616 bp, 41 predicted proteins | sample PEATcosm2014_Bin_29_FD_132451 | JGI IMG/M metagenome (GOLD analysis project Ga0181520, IMG submission 132451) | Peatland microbial communities from MTU Mesocosm Facility, Houghton, MI, USA - PEATcosm2014_Bin02_30_metaG | ecosystem: Environmental > Terrestrial > Soil > Wetlands > Peat | place... | reverse complement strand
TCCCGCTGGCACGAATCGGGACACGGCACGGCATTCAAGACGGACTGGATGAACAACGCCCTCTACGAGATCGCGTCCTTCATGGGCGTCAAGAATGGGACCTACTGGCGTTGGAGCCACACCCGCCACCACAGCGACACGATTATCGTCGGCCGTGACCCGGAGATAGCCGTAACCCGACCGCCGAAGTTGTTTTCCGTGTTCTTGACATTCGTCGGCATCCGCACGGCGCTCATTTTCTTCCGCGATATGCTCCGCAACTGCACCGGGCGGCTGAGCGTGGAAGAAAAAGCCTTCATTCCCCAATCGGAGCACGGCAAGCTCGTTCTTCGCGCTCGCATCTACTTCGTTATCTATGCGAGCGTCATCGGCCTTTCGATCTACCTCGGCAGCATCCTTCCGATGCTGTATTTCGTGCTGCCTGGCTTCTACGGCATGTGGCTCGACATGTTTTACAGTGATACCCAGCATGCGGGTCTTGCCCAGAATGTGCTCGACCATCGGCTCAATTGCCGGACGATCTACACGAACGCGATCAGCCGCTACCTTTATTGGAACATGAACTACCATTTGGAACACCACATGTTCCCGATGGTGCCGTACCACAACCTCGCGCGACTCCACGCGCTGATCAAGGCGGACTGCCCCAAGCCGTACGACGGCTTTTGGCAAGCGTGGCGCGAGATCATTCCCGTCATCTTGCGACAGATCAAGGACCCGGCCTACTACATCAAGCGGGATCTCCCCACGCCGAGCATCCGCAGCGATGTGCCGCTCGCTTCGCACGTTTTCACCGCGAAGGGGCGGCCTGTCGACGGCTGGGTCGAAATCTGCGCCAGCAGCTTCCTGCGGAAGGAAGACGTCATCCGCTTCGACCATGAAAAGAAGACTTACGCCATCTGCCGCAGCGCCGACGGCAATCTTTACGCTACCGACGGCCTCTGCACCCACAGCAACGCCCATCTGGCCGACGGCTTTGTTTCGGGCACGCTCATCGAATGCGCCAAGCACAACGGACGCTTCGACATCACCGACGGTTCGCCCCGGCGTCTTCCGGTTTGCGTCGCTCTCAAGACGTACGAAGTCCGAGAACATGACGGGAGAATCTTCCTCGACCTCAATTCCGCTGGCGGTTGCGGCCTCACACAGCGCGCCACCACCTACCGATTTCGCGTCGTCAGCAACGACAACGTCGCCACCTTCATCAAGGAACTGGTTCTTGAGCACGAACCCGACTCGCCGTTGCTCGAATACCGACCGGGCGAGTACCTGCAACTCGACATCCCCGCCTACCGCGAAATATCGTTTCACGAAATCGCCGTGAATGCCCCATTTGCCGAGGTCTGGAAGGCCCAAGGGATTTTCGACTTCCGCGCCGAAAACGCGCTGCCGATGCGCCGCAACTACTCCCTTGCCACCAACCCCGACGTCGATAAGCAACTGCGATTCATCGTCCGCATCAGCACGCCCCCACGCGGCCAGGATTGCAGCGCCGGAGCCGGCTCCTCCTACGTCCACTGCTTCAAACCGGGCGACAAAGTCACCGCCATCGGTCCGTTTGGCGATTTCCACATCAAGCCTGGCGGAAAAGAAATGGTCTATCTTGGCGGCGGCGCCGGCATGGCCCCCCTTCGCTCGCACCTCTCCTATTTGTTTGAAACCGAAAAGACCGGACGCCGCGTCAGCTTTTGGTATGGCGCACGTTCGTTGCAGGAGAGCTTCTACCGGGATTACTTCGAGAACTTGGCCAGGCAATTCCCCAACTTCAGCTTTCACCTCGCGCTGTCGGAGCCTCAGCCTGGCGACAACTGCCAATCCTACACCGGCTTGATCCACGAGGTCTTGCTGGAGAACTATCTCACCAGCCACCCCGACCCCACCAACATCGAATACTACGTTTGTGGCCCGCCCGCCATGGTCCAAGCCGCGCTGAAGATGCTGGCTGGCCTCAACGTGGACCGGAGCCAAATCGCCTTCGACGAGTTTTGATATCACGCCCGCGGAGAAGCAACAATGAACATCAAACTTGTCCGTCACCTCTGGGGAGTTGATTTGACGCATGGCTTGGCTCAATACGTCCCGCATTGGCGCGAGGTTGGCTACGAGGCCCTGGAAGTCTCCCTGCGGCACGTCCCGGATCGCACGCACTTCCTTCGTTTCCTGAAAGAGGCGTCCTTCCAGTGGGTGCCACAGATCTTCAGCCGTGATTTTCGCCCGGGGGGAAGCGTTCGCGAACATCTGGATTCGCTGCGCGAGCAAATGGAAGAATGCCTTGGGCACGAACCGCTGTTTTTCAATGCCCACAGCGGCTCGGATGCCTGGAGCGCGGCGGAAGCGGAAGATTTCTATGGCCAGGCGATCGACTTGGAAAGAGAGATTGGCCTGCCCATGTCGCACGAAACACACCGCCAGCGTTACTTTGCCACTCCGTGGCAAACGCGGCACATCTTGCGGCAGTTTCCCGATCTGCGTATCACCAGTGACCTCAGCCACTGGGTTTGCGTATGCGAACGTTTGTTGCCCGACATGGGCGAAACCATCTCGCTTGCCGCGCAACACTGCCACCACATTCACGCTCGCGTCGGCTTTGCGGAGGGACCGCAAGTGCCCGATCCGTCAGCCCCTGAATACGCCACCCACCTTGCCGCACACGAGGCGTGGTGGGACCAGATCTGGCAGTCCCAAAAACAACGCGGATTCACCCACTCCACACTGACTCCCGAGTTTGGCCCGCCGCCGTATTTGCAGACCTTGCCCCATACCAACGTTCCGGTCGCGGACTTGGCCGCGGTGTGTGACTGGATGGCGAAACGCCAGCGCGAACGCTTCGCCCGCGTTCAATAGAGGTCTTATCGCGGTCTGGGTTGTTTCCGCTCGGCGATGAATCCAAGCCCGTGTGTCGTCAGTGTGCACGTTGCCCAGTTTTGGACAACGAAGGCTGCCGTAGTCTCATTATCTCATCCCTATTTCAGGACGCGTCAGAAAACCACCGGTTTCCGGGACATTTCAGCGGGGAATCTTGGCGGCCCCGCAGACCTGCACCGCTCCTGCCTGTCTTGCTTACCGTGATGAGCGACTTGGTCCGGCGGCGGAGTCGGGGCTGCGATAGGCGATGGCAAGGGTGGCATGGCCGCCCTCGGCTGTGCAAATCAGCAGCGACTACTACTCAGCCGGGGGCGGCTGTGCCACACGCCGCCGGCCGCTACTTCCTCTGGATCACCCCTTCGGTCGGGCTGCTGGCCGTGGCGTAGAGCTTCTTCGGAATCCGGCCGGCCAGATACGCCAGACGGCCGGATTGGCAGGCCAGCCGCATCGCCTGGGCCATCTGCAACGGGTCTTTCGCGTGGGCGATGCCCGTGTTCAAGAGCACCCCGTCCACGCCCAATTCCATGGCCGTGGTAACGTCGCTGGCCGTGCCCACGCCCGCGTCCACGATCACCGGATAGTCGGGATCGTCTTCCTTCAAGTACTCCAGGCAAATGCGGATGGCGTTCGGGTTCAAGACGCCTTGGCCGGAACCGATCGGGCTGCCGGCGGGCATGACGCTCGTCGCCCCCGCCTGTTTCAGCCGCTTCGCCACCACCGGGTCGTCGCTGCTATAGACCAGCACCTGGAAACCGTCGGCCACCAGTTGCTCGGTGGCCTGGAGCGTGGCCAGCGGGTCGGGGAGCAGCGTTCGCTTGTCGCCGAGCACCTCGAGCTTCACCCAATCGGCGCCGGGATTGTTGAGCTGGGTGAGGATTTCCCGCCCCAGCCGGGCCACCCGCACCGCATCGTCGGCCGTAAAACAGCCGGCCGTGTTGGGCAGGATTGTATAACGCCCCATGTCGACAAAATCGAGCAGGTTCTTTCCCGCCGCGTCGATCAGCCGCTCGCGGCGCACGGCCACGGTGATGCACTCCGTGCCCGAGATGTCCAGGGCCTGGCCCATCAGCTCGTAGCCGGCGTACTTGCCCGTGCCGACGATGAGCCGGCTGGAAAACAGATGCGAGCCGATCCGCAACGAATCGCCCGCCTCCGGCTTTGCGCTTTTGGTGTGTGCTTGCAACACGGTATCCGACATGGCTCATCCTCCTCCCACCAGCGTAACAATTTCCAAGCGATCGCCATCGGCCAGCCGATGTTCGGCATGCCGCTGCCGCGGGACCAAGTCCAGATTGACCTCGACGGCCACCGGCTTGCCGTTCAGCCGAAGCTCCTCCAACAGGCCGGCGACGGTCGTGCCGTCGGCCACTTCGCGCGACTGGCCGTTGACGGTGACTTGCATGTCTATTGCTCTTTTTCCCGCTCTCGCCCTCGGCGGGTACCAGTGCCGGAGTGCGCGCCCGTCTGGCGGAAGGGCGCGGCGGCGACCATTACCAATGCTCCGTTCTGCACCTGGTTGGCCGCGTGCATCGACGGCGACCAGGGAATGGCGTAGGCTGCCACTTTGCCGCTGCTGACCTCGGCCACGTAGCACATGGCGGCGCTGGGTTGCATGCGCGTGCCGCCGGAGCGCCGCAGGTTGGCCAGGCCCGTCACCATCAGGAACTTCGGATTCTTCTGCGGATCGACGCCCAGACCCTCCGAGACGTTGGTCCGAAAGAAGCCGGTCCAGGTGCCCACCTGCTTGCCCAGCACGACGGCCCCCAGGTCGCCGGTGAGGAAATCGAGAAAGTAGACCGCCTCGAATTCGTTATCCACCGGACCGGTGGCGATGGCATAGGTCTCTCCCCGGTCGGTGCTGACGGCGTGCAAGGGCGTATGGGGCCAGAGCCCGCTCAGCACGAGCCCCAATGCCAAACCGATTCCCATCGCCGTCGGCCAACGGAACTTTGTCCAGTGAACCATAACGCTCTCCTCCATAAGGTCTGTCTGCCTGAGAAGCGCATCCTACCTCGCCCGGCCCGCGATTACCAGAGCGGGCGATTTTTTTGCGGTCGGGCCCTTGCCAGGTTTTCCAAGTCCCTTTATAACCATCCTCCGTCACGAGTCACTCGATTCAAAAGGAGCGCGTCATGGCAACGGTCAATGTAGCCTTGATCGGGCAAGGCTTCATGGGGCGAACGCACTCGAACGCTTGGGGCCAGGTGGCCAAGTTCTTCAAGCCGCCGCTGCGGCCGGTGATGCACACGGTTTTTGGCCAGCCGGAGGAAAATCCCCGCGTTTTCGCCGATAATTGGGGGTGGAAAAACGCCGTGACCGACTGGGAGCCGCTCGTCCGCTCGCCGGAAATCGGCCTGGTCGACGTGGTCACGCCCAACTACATGCACGCCCCGGTCGCCCGGGCGGCCATCGCCGCCGGCAAGCCGTGCTCCTGCGAAAAACCCATCGCCGGCTCGCTGGCCGACGCCCGGGCCATGGTCGAGGCGGCCAAGGCGGCCAAGGTCAAGACCTTCGTCTGGTTCAACTACCGCCGCTGCCCCGCCGTCGCGCTGGCCCATCAACTGGTCAAGGCGGGCAAGCTCGGCCGACTATATCACGTGCGGGCGACCTACCTGCAGGATTGGGCTGGCGAGTCGGTGCCCCTGTTGTGGCGGTTCGATAAGAAGTTGGCCGGTTCGGGCGCCCACGGCGATCTGAACGCCCACATCGTCGATATGACCCGCTTCGTCACGGGCGAGGAAATCACCGAGGTGGCCGGCGCCATCGCCGAGACGTTCATCAAGGAGCGTGCCCTGACCACCGGCGTCGCCACGGGAGGCATCGCTGCCGGCCGCGCAGGCAGCGCCGGCATGGGGAAAGTCACCGTCGACGATACGGTGCTCTTTCTCGCCCGCTTCTCCGGCGGGGCCGTGGCCAGCTTCGAGGCCGCCCGCCAGGCCACCGGCAACCTGAACCACAACGGCTTCGAGATCAACGGCAGCAAGGGGTCGCTCAAGTTCAATTTCGAGCGGATGAACGAGCTGGAGTATTACGATGCCACGCTCCCCCGGGCCGTGCAGGGCTGGACGCCGATCAACTGCACCCACGGCGGCGACCATCCCTACGCGGCCAACTGGTGGCCGGACGCCCACCAGATCGGCTACGAGCACGGCTTTGTGAACCAGGCCTTCGACATCCTCAAGGTCCTTGGCGGCGAGGCGCCGACGGTGCCGATCCCCGATTTCGAGGACGCCTATCAGACCCAGCGGGTGCTGGAAGCCGCCATGATCTCGGCCGAAGAGCGGCGGCCGGTGCCCATGGACGAGGTGAAGTAGCTTTTGGCGGGCCGCAAGTGTCCCCTTTGCGGCCCGCACCACGTCCGTCGTGCGACGAGGGCGTCATGGGCAGAAGGAATCTGCCCATGACGCCCATGCTTTATTCTCTACAACTGCGTCGCCGGCCCTGTAGGGCGCCCGTTGCAAGCCCACGGGCGATGTGCCAGAATCAGGTGCGTTGCCGGCCTACCGCTTCCCTTCCGACCCCGCCGTGGAGAACTCCCATGCAAGCCCCAATTCTGGCTCGCCCCTCCCGCACGAGTCGCTTTTTTCGCATCGTGGCAATTGCAGCGCTCGCCGCCGTGCTCGCTGGGACCAGCGTCTCTTCCGCGCAGGCAGCCGAGACCGTTTGGCTTTCCTCGCTCGACGTGAGCAAGACCGTGCAAGGCTGGGGCCAAGCGCAAGTCGACCGCTCCGTGACGGGAAAGCCGCTCTCGATCGCCGGGCAGCAGTTCGCCCGCGGCGTGGGGACCCACGCCATCAGCACGCTGGCGATCGAGTTGGGCGGCGGCACGGAGCGACTGACCGCCATGGTGGGCGTGGATGACGACGCCCAAGTCGGTGCCGCCAGCGTCGTCTTTCGCGTCGTCGGCGACGGTCGGACGTTGTGGAAGAGCGGCGTCATGAAGCTCGGCCAAGCCCCGCAGCGGGTGGACGTAAAACTCAGCGGCGTTCGGTCGCTCCTGCTAGTGGTGGGCGATGCGCGGGACGGCATCAATTGTGACCACGCCGATTGGGCCAACGCCCGGTTCGAAGTGAGCGGCGCGCCGCCGCGGACTACCGCCGCCCCCCGGCAAGAGCCCGAAGAGGCGGTGGTCCTCACCCCCAAGCCGCCGGCCACGCCGCGGATCAACGGGGCCCGGCGATTCGGCGTGCGGCCCGGCCATCCGCTGTTGTTTACCATCCCGGCCACGGGTCGGCGGCCGATCGAGTTCGCGGTCGACAATCTGCCCGCGGGACTGACGCTCGATTGCCACACCGGCCGGATTACCGGCTCGCTCCGGCAGCGCGGTCAGTACACGGTCACCCTCCGGGCGAAGAACGCCTGCGGCCAGGCCGAGCGAAAGCTCACGATCGTCTGCGGCGACACGCTGGCCTTGACGCCGCACATGGGCTGGAACAGTTGGTACATCTGGACCGACCACGTCACCGACAAGATCATGCGCCAGGCGGCCGACGCCATGGTCGCCACCGGCATGATCGATCACGGCTACATGTACGTGAATATGGACGATTCGTGGACCATGAAGCCCGGCTCAACCGATCCGGACCTGAGTGGCCCGCCGCGCGACGCCCAAAGAAACCTCAGCCCCAACAAGCGATTTCCCGACATGAAGGCGCTGGTGGATTACATCCACGGCAAGGGGCTCCTGGCGGGGATTTATACGGGGCCCGTCGAGTTGACCTGCTGCCGTCACGCGGGGTGCTATAAGCACGAGGAGCAGGACGCCCGGCAGTTCGCCGCCTGGGGCTTCGACTTTCTCAAGTACGATTCCTGCACCCAGAGCAACGTGCCGAAGATGGGCGCCATCCTACAGACGCTCGACCGCGACGTCGTTTTCAACGTCGTGGCCGGCGGCGACATGAAAGCCAACGGAACCTGGGCGCGGAAGGCCGGCGTGCACAGTTGGCGGACCGGCGAGGACCTGGCGGGCGCCTGGGCCCGCATCGATCGCGACGTCTTCGGTCTCTACGGCCGCAACCAGATCCAAAGCTATAGCGGCCCGGGCGGATGGAACGACCCCGACTATCTCTCGCTCGGTTACCTGGCGGGCGGGGGGAAGACCACGCTGACGCCCAACGAGCAATACACGTACATGTCGCTATGGTGCCTAGTCACCGCCCCCTTGATCTTTAGCGGCGACATGGCCCGGCTCGACGACTTCACGCTTGGGCTGCTCTCGAACGACGAGGTGCTGGAGGTGGACCAGGACCCGCTGGGCCAAGCCGCCCGACGCGTGGCGAAGCACGGCGACCTGGAAGTTTGGGCCAAGGATATGGAAGATGGCCGCAAGGCCGTGGGCCTGTTCAATCTGGACGCCGACTCACGGATCAAGACCCCCGTCTGCGTGAAATGGTCGGACCTCGGCATCACCGGCAAGCAGTTGGTTCGCGATCTTTGGCGGCAGCGGGACCTGGGCACCTTCGAGGGCCAGTTCTCTGCCCCTGTCGGCGCAGACGGCGTGGTGCTGCTGAGCCTGAAGCCGCAGCCGGCCCCGTGAAGGCAAAACGATTGGAGCCCGACGTGAGAATCATCCCCTTCGCCAGCCGTTCGTTCCAACCCGCCTCGCATGAGAACCCGTTGGCGCCCGGCGTGCTTAAGAAGGTCCTGCTCGAAAAGGCCGATCTCCAGCCGGGACGCATCCAAATGGTCAATTGGGCGAGCCTGGCCGCGGGCAAACGTTTCGCCCGGCACTACCACGAGGACATGCAGGAAATCTTCATCCTCCTTTGCGGCGAAGCAAAAATTACCGTCGGCCAGCAAGTGGCCACGCTCCGCCGCGGCGACACGGTGGTGATTGACGCCCGCGAGATCCACCAGATGGAGAATGCCGGATCAGAAACGGTGGAATACCTGGCCATGGGCATCACCACCGAGGCCGGCGGCAAAACGGTGGTGGTGGAACAGTCGGTGAACATTTGATACGTCACCGCCCACCCGGCCCGCCAAACCAGCCAAACACCTTTTGCATCCCATGGGGCAGCATCACGGCTCCCACCCCAGACGGAGGATTACCCCCTGACCACCCCGCGCTGGTATTAAAGAGCTTTCGCATAGCGAACTCCTTATGCAAGCGGGCTTGTTCCAACGATATTACTGTAGCGACGCCGGCCGGGCGGTCAGTGATGCCTACCCCGTCCGAAATTGCGGCGTATAATTGCGATACGGAATAAGGGAGGTTTTCATGCGTGCCTTGGCTTTTCTCGCGTGGCTCGGTTATTGGCTGTTTCTCACCGCCCTATTGCTGGTCTCCGATCCGGCCGGACTCGTTGGTCTGCATGCCGTTCCCGTCTTCCCCTGGGGTAAGTTCGGCGTCCACCTGATCGCCTTTACCGGCCTCGGTTTTTTGGCCAATGCGGGCTGCTGGCGCAATCGCCCCTGTTGGTCGCTGATCGCTTTCCTGGTCGTCTATGGCGTCACCACGGAATCGCTGCAACTGCTGGTTCCTTGCCGGACCGCCCGCGTGATGGACGGCATCGAGAACATTTTGGGGATCGTCGCCGGCTCGCTCCTCTATTGGGTTGTTGTGCGGTTGCTGCAACCCTATCTGAAGCTCAACCTTGCCGCCGGGTTGGCACGTTGGGCTACGCCAGCGAACGTTGCGGGCAAGTGATGCGATGCCACCGCTATTGGGAATCCGAAAAGTAATGCCCCGTTTAGCCGCCGCGTCCACGCGGCGTGAATCGCCAAATAGGCTGTTTGGCCGGCGTGCCGCCGACCGCTAAACGGCATCAATTTACCGACCCTCAATAAACACGGTATCGCGGGCCCAGCTATTTCGCCTGCCCCGACACGTCCTCGATCACTTCCCGGCCGGCCATCGTGATGGTCTTCAGCTCCGCCGCATCGAGGTCCACCTTCTTCAGGTCCACCATGCGGATGCGGCTGTTCTGGAACGTGCGGAAGTAGTAGCGGAGGTTCGTCAGATCCGAGGCACTCGTCCAGAGCGTATAATCGGCGACCGGTTTGCCGTGTTCCATGCCCCGGGCCGCGCCTTTGGGGATGTCGAACTGGTTCAACAGATGGAACGCTTGCAGAATGCCCTCCTCGGCGGTGGCCACGCGAACGGCCGACTGCGAAAAGGCCACGGCGCGGATGAAACGCGAGGGCGGCGTGAAATCGCCCGGCAGCCCCAACAGGCCGCTCCCCTGCCCAAAACCGGCCAGCTTGATGCCCGCAATATCGACGGGCGGCACGTTGGTCACCGACAGATTGACGTAATTGCGCAGGTTCGTCAGATGCCAATCGAAGCTGGGCGAATTGCTCATCACCCCCAGCGGATTGGCGTGCACCATGAGCCGCCCGCCCACGTATTCCAAGACCACGCACTGCCGGCCGGCATCGGTCACGATATAGTGGCACGGGGGCACGATTCCCATGTCCTTTTGCACCACCTCGCCGATGAGCACACGGCGGCTGGCGGCCACCGCCTCTTTCACGTTGGCACAGGTGCCGAGCAAGTACACCGGCAACTCCCACGGCGCCAGCGACTTGCCGGCGTCCTCGGCCTTGACCTTTTGATACTGGGCGTAGCCGGGAAAGTAGAAGATGGCGACCGCCAGCCCTTTCTCGTTCAGGCCGTCCGCAACAACGGGCATGCCAAACCCATTGGCCCCCACCACCCCGTACTTCGCCTTCCACGATAGCCCGGCCTTGTCGCCGGGGGCCGTGCCGGCCACCTCCTTTTGCCGGGGAATCACCACGACGTTGGATTGCAGATCGGCGGCAAACTCCAGCGTGCGGGCAACAATCACCGAGCCGTCTCGCGGCGTGATGCGAATGCCCGTGCAGGCCGAAGCGGCGGAGACGCTAAAACCAAGCAAAACGGCGATCGCAACAGTCGAGCTTAGAGGCTGGGTCTTCATTCCGACGGCTCCCGGTTCGAGAAAATTGCAGGGCTCTACGCCACCCTGCAATTCTAGGTCACGTCCCGTGGGGGGCAGGGAGCATTTTTCGCCACCCGAAGGCCGTCCCTACTTAGCGGCCCGCAAAAAAGACAATTTGTCGAATCTGGGTGGCACGTCCCTGAGGAACGAAGGGCGTGACGGGCGGCCGAACCACGCCCTTCGCTGCGCTCAGGGACGTGCCACCCAACGCCTCCGCCTGGATGACTTCCCGAGGCAGCAGCAATTCCGCCGGGGAGCGGGCGGCCAGCGGCGGCACAGTCATCAAAATCAACTTCGCCGCGCAATCGCGAAACGTCCACAGCCGGCCGTCCTGTCCGACGGGCACGTTCACCGAAAAGTAGTCCGGCTTCCCGCTCAGCTTGAGGACCGTTTGCCCCTCGGTGGTGCCCAGCGTTCCGCGGCCGGCGCAATAGCCGCCCACCAGCTTGGTGCCGCGCGGCACGTAGAAGTAACCCGATCGGTGTCCGCCAACCTCAGGCGTGGACTCGCGGCTCAACTCGATCGTGCGGTAGACGCCCTTGGGCCAAACGATCTCCGTCATGTCCTGGCCATCGTCCGCCAGAACGGCGTACAGGCCCGGCTGCTCGAACCGCAGCGTTACCCGTCGCGGCTTGCCATCCGGCGGCACCCGGCCTTGTTGCCGCACGGGTTCATCGCCGGGCAGGCGCCGCGTGTCAATCCGCACCGGCCCGCGATCGCGATAATGGGCAATCAGCCCGCCGGTCACCTTCAACTCGATGGTGGCCGGGGCGCGGTCGATCCACGTCAAGAACGTGCGCGGCCCGCGGCCCTGCCCCGAATCCTCCAGCGGCGGCAGATCGGGCAGCTTGAGCAGCACCGGCGGAATCAGATCCCGGCTGAACGACGCCGGAGTGAAACCGCGCAGCCGATGGCCGGCAATGCCCTTGGCCACGATCGCGTCCAGCTCCTCGCGGCTCCAAGGTCGGGAACTTTTCCAGGGGTTCCTCTTCTCCGGAATGTCCCGGTCCGCTTCTTTGGGAATCCGAATGGTCCGGTCCCGTTCGACGGCTCGGTAGATGCCCTTGCTGTGGACCATCATCGTCCGCCGCATGCGGTAGACGTGCCGGATCATCGCCTCCATCGCCGCTTGCCGAGCGTTGCCGTGCGCGTTGAAGTATTGGCGAAAGAGGTCCACGTAACGCGTGTAAAGGATCAAGTCATCCAGCCGGGCGCGGACTTTCGCGTCATTGCTCAGGGGAGCCGCGTCCGCCAGCAACCGATACATCCGCCCCACCAGGTCGTCCGACATGAGCGGCCGCTCCGCCGCATCGAGCAGGCGATAGAACTCAGTCATGGGGCCGCGGGCCGGACCAAAGGCCTTCTCCAGAAAGTCCGCTTGCAACGCCTCGACGCGGGCCGCCTCCTTCACATCCCACAGCATCCGCGCGGCCAGATAGTAGCCCAGGCCGTTCGGGCCCCAACAGTCGCCCGACTCGGCCGACATGAAGCGGGCGCCCATGGCGGCAAACTTCGGGATGCTCTCTTGCAGGTACTTGGGGTCCGTGCCGTGAGCGCCGCCGGGCAACTCGTGATTCCAACTCCAGACGTCGTAATAGTCGCGGATGCCGAACTGCCGGACGCCCTGCCTCTGCCAGCCAGCGATGATCTCGTCGAGCGTCCAGCCGCCCCGCAGGAAGGACGTGGCCACGCTGACGATCACGCGCGGCCGGGCCCGCACCTGCGGCGGCGGCGAGTGGAAAGCGTAGGCATAGATGGCCACGTACTTATCGGGGAACCGTTTTTCCAATGCCGCCGACACCTCGTTGGCCAGCGTGAGCGCCCGGTCGCTGGGTGAGCCCAGGGCGGCGCACTTGGCGCATTGGCACCATCCGCCGCCGTCGCTCGGTTCCACCGAGACGCTCTCCGCGTCGGGATGCTCCTGGAAGTACTCCAGCGCATAGCGGACCACCAGTTGGCGCAGGGCCGGATTGGCGATGCAGAACTTCGAGCTCGTCCGCCGCCCGTCCAGCAGGCCCAGATACTCCGGATGAGCGGCAAACACGTCGTGAAAGTGCTGGATGATCGCGTCGTAGGAGTGTCCGGTGTTCAACGTGAACGCGCTTTCGGTGCGATTGCGCTCCTTCCATGCGGTATAGGGCTCGCTGTTATAACCCCAGACGCCATGGCCATACCAAATGTTGCGAACCAGGTAGTCCGGTCTTTGGTTCGTCTCCACGGCAATGGACAAGTTACGTTGGCTGGGGATGATTTCCCATGTCGGGCCGGGGAAGAACTGCCGATGGCCCAAGCGGTAGAGCAGATCCCAAACGGCGTGCCGAACCGCCAGTTCGCCGGCGCCGATCACGTAAAGCCCGCCCGGATGCGAGCGAAGTACGTATTGCTCCCGGGCCGCGGGGCCTTCGGCGCGAAAATCGGCAGCCAGGCCGAGCGCGGGAAACTCGCCGACGCAGCCTACGGCAATGCCTTGGCGGCCGTCGCCTTCGGCGACCTGAAACCGCGCTCCGCTGATGCGGCCCAGATAATCGGCCAAGACGTTTGCCTGCATTCGCGACGCCGGCGACGCCCAGGCCCCAACCACAATGCGGACCGAGGACTTGCCGTCGCGGGCGAGTTGCACCTGCAGCGGCTTGCTCTCGCCGACCCGCGGCATCTGCATTAACAGGCCGATGCCGAGCAGCAAGATCGGCAGCTTGAGGCGATTCGTCAACTTGCACATGATTGATCCTTCGAATTCGCCCCCGCGCGTTTCAATCCCTTCATCGACTCTCCGCCGTTGCCGTCACGGCCGTCATGCCGGCCAGGCCCAACATGCCTTCGCTGCACGTGGCACGCAGCTCGACCGATTCGAGCTCACTCGCCGCATCACACGGGATCTCCAGCGCGTCGGCGTGGGCAAACGACAGGCTCCCGTAAATCGGCGTCCAACCGCCCGGCTGCGGGCCAAGACGGCCCAGCGCCACGGGCAGTCCCCGCTGGCTGAAATGCTGAAAATAACAGTCGAGATTATACGGCGGCACGAGCGATTCGACCTTCTCGCGCCCGCCCGCATAATGCAGCACCACTTCGCCGTTGGGAATGTAATTCTTCATGGGATGGACGTAGCTCTGCAAGAGGAGCCATACCTGCCGGCAGCGAAATCCGACGGGGACTACGGCGCCGCCCGGCAGCGGATAGGGCTTCCAGCTTGCCATGGCCAACAGATTCTTCGGCGTCTTGCCGGTTCCCGGTCGCGGCCGGCCGGAGGTGAGAAATCGCACGCCGTTGCCCGCTTCGACTACGCGAGGCGAAGGCGGCATCACCAGCGGCGGGTTGCCCCACCAACTTGCGACCGGCTGCGGGCCGTCGGCATAATCGAAGGTGAACGGCGTGGCCGTGAACTCCTCGGCCGTCACGTTGCAGACCCCGGACAGGTCGAACAGCACCTGGTGCTCGCGGGCAACCTTCTGCACGGCCGGCGGCGCCGGCGGCTCTTTCCCCGCCTCGACCAAGAGCGGCGCCGCCTTGACCGGCTCCGCCGCGGGCGCCGGCGGCCCCAAGGGCAGCGTAACGGTCGACTCCTTTTCCGCCGGGGTCACCGCTTCCGGCCCGGTCAGGTTCGCCCGCACGTGTTTGGTGATCGCTTGCGGCGTGCGGATGGTCACGGTCGCCTGGTTGCCCTGGCGGCGATACGTATAGCTCACGTCCGGCGTGCGGATGCTGGCCTCGCGCCATTGGGATGGCAGCGCGGGGCAAATGTCCAGCCGGCCCTCGTCGAGTGCCGGCTCGATGCCGAACAGGCCGCGCACGACCAAGTGCGCATAGGGGTCGACCGAATCGACGTCCTCGACGTCGCCGCCGACCGCCCCGGAGTTGGCGATCCCCATGTTGATTCCCGGGCTGTCGGTGCGAAAGGCGGAGCGCACGGCCGTCTCGATCGTCGGCCACCAGAGATCAACGTCGCCCGATTTCGTTGCGGCCAGGGCGGCCAGGCAGGTATCGCCGGTGGGCACCCATTGCACGCTCCAGCGGACGGGCCACCAGTCGCTGCACGAGAGCAGGTGCACGCCCGGTCGAGGCTCGAAGCCGTAATGCGCGAGCACCCAGCGCATGGCCCGGCGGCTCTGCGCGGGGCTGAGTAGTCCGGCATTGATGGCCAAGAACTCTTCCCACGTCTGTGGATGGCCCCGCCAGATGCCGTCCTGGCCGATCGAGCCGAGGCGTCCCTCGTCTTCGCGCCACAACTCGGCAAAGATCTTCTGCCGCGTCCGGTCGGCTTGGGCGCGATAGGTTTTTACGGCCTCGGCGTCGCCCATGACGCCGGCCAGCCGGGCGGCCCGATCCAGCATCGCCCACGCCATCGCGCTGGGCGCGGCCGCCTTCGGTCCCTTGCCGTTCGAATCGCAGTTCCAGTATTCGTACCAATCGCGGAACAGGCCGTCGCCGTCGGGGTCGTTGACGCGCCGCTCCCACGCCACCGCCTTGCGCACCAGTGGCCACAGGTCGCGGACGAATTGCCGATCGCCCGTCCACGTGTAGTGGCGCCATACCTGATCGACCCAATAGGGCGTGTTGTTTTCGGCCGCGAAGGCCACCAGCGACGGCGAGATCCAACGCATGAATCCATCGTCGCCCTGCATGGCCCCGTAGAACCGCAGGCACTGCTCCAGGGCCGCATGATCGCCGGCCCACTGCTTGCCGTACCAGCCGGTCGAGATGTGCGAATACATCTGCCAGATTTGCCCGCCCAAAACCAGGCCCGGCCCTTGACGATGATATTCGGTCGTCGCCCGCGACCAGTTCAAGAGCGCATTCAAGTGCCGGTCGGGCGTGCGAATCTGAAACTCCTGCCGGCGCCGGTCCCACCACTGCCGCGTGCGGTTCAATTGCTCGGCCGGCGATGCCAGCAGTTTGTGGAAGTTCTCCTCGGGCGTTAACGCCCGGCGGATGTAGCAGTCGAACCACATCTGCTTTAATCGTTCGCGCCACTCGGACCAGGCGGCGTCGGCGGGCGTATCGAGCCGCGCCATGGTGCGGGCGGCACGCGGCTGATCGTAGCTGGTCACACCCCAAGCGGCCACGACGTGATACAGCCGGGCGGCCCGGGTGGCCGCGAACTCGGCCTGCTCGCCGGCGGGGCCGCTGATCGCGTGTCCCTCGCCCTCGCCATCCCAGCCCGCTAGCACCAGCCCATTGGGCAGATTGGGCTCGGTGATGCGTGCCGTGGGACCACGAATCTCGACGTGGTTGGCGTTCGCCTCGCCGGCCACCCAAAAAATGCCGCCGTATTGCCAAACCAGCGGCACATCCTTGTCGAACTCGATGCGGCAGACGAGGCCATGGAAATCCATGGCCGGAGCGAGGCGGAGCGAGGCCTTCCAGCCCGCCTTGGCGTCGGCCAGTTGATAGTCGGTATAGCCCGGCCGAAACGTGGTCGTCACGTCGCTTAGCTCGTCCAACCATTTCGTCTTGCCATCGGCCGCCTTCACCCCCAGCCGCAGAGTGCCCATCGACGGCGCAACCTCGCCCACTTGCGCATTGGGCCGGGGCCAGAGCGGGAAGACGCGTTCCTGGGCGGCGTAGCTGCCGAGCCCGAGGGCCGTGTCCATGCGAAAGATCGGCACGTCGCCCGTCCAGACGCGGTTCTGGCCGTGGACGATGGGCCGGTTGAGCCGCCGCGTGCCGCCGGCGATGCGGAAGCCGCCATCCTCGACCGGTTCGTAGCTTGGCCGCGCATCGCCTTTGCCGTCGCCCGGCGCCATAAACGCCGAGCGCCCCAACAGCACGCTCTGCTCGGCCGGGGGAATCTGCCGCGGTTTGAGCGGGGCCGCCAGCCAGCGGACCGACGGCTTCAGGATCCGCAGCCCGGCCGTGAACTGGGCGTCGTGCCCGTCGTCGGCTTTCTGTTCGGCCTTCCGCAGGGCGACGTAATGCGAGACAGCATGCCCGCGAGTCAAGACCGTGACGGCGAGGGGCTCGACCGGAAACGCGTTATCATTCTTCTCCTTCGACAACCCTAGATTATATTCGCGCACATACGCATCCTCGAAGGCAAAGCAACCGGTGGCCGACTGGCGGGTGAGTACGACGATGCACTGGTCGCCGGAACCCCCTGGCCATGCCTGGCTAAATGGCCGCTCCGCCCGCAACATGGGAATGCCCAGCACGCGGACATAGCGGCTCTGGCCCGCCGGCACGATCAGGCGGGCATGATTGCTGTTGTGCCGGGCCAGATAATCCAGCATATTGCGGAAAAGGTGTTCGAGGTTCTTGCGATAGGGATCGCCGGCGGTCGTGAAATCGGGCAGCCGCCAGCCGATGAAGATAATTCGCCCGGCACCGATTGTATATTCGACCAGCGGCCGTTCGCCCATTCCGGCGTTGCCGTCGGCCAGCAACTGGCCGTGCGGTGTGCCGCTCTGATAGAAATCGCCAAAAGCATTGCCGCCGATTGTGGTTAGCAGGATGGGTTGCGTCGTGTCGAAGCCGGCGAAAATGGGATGGGATCGCTCTTTCTCGCTCACCCGCACTCCGCTCGGAAACGCTACATTGGTTGGGCCCACCAGCCGTAGCGGCGACGATTCGACGGCCATGTCGTTCAGCAGCCGTCCGGCCGCACCGGAAAGCAGCAGCGTTCCCCCGCCTTCGAGATAACTGAGCAGGTCCTTGCCGGCCGCCTCGCCCAGCGCGGCGCTCGGATCGTCCCCCTGGTGATACCAGATCACGTCAAACTCCTCGGGCGCGTGAAGGTGCCCTTGGGCATCTTGCCAGGCTCCGGCCTCCGTCGGCCGCAAGCGGCAGGGCGTGCCAGCGGTGGCCGCAAAGGCCAAGGCGGCGGCGTTGTGGCGTGCGGGCTCTTTCGGCAGTGCCGGATCGATAAAGCCGATGCGGAGTTGGGCTTCGGCGCTGGCGGCAACGGCCAACAAGGCCACCATCAAAAGCTTGCTGAATGGATTGATCATGTCGGTTGAATCCTCTGAGAGAGCCGGTCCAGGTGTCATTCTGAGCGCAGCGAAGAATCTCCGGCGGGTTTTCGGGCAAGGTCCTTCGCTGCGCTCAGGATGACCTGCCCGCCAACGCCCGATTATGTCCCGCCTTCCCAGCACTTGCAACCATATGATAAAGTAGGCTCGTGGATGTTTTGCCTTCCCTGGTACACGTGTGATGAGCCCTTCGCGTCTGATCTTGTTGGTGCAGTTGCCGATTCCCCCGGTCGGTCCGGAGGCGATCGAGTCGAACGTGCCGCTGGCGGCCGCCTATCTGAAACTCCATGCGCGTCGCCAGCGGCTGGAACAATTGTATGCCGTTGAGATTCTGCCGGCTGCGCCCAGCAACACGTTGGGCGACGCGGGGCTCGTGGAGGAAATCATCGCCCGTGGGCCGTGGCTGGTGGGCTTCACCTGCTACCTGTGGAACATCGAACGCACGCTGTGGATTGCCCGGCGACTGAAGGCCCGGCGGCCGGAGATCCAGGTGCTGCTGGGCGGTCCGGAAATCACCGCCGACAACGCCTGGGTGTTCCGCCACGGAGCTGCCGACTATGCGGTGCTCGGCGAGGGGGAGGAAACATTCGCCGAGTTACTCCGGGCACTTTCGGCGAACAGTCGGACTTTGCTGCCGATCGCCGGATTATGGCAGGCGGCTATGCCCGCCCCGCCGGCCCCACGTGAGCCGTTAGCCGAGTTGGACGCCATCTCTTCGCCCTATGTTGAAGGCATTCTCGACGTGGCCAGCACCGGGCGGATGCTCTTGGAGACGGTGCGCGGCTGCCGCTACCGTTGCAAGTACTGTTACTATCCAAAAAACTTCGATCGGCCCCGCTTCCTCTCGGTCGAGCAGATTACGGCCAATCTTCGCTATGCGGCCGAGCACGGGGCAACGGAAGTGGTGCTTCTGGATCCGACGCTCAACCAGCGGCCCGATTTCGCGCGGTTTCTTCGCCTCCTGTCCGAAAACAACCCGCGCCAAGAGCTGGCGTTTTCCGGCGAGCTTCGCGCCGAAGGAGTGGACGCGGAAACCGCCCGGCTGTTGCGGAAGGCCAACTTCCGCGAGGTCGAGATCGGCCTGCAATCGGTCGAGCCGCGGGCGTGGGAGCTGATGGGCCGCCCCACGAACCTGGCCGCTTTCGAAGCGGGCGTCCGGGCCATGCTGGACGAAGGAATCCACGTGCACGTGGACCTGATTCTGGGCCTGCCCGGCGATACGGCCGATTTGATCCGTCGCGGCATCGACTATCTGATCCGCACGCGGGCCTACTCCACGGTGCAGGTGTTCAATCTGTCGATTCTGCCCGGCACGGCCTTTCGGCAGGAGGCCGACGCGCTCGGGCTGGCTTATCAGCCGTGGCCCCCCTACTACGTCCTGCGGACGCCGACGCTGGGCGTGGAGCAAATGTACCAACTAATGGAAGAAGCCCAAGAAGCCTTTGGCATCGAGTTCGATCCGTTGCCGGCGCCGCGGCTCGATCTTGACGATCCGTCGGGCCAATCCTGCCGCGGCTGTCGGATCGATCTCGACGCTCGGCCCGAACAAACCACTCCGTCCGCTCCACCCGCGCTCTGCTACACCCTCTGGTTTCGCTCGTCCGATTTTCATGAGCAGCGACAGGCGGCGGCCGACTCGATCACCCAGTTGCTGACGGCCAACCCGCACACGACCTTGCAGGTGATCCTGGAACCGACGGCCGATCCTCGCCGATTGACGGCCGAAACGCTGGAACTGCTCTTGGCCACCTGCTACAGGTCGCCGACGTATCTGGACCGCTACTACAGCCTGCATCCGGGCCGGCTGCTCGGATCGAAGCGGCTGGCCGTGTTGCTGCCGCTGCGGTTGCGCGACGGTCTGCCCAAGGAGTGGTGCCGTCGCGTGGCCGACTACGCCACGCTGTTGTGGCAGGGCGATCAGCCGCCCCGAGGGCCGTTGGAAGAATACGAGTGGATCGTGCCGGTGATTTCGGCTGACGATCCCAGGAAACAACAAACGCTGCCGTAGACGCGGCGTCGCGCCGCGTGGTCGGTGTTATCGGGGCCCCTTTGCCCGCGCAAAGCGGCGAGACGCCGCTTCTACGATCGCTGCCCTCTTTACGTACGCTTGGATCTGGAGCGGTACCTCGCTTTGTGTTAACATGAGTGGAGTTGGCCCCCCTTCCCTTACCCTCCTGAACTCCCTTCCGACAGGAACCGCATGATGAAACGCCAGAACAACTGCGCATCCCGACGTGAGTTTTTGAAAAAAGCCGGCCGCGTCGCCGCGACCTCGGCCCTGGCGGGCATGGCGATCCCGCACGTCCATGCCGCCGAGAACAATACCATCCAGTTGGCGCTCATCGGTAGCGGCGGACGCGGCAGCGGGGCCGTGGGCAACGCCTTTTCCGCCGGCGGCGGGCCGATCAAGCTTGTGGCCATGGCCGACGTCATCGACAAGCGCCTGACCGGCAGTTACGCGAATCTCAAGAAACAGTTTGGCAATCAGATCGACGTGCCCGAAGACCGCCGCTTCCTCGGTTTCGACGCCTATCAGAAGGCGATGGATTGCCTCCGGCCGGGCGACGTGGCGATCCTCACCACCCCCGCGGCCTTCCGCTGGGTACACATCGGCTATGCCATTTCCAAGGGCATTCACGTCTTCATGGAGAAGCCGGTCACGGTCGACGGTCCCAGCAGCCGGAAGATGTTGGCGCTGGGCGATCAGGCGGCCAAAAAGAATCTCAAGGTGGGTGTCGGGCTAATGTGCCGGCACTGCAACGCCCGGGCCGAACTGCTCAAACGGATCAAGGGAGGCGAAATTGGCCAGCTCCTCGCCCTGCGGGCCTATCGCATGCACGGCCCCGACGGCGTCGCCGCCCCCGTGTCGCCCGGCACGAGCGAGCTGCTCTACCAGGTGCAGCGGTTTCACAGCTTCCTCTGGTCCGGCGGCGGCTCGTTCTCCGACATGCTGATCCACAACATCGACGAGTGCTGCTGGATCAAAGGCGGCTGGCCGGTCCGTGCCCAAGCCCTCGGCGGGCGGCACTATCGTGGCAACGCGGTGGATCAGAACTTCGACAACTACTCGGTCGAGTACACGTTCGCCGACGGCACGAAACTGTTCCTCTACGGGCGGTTCATGGCCAAGTGCTACTCCGAGTTCGCCAGTTACGCCCACGGCACCAAGGGCTCGGCGGTCATCTCGACGTTCATGCACACCCCGGCCAAATGCCGCCTGTACAAGGGCCAAAACCAGACGAAGAGCAACCTTGTTTGGTCGGCTCCCCAGCCCGAAGCCAATCCCTACGAACTCGAATGGGTCCATCTGCTCGACGCCATCCGCCACGATAAGCCCTACAACGAAGTTGGGCGGGGCGTTGAGGCGAGCCTGGTGGCGGCGATGGGCCGGATGGCCGCCCACACCGGACAGGTCATCACGCACGATCAGATGCTGAACTGCAAGCACGAATTCGCCCCCGGGGTCGATCAAATGACGATGGACTCGCCCGCGCCGCTGCAGGCCGGCCCCGACGGCAAGTATCCCGTGCCCCAGCCGGGCATTCTCAGCGAGCGGGAATATTAAGCGCCATCAAGGTTGATGGCTGGCAGTCAAGTTGTAACCTCACCATGGTACAGCTTGCGTTCCATTGAGTCCGCTAATAAGAACGGAACGATCGAGGGTCGGGCGGCCTCGCCGCCTCTGTGGACTGTTGGCGTATCGGACCGACGCACCTCAGGTTAAGGAGCACGAGATGGCAGTTCTAGCCCTCCGCCTCCGGACGCTCCACAGGGAGCGGGGTCAACTATCCCGGCCGCCGCGTTCGACTACCGCTATAAATACGGTTTCGGGCTGAACTGGGAACAAGAGGTTGCCAAGGACGTCGGCGTGTTTTCCCGCCTGGGGTGGAATGACGGCCATGAAGCCGCGTGGACGTACACAGACGCCAATTGGTCGGTTTCGCTGGGCATGAGCGTCAAAGGCGCAAAATGGAATCGGCCTGGCGACACCTTCGGTCTTGCCGGCATTCTGACCGGCGCTTCGCCCGAACAGATAGAATTCCTGAAGGCGGGCGGCACGGGCATCGTCAACGGCGACGGCAACTTGAGCTACGACTGCGAAAAAGTTCTGGAAACGTATTACGATTTTCCAGTCGGGAAAACCGCTCACTTCGGGGTCGATTACCAGTTCGTGGGCGACCCTGCGTTCAACCGCGACCGGGGCCCCGTATCGGTTTTCGGCGTGAGACTCCACTGGGAAGAGTAGCGGCAGGCGCGGGCACCGCGACGCCACCTTACTTGGTAGCTTGGGAAGGATCTTCCGGTTATACTGGCTGGACGCCGTTTGTGTGTTCGACCTGTTGTAGCGGCGGTATCGAGTTTGCCGATAGATTAAATGGGTCGGTGCGCGCCGGCAACATTGCGGCGATTCTCCCCCCATCTAATCAGCGAGGATGCCCAGAGGTGCACAATGCGCTTCCTGTCGGAAAAAATTGTGTGTGATGCCCGCCCCCAAAGCATCTCCTTCAGGATGGGTCTCAATGCCCTTGCGATCGGCTTGTTAGCGGCGGGGTGTTACGGCTGCGCCGCTGCCCAGCGATCCACCGGTGCTGTCGAGGCGGCGCCGGAGGCAATGTTGCGGCCGGCACCTGCGTCGGCGGCCGACGTCTCCGCCGGAGACGTAAGAGGGGAGCCCAAGAATTCGACTTTGTTAGCCGAGACTGGCGCGCCGATCATCCAGCAGGTTCGCTACTCGGAACCGCAAGCAGCGCCCCAACCCGCCGCCGAGGCATCGCTGCCGGAGGCGTTGCCGGCGCCCCAGGCGACCCCGGCGGCGACAGTCACCCTGGACCAGGCGATCAGCGTTACTTTGCAGGCTGATCCCAAAATCCGGGCCGGACTGGAAGCGATCCACCAGGCGAACGCCGATTGGCTGACCAGTTCGCTCCCTCCCAACCCGACGCTCCTTACGGACGGGATTTTTCTGCCGCTCAGACCCATCACGCCAGCTAATCCGGGCGGGCCGACGCAAACGGACGTGCAAGTCGGATACCCCATTGACTGGTTCCTGTTCGGAAAGCGCGCCGCAGCGATGGCCAGCGCCACTCTGGGTGTGCGTCAGTCCGAGGCCGATTACGCCGACCTGATTCGGCAGCGCGTGACCACCACCGCAACAGCCTTCTACGATGTCCTGGAGGCGAAATCCCTGCTCGACCTGGCCCGCCAGGACAAGGATAACTTGACCCGACTTGAGACGGCCACCAGGAAGGCCGTAGATGCGGGAGGTCGGCCGATGGTGGAGTTCAACCGCGTTCGTTTGGATCTCCTCAAGAGTCAGCAAGACCTGCGTGAAGCGGAATCGGCCTTAACCATCGCCAAGGCCAAACTGCGCGCACAGTTCGGCCGTACCGACCGCGATCCAACCTTCGACGTGGGTGGCAATCTTGACGCGCCCCTGACCGCGGAACCACTCCCGGCCGATGAGGCATTTGCCATCGCCCAGCAGAACCGCCCCGACATTCGGTCTTTGCGGGTCCAGGTTTCCAAGGCCGAAGCAGATACCGTCGTCGAGCGGCGAAAGGCGTTCCCGCAGATTACGCCGCAGTTCGGCTACTGCCGGCAGTTTCAGATTCCGATCGGTTCGCCAGATTTCGATTCCTGGGACGCTTCGCTTACCGCCACGTTGCCTTTGTTCGACCGCAATCAGGGAAATCGGGCGAAGGCCCAATCCGTCACGGTGCAAAACCGTTACAACTTGCAGGCCGGGCTGGTCGATCTCCGGGCCGAGATCGAGGAGGCGGTCCAGAACTTTAGTACCGCTTATCAGAAGGCGGGTGCGGTTGCGCAGGAGCAGGTGAAGCTGGCGGCTGAGGTTCGAGACAGCATTGCCAAGGCATACGATGTTGGCGGTCGCCCCTTGATCGACGTGCTCGATGCCGAGCGAAGCTACCGTGACACCTATCGGCTCTACATTTCAAGCCGGGCCGACTATTGGCGGGCCGTTTACAAATACAATTCTGCGATTGGCAAACAGGTTACTCGATGACAGGCACTTCTTCCCATGACAAACGCCCACCCTGATACGCAGCCTGTTTCCGCTTCAGATCGGTCGCATTCGTCGCCGTCAAAGGTGCGGCTGCGCGCGTTCAGGGAGCGCGTCTCTCTCGCGGTCCAAGTGACGTTGTCGCTGGCGATTGCTGGCGGTGTTTTGGTCTACCTGATATACGGGGGCAAGAATGCTTCCTTCCTGGATGAGGAAAAACGTCCGAGCCGGCCAGAGGAAGTCGTTCAAATTGCCGGGCCAAGCGCGATCCGGATTCAATCCGGCACAGCAATGGACAGCGAACTTCACGTCACCACCGCAAGAGCCACATGGCTCACCTCTCCGATCCTCTCCGTGACCGGATCCGCTCTGGCAAGCTTGCGTCCCGGCAAGGAAGCGTCGCAGGACGCTTGGCAGTTCGCCACCTCCGATCTGCTCAGCGCCTTCTCGGATTGGCAGAAGGCAGGGAAGGACATCCAATTTCAGGAGACCCAGCTTAAGGCGGTGCGCGAGCTGAACGAGTCCAAAATCGACGCCCAGAAGAAAGTCGTTGCCCGGATGGAGAAGCTGGTCGCGGCTGGCACGGACACGCAAAAGGACTTGGCTGTCGAACAGACCAACCTCATCCAGTATGAGATTCAGGGGCGCAAGGACATCCACGATCAGGAGCAGACCGTTTACCTGGCCCACCGAACCGAGGCTACGCTGGCTCGCCAACTTCAGCAGTCCGGCCTGGAACCGACCATGCTTCGCTCGGCCGCCACCGAGGGCGATATCGTGGTGGCTGAAGTCCCCGAAAGACTCATGGACCTCGTGAAAATCGGCATGAAGTGCGAAGTGCGATTCTACGCCCTGCCGAAACGCGTGTTTACCGCGAAGGTGTCGGGAATCTCGCCGGTGATCTCCAAGGAGAAGCGTGTCCTCAACGTGCAGTTTGTTGTGAAAGACCCCCATGATGTCATCCGCCCAGGCATGTTCGCACAGATCGGGCTGGGAACGGACAGGCGGCAGTCGCTACTCATGCCGGCGGACGGAGTGTTGCACATCGGCGACAACGATTACGCCCTCTTCGGCCCTGAGCCGGGAACCTGGCAGATCGTCGAGGTGCAAATCGGAGAGTTGCGGGGCACGGACGTGGAGGTGCTGTCGGGATTGAAGGCTGGTGATCGCGTGCTGGGCCAGGGGGCCATCCTGCTGAAGCCCGTCGTTGTCCGCTGCCTCCAATCGGCTGACTCCCCATCCAAAGGCGCGGCGGCGAGCAATGGCCGGAGAGGCAACCACCGATGAACCTTGTCATTCAAGCTGCGCTGCGCCTGCGGTGGGTGGTGTTGCTTTTGGCGCTGGGAGTTGTGGGCTGGGGTGTCTGGGCATTCCAACAGCAGCCGATCGACGCCTACCCGGACATCTCGGCCCAAATGGTCCAGATCATTACCACCTACCCCGGCCGGGCACCCGAGGAGGTCGAGCGCCAGGTCACGATCCCCATCGAGAATGCGATGCTCGGCGTCCCCCGCGTCGAGACGGTGCGCTCGCGGACCATCTTCGGCCTTTCCCTGGTGCAGATGGAGTTCGAGGAGGGCACCGAGGCCTACTGGGCCAGGCAGCGGGTCACGGAGCAACTCGGAGACATCGTTCTGCCCGACGGAGTCCAGCCCCAACTGGGACCCTTGGCGACCGCCTATGGAGAGATTTATCGCTATGAGTTGATTTCCGACGCCAGGCACGACCTGATCGCGTTGCGGACGCTCAATGATTGGGTCGTGACCCGCCGACTCAAACGCGTTCCGGGCGTGGCAGAGGTGGCGAATTTCGGCGGCTTTGAGAAACAATTTGCCGTTACCTTCAACCAGGCGCAACTGAATCGTTACGGGCTTGCGCTGGGGGACGTGGAGGATGCGATCAAGAAAAATAACGCCGCGGGCGGTGGGAGCGTCGTATCGCGCGGCAGCATGTCGATGGTGGTGCGGGGCAAAGGCCAGATCGAGAACCTCGATCAAATCCAGAATATTTTTGTCAAGTCCATTGGCGGAACGCCGGTCTATCTCAAGGACATAGCCTCCGTCACGATCGACACCAAAGTGCCCAATGGCATCTTTAGCAAGGACTACCAGGAGCCGTCGGTCCAAGGCATCGTCACTATGCGAAAGGGGGAGAATCCGTCGCAGGTGCTAGCCCGGGTGCAAGATGCCGTCAAGGAACTGAACGAGACCGATATGCCGCCCGGGGTGCGGATCGTTTCGTACTACGATCGGACCCATCTCATCGAGGCAACGCTCCACACGGTCACGCACAGCGTTTCCATGGGGATCACCCTGGTTGTGCTGGTGCTCGTTTTCTTCCTCGGTCGGCCGTCGATGGCCCTTCTGGTGGCGATGACGATCCCGTTTGCGTTGGTGTTCGCCCTGGTGTTGCTATACCTAACGAGAATCCCCATCGGCCTACTGTCCATCGGAGCCATTGATTTCGGGATCATCGTGGACGGGGCGGTCATCATGGCCGAGAATATTGCCCGCCGGCTCGGCGAGTCCGGCCGCCATGATGCCCGCGGAGCGCTGGCCATCATCCGGGGCGCTGCCCTGGACATGCAACGGCCGGTCTTCATCTCTGTTTCTCTCATCATGGTGGCGTTTTTGCCGTTGTTGTCGCTAACCCGAATCGAGGGGCTCCTGTTCCGGCCAATGGCCCTCACGATTTTGTATGCCTTGATGGGGGGCTTGATCTATGCGCTGATCCTGGTGCCGGTCTTAGCATCGTTTCTCTTCCGGCATGGCTACCACGAGTGGGAAAACCCGCTACTCCGTCGGTTCACCCCCGTTTACGGTTGGATTATCAGAGCATTGCTCAAGGCGCGCTGGCTGGTGGCCACGGCCTCAATCGCCGGGCTGGTCTTGATTCTGACCCTGCTGGTTCCCTTGCTGGGGACCGAGTTTTTGCCGTATCTCGATGAAGGGGTGCTCTGGGTCCGTGCGAATTTTCCCGAAGGCACGTCTCTGGAGCAGACCAGCGAGTACGGCCGGCGGTTGCGGGAAATCGCAATGGAGTTCCCCGACATCAAGTTTGCCATTGTCCAGGCGGGCCGCAATGACGATGGCACCGATCCCTTCCCGCCCAGCCGGATCGAAATGATGGTTGGCCCGAGGCCGCGCGAACTGTGGAAACATTTTCGGATGAAACAGGAGTTGATTGTCGCCCTGGGGGCGCGTTATCGCGAGAAATTCCCGACCGCCCGGTTCAACTTCACCCAACCGATCATCGACAGTGTCACCGAGGATACCAACGGCACGTCAGCCAACTTGGCGGTAGAATTCAGCGGCCCCGATTCCAAGGTGCTGCTTCGCTTGGCCCGGCAAACGGTCGAACTGCTGAAGCGCGTTCGCGGTGCGACCGACGTGAGCATCGAGCAAGAGGGGCCGCAACCGCAACTGGTGATCCAACCCGACCGGGCGCTCTGTGCACGCTACAACGTCCGCATCGAAGACGTGATGAAACTGGTCAACATGGCCATCGGTGGCGAACCGGTCAGCACGCTTTACGAAGGGGAACGACGGTTCGACATCGTAGCCCGCCTCGACAAACAGTCCCGAAAATCGCCCAACGCCATCGGACGATTGCCCGTGTACACAGGCGACGGTGTTCCCATTCCGCTGGCCCAGGTGGCCACGATCGAAGTGCGGGATGGACAGACCCTTGTCGCCCGCGTTGACGGTCGTCGCTGCATGACCGTTCGCTGCGACATTGTGGGACGCGACCAAGGCGGTTTCGTCCACGAAGCACAGGAGAGCTTTGGCCGTAAGATCACCCTTCCCGCCGGCTATCGCGTCGAGTGGCTGGGGATGTTTGAGAACCTCGATCGTGCTTACAAGCACTTCATGGTCCTGATCCCCACCACCATCGCGATTATCTTCCTCGTGCTCGTGGTGGCCTATGGGTCGTTTCGGGCGGCATTCATCCTGCTGTTGCCGATTCCATTCGCCTTCGCCAGCGGCGCGGTAGCCCTGTACCTCCGCCACATGAACCTCAATGTCTCGACAGGAGTCGGGTTCGCCACGTTGTTCGGCATCGCCATCATGGACGGCGTTTTGATGTTCAAGGGGATCAGCAAGCATCGCCTGGAAGGCGCATCGGTGGACGAAGCCATCATTCAGGGACGAATCGACCGCCTGCGGCCGGGTCTGATGACGTCGTTGGTGGCCATCCTCGGGCTATTGCCTGCGGCTCTGGCAACAAGCTTGGGGTCGGACGTGCAACGCCCGTTGGCCACCGTCATCATTTGCGGGCTGAGCGGCTCTGCGCTCTTCACGCTTTTTATCACTCCGGTATTCTATCGCATCTTCGTGCCTCCACTCCCCGAATCGCGGCCCGCCCGCGGTGTTCCACCCGGACCCATTGAGCCGTTGCCTGACGTACCCGCCATTGAAGTAGTCGGCTTGTTGGAGTATCTGCATCAGCGTGGGGATGAGGAGGCTGTCGTTCGCATTGCCGACGAGACTAGTCGGGAGTTCGCCCGCGTCGTCTTCACCGTCAAGGCAGCCGAGTTGCTGGGTTTTGTCAGCACCCCGCTGCACATGGTTGTCTTGACGCCGGAAGGAAAGCACTTCGTTGAGGCGACACCGGACGAGCGTAAGACGCTGTGGCGCGAACAGCTCCTGACACTTCGCCTTTTCCGAGAAGTCTATGATGTTCTCCAACGACAACCCGACCGCGGAGTGGACTCGGATTTTGTTCTCGAAATGATCGTCATGTGTATGCCTTACGAGAATTACGAGCGAGTTTTCCACACGTTCATCCGTTGGGCGCGTTTCGGGGGGCTGTTCCAATACGATGAGGCAACTCAGCGCATCTCTCTTGCATGACGGCCATTGCGGACAGCGCCGTTCATTCCGCCAGGCGGGCCGATTCGGGCTTCGGCGGCTGGCGGCGGAATACGCTGTAGAGTACCGGCGTAAGGTACTGGTTCAGTGCGAGCGCCATCGTCATACCGCCGATCACCACGATGGCCAGGGGACGCTGGCTCTGGGCCCCGATGTGCGTGGAAAGCGCGGCGGGCACGAGGCCAAAGATTGCCGTCAACGTCGTCATCATCATGGGCCGCAGCCGCTGGAGGGCCCCCTGCGAAATGGCCTCTTCCATCGAGAAGCCATCGAGCCGCAGACGGTGGAACGAAGACACAAGCAGCAGGCCGTTCATGACGCCCACCCCAAAGATCGAGATGAATCCTACGGCGGCCGAGATGCTGAAGTTCGTGTGCGTGAGCAAGAGCGCCCAGATGCCGCCGCAGCACAGCGCCGCCACGTTGGAAAGAACCAGCGCGACGTCGATTAACGAGTGGAAGGCCAGGTAGAGCAGGACGATGACCGTGGTTATGGCCAGCGGGATGATCAGCATCAGCCGGCGCTCGGCTTCTTCCATCTCCTGAAATTCGCCGCTCCAGACCATGCGATAGGGCGGCTTGGCAAGCGACGCCGTTTTCCGTTTGGCCTCATCCACGACGCCGGCCAGGTCGCGCCCGCGGACGCCGAACTTGATGGCGATCAGGCGTTGTCCTTGCTCGCGGTAAATCTCCGACGCCCCCGGCTGCACAAACGAACCGCGCGGATCGGGGTATCCGTCGGGCCCGAGCGGGCTCACCAGATCGCCCAGCCGGCGGCGCGGCGTGCGGCTCAGATCGTTCAGCGGCGCATTGCCGCTGGCCCCCGTCACGGCGGGCAGCGCCGCGCTGCTGCCCGTGGCCGAAGGGCCCGCCGCCGCGCCGGTCAGCGGCGTCGCGGAAACGCTGGGGGCCGTACCGGACGAGACGACGTTGCGGGTGACATCCACCGGGATGTTCAGAATGGCCGACTCGTCGCCGCGCAAACGCTCCGGCCAGCGCAGGGCGATGTCGAAGCTCCGCTCCCCCTCGATCATCTGGCTGACCGACTTGCCCGCCACCGCCGTAGCGATCACGTCTTGCACGTCGGCCACGTTGACGCCCCAACGGGCACAGCGCTGCCGATCGACGGGAAACTCCAAGTTCGATTGGCCCATGATGTGGAACACGCCCGCATCGACCACGCCGCTGACGCTCGAAATGGCTTGCAGGGCCTTGTCGCCCAGCCGCTCCAGCTCCGCCAGGTCGGGACCGATAATCTTCACCGAATTCTCCCCCTTGACGCCGGAGAGCGCCTCCATCACGTTGTCGCGGATGTTCTGCGAGAAACTCCAGTCGACGCCGATCAGCGTCTGGTCCAGTTCGCGGCTCATGGCGGCGATCAATTCGGGCTTGCTGCGGCGACGGGACCAACCGGTGGGAGTGGGCCACCGCGACTCCGGCTTGAGGAGAACAAAGAATTCCGCGTCGTAGAAGCCCGTGGCGTCGGTGCCGTCGTCGGGACGGCCGATCTGCACGAGTATCGTCTCCAACTCCGGATAGCGTTTCATGATGTCCCGCGCCAGACGCGAGCGACGAACCGTTTCCTCCAGTGAGGAGTTCAGGGGGAAGGTGCCGCGAATCCAGAGGTTGCCCTCTTCTAGTTCGGGCATGAATTCCCGCCCCAAGAAGGGCAAACTGGCAAACGTGGCCATTATCACGCCCGCGAAAACCGCCAACGTCAGCCACCGGTGACGCATGCAGCGCACGAGCTGCCGGCGGTAGCTCCCTTGCAGCCAACGGATGAGCACGTTGTCGCGGCCGGGCTTCAGGCGGGCGAGGAACAACGAACAGAGCACGGGCGAGAGCGTCACGGCCAGCAGCAGCGCACCCGCCAGGGCAAAAGCATAAGTGTCGGCCATGGGGCCGAAGATTTGCCCTTCCGGGCCGGACATGGTAAACAGCGGCAAGAACGCGCAGACCATGATCGCCGTCGAGTACCACAGGCTCCGTTGCACCTCGCCCGAGGCGGCCACGATCCGCTCGCGGATCGGCCGCTCGGCGTGCATGCCGGACTGCAAATGGCGGTAGATGTTCTCCACGATGATCACCGACGAATCGACGATGATGCCGAAGTCGACGGCCCCGATCGACAGCAAATTGGCCGATTTGCCCCGCAGGTAGAGCATCGCAAAGGCAAACAGCAGGGCCAGCGGCACGTTGATGGCGACGACAATCGCGGTCCGCACGTTGCTCAGAAACATGAGCAGGACCACCGTCACCAACGCCATGCCCACCAGCAGGTTTTCTTGCACGGTTTCGGTGGTGACGTGGATCAGCGACGTGCGGTCGTAGATCACGTTGATTTTCACGCCGGGCAGCATGCGGCCGGCCTCGCGGTTCAGCTCGTCGACCAGGGCCTCGACGTCCCGCAGCGCGGGCAGCGATTCCTCGCCCTTGCGCAGGAGCACGATGGCCTCCATGGCGGCGTCGTCATCGTCCCAGCGGCGGACGCCGGCGTCATACACGTCGTTGCCGGCGGGGTCCTTTTTCGGTTGGCTCAGCAGTACGTGTCCGAGGCGGGTTTGATGCCCCACGACGACGCCCTGCTGGCCGGCATGCTGCTCGCCGCGGAGCGGGCCGCCGTCGACCACGTCGTCGACGCGGACGGGAACGTTGTCGATCGAGGCCAGTACGATCTGGCGAATTTCGCGGATCCGCCGCTCTTCTTCGCCGCGGAGAATGTTGCGGGCCGCCGCGGGCTCGCGTTCGGCAAAGGCATGGTCCATCGGGTCGCGGCCGCGGCCGATCAAGCCCAGCCCGCGAACGACCTCGACCGCCTCGCCCGCCGTCACGTACTGGCCGCCGATGTTGCTGTTGGCCGACGAGACGGCGTCCTTCAGTTGCTGGAGCGTAATCCCATAGCGTTGCAGCCGCGCCGGATCGGGATGGATTTCATAGCGTTTCGTGGTGGCGCCGAAGCTCGTCACGTCGATGATCCGCGGCAGGCGGCGAAACAAGCGTTCCAGCGTCCAATCCTGCAACGATTTCAGATCGTTGTGGCTGTAAATCGGTTTGCCCGCGGCGTCTCGGGGATTCGTGATCGTGTAGCGGAAGATTTCGCCGGTGGGCGACTCGGGCGAAATCTGCGGCGTCACCCCCTGCGGCAACTGCGTGAATTGCAGGCGGTTGATCACCTCCTGCCGGGCGGCCAGCGGATCGACGCCGTAGTGGAACTGGTTGCGGATGTGCGACAGCTCGAAAAGCGATTCGCTCCGCGTGTATTGCAGCCCGGGCATGCCGGCCAGCAGCACCTCCAGCGGGATCGTCACTTGCCGCTCGACTTCCTCGGCCGACGCGCCAGGGTACTGGGCGATGACTTCGACGATCGGCGGGGCCGGATCGGGATATGCCTCGACGTTGACCTGCCAGAAGGAATAAATGCCAAACGCCAGTAGTGCCAGGGCCAACAGCACCGTGACCAGTCGGCTATCGAGCGCCCAGCGGATGAGGCGTGGAATCATGGCTGTTCCGGTTTAGCGGCCGCCGATTGCAGGCCGCGGAGCGCCTCGGCCAGTTGCACCGTCCCGCTGCTGACGACCCACTGGCCGGCCCGCAACGGTTTGGCCCCCGCCTGCTGCTCGGCGGGCGAGGGCTCGCCGCGGACGAACACCGTGGCCCTGGTCCGCCGCGCCACGGCAATCGCCTGCCGGGCGTAGGTGGTTTCCTTGGCTTCCGGTTGAATGAAAATGAACGGCCGCCCGCCTTCCTCGACCAGGGCGCTGGAAGGAATGGCCAGCTCATCCTTGGGTGGCGGCAGGGGGATGCGAGCCGTGACGAACTGCCCGGCGCGGAGATGGCCCTGGGCGTTATCGACCCAGCCCATCACCAGGGCCGTGTGCTGGTTGGGATCGATGAGCGAGCCGATCTGATCGAAGCCGCCCGCCCCCGGCACCTCGCCGGGGCCGGAGCCCACGGTGATCGACCATGCCCGCTGGCCGCCCTTCATGGCGTCCAGCGCCGGGAGATCCTCCTCGTAGGCGTGGGTGATTACGCGCAGCCGCGAAAGATCGGCGATCTTGAACAGGTCGGTGCTGGTGTCGACCAGGTCGCCGCGGGCCACATTCCGCTCGATGATGACGCCGTCGAAGGGCGCGCGAACCTCGACCCGGGCCCACTGGCGGACCGCTTCTTCGCGGTCCGGTATCTTGTCGCGGACGATGGGCGCCGCCTCGGCGCGGATGGCGTCGATTTCCTCTTTCGACACCCGCCAGCTTTGCAAGGTTCTCACGGCCCGGGCGACGGCGATCTCGTCGGCTTGCACCTTCCGCTCGGCGTCACGAAGCATGCGGTCGGGGACCGCCCCCTCGGGCGCGGCCTTGTTGATGCGGGCGAGATTTTCCTGGTCGATGCGAAGCTGCGAAAGGCTGTCGATCAGGTCGCTCTTCTTTTCCCCCAGGTCACGGCTCCAAATCACGGCCAACAACTGGCCCTTGCGGACCGGCTGGCCAAAACTGACCGGCAACTTGTCCTCGCCGACGCCCAGTTCGACAATCTCGCCGGCAAAGCGGGTGCGGACGTGTGCCAAGCGGTCGGCGTCCAGCATCAGCGTGCCGGCCAGCTCGAGCACCACGGGCGCCGTCGCCCGCTCCACCTGCTCGGTTTGGATCCCCAGCTTGGCGGCAACTTGCTGGGGCAAGCGAATGGCGTCCTTGCCGCTAACCAGTTGAACATCCGCCCCTTCATCGGCGGGGAGCGGCCCGGCCGCCGGGGAAAGGTGGCGCACGATTGCCGGCGCGCATAGAATCCCGCCGGCGATCGCTCCGCCGAGGACCGCGACAACCACGCCGTATTGCAGAACTCGGGCAGTGCGCATAATCACAACAAAGGTATATCTTTGACCAGCCCGGAAGTCAAATAACCGGCAATTCCGGCAGGACCGATACCACCCGCGGGGGCGAGATTTGCGACTTTCCGCACGAGTTCCTGACGCCTGCCGTGCCGATTATTCGGCCAGACCGGCCGAGTCGGCCGACGGCGGCCGGCGGCGGATGACGCGGTAGAGCACCGGCGTCAGGTATTGGTTCAAAAGCAGCGCCATCGTCATGCCGCCGATGACCACGATGGCCAACGGCCGCTGACTCTGGGCACCGATGCGGGTAGAAAGCGCGGCGGGCACCAGGCCAAAAATGGCCGTCAGCGTGGTCATCATCATGGGCCGCAGGCGGTGGGCCGATCCCCGCAAAATCGCCTCGTCCATCGATACGCCGTCCAGCCGCAAACGGTGGAACGCGGAGACCAACAAGAGGCCGTTCATTACGGCCACGCCGAAAATAGAGATGAATCCCACCGCCGCCGAGATGCTGAAGTTCGTATGCGTCAGCAGCAGCGCCCAGATGCCGCCGCAACACAGCGCCACCACGTTGGAAAGCACGATCAACACGTCGACCAGCGAGCGGAAGGCCAGATACAAGAGCACCACCACCGCCGCCATGGCCAGGGGAATGACAATCATCATCCGCGATTCGGCCTGTTCCATTTCCTGGAACTCGCCGCTCCACTCCAGTCGGCAGGGGGGCTTGATCAGGTTTTTGACCTTCCGCTTCGCTTCGGCCACGGCGCCGGCCAGGTCGCGGCCGTGAATGTCGAACTTGATGGCGATCAGCCGCTCGCCCTGATCGCGGTAGATGTCGGAGGCCCCCTGCTCGATGAACGAGCCGCGGGGATTGGGCCGGCCGGCGGCGTCCTGGGGAGTCACCAGGTCGCCCAGCCGGCGGTGCGGCGTCCGCCCCAGATCGTTGAGCGTGGCGTTCGAACCACTGCCGCTCAAGGCCGGCATCGCCGCGCCCGTGCCGGTGGGCGAGGGGCCCGTGCTCGAGCCGCTCACCGGCGTGGCCGACTGGCCGGGCGACTGGCTCGAGGCGACCGCGTTGCCGCCCACTTCGACGGGAATGTCGAGGATGGCATCGAGATCGCCCCGCCGCTGCGGGGCAAAACGCAGCGTAATGTCAAAGCTCCGTTCTCCCTCGATCATCTGGCTGAACGGCTTGCCGCCGACGGCCGTATCGACCACGGCCTGCACGTCGCCAACGCGGAGATTCCACCGCGCGCATTTTTGGCGGTCGACCGGCAGTGTCAGGTTCGACTGCCCCATGATGCGGTAGGCGCCCACGTCTTCCAGCCCCTCGATGCCTTTGAGGGCTTTGACGACGCGGTCGGCCGCGTGCTCCAATTCCCGCAGATCGGGGCCGATGATCTTGACCGAGTTCTCTCCGCGCACGCCGGAGAGCGCTTCCATGACCATGTTGCGAATGTTCTGCGAGAAGTTCCACTCGACGGCGATGATGGTGCCCTGCAGTTCCCGGGCGATCGCCGCGGTCAATTCCTCCTTCGTGCGAGGGCGCAACATGCCGGGCGGAATCGGCCATTTTCCATGCGGCCGGAGCGGTAGAAAGAACTCCGCGTTATAAAAGCCCGCCGGATCGGTACCGTCATCAGGCCGCCCCACCTGGCTCAGAACGCACTCGCCTTCCGGGTAGTGTTTCAGGATCTCATGGGCCTTCTGCGCCAGGACGCTGACTTCTTCCAAGGACGAATTGAGGGGGAACTGGGCCTGGATCCAGAGGTTGCCTTCTTCCAATTCGGGCATGAACTCGCGGCCCAGCATCGGGATGACGGCCACGGTGGCCGCCACGACCGCCGCGAAAACGCCCAACGTCAGCCAGCGGTGCCGCAGACACCGCTGCAACTGCCGCAGGTAGCCGGCCGTCACCGCCCGCACAAAAAAGTTGTCCGGCTTGGGTCGCAGCCGCGGCAAGAGCAGGTCGCAAAGCACGGGCGAAAGCACCAACGCCAGCAGCAGCGCCCCGCCGAGGGCGAAGGCGTAGGTATCGGCCATGGGGCCGAAGATTTGTCCTTCCGGTCCGGACATCGTGAACAAGGGCAGAAAAGCGCACACCATGATGGCGGTGGAAAACGCCAGGCTGCGCTGGATTTCGTTCGAGGCAATCACGACCCGTTTGCCGATGGGCAATTCGGCGTTCAAGCCCGTGCTCAGATGCCGGTAGATGTTCTCCACGATAATTACCGAGGAATCGACGATGATGCCGAAGTCCACCGCGCCGATGGAGAGCAAGTTGGCCGATTTTCCGCGGAGGAATAGCACGCTGAAAGCAAAAAGCAACGCCAGCGGCACATTGATGGCCACGATCAGCGCGCTGCGCACGTTGCTGAGAAACAGCAAAAGCACCACGGCGACCAGTCCCATGCCGGCCAGCAGGTTCTCGCGCACGGTCTCGGTCGTCACGTGGATCAGGTCGGTGCGGTCGTAATAGGGGAGGATTTTCACGCCGGGAAGCAGCCGTCCCGGCGTTTCGTTCACTTGCTTGACCAGGGCGTGAACTTGTTCCAGCGCCGGCAGCGATTGCTCCCCTTTGCGCAGCAAAACGACGCATTGCACCACGTCGTCATCGTCGTACCATTTCCGTTGGCCTTTGCCGTCGAGGATTTCCTTGCCGCGCGAATCGCGCGCGGGAAAGCTGTACATGACGCGGCCCAACCGCGTTTGGTGGCTGACGACGACGCCCTGCCGACTGGAAGGCTGACCCGGCCGCAACGGCCCCCCCTCGACCACGTCGTCGATGCGCACCGGCACGTTATTGGTCGCCGTGAGGACGATCTGGCGGATTTCGCCGATCCGCCGCGCTTCTTCGGCGCGGAGATAATCGCGGGCGGCCAGCGGATCTTTCATCCCCATGGCGGTTTCGATGGGGTCCTGCCCCGCGCCGATCAAGCCCAGCGAGCGCACCACGTGGGCCGCGCCACCGGCGATGATGTATTCCCCTCCGGCATTGGCATTGCTGGAAGAAATGGCGTCCTTGATCTGCTGCAGGGTGATGCCGTACCGCTGCATCCGCGCCGGATCGGGATGGATTTCGTAGCGTTTGACGGTTCCGCCAAAACTGGCGACGTCGGCAATGAGTGGCAGGCGGCGGAACAATCGTTCCAGCGTCCAATCCTGCAGCGATTTCAAATCGTTCAGGTCGTAGATGCCCCGGCCGGCCGAATCTTTGGGGTTGGTCAATACATAGCGGAAGATTTCGCCGGTGGGCGACTGCGGCGAGATGTCCGGCGTCACGCCGGCAGGCAACTCCGCCAGCCGCAGCCGGTTGAGAACTTCCTGGCGGGCCTGACCCGAATCGACGCCATACTCGAACTGGTTGCGGATGTGGCACAGCTCGAATAACGATTGGGTGCGCGTGTATTTCAGCCCCGGCATGCCCGCCAGCGCCACTTCCAGCGGAATGGTGACCTGGCGCTCCACCTCTTCGGCCGATGCGCCGGGATAGCGGGCCACCACTTCGACAATGGCCGGCGCGGGGTCGGGATAGGCCTCCACGTTGACCCGCGCGAACGAATAAACGCCGAAGATCAGCAGGGCGACCGCCAGCAGCACCACCACCAGCCGGCTGCCCACGGCCCATTCAATCAGGTTCTTAATCATCGCTCAATGCGTGAGTGCGGTGTTGTCTTTCAGTGCCGGCATGCTCGCCGTAAGCTGCACCACACGCGACGTGACGACCCGCTCGCCCGGCTGCAGCGTCTCCAGGCCGCGGGCTTTTTCGGCGGGGGAAAGATTCCCGCGGAGAAACACTTTGCCGCCCGCGCGGCGGCTGACGGCCACCTGCCGGCGCACGTATTGCGCGTTGCCGTCGGGCTGGACCAGGACCGAGGCTTGCCCGCCGTCTTCGGCCAACGCCGAGGCGGGAACGGCCACTTCCATCTTCGGCGCAGCGATCTCCACGCGCACGGTGACGAACTGGCCCACGCGCAGGCGACCGTCGGGATTGTCGACCCAGCCCATCACCAGCGCCGTGTGCTGGTTCGGATCGATGATCGAGCCGATCTGATCGAAGCGCCCGTCGCGGGTCACGGCATCTTCCGATCCGGCGCCCACGACGACCGACCATGACCGGCGGCTATCCTTGAGCGTGTCGAGCGCGGGCAGGTCCTCCTCGTAGGCGTGCGCCATGACCCGCAAACGCGAGAGATCGGCAATTTTGAACAGGTCGGTACTGGTATCGACCAAGTCGCCGAGGGCCACGTTCTTTTCGATAATCACGCCGTCCCAGGGAACGCGGACCTCGACCCGGGCCCACTGCCGGGGCAGCTCGTTGCGGTCCTGCTTCGCGTCGTGGGCAAGTCGGCCGGCCTCGGCCCGCACGGCGTCGATTTCTTCCTTCGAGACCCGCCAGCTTTGCAAGGTTCGTTCGGCCCGTGCCACGGCGATGCGGTCGGCCTCGACCTTCCGCTCGGCGTCGCGGATGACGCGGTCGGGAACGGCCCCTTCGCCGGCCACCTTATTGATGCGCGCCAGGCTGTCTTCATCCACGCGAAGCTGCGACAGGCCGTCGACCAGTTCGCTCTTCTTCTCGCCCAGGTCGCGGCTCCAGATGATCGCCAGCAACTGATCCTTGCGGACGCGCTGACCGAAGCGCACCGGGGATTTAGTTCCCCGGTCACCCCATTCGACAATCTCGCCGGCGAAGCGGGCGCGGACGTGCGCCAGACGATCGGGGTCCAGCATCAAGGTGCCGGCCAGTTCGCGCAGGATGGGAGCCGTTGAGTTCTCCACCACCTCGGTTTGGACACCGAGTCTCGCCGCGACCTCCTGGGGCAAACGAATGGCGTCTTTACCCGAGATGCCCTGCACCACCGGGGCCGTTGTCTCGTTGTCCGACGCCTCAGACGCCTCCGGCGAGAAGTGGCGGAGCAGCCGCGGGGCAAAGAAGGCTCCGCCCGCGATCAGTCCGCCGCAAACCACGGCCGTCGACACGAGTTTCAGAACACCATGTATGTGCATCCTCATAGCCTATCCTTCCCAGTACGGACGTTGAGCAACCGAAAAACACCTCGCGGATTGTGGCGTGGTGATGTTCGCCATGTTGGGCTGGCAGTTCAACTGCCGGCCCCACCGTCTGTGGCAAACGACTGGCGCAGCGATTGGCGATCAAACCACGCGAATTACCCAACCAAGTCGGCTGTGCCGCGCTTCCAGAGCGTTCTCGCCAGAGACGCGAACCAAGATGTTCAGACCTGCGGGGGCGCCCGGGCCTGAAATGGGCCCGCCGTGGTGGGCGGCGGTTGCGGGCAGGTGGTGGCCGGCAACGTTTGCACCGCTGTCGAGACGGCGACAAAGACAACGGCGCTCGCTACCGAGGACGCGAAGGAAAAATGCTGGCAGATCGGACACTGTTCCGCCGTGGTGATGGGAGAGCGACTCTTGAGAGGACGCTCGATCCGCGTCGTCCCATCGCTCGACCCGAGCCTCATCCCGGGATCGATCGCCCCCATCCACACGTTCGTGTTGCCCGCCGACACGGCATGGCCGCAGCCGGGCAAGAAGTGGAACCCTTCGCCAAGCCCTGATATGGCCGCAAACGACAGGAGGCAAAACCAAGTAATTGTCGCGCGGGTCTTGGACAACATGGCGGGGCTCAGTACGCAAGGCCGGCCAACTTGGCTCGGGAGGGACACGATTTCGGCCTTATCCTTTATCAATAGTGTAACCGCGCGCCGGGGACGCCGTCAAGTAATCTCTCGGTGGCATTTTAGCGTCCGTGAATCAACAATCCACTCGCGCTTTCTCCGTCCCCCGCGTGCCACGGCCCGCGGCACAATTCGGACACTTTGGCGCCTGCGGAAAATCGGTCGTCAAAATAGAGGGCCTGAGAAGGCCTTGATACGCCGGGATGCATGCTACAACCGTTCCATCCGCTACCACCGTCCCTCCGGCACCCTGTCTCACCCGGGCTTTTGGCACAACCGATACAACCCGTGTGGTAAGCAGTTGCGTTACATTCGGACCCGTTGGCTTGTTGGCGGAGGTTGTTATGGCGCGAAAATCGGCTCTCTCCCGGCTTGGTGCGACAGTGCTGCTATTTGCCACCGTTGGGGGGTGCCAATATGGAACCGAGGGGTGCGTTGGTCAACGGGTAAGGGGCATGGCAAGCTGTCCGCTGGATGTTACGCCGCCGCCCGCATCGAACGAAATCCACGACACTCCACGGCCCGAGCCGTCGCCTGCGCCGGTTCCCGCCCCACCGTCCAATCCCGTGTCGCGGAGCGATGGTCCCGCGGAACGCCAGCCGGCCTCCGAGATCAAGACGGTTGCTTATACGGCGGCCGAGGGCCCTGCGCCAGCACCTGCGGCCGGCGGATCCGCGGACGTTGCGGCGAAGAGAGCGGCCGAGAAGCCGCAAACGCTGGATATTCCCAGCGCGATTCCGGGAAGCGAGGCGCCGCCGCTCCGCCTGCCGCCGTTAGGTCCGGATACGACGCCCGCCGACCGGCGCTCCGAAATCGAAAAGCTCTACGGCGAGCTGAACGTGGTGACGCCGGCCGTCGGGCCACAGCCGGTCCCCGGCCAGGCACCCCTGACGCTGGCGGAGTTGCAGAATATCGCCGTGACCCACAACCCGCTGATCCGCCAGGCGGCTTCCGACGTCGACGCCGCGCGGGGTGCCATGATTCAGGCCGGCGCCTATCCCAATCCACACCTGGCTTATGAAGCCGACAACATAAATACGGGAGCCACGAACGGCTACCAAGGCGGCAACATTAGCCAGACGATCGTCACCGGCGGCAAGCTGAAACTGGCCCAATCCGCGGCACAAGTTGACGTGGAAAATGCGGAACTGGCCTTGCGGCGCGCCCGCTACGATCTGGCCACCCAAGTGCGGTCGAATTACCTGGCCGTGCTCGTGTCGCTGGAGCGAGTCAAGGTCAACAACGGCCTCCGTGAGTTTGCCGAACGGGTCTACCGCACGCAGATCAGCCGCGTGACGGCCGGCCAGGCTGCACCGTACGAGCCCTTGCAACTTCGCGTGCTGGCTGCCCAGGCCCAAACCCAGTTGATCCAGTCGAACCATGAGTACGAGGCCGCTTGGCGGCGCCTGGCGGCCACGCTCAATTGTCCGGGCATGCCGCCGGCCGCATTGGCCGGACAGCTCGACGGGCCGGTGCCGCAGATTGCCTACGAAGCAGCCGTGGATCGGATCCTGAAGACCCACACTGATCTGGTCACCGCGCAGAACGCCTTGGTCCGCGCCCGCTATCAGTTACGGCTGGCGAGATTGACGACCAATTGTCCCAACATCGATACCACCACGGTTATCCAGCACGACTTCACCACGGCGCCGTTCGGCACCACGGTCAACGTGCAAATGGGCATTCCGCTGCCGATTTTCGACAACAATCGCGGCAATATTATCGCCGCCGAGGCCGCGCTGGTGCGGGCGGGCAGCGAATACGATCGCGCCCGAAACAGCCTGCTGAGCAGCCTGGCCGACACCTTCGCCCGCTATCAGACCAGCAGCACCAGCTTCTTGTACTACCGCAACGGCATCCTCGCCGATCAGGTCCGTGCGTACCGCGGCATGTATCAGCGGTATCAGGTTGATCCCAACGCCGATTTCAACGACGTGGTTACCGCGCAGCAGACCCTGGCCACGACGATCGCCTCCTATATTCAACTGCTCGGCGACCAATGGCAGGCGGTGGCCGACTTGGCCGGCCTGCTGCAGATCGATGATTTCTTCTCGATGGGCCCGATGTAATGGATCGCCGGCCCGCAACCAGCGTCCACGGCGCCTATACCCGGCGTTTGTGAAACCACTCATTGGTGCAAGCCGGCTGAGCTACGAGAGCCAATTGCCGCAGCGTGGAGATCCGGTGTCGGGCTTCCATGGATAAGAGCCGCCGAGCGACCCCCGCGGCCAAGCGGCGCAACTTGACGGCTTGCAGCGCCGCCAGCCCGGCATTCAAGAGCGACGCCGCCAGTCGCTGGAACGATAAAGTCGCATGACCGCCGCCCGGCGCGAACAGTCGCTTCAAGATGGGCAATTGGGCCGCCGTCGCATGAACCTTGACGCTATCGCGATAGATCTCGTGATGGCGGCGGGCAAGGTGGTCGCCCTCGGTCAGCGCTATGGTGGGAATGCGGCGGCGAACCGCGCAGTATTCATCCCAGTTGTCTACCAGGCGCTGCAAGCTCTCCAGAATTCCGTCCACACTGAGCGAATCGACAATCCATCCGCAGCCGTATTCCCGCAGCCGCTCGGCGGGCGCTCCCAGCGGGGTCGAAATCACCGGAACCCCGCACACGAGCGCCTCTTCGAAGGTGCAACAGTAGGTTTCGGGCCAAATGGACAGAATGGCCGCAACGTGCGGATTGACGGCCTTCATGACCGTACCCAATTGCTCTCGTTCGTACCGCCCATGTTGATGCACGATGGGGTCCAGTTCTCCGTCAATGATTCCGATCAGGTGCCACTGAATTGGCACGCCGGAAGGAAGTCGCGTTCGTTTGACAACGTCTCGGACCAGATTCGCACCCTTGTTGGGGCCGATTGCCCCCAGGAAGGCGACCTTCAACGGCACGTCCGCCGATGGCTTTGTAAAACCGTCCGTCCGGGCCGTGTGGTTGCCGCCGGTGGCCGGAACGCGAACGCCGTGTTCGAGATACCGCCAGGGATAACGACCGTCGAGAATCTTACTGAACTCGGCCTTCGTCGATTTCGAGTAATGGAACACGGCACGGGCGTTTTCCAAGACTTTCCTGGTCGTGGAGCGGAGCGAGCGTATTTTGCCCGGCTGCTGGTGACAAGCCGTGCAACACTCGCGACCGCTGCATAATCGGCCGTCGGGCATAAGCAAATTGATCACCGGACAACACAGCGAATAGTCGTGCACCGATACAAAGTACTGTCCGTGCCGCAACAGGCAGTGGGCGAGAGTTGGGAAATCAAACCCGAGCGTGTGGTGGACGTGAACGACGTCGAAAAGCTCGGGGCGAAGCAAAGCCGAAAGGTCCAACTCCTTCACCGCCGCGCGGTACGTGCGTTCACTCTCCGGAAGGTGAGCCGTGAGATGATAATCGCGGTCCGCCACGTAAAGGCTCCAGTGCGCCGCCTCGGGAATCATGCGGACCAGGTCGGCCACATGGTATTCGACGCCGCCGGGAAGATTGGCGGATTTTTTGGTCAACGGCTTATAGTGGAGCAGGTGCAGCACGCTGTATCGGGCGTTTTCGTTCCATCGCCGCACGATCGCATCCTCGATCCGCTGATGGACCTTCCGCAACGGGTTAGCCGCAATGAACCGCTGCACCCGGCTGCCGTAATCGGGATGCTTACGGTCGAGAATCTTCAGATGCTCGGCAATCAACCCGTCGGCCTGGGCCTGAAACGACTTGCTGCCGTGGTGGTAGACGAACGTCGCGTCATCCAGCACGTCGCGATAGCCGACGGCCTGCAAGCGGCAGGAAAAATCGTTCTCCTCTCCGTAACCCTTGCCGAACGCCTCTGCATCGAATCCCCCGATGCGGTCGAGCACTTCCCGCTTGATGTAGACGCAGAATCCCACACAGGTGGGCAGCATCGGATATTCCCGCGCCGAACTGGACTCCACCAAGGCGGCAAAGTCGGACAACTGGCAGCCGGGCGGCAAGGAATTGTTGTTGAGGAACTCCGGGACCGAGCAAATCGTGCCGTTGTTCGTCAGCGGCGTCACGGTTCCCACCCGTTCGTCGGCGGCCGCGGCCCGTTGCAGCTTGTCCAACCACCCCGGCGTCACCTCGGTATCGCTATTCAGAAGCACCACGTCGGCGGGCGCGGTTTGCTCCATCGCCCAGTTGCAGGTCGCTACAAAGCCCATGTTTTTCTGGTTCCGAACGATCCGCAGACGCGGTGTGGCGAGAAATGCGTCCGGCAACTGGTCCGAAAATCGCCCGGCGGGACTGCAATCGTCGATCACCAGGATTTTGTGGTGCGGCCGCGTATGCTCCATCACGCTGCAAACGCAGGCCCGCGCCTCCCGGAAGGCATTGTAGACAGGAATGATGATGGTGCACGGCTGCCCCGCTAGCGCTCCCGTTAGCCGCGGCGGAGAGATGGCGTGCGAGAATACCCGGCCGCACGTGCTCTCATCTCCGTTCGCTGCGGGGGGCGGGCTGGCGAGCCATGTCAGCGGCCGGACTCGCGCCATCCCGTCAGGCCATCGCCGCCTCCGCGACCCCGTGATGAGTGGGTGTCCACCGATGACTTTGGAGCTGGGCATAGTGGTCTCGCTCTAACGGTGTGATGCTATCACGGACAAATACGCCAACTGCGCTTCGGTCGGGCCGTACGGCTGCCATGGAACTCTGTCAAAATGCCGTTGCTGTGGCCGACTTGAGAAACCTTATCGACAAAAGCGAGTGTTACGATTAAGACGACTTTTCCGGCATACCACTTCACGGGGGTCTATCATTCCTAGCAGTGCAGGGTCCAGGAAAGCGCCACCAGGGTCGCTTTGCCCCGGAAGTTATGTTGGTCTAGACACATAACGCCGCCTCTACGAGAATGATGAACCTAAACAATCGGGAGGTCGCATGCTTCGCGCCGCGGCTGTGTTGGGGGCTGTAATGCGTTTCGGAATTGGCTCGTAAACGCCACCGTTTCCCGCATCGGCGTCGGCCGCAAGCCTTCCACGTTCAGGGCAAATTAAGGAGAGCAGTGCCATGTCGTATGGAAACGCAAAGCAACGAGCAACTCGGAAACCGAAGTGGCGTAATGACATCAGGGGAGCCACCTCGCGCACTTTGTCGATCGAGCCACTGGAAGATCGCCACATGTTGAGCGTCGTTACGGTGAACACTCCGAACGATGGTGCGGTGGCAAAAGCGGGAGACGTCGCCGGCAGCCCGCCACAGGCGGTCGCCAGCGTCAGCCCAAGCACTACGGCCGCCGGCAGTAGCACCATTTCGCCGGACTACGCAACGATCCCGACTTACGTCGGTCTCTACAATCCGAAGACGTCGGTGTTCTACCTGAGGAATAGCGACAACGCTGGAAATGCCGATATCACCTTTCCCTTCGGCCCGGCAAACGGCGGCTGGGAGGCCATTGCCGGCGATTGGGCCAATAATGGTGAGGACACCATCGGCCTGTACAATCCCGCCACTTCCATGTTCTATCTGAGGAATAGCAACGCCGCTGGAAGTGCCAGCCTCGTCTTCCAGTTCGGCGCGCCAAACAACGGGTGGACCCCCATCGTTGGCAACTGGAATGGCGGCAACACCGTAACCATCGGCCTCTATGACCCAACCACGTCGATCTTCTATCTGAGAGACACCAACACCGCCGGATATGCCGACATGGTCTTCCAATATGGTCCGCCAAACAGCGGTTGGTTACCCGTTATTGGCGACTGGACCGACAATGGCACGGACACGGTCGGGCTCTACAACCCGGCGAGCTCCGTATTTTACCTGAGGAATAGCAACACCGCCGGATATGCCGACATCACCTTCCCCTATGGTCCGCCCAACAGCGGCATGAAGCCCGTTGCCGGCGACTGGGATCAGGGCGGCCTCACGACCATTGGCCTCTATGACCCGACTACGTCGATCTTCTATCTGAGAGATAGCAACACCGCCGGTTACGCGAATCTTGCCTTTCAATACGGTCCGGCGAACAGCGGTTGGGTCCCCCTTGTTGGCGATTGGACTGGCAACACATACGCGCTGCCCGCGCCCGCCGCAGGCGTGGTTGCCACCACTGACACCACGTCACTTACTAGCCCGGTATCACCGCCGCTGGCAGCCGAGACAGCCGATGTGACGAAGACGGCGAGCGAACAGTCTGTTCCGACCGTGAGCAGCCAGCAGCTACAGACCGTTGACCCCCGGGCACTGGATCGCATCGATCTGTCGACAGTGGCGGACAACGTGGTCGGACCGCGGAGCCTGGACGCCGTGACAGACAATCTGGTCGGCGGAACGTTAGCTGCCGCCGCCTCGCGCACCGACGCCGGCCGATAAGGTACGCAGCTTAGGAGACCCGCGGTGTTACGACTTCTGTGGCGGGAAAGCCGAAGTCGCGGCTGGTTTTTTCGGTTAGAAATTTTTTTCGGTTAGAAATCGGGGGACGATTCTCTTTTCGCGCCTGCAAGGCAAACTCTTTATCTCTAATCTTGCTATGCACTTGCGCCGTTAGTCGCTGCGATAGCTAGCAGCCGCAATACCCCTCTTGAGATGTACTATGCATGCGCCGTGAAGATGCGCCTAGTTGACAGAGTGCGCAAAGTGGGAATAATGGCGACCGTGGGGTGCTTTCGGGAGATAGGGTGGCCAATTCCCACGTTGGGATGACCACGCTCCAGAATCTCATCAGTGAGGAAAGGGGAATCGTCATGCGGCCAACAAAGCGCGCTTCCTTTGTTCGAGGCTCGAACAAGTCGCCGGCACATCGCGCTGAGCAGCGGACGCTCACCCTCGAGGCGTTGGAGAACCGTTGTTTGCTGGCCGTGACCTTGCTCCCGTCTTCCAACGGCGCTTTGGCCACCTCGCCGTCTGATCAGGTCACCGCCCAAGCCCAGCCGCTGAACCTCGTGGTCACCACCCTGACCGACAAGCTCGACACGACCTACGATCCGGCCAACCTGAGCCTCCGCGACGCGATTGCCGAGGCCAATGCCAATTCGGGCACCGATACCATCACCTTCGCGTCGACCCTCAATGGCGGCACGATCAAGCTGAGCCTGGGCGAGCTGGCAATCACCGATTCCGTGACCATCGAAGGCCCAGGCGCGGCAAACCTCACCATCAACGGCAGCCAGCAATCGCGAATCTTCAATATCAGTGACGGCAACAGCGCCACGAACATCAGCGTGGAGATCGATGGACTCATGCTCACGGGTGGCAGCGCCGATAACGGCGGCGCCATCTATTCCGAAGAAGACCTGACGCTCAAGTCGGCGACCGTTACCGGCAACACCGCCACCAACTATGGTGGCGGAATCTTCGCCTACGGCTACGGCACGACGACCATTCAGAATACCACCATCTCTGGAAATTCATCCGCCGTAGACGGGGGTGGGATCCTGGCCTACGGAGTGGGCGCGATGACCATCCAGGACAGCACGATCGCCGGGAACTCCGCGAACGAAACCGGCGGCGGAATCGTGGCCTCGAGCTACGGTGCCACCACCATCCAGGACAGCACCATTTGCGGAAACTCCGCCAAAGTCAACGCCGGCGGCATCGGCATCCAAACCGCGGACGGCAGCACGACGCTCATCCAAAATAGCACCATCACCGGCAACACCACGCAGGGCACCGGTGGTGGTCTGTGCGTTGCCGCGCCGACCACGAGCACCACGTCCCCTCCGTCGGTCACCGTTGAAAGCACGATCATCGCCGGGAATACCGACGCCTCGGCAACTGCGCCGGATGTTCTTAATCCAAGCCTGGCCACCTTTACCAACTGCCTCGTGGGCGACAACCCGGGCTCGGGGCTGAACGAGGCTCCGGTCGGCACGCCGGACAGCAACGGCAATCTCATCGGCGGTCCAACCCACGGAATCGTCGATCCGAAACTTGGTTCGCTGGCCGACAATGGCGGGCCGACCCAGACCTGCGCCCTGCTGGCCGGCAGCCCGGCCATCGAGATGGGCTCCAATCCCGCCGGTCTGGCCTACGATCAGCGCGGCTCAGGCTATCCGCGCGTGTTGGGCGCCCAGGCCGACATCGGGGCCTTCGAGGCCGACCCCTCGCTGGCGGCTCCAGCCGTGAAGTCCATTAGTCCCGCAGGCGATTTGCCGGCCGGTGGCACCACGGTAACGATCACGGGCGCGAATCTGGCCGGCGCTACGGCAGTGCTGTTCGGCACCACGCCGGCTGCGATCCAAAGCGACACGGCCACGACCATCACCGTCCTCGCCCCCGCCGGCACCAGCGGCGTGGTCCACGTGACGGTGACCACCGCGGGTGGCACCTCGGCCACCGGCAATGCCGATCAATTCGCCTACGCGGCCGCCCCCGCTCCCACGGTGACGGGGCTTAATCCGGCCACGGGGTCCCAGGTGGGCAACGACTCGGTGGTCATCACCGGCACCGGCTTCCTCGGCGCCACGGCAGTGGATTTCGGCGGCAACGCGGCGACTTTCACTGTCGATTCGGCCACGCAAATTACGGCCACCAGCCCGGCCGGCGCCGCGGGCATCGTCAACGTGACGGTGACCACCGCGAGCGGCACGTCGGCCACCGGCAATGCCGATCAATTCACCTACGCCGCGGCCCCCGCTCCCACGGTGACGGGCCTGGATATGACGTCGGGTTCCCGAGAGGGCGGGACCTCGGTAGTCATCACTGGCACGGGCTTCCTCGGCGCCACGGAAGTGGATTTCGGCGGCAATTCAGCGACCTTCACTGTCGATTCGGCCACGCAAATTACGGCCACCAGCCCGGCCGGCGCAGTGGGCGTCGTCGACGTGACCGTAACCACGGCCACCGGCACTTCCGTCACCTCGTCGATGGACCAGTTCACTTACTCAACCGCGAGTACGGGGCTGTCGCAGTCGGTCGGCTTGTACGACCCGTCCAGCTCGACGTTCCTGCTGCGGAACACGAATGATAGCGGCTATGCCGACGAAGTCTATTCGTACGGCGCGGCCAAGTCCGACATGGTGCCGATTGTTGGCGACTGGACGGGAACTGGCGTGCAATCGATTGGCCTGTACGACCAATCGACATCGACATTCTACCTGCGGAACATGAGCGGCCTGCAAGGCCCGAATGACCAGGGCTATGCCGATACCGTTTTCACCTTCGGCCCGGCCCACTCCAACGACGTGCCGGTGGTGGGCGATTGGAACGGCGATGGGAAGGATAGCATCGGCCTGTACGACCCCGAAACCTCGACCTTCTACCTGCGGAACACCGACAGCCTGCAAGGCCCCAACGATCACGGCTATGCCGACATCGTCTTCAACTATGGCGCGCCCCACTCCCACATGCTGCCCGTAATCGGCGATTGGGACGGCAGCGGCCAGGACGGCATCGGCCTGTACAGCCAGTCCACTTCGACGTTCTACTTGCGCGAGGCGACCCAGCTCCAAGGCGCGAACGACCATGGCTTCGCCGATGTCGTGTTCAACTACGGCGCGCCCCACCAGCAGTTCTTGCCGATCGCCGGCGACTGGAACGGGGGCGGCAAGGACGGCATCGGGCTGTACGACCAAGAGACCTCGATGTTCTACCTGCGAAACAGCATCCAGTTGCAAGGCCCGAGCGACCACGGCTTTGCCGATCTCACGTTCCTCTACGGCAGCGCCCACAGCGATCAGTTGCCGTTGGCCGGCCGGTGGACGGTGGCAGAGCCCATTACGACCGGAGGGACAACGACGATCGAGTCGGGCGTTACTCTTACCAATGTCACCACGATCACCGCTGAGAGCGATTGCGTCCGTTTGACGGCGCCCACGACCGAGTCGGAGGCGCCGCCGATGGGAGGAACTGGCTGTGTGACGCTGCCGGGGACTGGCCTCGTTTTATCCAGCGGCACCCTGAGCGTGCAATCGCCATCAGTCAACTCGCAGGCCCTGGCGCATATTGACCCGTCGACCGTGGCGGGGGATGTTGTCGGGACGCTGAGCCTGGATTCGGTGGCCGACGATCTGAGCGGAACGTTGGTAGAGACCAATGCCTCGCTCACCGACGCCGCACTGGCGTCGTAGCGGCCTGTCCCCTCTCCCTTTGGGAGAGGGTTAGGGTGAGGGATCCCGGCCGACGAAACCACAAGATGTAGTGGTCCGCTTGCGGCTTCGCAACGGCCATTTGCGACGTCGATCACCAACTGCGGAAACGCGGGATTTCTTCCCACGGATTGTCTTCGTAGAACGCCAACCTGGGCTCGAGATCCTCGGTAAACGCTGCCCGCGGCAACTCCAGATTGCCGAGCAGCACGTTCCAAAAGCGCAGCGTTTTGACGCGGCCCCGGCCGCCGCTGGGAAAAAGGGGACAGTCCCCGACCAAGCTTTGCTTGGTGCCCGCCGGAACGGCCCGTAGGGTGCTTCGCACAAATGGGGACTGTCCCCTTTTTCCTCCGGTGTCGCCCAGCTTTTCGGGATCGATCTGGCAGGCAATCACCTGACCTTGCCCCAAGAGCTTACGGGCGACGATCCCCGGCTTTACCAGGATCCGCCACCCATCCTGCTCTGACACGACCGGCAGCTCCGTCCATGCTTTCAGGTACAGGTCGCCGTCGTTCAGGCCGGCCAACAGCGGGTCGTTTCCCAGCCGGCCGATGAAGAGCCGAGCGGCGGTAGACCGGAGGCCGAAACGAGCGCCCAGCGGGCTTTCCGGCAGCAAGAGCGCCGTGGCGCCGCCGCGGACCGCCGCTTCGATGCCAGCCGCAGTTTCCGGCGACACCTCTTCCTTCCCCACCACGATGATCTCGCCGGGCTTTCGCTGTACGCCAAAGGGGACAGTCCCATTTTCGTTGACACGAAAATTGGGACAGTCCCCGGCAACCACGCCGAACCTTGCCACAAAGCGCTTGGCCGAATCACCCACGCCCGCGCAGTGCCGGCGGGGCGCGTCGCCGCGGTGCCCGAGCCACGACAGGGTCTGGTTGACCAACTGCGTCGACACGGGATCGGCCCCGTAGCGCGAGGTCACGTCGACCTGGCACAACAGGATTCGACCGCTGCCCCATTGGCTTTCCAGCATGGGCGAATCGACCAGGTCAAAGCCGCATTCCAACACCGGGCGAAAGGGCGCATAGTGCGGCTTCCGGAAGACGAAGGTGGACACAACGCCGCGATTTCCCCACTTGTAGCCGCGCTCCGGCCAGACTTTTTCCGTGCCCGGCGTCACTTCCGGATACGCCTCGACCAGATCGCTCCGGCCGCGAAGGTTGACGAGATCCGCGGGCCGCAGCCCGGCCACGAGCGGATGGCCCGGCTCGGCGACAAACACGTCCCGCAGCGACCGCTCGGTAAGCCGGAGCCCGAGCACGTCGGGCGTCGCCTGCTCGAAGACCAGCAGATTCAGGCCTTCGTCGATGGCGTGCATAAGCCGCAGCTTGGCAGCCAGGCGGCGAAACTCGGGGCCATAGCATCGCTTGCCCACCACCACGAGCGCCGCCTGCCGCAGATCGGATTGCTCGCCGAGCGGCGCGGCAGCCACGCCCGCGTGGGCCAACAGCTTCGTGGTCTCGCCCAGCGGATCGAAGACGAGCACCTTGCCCGTGGTGGCCGCCGCGGCCGGACGGGGGAACACTTGCAGATCGAACGTGTCAAACAAGAACATCGCCTCCACGTCGGCGGGCTGGATTTTCAGTTGCAGCTCGCGCCGCTCGCTCACTTCCGGAGCGGTAAACTCGATGGGATACATCGTGGGCACGCCGGCCCGCGCCACGGCCTCGATCCGGCCGGATGCCAGTTGCTTGCCGGCCCGGTCGGTCACTTGCCATCGCAGGGCGACGGGCAAGTCCCGGGTAAGATCGTTGAGCAGGATGGCTTGCTTGCGCACCCGCTCGCCCGTGAAGAAGGCGTGATCCTTCGACGGCCAATCCCCGGCCGGCCCGGCAAGATACAGATCGGTGTCGCCAAAATAGCGGGCGACCGCCTTCATCACCGGCAGCGGGCGGCCGGTGGCCGTGTCGTGGTAATCCCAATTCTCGGCGTTGAAATCGATCCCCGAAACGCCAAACGTCCGCCAGGCGCGGAGCGAACTGCGGGCCACGCGGGATTTCACCTCCTGATAGCCCGGATGGTGCTGGATGATGCCGTGCAGCCGTTCGCCCCAGGTCTGCTTGCTCATGTCGTAGCGATCGAACAGTTCCGGCTTGAGAAGGCGATACGCCCGGCGGCCGAGGTATTGGGCCGTGATCTCGTCAAAGATCGGCTCGCCCGAGTAGACTTGCTCCAGGGGCATTTCTCGCGGGCGATACCAGTTGCAAATCACCATCATGCAGGTCTCGCAGAGCACCAGCGGGAAGGGCCGCTTCTCGGCCCATCGGGACGGCCATTCTTCCCGTTCCTGCATGGGGATGTTCGGGCCCAAGTAGCAATTCGTGCTGAAAATATCGCCGAAATTGCCGCAGGCGTGGTGATAGATCGGCCGCGCATCGAGCGACTGGGCGATCCGCTGCGCCTCGAGCGCAAAACGCTCTTTCGCCAGAAATGCCGGATCGCTCGGTTTGTAGCCGGCCATCTTCGACGGCGCCACGTACCACAGATAGTTGGCCAGGTTGAAATGCATGAACCACAGGCAAATCGACGGGTGGTTGCCCCAGCGGCGAATGTGCTTTTCCAACCGCTGCCGATAGAGCCGCGCCACGCCGGGATCAAAAATGGCGTCGCGGATCACCATCGCGTCGGGCAAGCCGGGGAGCGCGATCAGCCCGTGATAGTCGGCGTAGTCGAGCATTTTCTCGAACAGCTCGATCCGATAGGGATGACCCGAATACCAATGGGCTTCCATCGGCCCGCTGAGCTGAAAGCAGTTCATCCCCACCGCCTTCAATTCTTCCAGCCGCGGAAACTGATTGCCCCAGGACAGACTTGTCTGGTGGCCGCGCAGATGCGTCGGTTTGCCGTTCAGATAAAAGTCCGCACCCCGGACGGTGAACTCGCGGAAACCGAAGGACGCCGGCGGGGCCTCGTCCGCCGCCGCGCCGCCCACGTGCAGCCGGGCGCGAACCTGGTACACCACGGGCTCGTCATAGGTCCACAGCCGCGCGTCGGGCCAGGGGAACGAGCACTCGACGCGCGTCGTTTGCGTAGAAACGGCCGGGCGGCCGCGCTGCGATGCCGGCAGGCGAAAGGCGTGGCTGAATCGCTTCACCACCCGCTGCGGCGTGGCCGCCTCACGCACCTCGAAATCCAGTTGAGCGTCGGCCGGCTGGCCTTCGTGCCGCAAATCGCAGGAGAAGCCGATCGAGCCGTGCTGGACGGAAGGGCGGACCACGACGTCGCGGATTATCGAGCGCGGCACGAGCTCGAGCGACACGCGGCCGTAGATTCCCGCCACCCGGCTCCGCCCCCGGGCGTGCAGCGCGATGACCAGCGTATTTTCGCGGCCATATTCGACAGAGGGGCTCAATTCAAAGTCCTCGTCTTCCCAAGTCATCAACCGGCCGAGCGGCCGGCCGTTGAGATACAGTTCGGCCCAGCCGTCGACGCCGTCGAGATGCAAGAGCGCGGCCCGGTTTTTCCACTGTGCCGGCACCTGGAAAGAGGTGCGATAGTAGCCCACCGTCGCCTCGGCCAGGCGGCGGAGCGCCCCCGCATCCATTGTCGTGTGGCGCTGGGCAAGCTCGCCGGCCCAATAGCCGGGGACCGCCGCCGTGGACCAACCGGTCTCCGGCAATTCCTTCAGCCGTCGCTCGGATGGCAAAAAGGACCACGGGCCGCTCAGGTCGAACTGCGTTCGCGTAGTCGTCACCCGCACCGGCACAAGCTCGCGATGCGTGCCCGGCGTGGTCGCCGATCGGGCCACGTCGAGTCGCTCGCCGCGCTCGTCGGCAGGCGTTGCCGGCTTGCTCTGCCAGAGCGGCTTGTTCGCCCGGCCTTGCTCGTAGAGCCAGGCGACGGCCTTTTCGTCCAGCGGCCGATCCCAAAGCGCGAACTCATCGAGCCGCGCGTGGGCGACCCGGTCTGCGCCGATCTGGCCGCCCCCGCCGACGGCGATCGCTCCGCTGCCGGCGGCGCGGCCGGGCGCCAACGGTCCCTTGGCCGTCCGCTTCCCGTCGATGTAGGCCCGATATTCCGCGGCGGGCTGCGACCAGGTCAGGACCACGTGATGCCACTGCCCCGGCCGCCAGTCGGCCAGGTTGCCGCATTGATGATAGAGGTTCTTCCCGTCCGGCCGCACCGTGACCAGCGTTAGGTACGTCTGGGTCTCGTACTTGTAAAGCATGCCCCAGCGGCCGGCGGCGAAAAAGGAGCAGTACAGATGCTTGTCATCGCCGCGGAAGCGCGGCTGGACCCAAAACGCGCAGGTACCCTCGGCCGAATGGAAGTTTTTCGCCGCCCCGTACAGCAAGGCCGTCTGGTTGGCGTCGTAGCATTGGCCGACCTGCCCGGCCGGCAGGCCCTGGCCGCCCCGGTGCGCTTCGGTAAGGATGATTTCGTCCTGAAAGGCCTCGCCGCCCCCGCGGCAGATCGCCGCGTCGGTCGTGTCGTCGAAGGGCAAGTAGAAAATGGGCTTCGGCAGCGGGCCCTCGGCAGCCGCCGTAGCGGCCAGCGAGGCGAACATGAGGGTGGCAAGAATGTTCATGTGGCACCTGTCCCGATTCCTTGGATCGCTTGAAGATCGTTTTTAGCGTAGCCGCAAGTCGAGAGCATCGCAAGCTTCTCACGGGCATGCAGCCGCTTGCCCGGCCTACCGCTGGCGGCAATAATGGGGTTCCCATTTTCGGGAGGTACTCCATGATGCATCGCTCGTTTCGCCTGGCCCGATGGCTGTTGCTCCTTTCGGCCCAGCTTTGGACCGGTCTGGCCGGCATCGGCATGCCGGCTTCCTCGCCGTGCCGGGCGGCCAGCCGGGCGGTCACCGCCTTTGGCGCCCTGCCGAACGGCGGCCGCGACTGCGCGGCGGCGATCCAAAGCGCGATCGACGCTTCGGCCGCCGGCGATACCGTGCGATTGCCCAGCGGAACGCTGCTCGTCAATCACACGATCCGGCCCAAGACGGGCGTGAAAATCGCCGGCTGCGGCCGGGAGCACACGATCCTTAAGTGCCAGGCCGAGAAGCCCTTCGATGTCTTCGATCTCTCCGGCATGCGAAACGTCGAGCTGTCACATTTCGCGATCGATGGCGGCGACAACGCCGGTGCACGATGTGGCATCTCCGCAGTGGGCGGCGGGGGCCATCGCATCCACGACCTCAAGATTCATAACCTCGGCGCTCCGGGCGCGCTGGGAATTCACTTTGGCGGCCGCGACACCAACTACGACCACGGCGTGTGCGACTGCCTGATTGCCGACAACGTCATCAGCAACATTAGCTTGGACTCGGCGTGGGGCGGCGGCATCCGGCTCTCCTGGGGCAGCTCTCGCAACCGGGTCCTCCGCAACGCGATCGACAACACCGGCCGCGGCGGCATTTTCGCCGATAACGGCTCCGCCGATCTCACGATTTGCCATAACAGGGTCACGCGATCCGGCCGCAAGGCCGAGAAGCTGGGCCTTGAAATCTGGAAGGACTGCGACCGCGTCGTGATCGAAGACAACACCATCGACCATTGGCTCAGCGTCGGCGGCGCGGCCCGCGTGGCCGTGCGCCGCAACACGATCAGCGAGAAGTCTGGCGATGTCGGTTTTCTCGGCCTGGAGCTTATCGGGCAGGACGTCGTCGCCACCGATAACCTGGTCGACGACGGCCAGCAGATCGGCATTTCGGTCTCCAACGACGCGCACAATGAGTACCAGTATTGCGCCCATAACACGGTGCGGAACATGGTGCAATGGGCCGTCCAAGTGCAAGGCGACAAGGCCGGCGCGAGGATGCTCTACTATTACAAGAACGCCTTCCTCATCACGCAGCGGGGAAATCCGGCGGCCATTTACCCCCACGCCGCCGGCCGCGGCTTCCGCTTTAACGGCAACTGCCACTTCGTCACACTGGACGCCAACGAGATCCTCGACAATCGGGCGGAGGGCATCGAACTGGGCGGCGGCCGCCTGGACGGGATCAGCATCGTTAACAACGTCATCCGCGGCAACGCGATGGCCGCCGTCTGTGGCAGAGCCGGCGCGGACTTCGAGTGGGCCGGCAATACCGTGGCCGGCAACGGCAGCAACCGCCCCTTCGCCTCCCATGGATCGCTTGGCCCCAAGCCGGCGGCCAGTTTCCGTTGCTCTTCTTCGCCGACCGTTGGGCAAACCGTGAACTTCACCAACACGTCAGCCGCGGCGGCCGGCGGCCTCGGGCACGTGCTCTGGGATTTCGGAGACGGCGTGCCGAGCACGAGCTTCCACGGCAGCCACACGTACGGCCGGGCTGGCACCTATCGCGTCACACTGGTCGTCTGGGACAAAGCCGGACGCGGAGCGATGAAGAAGCAAAGCATCACGGTGCTTCGGGGCTCGCCGGCCGGCGGGGAAACCACGCCCGGACATCCGGGTGCATCGTATAGAGCCGATACTGGCGGCCGTCGTTGACCAGAATCGCGCTGGAATGATCGCTGCGAATGATGGGATTCTTCCCATACTTCTTCCAATGCACCAGATCGCTCGACATGGCCACGCTGGTGGTCCAAGGGGCGTGATGCTGCCGGTCGGCGTTGCCGTGGTAATAGCCGTAGTATTTGCCGCGATACTTGACCACCTGGTTCAGGGCCACGGCATATTTGTCGTAGGGTTCGGGGCCCATGCGGATCACCGGCTCGTCGCTCAGATTGGTCCACCGCTTGCCGTCGAGCGAACCGGCCAGCCAGATTCCTCGGTCACCCCGCTCGTAGAACAGATACCAACCGCCGCCTTCGAACCACACGCAAGGCGTGCCGTAGGGCCCGGGGCTCAGCGGCTTGCCGTTGCTATAGCGGATGTCGAGGCTTCCCCGCTCGTTCCAGCCGATGCCGTCGTTCGAGGTGAGCCAATGGGCGATGTCAAAACGCCCCTCGGCGAACATCCAATACAGATCGCCATGCTTCATGACTTGCATGTCCTCGGTCCAAACCTTGTCGAAGATCGGGCGGTCGCTGTAGCGGGTCCACCGAAGCCCGTCCGGTGAAGTGGCGTAGCCCAAGCAACTGGACTTGGTCTGATGCACGTCGCCGGCGTGATAGTTGTAGCCGGTGTACCACAAGCGCCAGAGGTTGCCTTCTTTCAGGATGTAGCCGCGTTCCCGAATCTGCCGGTCCCACGTGTCCCGGCCCGTGGCGGCGAACACCGGGTTGCCGGCATAGGGGACGAAATCGACCAGTTCCGCAGGAAAGTCGGCATCGTTCGCCGTGCCGGCGGGGGCGAGCGTCGGCCAGGCAGCTAAACAGGTTACGAGAATCGCCGTTCGCATTGTCATGGGTCGGCTCCTCACTCCTTGTAACAAACCACCTTCTCCAGGCTCAAGTTCCGGTCCTCGCCCCCTTCGCACAGATCGTTGACGAAGGCCAGTTGCAATTCGTGCCGGCCGGCCGGGAGATCGGCCGTCACCGGGTAGGGCCGACAATGAAAGCCCGTGGTGTGGATGCGGCCGACGAGGTGCCCGTCGATGCGGACTTCGACAATCGGATATTCGCCCTTGGCGGGTGTGCCGCCGGCAAACACCTCCATCGTGTACCGCCCGGTTGTCTGCACGCGAAGCGGCGCGGCGATGTAGCCGTTGCAGGCCAACTGGGCCAGGCCGGCCTGCCGCGAAAACTCCGGCATGCCCTTCTGCGGCGTCATCTCGTCGCATTTGAGCGTCACCGCCCGCGGAGAAAGCAAATCGGCGTCCAACAACTCGGCCACCGAATGGGCATACCGGGCGGCCTTGCGGAGGTTCACGCTTTCCTCGTCCCATCGCACGCGATCGACGACGATCATCCCTTTGCCCAGCGACACGACGACGGCGGCAACCGGCTCCGTCAAAGTCACCACATGCGGCCAAGCTCGGGTGCCACGGTTGGCTTGCCCAACCGTGCCGCCCTCACCGCTGGACGAGCCAGCAGTGCCACCCGGCCCGACAACGAGCAGGCCGTCGCACATGTCGGCCGCGCGCCGGGTGGGCGAGCCGTTCCACCCCTCGCTGCGCTCTTCCAACCAATAGAGATCTTCCCGCGCAAACTGTTCAAGAATCCAGTCCGAACCTTCCGCCCTGCGGAGCGCGGTCGGTTTACCGTCGAGCCTGAGCGGCAGTCCCATGGCCTTGAGCACATGGGCAGCCTGCTCACCCTCCGGCCGATGAATCCACACGCGCCCGCCGGCCTGCACGAAACCCTGAAGCCGCTGAGCAAGCTGTGTGGCTTCCGCGGCATTTTCGGCAATCCGCCCGTGGCATACCATCACACCGTAGGGTGCCAGGTTGACGTGCCCGACATCGGCGGCGTTGTCGCATCGCAGGCCGATGCTCCGTAGGCAGGCTTGATAGCTCGGCGCCCCGCCGATGAGCAGCGTCTTCCGCGGCGACACCGGGCGGCGATGCGCCAGATAATCGAGGAGATTGCCCAGGATTTGCCCCGCAACGGGCTCGCTCCGGAACTTCTCCACCAGCTTGAGCTGCGCGACGACCGCCAGCCCTTTGCCCTGGGGCAATTCCACAAGCGGCGCGTGATCGATGCCGGCGGCTGAGCCGGAAACGACGATGGTTCGCCCCGATCCCGAGGTGGGCCGGTTCGGCTCGGCGGCCGAGACCATGTGGTCGCCGCGCCAGAAACGGAGGTCTTCCTCGGCCACGCCCGCCAGGGCCGGATGCCCCGCCCGCAGCGGAAACGTCATCGTCGATTCCTGCTTGGTCAGTTGCAGGCCGAGCAGTCCGGCAGGCAAGGCTTCCTGTTCCAGCACCAGCAACCGGCCGCCGCGGGCGAGCAGTTTGTCCAGCGCGGCCTGTTGCGGCGAGACCTCGCCCAAGCTGGGCGGGAGCGGCGTCGCGCCGAACGCTTCTGGCCCGATCACGAGCACGTCGATCCGCGACTCAATGTCGCTGAGCTTCGGCACGTCGATGACGTTCACCCCCTGCTGGTCGAAGAGTCTTTTCGCGTCGCCGCGGGGATCGTAAAGGCCGACCATTGCGCCCGCGGCCGACAGCCGGCGCCGCGGCCACACGGAATACGCGTGGCGATCCTCAAAAACGGGCCGCCCGTCGCGGACGAGCTTCAAGTGCCACTGGGCCGGCGTCACCCGCGAGACGGCCGGCATTTTCAGTTCAACGTCGAGCATGGTTCGCTCGCCCGGGCCCAGTCGAAGCTGGCGGCTGCCCTGATCGACGGCCCGGCCCTCCACATCGAGCGTCCACGCCAGGCTGAGCTGGGATGGCTCCAGAATGTCGTTGAAAACCTCGACCCGCCGTTCGACCGCCGTGCCGGCATAGAAACGCCGGTCATAGTTGTGGCAGTAGGCGGCCACGTGCTGATAAGCATAGCAGTGGGCCTGGTACAGCGGATTCGAGGCGTCCAGCGGGCCGCCCTCGATCATGGTCCACGGCGAGATGCCGCGCACGCCCTCGTGGCGATAGCCGAGAATCTGCATCTTCCACGCCTCGGCCTTGGCCAGGTTCTGATAACGATGGTAGTCGATGTAGGCCCGATCGCCGAAAAACACGGTGTTCCACGACGGATCGGTCGAGGGCACCCAGAGGAACTCGCCGATGTAGAGCGGCTTGGGCTGCGGCCAGCGAAACACCGGCTGGCCGTTGAGGAACATGCCCACCCGTGGCTTCATGGGCCGCTCCAGCCAGTAGGCCTCGTTCGGCCAGCAGGTGAAGTCGGGATATTCGTGCGGATAGTGCATGCCGATCGCGTCGGCCACGCTGCCGGGGTCGCCGTCGGACTCATAGAAGATGGGCCGCGTCGGGTCGCACTGCTTCACGAGCCGCCCCATCCGCACCAGGTCGGCCTTGGCCGGCGACTCGTCGTTGAGCCGTCCGCCGTGGAACTCGTTTTCCAAGCTCCACATCACGATCGACGGGTGATTCCGGAGCCGCTCGACCATGCCGCCGAGTTGCCGGCCATAGTTCTGCCAAAACACGGGATCGTTGATGCGATAAACCTCGCGATCGTTCCACACCGGCCCCTCGGGCATGACCAGCAGACCCAGCTCGTCGGCCACGTCATAGTGAATCTCCGGCCAGGGCTGCGTGTGCGTGCGGAAGGCGATGCAGCCGGCCCGTTTGACCGCCCGCCAGTCGCTCAGGATGCGCTCGCGGGAAACCGGCTGATGCGGCGGCCACCAGGAAGTGGCCAACAGCGTGATCTTCGCGCCGTTCAGGTAGAAATTGCTCCCCTCGGTCCAGAACTCGCGAAAACCGAACCGCGTCCGCAGCACGTCGCCGCCGGAAAGCTCGCTGCGGAGCCGATACAAGTACGGGTCGGCGTGTGACCAGAGATGGGGCTTTTTCCAGGCCTGGCGCAGGGTGACGGCCAGCGTTTTGCCGGCCGGAATGCGCGTCTTCACCGGCGGCAGACGAAGCGTGTCCCACCCGGCATCCTCGACCGCCGCCGAAAGATTCACCTCGGCGTCTACCACGGACTCGTTGGCCAGCGTGCAGTCGATCACCAACTCGCCCCGGCGGACCGAGGGCTTGATGAACGCGTTCTTGACATAGACGTCCGGATGCACCACGAGCGTCACGGAATCCCAGATGCCGTAGAGATTGAACATTCCGCCGATGGGAGCGAGAATCTTGTCGTGCGGCATGCCGCGAACCTTGTTCGCGTCGCCGTAGGCGGGCAGGCTCACTCTGCCCGGCGTAAAGACGCCCGTCCAATCGTGTACGCCCACGGCCAGCTCGTTGCGGCCTCCGCGGCGCACCGCATCGGTCACGTCCACCTCGAACGGTTCATAGCCGCCGAAGCAGCCACCCACCCGCCGGCCGTTCAGGAAAATCCGGCTATGATACTTCACCCCGCCAAAACGAATTTTCAACCGCATCCCCTGCGGCAGTTCCGGCACGTCGAACGAACGCCGCAGCCAGGCCCGCTTGTAATCGATGCCGTGCAGGTAGCCGGGCACGGTCATGGGTTGCCACTTGGCCTTGGCGGGCGGAGTGGTCAGTCTGTCGACCAAAACGTACTGCCAGCGCCCGTCGAGCGGAATCTCCTGCCGTGGCGCGGCCGCGGCGAACGTGGCCAGCAAAAGCAGGACGGAACTTGTCATGTGGTGGGCTCCCAGGCGGTTGAAAGATATTGTATCATAGTGGTGGTGGCTCGTCTCGTGAGTGAAGACCCATTCGGCTATAAGTTTCCGCCAGAGACTGACGTCCCCGGCTACCGACTAACGTCCCTATCGGGACTTTGTTTTTCTCGACAACAGGAGCGCGTCATGGCAGTGAATCTTGCGGTGATTCCAGTGGCTGGACGGGGGACCCGGCTGTTGCCGCTGACGAAGAGTCAGCCGAAGGAGATGCTTCCCGTGGGCCGCAAGCCGGTGGTGCAGTACGTAGTGGAGGAATTGGCCCGCTGCGGCGTCAAGCGATTGCTGTTCGTCACCGGACCGGGAAAGACGGCGATCGAGAACCACTTCGACATCGACGCCGAGCTGATCGCCAACCTCCGCGAGACCGGCCGCGAAGAGCTGCTGGAAGAGCTGGCCTTCGAGCGCGAGGACCTCGAATACTTCTACACGCGGCAGCGGCGGCAGCTTGGTTTGGGTCATGCCGTGCTCTGCGCTTCCCCGGTGGTGGGCCAACAGCCGTTCGTCGTGGCCCTGGGCGACTCGATCATCGGGCGCCACGCGCAATCGAAGGTGATGGGCACCATGATCGAGGCCTTCGAGGCGGGGCGGGCCGACGCCGTGGTGGCCCTCGAAGAAGTGCCGCCGGAGGAGGTCATTCATTACGGCATCGCTACGCCGCGGGCGTCGACCGCCGGCGCGTTCGCCTTGGCCGACATCGTCGAGAAGCCGAGCATGGCGGAGTCGCCCAGCAATTTAGCCGTGGCGGCCCGCTACGTTTTTAGCTCCGCGATCTTTGATTGCCTGGAAAGGACCCGGCCCGGCAAAGGCAACGAAATCCAACTGACCGACGCCATCCGCAGGCTGATTCGCGAGGGGGGCAAGGTCCTGGGCGTTTGTCTGGGGCCCGGTGAGCACCGTTATGACATCGGCACGTTCGAGACCTATTTCCGCGCCTTTGCCGAGTTCGCCCTCACCGATCCGCAATATGGCCAGTCGCTCCGCGCGCACCTGGAACAACTCTTGGCTCAATAACAGCGGGAAGGGAAAAAGGGGGACTGTCCCCCTTTTTTCTCAATAACAGCGGGAACGCCCCATGCTCTTGATTCGCCAGAAAGCTTGTGCGCGGGCGGGACTGGTCGGCAATCCGTCGGACGGCTACCACGGCAAGACCATCTCGCTCGGCCTCGCCGACTTTTGCGCGGAGGTGATCCTCTACGAGTGGGACCAGATCGAAGTCATTCCCAGCCAGCAGGACCATAGCCGCTTCGAGTCGCTCGACGAGCTGGTCCACGACGTGCGGCTGCACGGCTATTACGGCGGCGTGCGGCTGGTCAAGGCAACGATCAAGAAGTTCGTGGACTACTGCCACCGCCGCGGACATTCGCTGCACAATCAGACTTTCTCCATCCGCTATCAGAGCAACGTTCCGCGCCAGGTGGGGCTGGCCGGATCGAGCGCGATTATCGTGGCGACCCTTCGCGTCTTGATGGCCTTCTACGGCGTGCAGATTCCCCGGCGGATCCTCCCCTCGCTGGCCCTCTCGGTGGAAAGCGAAGAGTTGGGAATCGCCGCGGGGCTGCAGGATCGGGTGATCCAGGTCTACGAGGGGCTCGTTTACATGGATTTCGCCCGGCAGACGGTGGAGGAGATCGAGGGGCTCTGGTGCGGCGTCTACGAACCGCTCGACCCGGTCCTGTTGCCGCCGCTGTACCTGGCCTACAGCACCAACGTGAGCGAGCCCACCGAGGTGTTTCACAACCACCTTCGCGCTCGATATACGCAGGGCGAGCCGGCAGTGGTCAATGCCATGGTCCGCTTCGGCGAACTGACCGAGCAGGCGCGCGAGGCGATCTTAAGCGGGGACGTCGATCGGTTGGGCCGGCTGATCGACGCCAATTTCGACCTGCGGCAGTCGATTTGCCGCCTTCCCGCGGAACAGGTCGAGATGGTGGAACGGGCGCGGCGTGCCGGGGCCTCGGCCCATTTCGCCGGCTCCGGCGGCGCGATTCTCGGCGTCTGTCCCGACGAGCAGACGTTCGCCCGCCTCAAAGCCGAACTGGAAGCGATCCACTGCCGCGTGATCCGGCCGACCATCGCACAGCCGACCGCGGCGCTGTAGGGCACGCCCTCTGTGGCGTTCCACGGTTATGGCGGGGGAACGCCCCCGGTTCCGACCCTCTCTTGGAGGGTTGGGGGACTGCTTTCAGCGTTCCCCCCGGCCCACGCTCCGTCTTGCGGGAGCGGCCCGTTTCCACTATTATCCAGCCCCTCTTCTGCCGGCGAAGCGGTCGATGCTGCGGAACAACACGATGTCCCGATTCCTGTCGATGGTGGTGCTGCTTTTCGCGGGGGCCTCGTTGGCGGGCTGTGCTTCGCCGTGGCTAACGCCACCCAACGCGGCCGCGCCCGCCGCTCCGCCGTCGATGCCGGCGCCGGCCGCCTCGGCTCAGCCAGACCCGCAGCGAATGCAGAATGTCATGGCGGAACTGCGGCAACTGGGCACGCTTGATCCGGCCGCTCAAGATCAACTTTTGGAAAACCTGCGCGAGAGCGATTTCTCGCTCTGGCCGCTGGTGGTCGAGCAGTTCCGCTCCACGATGGCCTATCGGCAACGGGTGGCCAATCCCGCGGCCGTCGCCGCCAACGTCACGGCGCCGGCCGGTAGCGAGACGGCCACGCTCAGCGAACAAACGGGCAGTTCTTCTGCGTCATACGGCACCGCTCCGGTCCAAAATCCGTCCGGCGAGCCGCCGGTGGCTGCTACTCCTCAGCCCCTCGGACAGGCGGAACGGTTGCCGGACGTCAGCGCAGAGCGACTGCCGGCCGCCGGCGGTGCGGCCGTCGCGCCCACCGAGCTGCCGCGAGAAATTTGTCCGGCCGCTTCCGGACCTACGCTGGCGGCAGCGCCGCCGGCAAACCAAACATCCGACAAGGTGGTGCTGGCATCATACACCGCCCCAGCGACGCCGGCCGATTGGCGGCAACAGTTGGATCACACCATCAAGGCGTTGGAAACGGAGGCCGCCAAGCATCCGGACACCGATGCGGCCCAACAGGCACGGCTGCGGATGCTCTACGCGGCGGCCGGCCGGCGCGCGGATGCGGTGCGGCCGATTTCGGCCACACCACCCGCCGGGCAACAGTTCCTCGCCAAAGAAATGGAAGGGCTGAGCACGTGGCTCGGCGCGGACGGGGCCCCCGACACCAGCCGGCGGGTGGCCGACGCGAAAGCGGCCCTCGGCGAGGCGCTCGCGAAGCTCACCGAGTCGGCCCCCCTGGCCGTGCGCAATCTGGCCTTTTGTACCGAAATCCAAAGCTACGGCTGCATGAAACGCTTCGAGAAGTACGAATTCCAGCCGAACCAAGAGGTCCTGTTGTACGCCGAGGTCGAGAACTTCATCTCCGAGCCGACGCCGAAGGGATATCACACGTCGTTGCGAAGCCACTACCAGGTTCTTGACGCCCGCGGCCAGCCGGTGGCTGAGCACAGCTTTGCCGCCACGGAGGAGTACTGCCAGAATCGCCGCCACGATTTCTTCATCGGGTATCATCTGCGTTTGCCCAAGGGCGTGGAAGCCGGCCGGTATTGTCTGCGGCTGAAGATCGAGGATCTCAAGAGCCAAAAGTCCGGCGAGGCGTCGATCGAGTTCGAGGTCCGAGCGAAAGAGAGAAAAAAGCAGTGATTGCGGTCAAAATCGGAAAGACCCCCGCTACACGCAAGCTGACATGGCGATTGCGAATGTGTTGTTGGTCGGGTATGCTTCCATCTTCGATTCCCGCCGTCCCCCGCTGTCTCGTCGCTGTTTCCCTCTGCCCATGATCCGCCGCACCGACATCCCGCCCCAGATGCCGCTGCCGCTCCTGATCACCGGCATTGCCGGCGTGCCAGGCTACAACGCCATGGCCTATTTCTCCGCAAAATATCCGGGCCAGGTGGTGGGCATCCGGCAGGTGGACAACGCCCGGCTGGTCGGGCCGGGGGTGGTCCCCTGCAACGCCGAAGACCGCAGCGGGTTGGCCCGGCTTTTCGCCAAATACCAGTTTGCCGCGGTGCTCGACTGCGCCGGCAACTGCGCCCTGAAGCAGTGCGAAGTGGTCCCCGAGCTGGCCTGGCGGATCAACGTCGAGGGCGTGCGGAACTTGCTCTCACAGACGGTCCCCCGCGGGCTGCGGCTGGTGCATTTATCGTGCGACCTGGTCTTTTCCGGCGACGACGGCCGCGGCGGCTACATGGAAACCGATCCCACTGATCCGGTCACCGTGTATGGCCAGACGATGGTGGCCGGCGAAGAAGCCATCGCGGCGGCCGATCCCGGGGCCTGCATTTTGCGAATTTCTCTCCCCATGGGCGTCAGCTTCAGCGGTCATGCCGGGGCCATCGACTGGATCACGTCGCGGTTCAAAAAGTCTCGGCCGGCAACGCTGTACCTCGACGAAATCCGCACGCCCACCTACACCGACTGCCTCAACCGGCTCTGCGAGGCGATGCTCGTCGGCGATTTCTCCGGCATTTATCACGCCGGCGGGCGGCGGTGGTTGAGCCTCTACCAGATCGCGCAGATCATCAATCGCGTGGGCGGCTATGATCCGGACTGCCTGATGGGCATTCCGCGGCTTCAGGCGGGGCCGATTCCGCCCCGGGCAGGCAACGTGTGCATGGACTGCAGCAAGCTCATCGCGGCGTTGGGCGGCGACCCGTTCGACCCATGGCCCTATTGCGATGCCCTGGTGCCCACAGAGCGCGACTGGCACCGCGAACGGCCCCGCGGCGAGCCCCGCTCACCGGAACAACTGCACCGGGTGCTGGCCACCAACCCCAAGATCGCCGCCGAGGCGGCGTGAGGAAGGGTTCAGGGTTCAGGATTGAGGGGCCATGGTTTTCCGTTTTGCTTTTCCTGAACCCTGAACCCTGAACCCTTGCGCTCCTTCAATCGACCATTCCCAACGACGTCAGCAGCTCTTGCTTCTGCTGCTGGCGACCGTCAATCCAACTGGAAAGAACCCACAACGATGCGTCACGATACGGCGGCTCGGCGCGGACGTGAACCTGAATGCCATCGACGTCGACAACTTCACAGGGGATAGATCCATTGGAGCGCATGATCGACCCGATGAACGGGGCCACGTTGACCAAGACCCGATCGCCTTTCTGAATCTCCATTGCCAAACTCCCAGTAAAAACAGTCCGGGACGTCCCGACGCCTGACACTTTCTTATTCATAGCTAGCACTCCAAAAACATTCAATCCCCCACGGTGTCGCATCGTGCGGCGGCAATCGGCAGGTCGTTCTGCAGAGGCAGCTTTGACGGGCAGGGCGGCCTCTTTTTCGACAGGAGGGCAAAGATGGGTGAAATGGGCAGATGGCCGCGACTACATAAAGGCAACCGTCGGCCGCTCTGCTCTAGCCGGCAAAATCGCCGGGAAGTTTTTCCACGCCGTGCTCTTTCGCGTGCTTGACCACTTTCTACAGACGGGATATAATCGACACCGTTGCTCGGGATCTTCTGTCGATCCGGCAGAGCACGACAAATGGATTTGTCGCAACGTGGCAAAATTACGCGAAATGGAGTTCGCCGCAGTGGCCACACGGGAGCTTGGGGTGTCTACCGGCTCGTTCGATGCTAAAGAGCGGGTCAAGCAAGCCGTCGACATCGTAGATGTGGTCGGCAGCCACATCCAGTTGCGCCGTCAGGGCCGCAACTACGTCGGCCTCTGTCCCTGGCACGACGACAGCCGCCCCAGCCTCCAAGTCAACCCCGAGCGGCAGTCGTTCAAGTGCTGGGTCTGCGACATCGGCGGCGACGTCTTCAGCTTCGTGATGAAGATGGAGGGCGTCGAGTTCCGCGAGGCGCTGGAAATGCTGGCCGAGCGGGCCGGCATCGCGGTGGAAAAACCGCGGCGGCAGCACGCGGTGCATGCGGAGGGTGAAGCCGCCAGCGGCCCGCAAGAAAGCGCCGGCGGCAGCTACGATAAACGCACGCTCATGCAGGCCATGGCGTGGGCCGAGAAGCAATACCACCAGTGTCTGCTCCAGTCGCCCGAGGCCGATGCCGCCCGCCGCTACCTGCAAGAGCGGGGCATCAGCGAGGAAAGCATCGAGCGGTTCCAGTTGGGTTTCTCGCCGCTCGAGCGCGATTGGATACATCGCCACGTTAAAGGCGAAGCCAGCCAGGAAAAGCTGTTGCGGCGAGCGAGAGTTCTCGAGGCCGTCGGCATCCTTGCCCGGCCGGCGGAGGGCGGAAGCCCCTACGACCGGTTCAAGGGCCGCCTGCTGTTTTCTATCCACGACGGCCAGGGCCGCCCCGTGGGCATCGGCGGCCGGGTGTTGCCGGAACTGGGCTCCCCGAGCCCGGCAAAGTACGTCAATTCGCCCGAAACGCCGCTGTTCACCAAGAGCAAGCTGCTCTATGGCCTGGACGTGGCTCGCGACGCCCTGCGAAAGTCACGCGTCGCGCTGGTGATGGAAGGCTATACCGACGTCATTGTGGCCCACCAATATGGGTTCCAAAATGCCGTGGCCGTGCTGGGCACCGCGCTGGGCGAGTCGCACATCCGCTTGCTGAAGGCCCACGCCGATCGCATCGTCCTGGTTCTCGACGGCGACGAGGCGGGCACGAAGCGGGCGAACGAGGTCTTGGAGCTGTTCATTGCCCAACAGGCCGATCTGCGGATCCTCACCCTACCCGAAGACCTCGATCCGTGCGATTTTCTGCACAAATACGGGGCGGCGGCGTTTTCCGAGCTGCTGGCCGCCAAGGCCGTCGACGCTTTGGACCATGCCTACGGCGTGGCCATCCGCGGGATCGACGTGGAACGCGACGTGCACGGCGTTGGCCAGGCGATCGAACGCCTGTTGGGGATCCTGGCGAAGGCTCCGCGACTAAGTGGCGACACCCGGGGCGATGCGCGGATTCAGGAACAAAAAATCGTGCAGCGGCTGGCGGGCAAGTTCCGCGTGGACGAGCAGGAACTGCGGCGGCGGCTGACGGCCTTGCGCCGGCGGGCGGCCGCGCGGCCCGCGCTGGCCCGGCCCGGCAGTGGGCCGGCGGACGAAACGCCCGCAAAGCCGTCCGAGCCGATCGATCCCTGGCAGCACGCCGTTTTGGAACTGCTGCTGGCCCACCCGGAGAGCCTTTCGGCCATTCGCAGCCGGATCGGCGCGGAATGCCTCACGGCCGAACCCTGCCGGCTGATTTACAAAACGTGCTGCCGGTTGGCCGACGAGAACATTTTGCCCACCTTTGACCGGTTGATGCTCGAGTTTGACCAGCCGGCGGTGAAGAGCCTATTGGTCGGCGTCGATGAGCGTGCCCAGGCGACGGAGCAGCGATCCGCCGACGCGGAAGCATTGTTGAACGGACTAGTCTTGACCATGAAGCGAAAGGAGGACGAACGGCAGCGTCCCGCAGAGATCGCGACGTTGCGCGACGGAGGACTGGATGTCGAACAGCAAGCCGCAATGCTGGAGGACATCATCCGCCAACGACGGAACGTGACCTAAAGTGCGATCGAGGGTCGTCGCTTTCGGTCCGCGTCCCCATGGCATTTCCAAGCCCACGGACGGGTGAGGATGCCTTCAACCAGAGTTCCTTTACACCCAGCGCGCGATGGATGCGCGGAAGGAGTGGTACGGTGGACCTTTTTGCAAAGGATTTGCAGGAACTGATTGCCCGGGGAAAGTCGCAAGGCTATCTGACCTATGATGAAGTCAACGACTATCTGCCCGACGAGGAAGTCAATCCCGATAAGCTCGATAATCTGCTGATTGCCCTGGAGGAAGAGGGCATCGATCTGGTAACCGACCCGCCCGCGTCCGAGTTCTTCGACGCGGCCGTTGCCGGGGAGGAATCGGACGCCGAGCGCACTAGCGCCGAGCGGTTGGCCAAGGGCGAACTGTCCAGTGGCCCGGCCGAGGTGGTGCTTCCCGCCGAGGTCGTGAAGTTCAGCAGCGACCCGATTCGCATGTATCTGAGCCAAATGGCGGAGATTCCGCTGCTGACGCGGGCGGAAGAGATCGCCTTGGCCAAGAAGATCGAGGTCACGCGGAAACGCTTCCGCCGCACCGTCATCGGCTGTGCCATGGCGATGCGGGTGACCGTCGGCACGCTGGTCAAAGTCCACAAGGGCGCGCTCCCCTTCGACCGCACGATCAAGGTCTCGCTGACCGAGCGGCTGACCAAGGAGCAGATCATCGCCCGCATGCCGCACAATCTCAGTACGCTCTCCCATTTGATGGAAGAGAATGAGAAGGACTTTCGCCACCTGTTGAGCCGGCGTCTCTTGCCGGCGGAAAGGCAGGACGTCCGCAAGCGGTTCATCCGCCGCCGGCGGAAGATGCTCACGCTCACCGAAGAGTTGAGCCTGCGGACCCGCCGCGTGCAGGCCCTCATGCGGCAGATGGAGGATTCGGTCGCCCGCATGGACGAAATCCGCCGCCACCTGCGGCTGATGGTCGATCAGCCGAGCATGCGGGACAAGCGGGCCAATCTGCGCCGCGAGCTCCGCGACTTGCTGATCCTGTCTCAAGAGAGCCCCGAAAGCCTCCGCCGGCGCTGCCAAGTCATGCGCCGCCAGTACCAGGACTACGAGCAGGTCAAACGGCAACTGTCGGGGGGCAATTTGCGGCTGGTGGTATCGATCGCCAAAAAATACCGCAATCGGGGGTTGAGCTTCCTGGACCTCATCCAGGAGGGGAACACCGGCCTGATGCGGGCGGTCGATAAATACGAATATCGCCGCGGGTTCAAATTTTCTACCTACGCCACCTGGTGGATTCGCCAGGCCATTACCCGGGCGATCGCCGACCAGGCCCGCACGATTCGCATCCCCGTGCACATGATCGACGTGCTCAGCAAGCTCAGAAACGCCTCGAAACAGCTCTTGCAGGAGCTGGGGCGCGAGCCGACGACCGAAGAGGCGGCCGCCGCCACGGGCCTGTCGCTGGACGAGACCCGCCGCGTGCTGGCCATGGGCCGCCATCCGGTAAGCCTTGACCGGCCGGTCGGCGAGAGCGAAGATAGTTGTTTCGGGGAGTTCATCGAAGACGGTGGGCTGCCCCGGCCGGAAAAGGCCGCCAGCAATGAACTGTTGCGCCAGAAAATCGACGCCCTGCTCAAAACGCTCACCTACCGCGAGCGGGAAATCATCCGCCTGCGCTATGGGCTGGGCGACGGCTACACTTATACCTTGGAAGAGGTGGGCCGTATCTTCAAGGTCACTCGCGAGCGAGTGCGGCAGATCGAGGCCAAGGCGGTCAAAAAACTGCAACATCCCGTCCGCAGCCAACAGCTCGAAGGATTCTTCGAGCGTGCCACTGGCTGAGCCTGAATGTCAAGCCAAGCTGCCGGGGACTGTCCCCTTCGGCCAAGCCCATGGGTTGCGATCCATGGGCTTTTTTCGTTTCCATTTTGTCCTTACCATCCTTTACCCCAAGATAGCATCCTATGCCTGCCACCCCAGCCCACATCGGTCCCGCCGTGCTCCGCACTCTGCACCGCATTCATCGTCAGCTCACCGACCTGAAAGAACGGCTCGATCGCGGCCCGAAACACATCCGCGCCGCCGAGGCCAACATTGAGCACCGCGAGGAACTGCTCAGCCAGGTCAAGGCCGAGGCCAAAAACCTCCGCATGGCCGCTGACCAGAAGCAACTGCAATTGAAATCGCACGAGGACAAGGTCCAGGAGTTGCGGCGCAAGCTCAACGCGGCTTCGAGCAACCGCGAGTACCAGGCCCTCTTGGAACAGATTGCCGCCGACGAGATGGCCAATAGCGTGCTGACCGACGAGATTCTCGAGGCCCTGGAGAAAATCGACGCCTTTCAGAAGGACATTGCCGAGGCGGAAGCCGGGTTGGCCGCCGCCAAACGGAAAGCCGACGAGATCCGCGCGCAAGCGGCCCAGCAGGAGCCGTCGCTCGTGGCCGACATCACGCGGCTCGAAGCGGAGTTGCAGCAATCCGAGGCCACGCTGCCCGCCGAGACCCGCGAGGTGTACCGCCGCATCGTGCGATCGCGGGGCGAAGACGCGCTGGCCCTGGTCGAAAACCAGTACTGCGGCGGCTGCAATCAACAAATCCAACTGAACATGCTCAACAGGATCATGCTCGGCGAACCGGTATTCTGCAAGACCTGCGGCCGGCTGCTCTACCTGCCGGAATGAATGGATGCTTCGCCTCAAGGGCGGTAGAGGCGTTCGAGGAACAGAGGGTTTTCCTTCTCTTTCGGGTTAATGACGACCTGCGGCTCGGCCAGGAGCGATTCGGCGAGTTGCTCGGCCGCCGCGTCGCCCGAGAGATTTTTCTCGCAAGCCAGGTCGAACTGGAACTCCATCACGCCGTGGCTGTCGGCAACAAAGTTGGTGTACCAAAGATTGTTGAACACCATGGCGAACATGCGATCGGCGTTTCGCGGCCTTTCGGTCCGCTTGGCCAGCGTGTTGTGTTCGCCCAGGGCCAATAGCGGCGCGTCGCGGCTCACCCATAGCCAATGGCCATCGGGCGTCTGGTAGTGGGCCCAACCATCGATGACGAAATAGTCGCGGCAGGTGCCGGGAAACTGATCTTGGAACGGCACAAACGGCAGCCCGCCATTGCTCAGCCGCGGCAGCACGCCCCGGCAGGGGAGCGTAAAGGCGACAAAAATCGCCTCCGGCCGCACGGACGACAAGCGGTCGAAACGCACGGTGAGCCTGGCCCGCGGCTGCCGCTTCCAGATCTCCAATTGCCGGACGGCCAGGCGGAAGCGCGGGTGGTGCAAGAGTTGCGTGTAGACAACGGTGTGAGCGCTGTTGGCCAACCACGCTTTTTCGCGGGGTTTGGCCCAGATTTCTTCGAGCTTTTCCGCCCGCATTTTCGCCCGCTCGGCATTGTCGGCAGCCGCCCAAATGGCTTGCCCGGCCTGCCGCGGAGCCGCACCGCACAGGCCGACCACCAGGATATCGCCCAAGCCCGGCAGGAAGAGCGGCTTGGCCATTTCCGGCCACGTGGCGCCCGCGGGCCAGCCGTTTTGATCCGTGGCCACGGTTGGGCTCCCGGTCGGACCGCTTTCCTTGGCGCCTTTCTCTCGCAGCAGTAGCCGCCGCACGCCGCCGCCTTCCAGGTGCTCGACCCAGACGTTGGCCCTGGGGCTGACGGCTGTTTCGGGGAACATGGCCGCAAGGTTCTCGGGGGTGAGTTCCTTCGCGCCGGGCGGCAGCGCCCAGCCCGAACGATACTCGAGCGGCGACCGAATGCCGGACCGGGCGTCCTCGACCGACTTGTAATGGCCCCCCAGACTGTCGACCGGGACGGTGACCCAGCCGCTCCAGGGCCACTGGGCCGGATTGGCCACGTACAGGCCTTCGTCGAGCCCGGCCAGCCGCGTACGGACGCGCTGCGCGAGGAGCAGCTTCGCCAAGCCGACGGGGCGATAGGCATAGCGGGACTTTTCGTTGTGTTGCCCCAGCGTCTCCAGGTCGTAGGGAAGTGAGACGCTGCTGGTATAGCCCCAGGTATGCTCGTCGAACAGGCACAGGTCGCGATAGATTTTCTCCAGGGCTCGATCGACATTGCCGTCCACGGGACCCCAGACCGGCGCAGCGGCCGCGCGGGCCAGCCGCTTGGCCAGTCGGCTGGCCGACACTTCCTGCGGTCCGGAGGCCACGCCGTTGGCCCACCAGTCGGTCCACTCCCCTTCATACACGGGGGCCTCGCGGCCAACTTCGTCCTCCATGCGTTTCATGGCGGCCGAAACGGTCGTCAACCTGAGCGTCGGCTTCAGGCCGAAGCGGTTCCATTGGCCGACGAACTCGGCCAGCGGCGGCAGCGGTGGATCGTTATCGATCCGCCACTCGTTCATCACCGAGAGCAACAACCGGTGATAGTGATATCCCCCGGCCTCCAAGGCACGGATGCGCTCGAGCAGCCGCCCGTGGGCCTTGCGCACCGCCGCTTCGTCGGGCGAGAAGATCTCGCCCGGCCGGGGCGGACGATAACGCGTGTCGGTGGCGGCCGGATAGCCGTGGCGCCAATTTTTCTCGGCGAAGAACAAATAGCCTTCCCAGTATGGATAGCCCAGCCAGACGAACAGCTTCCGCCCATCGGGCATCCGCCACCAAAGCGCCGCGGGCGTTTTCAAGGGGGGCCCGCCGAACTCGGGATTGATGCCAATGAAAAAATAGCGCAGGCCCCGGTCCAGCAGGGCCACCGCGCCCGCCCGGGGAAAGCCGTTCACGTCGTTCTGCAGCGCGGCCTTCGGCTCGACGGCCTGCCACAGGTACTCGGGCAACCAGTGCAACATGGTGTGCCATTGCGCCCGGCTGAGCGTGGCCGTCTGATTCAACGGCAGCGCGCTAATCTCCAACTGGCCCGATCGCACCGCTTTGAGAAAGTCCTGACGCCGCTCGGGCGTGGCCCCCCGCCACCAATCGTCGACCGCCACGGTGGTCTCGGCCGTCCAGCAGAACTTTTCCGCCGCCGGCTTGTCCACGGTGGCCAGCACCGCGTCGATGGCGACGTCCAGAAACCGCCGCTGCATCTCCCGGCACACTTCCGGATGATCGCTGTAACCGTAATCGGTGTGCGAGAAGTGCACCAGATCGACGTGCTCGATGACGGGTTTGGGCGGGGTCTTGCCAGTCTGCTCTTCGGCCGCCGACAAAGAAACGCAGGCTGCGCCGATCGCCAACACGACAGCACAGGCTTGCCGCGACAGGCCAGCAGCGCGACGACGCCAGGGGGAATGATCCGGGGACGCTGTTTTTTCTGGAAACATTTTGTTTGTCACGGCATGGCGAGCTGCTGGCTCCTTCAGCTTAGGTTTGCGGTTGGCGCTGGATTATAAGCCGTCTTTACGCGACTGCCAACAAGTGTCTCCTGTTCGGGTGCGGCAAGATTTCATGGCTGCCTCAACCGGTTCGAAGGCATGGCGAACTGTTGGCCCGTTGGGCCGAGCGCGAATTTCCTGCCCGCACTGGTTCCCTGGGCGTTGCCCTGGGCTGGGAAAACGGTGCTCCGTTGGAGCAAGACGAAGTCCCGCGTTGGGAACAGAAATGGTATGAATGCGGCTCGGGGATAGCTCCAAGTTTTGCGCAGCCGACACTCCGTGTGCCGGTTTCCGCCCACGGCAGTACATCGCCAGGAAGTCTTGCCGCGCCAGAGCCGTGCGGAGAGCAAGGCCAAGAGGAGACGCCAGAGACAAGGCTCAATCGCCGCGGCGCCTGCAAGAAACGTGTCAAGGGCGTTCCTGGCCTGGGCGGCGATGCCTTCGGGAGACATAAAGTTGCACATTTTTGCGCGTTATGCCGATCATCTGACTAGGGGTGGTGGTTCGAGCACACGATGGGTGTGCCGCCACAGGCGTTGCAGACTGCGCCAATCAGGCCTCCCACGCGACCCCCGGAATCTTTCCCAACCACTGGTTTCTCGATAGCGGCCGGGCCGCTTGCCGCGCATCCTGAGGACCCCATCCGTCTCTCTTGGTGGAAGGAGTGCAACACAATGAATCGACGCAGTTGGAACTACTTTCTGACGAGCGGAATTGTAGTGCTGGCATTGGCTGCCGCGGCCTCCAGGGCGGATGCGCACGGCTGGGGCTCGGGCGACTGCTCCCCGCCGAGCTGTCATATGGGCTGGTGCTCGAACTGCTACGGATGCTGCGACCGTGGTTGCGGCTGTTGTTGGCGCTCGTGGTGGGGCGTCTGCGGCTACACGCCCTGGTATTGCCCGAATTGGGGCTGCGGCGCTTGCTGCAACGGTTATTGTTGTCCGCCGGGAGCACCACTGGCCCCGGCTGCGCCGGCTGCCGCGGCGCCGGGCACACCGACTCCGGCTCCCGCTGCCCCTGCCGCACCAGGTGCTCCTACTCCGGCTCCCCTTCCGGCTCCCGCCGCCCCCTACTAGAAAAAGGGGGCGCATATATTGGTGAAGATGGGGTGCATTGGCAAGCAGAATTCCGGATCAATTCCGGGGCCGAAACAGAGGAGCAGACGCATATATTTAGTATGGCCGTAAGGGCAGGATGTCTTGGTAACGAGAGTTCTGGAGCAGTTCCGGGAACGCTATCCGCAACTGTTGTCGGCAAAGCGCAACCGACTCCCGGAATTCGACGCGACTGTTCGCCCCGGCACCTGCCGGCAAAAGCAGTGGCATAGCTAATGATCTTCTCCTGGTTCAAGGACCGCCGCAGGAAAGAGCTGCTGGCAGAGCCGTTCCCGGCGGCCTGGGAGGAATACCTCGCTCAGAACGTGCGGCACTATGCGCACCTCGATCCGCCCAAACGAGACTTGATGCAGGCCGTGACGCGGGTGCTGGTCGCCGAAAAGAACTGGAGCGGAGGCGCCTCGTTCGCGATCACCGAGGAGATGAAGGTGACCGTAGCCGCCCAGGCTTCCGTACTCGTTCTGGGACTCGATGAGCCCTATTTCTTTGAACGGGTGCAGTCGATCATCCTCTATCCGGGCGCCTACAGGCACCCGTCAGAGCGACGGTCGCTTGCCGGCGAAGCCTGGTATCACAGCCCCATCATCGTGTCGTGGAAATTTGTTTTGCAGGCGGGCCGCAACGCCGCCAACGGCGGCAACGTGGTGTTGCACGAGTTTGCGCACCACCTGGACGGGCTCGACGGCGACATCGATGGCACGCCGCCCCTGGCGGGGCCGGAACAGGAGAAAACCTGGTACCGGGTCACCGCGGCCGAGTACCGGCGACTGCTGGGCAGCGCACGGCGGCACGAAGTCACGTTGCTCGACCACTATGGGGCCACCAGCAAGGCCGAGTTCTTTGCCGTGGCTACCGAATGCTTCTTCGAGCGGCCGCAGGCGATGCGGCGGCAGCACGGCGAGTTCTACAGTGTGTTGCGGGACTTCTACCGCCAAGACCCGGCCGAGTGGCTGCCCGACGCCGCCCTTGCCCCTTCGTCTTTCGATCGGCGGGAGTTGGAGGAAATGGATTCCGCCGTTCTCCGTACGCTCCAGTCCGAGGACGTCGATGCGCTGTTCACGCTGGCCGTGACCTGCATGGACGATGGGCGGTACGATCTGGCCGAGCAGGCCGCCTCCCGAGCGATTGACCTCGATCCGACCGATGCCGAGATCTATCAGTATCGTGCGGCGGCGCGGGTGAAGCTGGGCAATCATCGGGCGGCCCTGGAAGACTGCCAGCGGGCGCTGCGGCTGGACGATGCGGACCGGGACACCTACCGTGCGCGGGGCGCGGCGTACGTGGGACTGCGACAGTATGAGTTGGCGAAAGACGACCTCGACCGCGTGCTGCGGGAGAACAAGCAAGATGCCGAGGCCTACCGTCTCCGCGGCTCAGCCCTGGCCGGCCTGGGGCAGTACGAGCGCGCGGTGTCCGATTTCTCGATGGCGATCGCCATGAGTCCGTACTCCGCCGAGGCTTATTATGGGCGGGGGCTCGCCTACCGCAGTCTGGGCCGCGCCGAAGACGCCGCCGCCGACTTGGAAAAAGCGACTCAGCTCGATCCGCGGATGGCCGGGCAGGACGGGGCAAACCATCCATAACGGTCGTGTACGTATCCCGGGACACCTCCTTCAGGTCGACGAGCCATTGGTCGATCTTCCGCATGGCGCGGCGGTAGTTTTCTTGCGGCAGGTCGTCGTGGAGCAATTCGACGATTTGGCCGATGGCGTCGGCGATCTGTATGTTGGTGACGACACTGGGCGAGCGCGGGGCAAAATCTTCCGGATTGCGGCGTTCCAGAAGCCAGGCGGCGGCCCGCCAATGCTTGGGCTCCTTGGCCGCATTTTGGACGGCCCGCAACAGATTGACTTCGATAGGCGGCAAACAGCACCCGAACCGACTCTGCGCAGGGACCGTCAAATATCGAGATCGCCCGAGGAATTCAATTCTTAACGGGGAATCGGCGCGCCGACTGGAAGGTCGCGAGCCGCCTTGTTAATATGGTGAGACTGTTGCCGTTCGGAGCGTATCCGAGCGGAGCCAAAACGGAAATATCGGTCAAGACCGCACCATGAAAACAACATCCTGCCTTATCTCGGTCTTTGGAGTCTTTGTTCTGGCGTTTTCCCAAACCCTGGAAGCATCAAGTGCCGTTGATCCGCCCAGCCATGTCCCCACGCTGGACGACATAGCTGGCGGATGGATTCCGCTCAGCAATATGGTCAATCTGTCAACCATCCATAATTTTCATGATATGCTAATGGTGGATCGCGACCTGACATCCTTCTTCTGTAATCCCGAGGCCTGGGCCTGGTCGTGGAGTGGCCAAACGAGAGGCTATCCGCCGGTGACGCTCACGATCGATGGCCGCAATTATCCGGCCATCGACTGCCGCTGGTACCCGTATCGGGTTTTGCGGCGCAATCGAGACTGCAACGGTCTGGTCGTGGAAAGCGACATC
>Ga0181520_10000625_pt1 | contig 76829 bp, 63 predicted proteins | sample PEATcosm2014_Bin_29_FD_132451 | JGI IMG/M metagenome (GOLD analysis project Ga0181520, IMG submission 132451) | Peatland microbial communities from MTU Mesocosm Facility, Houghton, MI, USA - PEATcosm2014_Bin02_30_metaG | ecosystem: Environmental > Terrestrial > Soil > Wetlands > Peat | place... | reverse complement strand
GAATTTAAACTTAGGCTTGAGGGCATGCTCCCGGCTGACGGCCTCGAAAATGCGGCGAATGCCGCTCCCTGCCCGCTCCACCCTTCCGACCCGATGAAAAAGATCGGCGATCAAGGCGTTCCGACGCATGCTGGCCTGGCCAAAACGGCTCGGAGCAAGTCCGGGCGGCAGCCCACCGGGACTTGAAATCAAGAGCTTGGATGGGTCAATTTCCATCGCGATGTTACCGCCGTAAATCGAGTAATCCCTGTGAATCAAAGCGTTAATGATTCCTTCCCGCAGCGCGGGAATAGGAATCTCCCTATGATCGACTCGTCTGAAGCCCTTGATCTCATAACGCAACCTTAGATGCCTCAGTAAAAAGACTTCGGCTTGCTCCGCGTTTTCAAAGAGTGCGCAGATAATAGCCGTCGGAACAACCGTAAGGTTTGCTTTCACCCTCCAGCACCTGAATCAGCAGAAGATTCTTATCCTCTCGCTTAAAAGAATACTGTTTGATGGATACCGGCGGATCACATTTTCTAGCCGTGTCCTGAATTTGTGACAGCAAGCGGTTGCTGATGTCGATTCCCTTGATTTCTTTGTTATCCGCCATGCCGATATAGATTCGTCCGCCTTCGGCATTGGCGAATCCCACCATTTCGTGAGCCAAATCCGATGCGGATTGCTTGAACTCGACAAACTGCCCCTCATGCCCGGAGAGATCAAACGTAACCTCGGATGCGATTTCAGGTGGCAAATTTACCGGATGTTTTGTTTTAGTCATTTCTCTTACCGCACTCACTCCAACGGCTAACACCCATTTTATCAAACCCCATGCATACGTTTCCGAGTGGTAGAGCTGCCGGCAGGAGAACGCCGGGGAGATCGATGAGATTCAAAAACGTCTGCAGTTCCTTCAGATTCTCTTCAGTCCCACTGTCTGCAGAAAATCGAGAGGAGACTGAGAGAAGGAGACATAGTTATCCGCGTGGATCAGGCAGGTTTTGACGCCTCGAAAACGGGATACAATTTAATAGATGCGTCTAGTATTTTTACTAGACAAACCTATTATTTTACCGGACACTTTTCCGGACACTTTCTTACGGAAAACATCGGTAATGGTAGGTAAGGGTGGAAGGAGTTCACCGTCAATGACGGTAGCCATCGGTGTCCATTTTTTACAACTTATAAAGTCCGCCACGCAACTGGCGGATCTGTCGGACGTCTGGCGGACTGCCAGCCCGCTCTAACCAGCTGTCCCGTCCTCTATTTTGCTCGCCCCAGAGGGAGCTACCTCGACGGGACTGCACCGCCCCGTAAGCCGCCTTTGGCGGCGAGTATAGTTGACAGTGCTGAGCTACCCCGCCAAAAAGTGTTGTTTTTACGTATCGTTTATAACAAATTAATCAGAAGTTCAAATGAGCAATCAAATGCCTTCGCTCGTGTTTGATCTAAGCAATACCGCAGAGTGTCCCTGAGAAAAAATCATCGAATCCCGGAATGGATTTACGGCGCCGGCGCCGCCATAACGGACATCATTACTGGACCAGATCATGGACCAATGGGGGGCCGCCCCGCCACCTGACCGGTCGCCAGACGTCTGGCGACCGCCATCTTTTGGCGTCTGGTCAGGTGGTGGGGCCATCAGCGGTTCGGGAATTGGGTCTATCTTTAGATCAATCCCCAAATTGACCAAAAGCAGCCTGTCGCCATGCTCTCCCCCGAACCAGCGCATGGCAAAAACCCTGTCAGCTATCAATGCCCCGTCAATGGAATTGCGTGATTGCGCCACAATAACCGGATCTTCCCTGCGCAGACGAATCAGGTCCTGATGGAACCGGTAGGCCCCGGCATGCGTACGGCGTTCTGCCAGATCGAGCCGGGAACGTTCGAAAGTTCCGGGATCTGTGGGCAGGGGAATCGACGCCTGAGCATTTTCAGCTGCATAGCTTGGGAACTGCGATAAAAGCCGCTTCCGCCCTGCATTGACCAGCTTGCCCAGTTCAGGATTGTGGTCGACAAAAAAGAGGAACGGGCGGCTCGAAGCGAATTCCTGCCCCATGAATAGCAGCGGCGTTTCCGGTCCCAGCAGGAGCAAAGCCGCCATGCAGCGGTACAATGCGGGGTCGGCCAGCGCGTGAATCCGCTCGCCGTGAAGATGATTGGCCACATGATCGTGATTCTGAAGAAAATGGATGAAGGCCTCAGCCGGTTCATTGGTAACACAGGTTCCCCTCCGGGCCTTTTGAAAGGAATGATACTGCCCCTGATAGAGAAAACCTCTTTTCATGCAGGAAATCAGTTCCTGCGGCGTACCCCTATAATCGGCGTAATAGGCTTCGCGCCTCCCGGTAAGCGCCACCCGCGCGGCATGATGGAAATCATCATTCCAGGTGGCGTCAAGGCCGTATCCGCCAGAGGAACGATCCCGTATCTGGCGGATTTCCCGCAGATCGTTTTCAGATGTCAGGATAATCGAGCGGCCGCCTGCCGCTTCACGGGCGCGATCGGCGATTTCGGCAAGGATATGCACCGGGCTGGAATCATGGATATCCTGGGTCGCGTCAAAGCGCAGGCCGTCAATATGGAATTCCCGGATCCAGTAGCAGGCGTTCTGGATAAAAATATTCCGGACGTCTTTCGAATGCGGACCGTCAAAGTTGATGATATTGCCCCATTCGTTCTTTTCTTTCTTGAATAGATCATCCGTGAAAATGCCCAGATAATTGCCGTCAGGCCCGAGATGGTTGTAGACAACGTCGAGTATTACGCCCAGCCCCAGGGAGTGGGCGGTATTCACAAAGCGCTTGAAGGCCTGAGAATCTCCGTAGATATGTGCGGGAGCGAAAAGGGACACGCCGTCATATCCCCAGTTCCAGCGTCCGGGGAATTCCGCTACCGGCATGACTTCAATGGTGGTTATTCCAATGCTTTTAAGTTCGGCAAGTTCTTTCGCCGCGGCGTCAAACGTTCCTCCCGGAGTAAATGTGCCTATGTGCAGCTCATAGATCACCTGGCCGCGCATCCCGACGCCCGGCCAACCGGAATCCGTCCAGCGGAAAGCCTTATGGTCAACAATCATTGATGGGCCATGCGGTCCCTCTGGCTGATAATTAGACCAGGGATCAGGATAAGGGCCGGAGCCATCCGCGCGATATCGGTAAAGCTTGCCACCACGCAGCCCGGGGATAAATCCTTCGAAGTGGAAATTGTTTTTTTTAAGAGGAAAGGAACGGCCATCTTCCAGAATGACGTCTACCTGGGCGCATTTCGGCGCCCAGATACGGAAATGGACGCCGTCCGGCTCCACTAGCGCGCCGCAGTACTGCCGCTTAATGGCCACAAGAGACCTGGACATGGGCACGTCCGCGTGACGGGATCAGGATATTTTTACGTCGGCCGGAGGCACGCCGGCATGCATATCGGTTTCGATTTTTCGCCTGCGGCTAAACTGGAACATGACAAATAGGCCTGCGGCCAGGGCGAAAGATACCTTCGCGATTGCCCGTGATCCAGTTAGAGGATGACCGAAGGCTCCTTCGACCAGGGAAAGAATAAACAGGATTATTGACCAGCGAAGCACGATGGAATGTCCCTCTTTTCTATCCATTCATAAGACACCCAAAAACCATACAAGTTACACATCCCACTCCTATGATTTACAGGAAGGGACAGCCCCGTGTTCCAGAGCGCAACCCATTTCTTCCCTTGTGTGTCTAAAAATGCGCATCGAAAACATTGGAGAATCAATTGGACATCAAATGTATCGACCAAACAGAGTTCGACGGCCTTGAGAAAGAATGGAACCAGTTGCTGGCCCGGAGCTCAGCCGACAATGTGTTTCTGCGCTGGGAATGGATGCATACCTGGTGGGACGTTTTTCGGAAGAACCGCCGGTTACTCGTCATCACAGCCAGGAGTGACGGGAAACTGGCGGCCATAGCCCCTTTTTATATCGACAGGTCCGGACCGTTGCGGACAAAAACCTTGCGTTTCTGCTCAGACGAGCTTTGTCCCGATTATCTGGATATTATCGCTGAAAAAGCCCACGAATCAGAGGCCGTAAACGCCATATGCGCGTTTCTTCAAAAAGACCATCGAAATGACTGGGACATGATGGCATTGGAAAATTTACGATCCGACTCAAAACTCCCTGCTAACCCCATGTTGCTTAATCATCACAACCATCATACGCAGCACTCTTTTGTATGTTCCTATATAAAAATAAACGGGTCATTTGACAATTACTGGTCGGCGCGCCCTTCCTTACGCTCGGAACTATCCAGACAACAACGAAAACTATTTAATGAAAAACGGATAAGGCATGTGCCCATCCGTGATGAGCAAATTTTAGCCAAGGCAATGGAAGACCTGTTTTTCTTACATGCGAAACGGGTCAAAGATAAAAACATCGTCAGCCGTTTCACCGCTGCCGACGTACGCCGTTTTCATCAGACGCTGGCTCCGGCGTTACTCAAGAATGGCATCCTGAACCTTCATCTCATTTATCACGGCGATTCACCCGTATCGGCCATCTACTGCTTCAACTACAACAACAAGGTTTATTTTTTCCAAAGCGGCTTCGATCCCCACTGGGGCAAGCGGAGCGTTGGATCGGTGCTTCTGCGCCTGGTTATCCGCGAAGCTTTTGAAAAAAGATTTGAAGAATTCGATTTTCTAAAGGGAGACGAAGGCTACAAAACGTTCTGGACGAATGCTTCACGCAGAGAATCGGAACTGATAATTTACAATCAGACTTTCAGAGGAGCTTTTGGGCATGCAATGAAGATTATGAAAGCGCGCATAAGACATTTGACCAACATTCGGGAAGATTCAGGCGCGCCCGTTGGTCTTGAGAAAGCGATAGGGGCCCCGCGCCACCCCTAAACGGCTTTTACCTACCCCCTGCCCCCCAGAAACATATCCACAACGGAGATGAAACCGTGAAGCTGATTGAAGCTTTAAATATTATTTCTAAAACGCCCGGAGACGGCACGCCCATGAATGTGGCCCTGATCTGCGGCTTCACACCCCTTCATTTGTCGGCCTTTCTTCATGCCGAACTAAACAAATGTTTTCCGGATAATAAAATAATTTTAAGTACGGGGCTGTATGGGGACCTGCTCGGCAATCTTAACGCGATAAATGAGAATAAGCCTGATGCCGCCGTTGTGCTGATAGAATGGGCCGATCTCGATGCGCGGCTGGGAACACGTCAATTGGGCGGATGGGGCCCTCGGCACCTTAAGAGCATATGTGACCGGGTTAGTTCTTATCTGGCTGAAGTTGGGCGCAGGCTGGATCAGGCCTCGGCCAATTGCCCGATTTATTTGTGCCTGCCGACTCTTCCTTTGCCGCCCCTGTTTCACACCTACCGCTGGCAGGCCAGTAATCCGGAAATGCAGTTGAGAGGCGAACTGTTCAGTTTTGCCTCAAGATTCTCCAACAATAGCAGGATTAATCTGCTTAACATTCAGCGTCTGGACCACCTGTCCCCTCCATCAGAACGGCTTGATGTGAAATCCGAGTGGGAATCCGGGTTTCCCTTCAGTATTCCGCACGCATCCGTCGTCGGGGAATTGCTGGCGAAATTAATTCACAACCCTCCCGGCATGAAAGGATTAATTACAGACCTGGACAATACCTTATGGAACGGCATCGTTGGCGATGTCGGAGCGCAGGGCGTACACTGGGATCTTGATCATCACAGCCAGTCTCACGGTATCTACCAGCAGTTTCTGCGGACTTTATCTGAAGAAGGGGCGCTTCTGGGCATTGCCAGCAAAAACGATCCCGCCAATGTCGAAGAAGTATTTCAAAGGGCCGACATTCTCCTGCCAAAGAACTGTTTATTCCCCTGCGAACTGGGATGGCAAAGCAAATCCAGGTCCATCGGACGAATTTTGAAAATCTGGAACATCGGCGCCGACAGCGTAGTTTTTATCGACGATAGCCTGGCGGAAATCGCCGAAGTCCGCTCCGCCTATCCTGACATAAAGTGCATCCAGTTCCCATGCGGCGACCATCGCGGCGCCTATAAACTCATCGAACACCTGCGGGATTTATTCGGCCGGCGATCAATATCTCAGGAAGACGCGCTGCGTTTGAACAGTATTCGTGAACACGCCCGTTTTGAGCAGGACGGCCAAAACGACGAAAACGGTTTTTCTGAAGAACTCTTACGTGAAATGAAGGCTGAACTGACGCTGAGTTTTGTAAAGGACGAACGGGACGGCAGGCTGCTGGATCTCTTGAACAAAACCAACCAGTTCAATCTAAATGGCAAACGCTACACTGAAAGCTCGTGGCAGGATTACATGCACAGGCCGGACACCTACGTACTGGCTGTAAGTTATAAGGACCGTTTCGGCCTGCTCGGGAAAATAGCGGTCCTTGCCGGGCGGACAGACGGCAATTCATTATGGGTAGATACCTGGGCAATGAGCTGCCGGGCCTTTGCCCGCCGCATAGAACACCAGTGCGTAAAGTCGTTATTCGATTTTTTTGGCGCCGCTCAAATACTTCTCAACTACACAAAGACCACGAAGAACATTCCCCTGGCCCGGTTTTTAAAAGAAATCATTCATAAAGAACCTGAAGGCCTGTTAACGCTTTCACGGGAATCTTTTTTAAATTCATGCCCGAAACTCTACCACCAGCTGGTTATTCCCAGGAATGCGGATTTAACCCATGTCTAGTCCGCGAGAACGGCTGATCAAATGCTTTAAGGCTGTCTTCCCTGAACTTAACGAACAGGAAATTCAAATGGCCAGTACCGCCTCCGTAGCCAATTGGGATTCAGTCGCAGGCATCACCCTGCTTACCGTTACAGAAGAGGAATTCAAAATAACGGTCAAACCTGAAGACCTGGAACAACTGAGTTCATTCGAGCTCATTCTGGATTACCTGAACAGCGAAAAGCTTGTGGCGTCCAATGCAGCCATTTCCTGAGGCAACCGTCCTGACTCCGGAACAAATCCGGGTTGGCCTTTCAGCGCAATTCGAGCGGGAGATTACCAACGAAGACGTTTTAACTTTTGCCGCAAATTCGGGCGACGCCAATCCTCTTCATACAGATAAAGAATACGCCGGGCAAAGTAATTTTCACGGCGGAATTGTTCATGGAGCCTTCCAAATCAGCCTTGCATCAGCCCTGGCCGGCATGCACCTGCCGGGAAGAAATGTGCTGCTGGGATCTGTGCAGGCCAGATTCCCCAGTCCTCTTTATTATCCCTGCCGTGTCCGGGTGCATGGACAAATCGTTTCATGGAATCCTGCCACCAGGGCGGGGAATTTGAAAGTGATCGTTTGCGAGCTGAATTCCCAGATTCCCACGGCGGATATTTTTATGGGGTTCACCCTGCATGAACAAAGACCCGTTCAAATCGGCGCTCTCCCGACGGCAATCCCCTCCGCCAGCCTGTCAAATGATGGCGGTGGGAAAACCGCAAAAGTCATAGTCGTCACAGGAGCTTCCGGCGGCCTTGGTTCCAGTATTATTCCTGATCTGGCAAAACACTTCGATGTCATCGCTTTGGCGCACCGCAACTCCATCCAGGATCAGATCCTGAGGATATCGAACGTATCTGCCGTGCAAACAGATTTACAGATGCCGGGCTGGGAAAACGAACTAACAAAGACGCTGGGAAATCGCCCGCTCTACGGCATAGTCCACACTGCCTGGCCCAGCAAGCCGCATGGCGGTCTTCTTGAATGTGACAACGGCGTTCTCACTCAGCAGCTTGTTTTTGGAACTTTCCCTATCGCGCTTTGCCGTTTTCTAATCAACCATGCAGGAGAAACCGGGGGGCGATGCGTCGTACTTGGCTCTTATCCGGGAAGCCTTGCCGCTTCGCTCTCCTGCGCAAGTTATTTCCTTGCCAAATTAACTCTGGAAAATACCGTGAGGCTCCTTGCCCCTGAACTCGCCAGGAAAAAGATAACGATCAATGTTGTCAGCCCTTCTTTTCTTCACCTGGGGATGAACAAGCAATCCGGGGACAGGCAGATTTTGAAAGAAACCGCGGCGATACCGATGGGCCGTCTTTGCCAGCCGGAAGACATTATCGGGTTATTGCGATACCTTCTTTCTCCGGAATCAGCGTTCGTTTCGGGCCAGGTGATTTCACTTACAGGAGCACAAATCCGATGAGCATTGAATTTTCCCCCATAGTTGAATCCGACATTATCGGGATTCGCGCTTTGATGCGAACGGCTTTTCAAGTTCAATCGGACGCGCCATTCCTTAATGTCGATTTATTGCGCTGGAAATATATCGAACCCAGACCTGACTGGGAAGGCTCCAGAGGGTTCGTTTTCCGGCAAGGGGACAAAATCCTGGCGCATTGCGGCCTGGCTCCCGTCCGTTTTATGATGCCAGGAAACGAAATCTCAGCCGTCTGCTTTATGGACTGGGCCGCCAGCAGCAGCATCCCCGGGATAGGCGGCCTGCTTCTGCGCCGCCTGATGAAGATGGGAGATATCGCCGTAGTGGCCGGGGGCACAGCCGATACCTGGGCGGCTATTCCAAAACTGGGATTCGTCCGCCATGCCGACCTCTTGCATTATGTGCGGGTGGTTCGCCCGTGGAATATTTTTCAGGAAAAATCATCCGAACCGTCATGGAAGCGGATTGCGCGCCTGCTGAGATATACGGCCCGGGAGATTATTTCGCCAAACACCGTTCCGGCGGGATGGGAATTGAAACCCATAACCAGATTCGAAGCGGAACCATGGCAGAATATGCCTTCGGAGCGATACGTGGCGATTCGACGTGATGCCGAGCTTCTGAACTACTGGCTGCGCTGTCCCCTGGCAAAATTTTCGGGTTTTCTGGTGTTACACAACGGCAGGGTCTGCGGACATGTGCTGATTAATAAATTGCGAAAGCAGGCGCGGATTGTTGATGTGCGCTTGAATAGGGAAGATCCTGCGGCATGGCAGGCCGCTTACGCTCTGGCAACCCGTCAGGCGATGTCCACTCCGGAAATTGTGGAAGTCCGCGCTATTGCATCAGCCCCTCTGGCGCAATTCGCGCTGAACAAGAACGGGTTCCACAAGAGCTACCAGGCGTCGATCTTTCTTTACGACCCCAGGAAGATTCTGGACAGTCAGCCTTTGCACTGGAATTTCATAGACGATGATTCCGCGTTGATTTGACCGCGTCCTCGCGCAGGCAGGGATCTTCGCAGCATATCCACACATACCCACCAGAGAATCCTGGGATTACCTTTAACCTGGGAAAGACAATAAGGAATCCAGCCATGTCCGTAAGGAAGATACAGCCGCACGTGCACACCCATGGCCCGCGCCGTCCGGCAGGAAGGCTCCAGCGGCAGGCCATAAAGCAGTTCTAATTCACATGGAGTTCCGGCATTAAGCAATCTCCCTAGAGCCTCTTTGGCAAGGACAATGTCGTGGGTTGCAACCGCCACATGCCGGGCACGCCCCGCAAGTTTATCTATGACCGCAAGAAATCCTTTTCTCAGGTCTTTGTCAGGATTAGTTTGATCATCCCATTGCCCTTTGACTACACGCACAGGCAATCCATTTTCAACCGCCCAATCGCAATCGCGCAAACTGCGGAGCCATCTGCCCGGCAAAGTGCAGCCGGGCCTGACTCCGCGTGAAAGCCATCCCTTAATTACGTCAAATGTATCGTCCGCGGCCTCGGGCGCGTGCGAATCAAAATGCAGGTGGATGTTGTTATTTATCCCACCATCCAAAATTCTGTTCAAACACTGGCGGTTGAAATTTAATGCCGGAACCTTAAGCGAAATGTAGGAATTCATTTTTTCAACCCTCGCTGCATCTACGGCGTCAAGATACTTCGCAGTAATCTGCTGAGGAGATTCCTCAAGGTCATTCCAATAACAAAAAACCGTTGATATCCCCTGCGAAGCAAGTTCGCGGGATATCCGAAGAGCATCGGAGAGTTTCTCTCCAACGATATAGGAGGGCGCCGCCAGTTTCGCCAGGCGCTCCCAGCAACTCCATAACCATTTTTTAAATGCGGAGGTCACGCAATAAGCTCCTTCAATTTATTGATTCCGGTTGATACGGGGTGAGAATGATAGTAATGACGGACTACATCGCCGACCAGCGCGGCAACCCCCTGAAACCCAAACGGGTAGCCGCGTAACACCGAGTAATTCCTCTCCAAGGGCGTCCAAACTTTCCAGCAGCTTTCAACTGTTCCAAGAAACTCGTAAGAGTTAAGGCCGCCCGCTGCGGCATGTCTGATACTTTCCCTCAGCAGCAGCATCCCCGGGGAACATCGGGCGAAGCGATTGTCGTATCCAATCTTCAAAAGCCAGAATTTCTTTGCATACTCAACGGCTATCTGCATGGCGGCGGTTTTGTCACCTATGCGCAGAAAACAAATTCTCAGGATTCCCTCTTCACACGCAGAAATCGCATATTCGCGATAAAACTCCCCCCTCAAAGGATCCATCGCCATCGCAGTTCCGCTTTGCCCTTTCCAACTGGCAGCCTCCACCATGAAAGCCTGCTGAAGCAATGCCGGAAGATTTTCCTTTGAAGGGACAATGATTTCACACGAGACCGGTCCGATTTCTTCCGCGTTACGCCGGGCCCGGCGCAAATCAGACCGGCGACCGGAATTAAGATGCGTTTCGGGGTCCAGCCAGCTTGAATCAAGCGCTATCCAGGGCGAGCCTGTATCCCTTGCGCAGTTCAGCAGACCTCTTCCATGGAACGCAGTTTCCATGCTCTTTTTGAATGGCGAATCACTCGGGACGCGTTTAAGCAGCAGCGGCATCCCCAACCCCCGTATGGCCGCCGCCAGACGATGCAAAGCATTTTGGTCGGCATAAATTACATCGGTAGGTTCCCCGTACTCTTTCACTCCAAGAACCTCAAGATAGCGGTTCCCATGCTCGCGCGCCAGCGGGGCGAGTGCATTTATTTTTCCATCTTCCTCGATCGCTACTACGCACAGGTCATATTTATGCCTTAATACGGAAGCGCACGCCCTTGCCCAGATGAACTGCTGCATGGGCAGTTCACATTTTTTCTCTAATGCGTTCCAAGCGGGGGCCAACGCGTCAAGAGCATCAATATTGTCAATAATTCGAATGTTCATTTAAAAACTTCCTGCGAACCCGGAACGCGAGATGCGTTATATTTGCGCTGCGTACCAGGTACGAATGGCGACTGCATGGAGCGTGTGCCTCCCAGCCCGGCAAGTATTGCGGAAAAGTTAAAATTAGACATCCCCGGTTCCACTCCCGTTCTTCTTAACAGGAAAGGATTAACCCCGCGGAAATTGACTCCTCTTTCCGTTGTCACTGCCGTTTCAAATCCGCATTGCGAAAGAACACCCGTCACCCGGTCATCAATATCTTCAAAGTTCCCGTTCGGATAACAAAAATGGGTCATGGGCCTGTTTAATTCTTCTTCAATCCTCCGTTTACTGCCGGAAATCTCGGAATGAATTTCCACTTCATTAGACAACCGCGATAAAATCGGGTGCGTTACCGTGTGAACGCCAAAATCTACCCCCCGGTCAGCCATATAACGCACGTCAGACCATTCCAGCGGCGCGAATGGTTCGGGAGCGGTCTCCGGCATATTTACTTCGAACAGCGAAGGTATATCGTTCATAATTCTAATCCGGTCCTCATCAGGCATGTCTTTTAACGCGGCAATAATGGCCAGGATCGCCTGACGACGCTGTTCTTCCGTCTCGAGCCTTATATTAATAGATGACTGTTGAAGCAGAAGGGGAATCTCAACCCGTTTCTTCCGTGTGTGTTCGATTGCAAAGGTAATTTGATCCCACCACAACCATATTTTCTTGTCAAGAAAACCGCTCACCAGGAAAACCGTAACAGGGATCTGAAACTTCTGAAAAACGGGAAATGCATTGCTGCCGAAATCCTTATAGCCGTCATCAACTGTGACGATAAGGGCGTTTCTCGGCAATGGAGTTCCTTCGCGAAAACTGCCGGCGATTTCCGCGAAGGATATTACATGGAAATTCCGGCGGATATAAGCGCATTGTCTGGCAAGAGATGCCTGCATTCCATTGCCGGATGCGAACCGGTGATACATTACAATTCGGAAACCATCCTGATTCCACGAGTTGATCCTTTTTATTTTCCCAGAGGGATAAAGAAGCAGGCGGGAGAGAAGCATCGTTTTCAATCGCTGCGTGAAATTGCCGCCGCTTGAATGATCCGCGAAATAGTTGCGCGTGATTCCCGTCGCGATCGGAGCCGTATCAATATTCAGTTCCGAATATATCTCTCTAAGCCGCCGAATCCATTTATTCTGATTGAATTCCTCAGTGACACGCTGCTGGAAGCGGATCGATTTTTCCAGCAGCTTAGCCTGGCCTTCCTTTGAAAGACACAGTTTCAGGCGCCAGGCGGATTCCTCCGGGAATTCGTCTTTGGGAACCAGTTCACCGTAGGATTCATCCGGGAATAAATCCGTAACGCCTCCGACCCGCGTGCACATTACCGGCGTTCCAGCCCAGCCCGCTTCTATGAGATTGATGGGTAAACCTTCCGCCCTGGAAAATGAAAGCGCCAGATCCAGGCCCGCAAGTTCTTTTCCCACTTCATCCCTGTATCCCATCCACTTAATACGGGATGCCGCGCCAAATCGGTGCGCCTGCAAACGGAGCTTTTTCTCTAACGGACCTGTTCCGAAAATCAGACAGCGCCAATCCATCACGCCCGGAAGACGGTTCAATAAAGCCAGAACCTTGATAAGCCTGTCGTGATCTTTTTCCGGCATAAGACGCCCGATCACGCCCATAAGGAAAAGATCGTCGCGGCGCATCTCATCCGGCAACCAGGCGGGACGTATGCGCCGCGATTCAACGGCTCTTTGCTCCAAGGGCACCAGACGTCCTTCTATTCCATTTAAATGGAGCCTGAGCCGTCCTTTGGGAATGCCGGAACGGGCCAGAATTTCATAGTCGGCACAGGAAACGCAGCACACACGATCAAATTTATTCAAAAGGTACATCCGGTAAAACAATTCGAACATCTTAGTTTTCCAGTCGGGCCTACCTTCAACCCCGTGGTGAGTTGAAACTATCGGGAAATTCTTATCCGTCAAAGCCTGTTTTGCCTGTTGAAGATAGGCGGAAGCTTTCACATCGTGGGCATGCGCCAGAACAGGATTCAAGCGCCGGAGAAGAAGGCATAAATCCCGCATGGCCACGTGATCCCATTGTCCGCATACACGCACGTCATAATAGGGCAGATTAAGTGAACGGGCATATATCTCGAGAGGATCCGACTCACGCAGGCGGGCAATTCTTTCTTCTCGCAGATTGACGATTACAAACCGTTCCTGCAGCCCGGCAAGAGCCGGCAGAACAAGCCGCTCAGGACCGCTGACAGAACTGGAATTGAATAAATGGACAATCATTTACCTATTTAATGACGGCCAGTTTCCCTCTTTTTGCCTGATCGCCCGCCTTGACGAGGTAAATGTAAATCCCTGACGCGACTTTGTCGCCGGAATCATTTGTCAAATCCCACGCTGCAACGCCGCTGTTCGGAGAAGGCAATATCCTGACCAGATGCGCAGACACGGTAAATATTTTGATCGTGCTGTTATCAGGCAAATTATCAAAAGTCACAGGCACCCCGGAATGTTTATCGCTCCGCCACGGATTAGGGAAAACCCGCATATGAGTGAGGTCGGCCGCAGTGGCAGCGATCAACTGGACATTTGTCGTAGCAAGGCCGGAAGTATTCCCCTGGCTGTCGACGGCTTGAACGCTTATGGTATACGACCCCGGCGACAACGAATAGGACGCCAGACTGCAAACATTACTTTTTGTCTGGAAACTGACGACATTCCCGCTTTGTGCAGGGGCCTGCGCCGATGGACTTGAAATAGAAATGTTAGCCTGGGTGACCGCCCACTTGAAAGAAATGCCGGAATACCCCGAAGGATATCCCGCTGTCAGCGAGGCATCGACTGGCAGCGTGGCAGACAGATTGAGAGTGGGGGTCGGCAGGCTTGCGCCAATTTTTGGCCCCTGCCCGCCGGTGATTATATTCACCAGTTGCGCGCGGGCTGTTTCCCATTTGGCAGGATCGTTGGACCAGCTTATATCGGTTAACACATACGTGGGGTCACTGGGATTGGCTACGCCGTATTCCCATACGACTTTGGGAATGATCGAGTTAACGATGTTCTGGACCTGAGCCGGGTTTACCGCAGCCGCCATGGTCAGGTATTCAAAGTCCTGGAGGCCACGTCGCCAGTGTTTAAGCCGCAGACTGGCAAAGGGGCCGTTAACTCCGTAGGAATCCTGCGGGTATACGGTGTCTGTTCCCGGATAAAAAAGGACGCCGTCGCCATTGCCGTAATTCCATCCAGTTGCTCCCAGTATTGCATCGACGTTGCTGTTGGTGCCAAAAGTCTGGGCGTTTTCAAAAACGTTGGTTTCACCCATGCCTCCCTGATAATTGTTGTAGTAGGTTGATTCCCAGAAAAACCAGCGGTTAACGTGCTTCTTGTATTGCGCCCAAGCTATGACTGGGAATGCTACGCCGTCGTCTTCAATTGCATCGCATCCGGTCGCGGGCCGGTGTCCGTTATACATGAAAAAGCGGTGTCTGGGATCGTTTGAGTATTGCTGCGCCAAGGGATCCCATTGCGACGGAATGCCGTATCCTAAAGTTGAAGTCGGGATATCCAGCGCCGGAGTGTTGTTGGCGGCGTCGACAAGAGACATGGTTGCCAATGACCTCATCTGCTGGCCCGGACCGGGGTCATTCAAGATCTCCTGGGCCCAGCCCTGAATTGCGGCGTAATTCGTAGATTCGTCGATCAGGTAGAGGAAATATTCTGTCCCGGGAGCGTTCTGGCTGAACCAGGTGGCCCAGGCGTCGCAGTGTTGATTCATCACTGTTTGCCCGCCGGTCTGCCAGCCGGAACTGCCGTAAGTACCAACAGAGTAAACGTTGTTCCCTATCCCGACGCCGGGGCCGGCATATCCGTTGGCGGCAGTGAAAAGGCTGCCGTCCAGGCGCGGGCCCATCTCGGGGCAGGGCTGATCACCGGAACCGCCGCATTCCGCCGGATCATCGGCGATCAGCGAAATCCGATGCCGATGCGCAAGCATATAATGGCGGTCACGAATCTGTATGGCCTGGGCACTGGAGTTGGTAGAAGCCGATCCCAGATAACGGTGATCGATATTTAGATGAGAGTAATAAAGCATGGTCCTGGCAGAAGGCTTATCGGGGAGCGAAAAATTATAAACAGATAATTGGACAGGGATGGTTTGTACCGTAGTTCCGCCGGCCTGAACGACAAAATTTCCGTTATATGTTCCGACGGCCGTTCCTGGGGGGATATAGACATCCACCCAGATGCTCTGGTTGTGTCCCGCCGCTATATTAAAGGTTGGAACCAGCTCCAGAGGCACGGCGATGTCCGGGTAATATTTATTGTGGTCAGGCCTGTCCTGCCAGCCACCGCTTGCGACCCCGTTGCCGGTCCAGGGACGGCGCATCCGCTGTGGCACGTGCCTTTCATCGTAAGTGCCGTAAGCCACCAGGCTTAGACCGTTAATCTGCAGGTATCTCACGTAGAACAGTTCGACAGGCCGCTGCGTCCAGTTAAAAACGCCGTCCCCCGTTGCGGCCTGTGAGGCGATAGTTGCGCCCGAAGGCCCGGTCAGCTTGTTGAAAGTCACAGATATATTCGATGCGGCGCCCGCACCGGCTTCGAGAATAACGTTAAAAGCTACGACTTCATTGCGGCCGCCAAAAATTGAGATTTTGGTTCCATCCCATACAGGGTTGGTGACGTTAGTGCCGAGGGTTGCCCGGAGCTCATCCTGTGTGACTTTGTCTTCGCCATTATTGGCCCAGATTGCCGAGATATTGCCTGCCGCATAAATCGCCTGCGGCAGGCCGGCAAAAAACAAACCTAAAATAAACATTCTCCACCGGGGCATTAATTATTCCTTCCTTTAACCTACCCTCTCCCCCAAGGGACAGGGGAGTGCCGCCAAAGCTTCGATCGGCTGTTGCTGCGTACCGGAAATTTTTTTCAGTTCCTTCAGGAATTGATCCGCGATTGATCTGGCGTCAAAACGGTCTCTGGCCTCAAAAAACGCCTGCCGTCCTATTTCTCTGCATCGTTCCAGCGTAATTCCCTGAAGAACATCGGTCCATTCCCTTTGATTTTCAGCCCGGAGAAAGGAAACTCCTGCAACCAATCCCGTTCCTTCCGCGCCCAAGGCAGTACTGACAACAGCACGCGCATAACGCGCCGATTCCAAAATCTTAACGCGCGTACCGCTCCCTTGAAAAAGCGGCGCGATTGCCAGCGTGCATGCGCGATAAAGTGGAGACAGGTCTTCGACGCGCCCCATAATCCGGACTCCCGGAAACAGCCTGAATTTTTCCAGCCATTGACCGTTTCCCACTCCCGCAATCGTCAGCGACAATTCGGGACGTTTTTTTACAGCAGCGGGCCAGACCTTTTCCAGAAACCATTTCAACCCATTGCGATTGGGGATCCAGTCCAGTCTGCCGACGAAAAGCGCCCTCATTTTACCGGCATTTACGTTTACCGGATCGATCCGTCCTTCCGGAGGGAACTCCATGCCTATGGGGATACTGGATATGTTCGCATCCGGCGCTAATCCTCTGAATCTTCCTGCATCCTCTTCAGATACCGGCGCAATCAGCGCCGCTTTCTGGGAAACGTTCCGCTCAAATTTCCTCATTAATTCCGCCTGGTACTGATATAACCACCGCATTAATGGCACTCGCGCTTTCTGAGCGCACTGTGTCCACAGGGCCGTCTCAAAATTATGGGCGCGATAGATCAAACCTCCGCATATTGCGGCGATATCTTCCCGGTCCTTCGGAAGCAGGGAAGCAAAAGCATGCAGGCCATCAAATACGATAAACGTACCGGCGCTGTCGGAGGAATGCTTAATAAGATCACAAAGTTTTTCCTTCAAAACCGTCTGCACCTTTTTCGCGGCAAATTCGCGCAGGGTATAGGGTTGGTTAACTTTTAGAGAAAGCAGCGCGGAATCCGGTCGGGTTATTAACGTGCAGCTGGAAACGCCAAGGTTTTTCATGGCGGCATCCGCGTCCGCCGTCTCCCTGCTGGAAAGCAGACATATCAGATCGACACCTACGCCCGCCGTGGTTAAATGACGGATCAGGGCGCAGGTGGCAAGCCTCGCGCCATCCGGAGTACCCAGAGGATATTTTGGCGCAATCCAGACAAGACGCATATCAGGCACTTACTGATCCTGCTTCCCGGCTTTCCTTCACCGAATCCGAAGCCAAAATGAGCCCATAAACAAGATAAGGGAACATTAAATAGGTGTGGGAGAGAAACGACATCGCCACACCGTATCCGCCAAGGGCGTAAAGCTGCTCGGGCCTTTCTCTGCGATTGAGCCATGCCGCCTGCAATACCGTGAAAAAGAAAGCAATAAACAGAACCCCGCCCAGCACGCCGGATTCCGAAAAAGCCAGCAGCCAGCTTGAATGAACCGTCCGTTTCCCCGCCTCAAACTCCAGAGTCGGGCTGTAGGCCTCGTACTTTTCAGGGAACTGGTTGAATCCGACGCCTAAAAGCGGATTCGCAATAGTCATCTTTACCGCCGTCTTCCAGTAGGTTATGCGGCTCTCCCTGGATATTTCCATATCCTCCGCGCTTCTTTGCACTGTTCCTAGAATAAACAGATACCCTAAAAAAATTAAAGAAACCATTGATACCGCAAGCATTCGGCTTTTTCTGAATCCCCTTATGAATTGAAAACCTACGGCCTGCGCGACTATGCCCAGCAAAGCCCCCCGGGACCTCGAATACCAGATAGTGAGCAGCGAAACTGCGCAGAATAATAATCCTGACAATCGCTGCGAAATTCCTTTTACCCTGCTGAAAAGAGGAGCAAGCGCCAGTGGAAGCGCAATAACGCTCATCGCAGCCAGATCATTGGGATCAAGCATTGCTACGGCGCTGAGACGGCTCCTGGCGGCCAGGGGCGCGTCAGATGAAAAGAACTGATAAAAACCGATGATTGCGACGGAAAATATGCCGAGTAAAATCGTGTACTTGAATTCCGAAACGCTCCTTTTGTTCTCGATAAAAAATGAACTCATAACAAAAACGACCAGAGATTTGAAATAAATATCAAACCAGGTGGCCTGTGCATCGGTGATATTAGGAGTGACGAAAGTGGACAGGAACAACCATAGACTGAATGCCAGAAGAAAGAATAAAGCCCGGAATGTCAGTCTGCCTGGTTTGTGGTACTTCCAGGGATAGAGAATCCAGGAGACCAGGCATGTAAGCGCCATAATCCTGGGCAGCGCCAGCAGGAGATGATTCCCTGTAAGAATATCCCACGGTCTCAAAAACAACATCTGCACAAAAAAACACAGGGCATTGACCGGGTGGAGCAGCGCCAGGGTGAACCCAGCCGCCAATTCGAAAGCTAATAAAGGAGAAATATCTGAAAGAAAAGAACTGAAAACACAGGCAAGGATCAGGAACATTCCAAAAAGACCCATAGCCTGCATCTGTCCGTTTCGGACAAAATGGGCCGGCTCCCTTGCGCGGCTCAACTGAGTCAAAACCAGCATGGCAAGAAAAGGAAGAAGCAGCCATGTTTCCAGATGCAGGTACTGGTAAGCGAGAGAAATGCTCAAGAATCAGCCCTCATTCTCTGACCGGCACACGCTGCAGATACATCTCCCGTGCCAAACCCCATGAAATAACGGGCAATTTTCCCAACATTGCGATGCCCAGATATTCCGATAAGCCTGTGGTATGAAGAGCAGCGCGATGAAAATATTCACGGATTGCCGCATAAAAGAATGTCCCTGCCAGCCCTACGGCCATGCCCCAGAGAACAAAAAGGCCCTTCTTGGGCCAGAGAGGAGCGGCGGGGTACAGAGGACTTTCCAGAATAGCGATATAACTATTTTGATCGGAATCTAAAAAGACGGCGAGGTAATTCAATTTTTTCGTTAAATCCTTGTAGATCTCCATGAGCGCTTCCCGCGGCAACTGGACGGATAACGGAGTCTCCTGATGAAGTGCGCCAATCGGTTGAGGAGCAGCCGAATTGCCGACCAGTTCGCTGAGAGCCTTTTCTCTTTCCCTGAGTTCCTTTATCAGCGGATGTTCTTCCGTATAACGAACAGTCATAACGCGAAGTTCATTGCGGACATCTTCAAGTTCCTGGTCGACCTTTTGAGGGCCTACGACAACAGGGGCAACCGCTGCTCCCGGAGTCGCCGCATCGAGGGCCGGCATACTGGCCGCCAGCGACTCCAGCCGCTTTTGAATGGCTGAATGAAGAGCGTTTAGATCATTTTTCCGGATTGTCGTAAGGCCGCGCAAAACCTGAGCGTAAATGTCCTGCGTAACTTTGAAAGCCACATCGGGATCAGAATAAAGGAAGCTGATCTTAAACGTGTCGGGGTTGATGTTTAACACATCAATGCGGGACATCAACTCTTCGCGTTCCATAGAACGAGCCCTCATTTCTCTAATGCTCGGTTGAATGGGCTTTTTTCTCCCAAGCATGCTCATAAATCGCTCAACCAGCCCGCCGCTTGATATGGAGCGGTACATACCGTACTTCTTGCCAAGGGAATCTACAAATTCCGGAGACAGCGACTGCCGTATTAATGATTCCCTCTGCGACTTCATTTCGGATGTATCGAAAATATCGGCCATCAGGTCATGCGTCAGGGGATTCTGGAAATAGCTGGAATGGATCGCCATTACAAATGAAACCTTGAACTTTTTTGGGATCATGTACGACGCCATGATAAAAAGCGCCATGAAACAGAGTGTCCCCGTCACTATTAAGCGGCGGTATTCTGAAAACAACCCGTAGATATCTGCCAATTGGATTGATGCCTGTGTTGTAGGATTCATATGGAAAACTCCTCATTTGAAATCATCCCGATCAAATTGATCAGGGGATCCTTTAGTATCCGTAGATGCCCATCCAGATTCGCGTCATTTAACAACTGCTTACTAACGACCAGAACGGAAGCGTCTGCCATTCTCGCCACCAGCAGCGGATCGATGTTCCCCTTGTTCTGCGCCAAAAGCGGCGCAGTATCGAGAAGGATAAGGCCGTACTGCTCAGCCCTTTCTTCCACCATCTCTCTCACAATAGATTGATCACTTTTTCTTTTTATCATCACGGTAACGGCGCCATCCATTACGCTGTCCGCTTCCAGCGCATGCGGCATATGTTTCTGACCGCCATTAGCGCCGTTGCCGTTCCCGTTCCCGTTCCCGCTTCCGCTTCCGTTGGATCCTCTTTTGTACTCTTCAACGGAAATAAAATCGATCATCGGATGCGGCGGATTAAAGCATTGCTTCAATACCAATGACTGCGGATTTTTACGCGTTGTCGTGTCCACAAGGAGGACTTTGTTCTGCCCGCTGTCATCGATATAGGCCCTGGCCATCGCCGCGCAGAAAAGAGTCTTCCCTTCCCCGGGGAAGAAGCTCAAAACCGCTAAAAACCGAAAAGGTTTTTTCCGCTGAAGCATCATGACGTTATCTGTCAACCGTTTCATCTCTGCATACTGAACGACAGTATCAAGTTGACTGCCTAGCGTCAGAATTGACGAACGTAATTGAGCCTTCATAAGCTGCCTCCCTCACCATTGCTCTCTCCTGAAATGGGAGAGGGAATCAATGGTTTTGCATTTCCCTTTTAAAGATCACAGTTCTCTAGCCAGCACAACCGCCGTTGCGACACCCGCAAGAGCCGCAAGCACACTGGAGAATATCGTAATGCGCCGTTCCGCTCTTGTTTCCTTGTCGGCATGGACAAGCACCACATCCCCTTCGTGCGGGGCCGGAGCGCGCCCCAGGTTATCCCAGGAAAATTCATAGACCTGCAGACGCCCTTCAGTGCGCCGGATCACTTCAATCCGGTTAAGATCCGCTGACTCCGTGAATCCGTTTGCCTGCGTGAAGAAATCCAGGAAGTCATATCCCGACTTGGCGGAATATTCGCCCGGTTTTCTGACTTCGCCAAGAACGTATATCGGCAGTGGATAATACGTCGAGGTGCTTTTTTGCGCAATGTCCGAAAGATCCTTCTGGAAAAATACCTGTTCGCCTCCGAGCCACGCTACAATTTGCGGGCGCTCTTCGCCTTTGCTCAAATACTGATCAAGATCGAGCACCTGCATCCTTTGCCCTTTCTGGATCCGCACAAATCGCGGCATAGATTCTTTGCTCAATCCACCTGCTGCGGCGATTAATTCATCAAGCGAAGAATTCTGATCGACCAAGTAACGCCCCGGCTTAACGACGAGCCCGCGGACATCTACCCAGTAACGTCTCTCTTTCACGTGAAGTTTTACCATCGATGACGTTTTAAAATACGGGCGGTATAATTCCGTCAGCTTTTTTTCAAGGGACGACAAAGTCATTCCCATGGTGTTGACAGTCATGTCATATGGCAGCTGCAAATTGCCGTCAAAATCTACACGGAAGTCTCCATTTAACTTCGGGTCGTCCGGAACGCGCATGTTCAGCAGGAAGCCGGGAGCGATTAAGGGGTCGGTAACCTGAGGCCCCTGAGCTTCTGCCCCCCACCGGGCCGATGAGACAGTATCTACCGGCTTGGATTTGTTTTGAGTTCCAAGATCGTGCCACACATACTGCGACCGCACGCTGCAGGCAGTCAGCGAAAAAACAAGAGTGCAGGATATAAAGACTTTCCAGGGTTCTCGGTTTGTTGGGGGCATTTTCATTTCTCCTTTTTTATCCGCCAATAAAACGCCGGCGGATCCGCCAACGACTCAGTGGTTGATAAGCCTCAATGGCGGACTTATAAAGCGGCATAAACATTTTCTGGCATTTCTTTCTCCGGGACTTCCCACATGGAATCAAACACGTTCACATATGAAGTGGCCATAGCTTCTTCGGACCATCTTTCCCGGAGAATGGTTGCTGCGTTCCAGCGTTTCTGAAAGAACGAAGGACTTCCTTCTTTTTTCATTTCACCGATGATCTCGATAATTTTTTTTGCACCCTCAACGGGCTTTTCAGGATTGAAGTAATAAGCCCAGGATTTCAAAAACGAATGCCCGGGGATGTCGCTTAATAGAGCAGGCAGGCCTGATCCAGCAGCTTCGAGAGGCGCCAGCGGCATCCCCTCGTGCCGTGATCCTGAGACAAAAATATCAGCGGCCTGCAACCACTGCTGAGGATGACGGGAAGGCCCAACGATAAATATTCGTTCCGAATCGGGAGATCTCCTGATTTTTTGTTGAACGAATATTGCGCACCCCTTTTCCGTCTCGGGGCCCACAAAAAACATTGCCAGTTCCGATCGGATTTCACGCGGCAATGCGCACCACACATCGAGAGCGATATCCTGTCCTTTGCCGTGATGGAGGCGCGCCAAATACAGGATCCACTTAGTCTTTAAAATGCTTCGATCCGCGCCAGGCATTAACATTCTCCTCAACGCCAACTTCTCATCTTCTTTAATAAGCGGCGCCGAAAAGGAAACCCCATTGGGCACGATATCAATGCGTTCCGGATCTATGCCTAACTCGATAAGGCCGTCTTTGACGTTTCTGGAGACGGCTACTATGCGGTCGGCAAAGCGAAGAAAACATTTGAAATAGAACCTGTATCTGTCGCTTTGATTAACCTGCAGAAGGGTATGGAGCGTGACCACGAGTTCCACACGCCCCATCGAAAGGCATTTAGCCAGACTGCCATAAATGAGGGGGCCAAGATCGTGAACATGAAGAATCCGTCTGTTCTCAAGGAAGATTTCTTTTATCAGCTTAAATACGACAGCCGGCGAGAAACCCGGCTTTTTCTCCCATTGGATGAGAGGGACTCTCGCCTCTCCGAATTGCCCCGCAAGCGAAGAATCATCGCTGTCCTCAAGTCGATCATAGGCAGCCACCGCAGGGACAAACCGCTCCGTATGATTCAGCGCCCGCGATAAAGATAAAACCATGCGTTCCAAACCGCCGACGTTCGGGAACTGCACTAACTCAAGGATGTGGACAGGTTGAGAGACCGTTTTTTTGGATGGCACGGTCAGCCAGTAAGCTCCCCACAGATACAAGACGGCAAAAAGCGCCCCGGAGACAAAAAACCAATCCTTCTCACTGGCGAAAACCGGGCGCAGCGACAATGAGACGGCTCCGGCAGATAGAACAAGTGCGGTTTGAATGGCCATATTTCTCAATGGAAGGAACTGAGAATAGGGAACGGCAAACCAGCGTCTTTGATAATAGAGTGAATATGCCCGGATTAACGCCTGGACGGTCAGAAATGCGATCAACGCGCCCATGGCGCCCCAATGAGTGGCGGAAATCCACGTTGCACAAATGGACAAGGGCGCAAAAATCAGAGCCATCCTTAATATCCAGACTCCATCACCTTTCGCGCGGGCAGCGCCATCGTAGGGGATGGACATAATCAAATAGAACAAGGCATAGAAACGGAGATAGTGCGCCGCGGCAATGTATCGGTCCGTAAAAAGAATTCGGATGATCGGGTGAGAGAAAATAATCAACCCCGCGGTTGCGGGCAAAAGAATACGGAATAGTTCCTCGACGCTTTCCGACATCAATTTGGCGCCGTTCTTTAATTCCTTTGCTGCAAAACAATGGGAAAGGCGCGGGATCATAACCCGGTTGACGGACATTTCAAGCACCTGCAGAGGAGGGATACTGAGACATCCCATGGCATAAAAGGCAAACTCTGCCGGATGAAGCCGGATTGAAAGAATAACCTGGTCGACATTCTGCAGAGCGAAGCCGGAGAGAGCCGCTATGGACACAGGAAAAGCATAATGCAGGACTTTTGAAGATTTTTCTGCCGAATAAAAAAGTCTGACATCTCCGGACCTGCGATGAAGGAACCATCCAACAAAAGCGCGCAGGATCGTTGCCCCCAGAAAAGCCCCCAGGACCCATTCAATAGTTCTCCCCCACCATGCAGCTGCCATTACAGCCGCCGCTCGAAAGACCTGAGTTCCCGACCCGTAAAAAGACCCTTTCCATATATCCCCGCGAGCAATCAACAGATCTTCAAAAAACACGGAACAGAGGCTGAAAGGACACAAATAAAGGAATAGCAGCAGGTCCGTTTTGGACATCTTGAGCAGAGGAGCCAGCCATGGTGAAATCGATAACGAAAGCGAAACGACCAGCAGGGTGATTACCAGGAACCACGTCCAGCTCTGTCTGACCTCCGTCTTTGTTTGAGGATATTTACCGCCCCAGTGATACAAACCGTTGGTTAATCCGCCAACCAGGAATATTCCCGGGCTAAGCATCACATAAAGAAAAAATATCTTGTACCGGCCAACCTGATCGGGGGACATGATTCGGACCAGGGCGATCGGCAGGAAAAGATTAAAAAGCGTAGCTGCGCCGTTTGTTAATGAAATGGGCCAGTGAGCTGAAATCCTTTTATCTTCCACTGTTCCCCCGAATTATCAGAGCAAGAGTATTCACCAGCGAACGGAGGTCAAGGCGAGGCGACATGTTCTGAACGTAATAAAGGTCATATTCCAGTTTGGTCCGGCATTCATCAACAGAGGCGGCATATCCCTGCATTACCTGCGCCCACCCCGTGACGCCCGGCCTTACCAGAAGGCGCAGGGAGAATAGAGGAATTTCCTGGTTAAGGATCTGATAGAACTCAGGACGTTCCGGTCTGGGCCCGACAAAGCTCAACTCGCCATGGATTACATTCAACAGTTGGGGAAGCTCATCCAGGCGGGCGGAACGGAGCCATCTCCCAAACGCGGTTGTCCGGGGATCATCCTTGGATGCCCAGCATGGGCCGGATTCTTCCGCGCAATTGGACATGGTTCGGAATTTTAGGAGGAAGAATCGCTCCCCAAGATAACCCAGCCTTTCCTGGCGATAGAGAACCGGCCAGCCGCTGGTTACCCATATTCCAAACGCTATCAGAATCCACAACGGCATGAGCAGTATCAGGAGAAAAAGCGCCAGAACCGGCTCCAAAAAAGCTTTAAGATGAAAATAGCAGCGGATAATAAAATTCTGATGCAAGGCGCCCTGAATGAATGTCCAGGCATCTGCATTACGCAGGTCGAAACGACAGCGTAATTCCTTAAGCAGTTGGCGGAAATCGACGATTTTTTGCCCGCGGAGATGAATCGAAAGGAGATTTCGATGATCCCGCAGATCATGCACGGCCCCTCTTGAAATAACCAGGGTTTCATTGCCTGCCAATGTCACAGTTCCGCCATCAGACGGATTGACCGGCATAACCCTGATCCAGTTAGAAGCTCCAGATTGGGCAATTTCTGCGCCCAGGATTTCCATTTCTTCGGGCTGCAGGCAGGCAGCCAGCACCCATCTTCTGCCTGCAGCGCAATGTAATTTGAACGTAACCCACTGCGATAATTCGAAAACCAGCGCGACCCAGATGGAGATGCGGAAAATATCGTGATAGGGGATTGGAGATCCTTTAACGACCCACATTATCAGCCTGCTGGAAAGTACGGCTGAAAAGGGCAGGACAAGAAGTAGGCTTACAATTCCGCTCAATTCCGGCTGAACAGTGTAACGCTCAAAATATCCCATCAGGTTTAATGAGACCATTAGAATTGCGGTGGTCAGCAGAACCCAGAAGACAAAGAGGGCGGGAGGATTGTGAATCGTCAGGAAAAAAGTTCCAAATGCGAACCAGCTGGCCACCAGCACAAAAATGTCCGCTTTTAGTCCCATCCCCAGCCTGCTTTCCATGCTCAGGCTCATTTCCAGGCCTCTGCCAGCTCACTGATAGGGAACAGGGCGCGGAAAGGCGCCAGAAAAGATACGATCGCCGCGGCTGCAAGCTGTCTGAAGTTCCTGGAAAGGATGCCGAAAGAGGCAAATATCAGCATTTCCGCGAACAAAAAATGGAATCTGAGGCCAATCCCCAGCGCCGTAAGCGCAAACCAATAAGCCCAAAGCAACCTGAAAAACCGCCTCATGGCAACCATGCCCGCTACCGGGTTCATCCGGAAACATGAAGGCCACAGGGCGCGCAGCCATTGGAGATTTCCGGCGAGCATTCTTTTTCTTCTCGCAAAATCGGAGATGTCATTCCTGACTCCGGCATCATGGACTTCCGCCGCGGGATAAACGATCACTCCGTCAGGGAAAAGAGCTCGCATGCCCAGCGGGATTACGACATCATCGTTAAGCCAATTCCTGTCGCCAAGAATTGCCAGGGTCCTTTTCAGGCAGGATGTTTTGTAACAGACAGTCGCGCCATGAACGCTGACCGGTCCTCCACAAAGGCCTTCGACTCTCTTTAAGAAATATTCAATACGCCAGACCCAATGATGCAGCCAGCCTGCTGTCATGGGGTGATACGCGGGAGAAATCGCCATGGTTCTCGGATTTTTTCCCATTTGCGGGATTACTATCGAGAGAAAGTTCTCAAACCAGAGGGACCCGGAGTCGACCAGGATAATCCAATCCGCGCTTGAATTTTCGCACAGGGCTTTCAAAGTAAGCCACTTGCCGCCATTTTTCGGGAATTCAGTAACCTGAACGTTTTGAAACCGCCGGGCAATACGGGCGGTTTCGTCAACGCAGCTGTCCGCTCCAACGTGAACTTTGATGTCCGAAAGGTGGAGGGAATGTCCCTCGAAATAGCGAATCGAGCGCAAAACGCTTTCCAATGTCGAACCAATGATATTCGCTTCGTTATGTGCCGGGATTATTATCTCGATGGAAGACGGATGTGCGGTCTCCAGCTTTGCAGGCGACTGCAGCAGAGTTTGAAAATAATACCCCGGTATGGCAATCAACGGGAAAAATATCGAAAGCCCCAAAAAACCAACAAAACTGACCGCGAGTAGTGTCCGGCCGATTTCAACCATATTCATGATTTTCAGATTAGTTCTATAGGAAAGTCTTTTTCCATTTGCGCGTCATTTAGACACGCGATCAAATGAAAAGTTACATCGCCGCGGGCGCGATCCCGATTGAAATTTATTGTCTGGGAAGTGGATGAAATAATATTTCTGGAATTTGGTGGGTAATCAGGGCTTACACTTTGCCCGTGGAACTAAAACGCATATCTAGGAAGTCCCTTGCCCTGGCGCTGAGTGTTGCGATAATTTCCACAGGCTGGATAAATCCCCGCTCCGCTCGCGCCGCAACAGGCATATCTGCCATCTGGGCCAATGAAGGAAGCGACAAAGTCACTCAGGACGACCTGCGGGTAGCCAAGGGGACAAACGTAAACAACTCGGTTTGGAACGGTTCTCAGATAAATATTTTTGGCGCGCGCAATGAGGTTGTTAATTTCAATCTGATTCTGGAAGCTCAAAGCGGCGCCAGCAATGTTAGCGTAACTTTTAACAAACTTACCGGACCAAACGGCGGCACAATCACTTCTGCCGCCGCCACTGGAGATCAGGTCTTCAGCTACGTCAATCGCAATATCGAGCTTTTTTACATTCGCTATCTGCAGATCAACGGTCTGAGCCTTGTTTCTTATAACACCTATGACGAACGGCACATTCCCTGGCGAATGCGCCGCCCGTGGACGGGCAACGGCGTTGGCAGCGGGACATGGAATGACCGCCCGGATCACAACAAGTATTACCCGGAAATTGCCGTTCCCCTGGAACTGGCTTCAACATTCAATATCGCATCGAGCCAAAACCAAAGCATCTGGTGCGATATCTATATTCCTAAAACGGCTGTTCCCGGCGTATATTCCGGCACGATCACCGTCCAGGAATCCGCAGGCACGCATCAAATTCCGGTTCAGCTGACGGTGCGCAACTTCACCCTGCCGGACACTCCTTCGGCGAAGACGATGCTTTATTATTCGTACACGAACATCAATACCCGTTTTCTAGGGACCGCGAATGAATATCCGAATCCCGGGACTGCGGCGGAAACGCAGGCTGAGCAGATTCGGGACAAATATTTCATGCTCGCGCACAGGCATCGCATTTCCCTGATCAATGACGATCCGGCGGAGTGCGGCGGATCATCCGACCAGCCCTGTGCTGAAATGGTTCCACGGCTGAACGGGAGCCTTTTCACCGCAATCAACGGGTACGACGGGCCGGGCGTTGGCATAGGGAATAACGTCTATTCTATCGGTACCTATGGAAGCTGGGGCTGGCAGAGCGGCGGGCAAAGCGGCATGAATCAGCATGCCGATGCCTGGGCGAGCTGGTTCAGTCAGAATTCACCGCAAACGGAATATTTCCTTTATTTGATCGATGAGTCCTCCAATTATTCCCAAATCCAGACATGGGCTCAATACATTTTGAACGATACGGGGCCGGGTCACGCGCTCAAATCCATGGCGACGATAGACCTGCCCAGCGCCGCAGCCAATTGTCCTGCCCTGGACATCCCCACTTCCACGCTGGTGCAGGGCGTAGCCTCGCAATGGGAGCCGCTTGATCAAACATACGAGAACGATTCCCGAAAAAGATTTTTCATGTATAACGCTCATCGCCCCGCTTCAGGATCTACGGGGACGGAGGACGACGGGGTTTCTCCGCGAGAACTGGCGTGGGGACAGTATAAAAAAGGCGTGAACCGCTGGTTTGAATGGGAATCAACCTACTACAACAATTATCAGGGAGGGATGGGACAGACCGATGTTTTCCATAATGCTCAGACCTTCGGCACATCCAGCAAAACAGACTCCGTATTGGGGCAGACAGGATGGAATTATTCCAATGGTGACGGCGTCCTGTTTTATCCCGGGACGGATATGGTTTATCCCGCGAGTTCCTACGGAGTGCACGGCCCGTTTGCCAGCCTGCGCTTGAAATACTGGAGAAGAGGCCTGCAGGATGTGGATTACCTGACTATGGCTGCGGCAATCAATCCGAGCACGGTTCAAACGATTGTCAATAATATGGTCCCAAAGGTTTTATGGGATTACGGAGTGACGGATTCTTCAGACCCCACCTGGGTTCTCACGGACATCAGCTGGCCCTACACAACTCCGGACAGCTGGGAAACGGCGCGCCTGCAGCTGGCAAATATCATCGACGGTGGAACAACCTCATCCCCTCCTGGTATGGTGACAGGGGTCACTGCTGCCGCGGGCAACGGTCAGGTTGCATTGAGCTGGCTTGGCGTCAGCGGAGCTACGTCTTACAACGTTTATTACAAACAGGGAACAGGCGTCACTACAGTCAATGGCACCAAAATTGCAGGGGCGAGTAATCCGGTAAATGTGACGAATTTAACCAATGGTCAGGCTTATTCGTTCATAGTCACTGCCGTCAACAGCGCCGGGGAAGGAACACCGTCTGCGGAGGTTGATCAAACTCCCTTGGCGCTGCCGGGAACACCTGGCGGCCTGACAGCGACTGCGGGAAACGGAAGCGTAACTCTCTCCTGGAGCGCGGCGAGCGGGGCCACTGCTTATAACGTTTATTACACACAGGGCGCGGGCGTTACAACCTCTAATGGCACCCGCCAGGGAAATGCCGTCAGCCCGCAGGTTGTAACAGGCCTGGCCAACGGCCTGCTTTATTCTTTTATCGTTACAGGTATTAATGCCGTCGGAGAAGGATCGCCTTCTGCGGAAGCGGATCAAACGCCGGAAGGGCTGCCGGGTATTCCAAATGGCCTGACCGCAACAGCAGGCAACGGCCAGGTAACATTGTCATGGAACCCAGTCAGCCAGGCAACATCCTACAACGTCTATTACAAGCAGGGCACCGGAGTGACTACGTCAAGCGGAACTGAATTGACGGGAGTTTCCAATCCAGTGAATGTGACGGGGCTGGCCAATGGACAGGTATATTCTTTCATCGTCACCGCGGTTAATGCGATGGGGGAAGGATCTGCCTCTTCCGAATTGGATCAAACTCCGCAGAGCGCGCCGGTCCCGGGCATTCCAGGCGATTTAACCGCTGCGGCGGGAAATGGCAGTGTGACTCTGGGCTGGAGCGCGGTAAGCGGCGCGACTTCTTATAACGTCTATTACAAACAGGGGGCAGGTGTCACAACGGGAAACGGTATTGAGATCAGCGGCGCAAACAATCCGGCGGCTGTGACCGGCCTGACCAACGGCAAGCTCTATTCATTTATCGTCACTGCCGTAATCGGCGCAACTGAAGGTTCTTCTTCCGTAGAAGTAGATCAAACGCCTTTGGCGCCGCCAGGAGTCCCAGGCGGGCTGACAGCGACCCCCGGAGACAGCAACATTTCACTGACATGGAATCCAGTCAGCGGGGCGCAATCCTACAATCTTTACTATAAGCAGGGCGCTGGAGTGACTATGGCAAACGGGACGCGTTTGAGCGGGATCACCGCGCCCTGGGACGTAACGAACCTGGCAAATGGGCAGCTTTATTCATTCATCCTGACGGCAGTCAACAGCGTGGGAGAAAGTTCCCCTTCTTTAGAAGTTGATCAGGCGCCTCAGGGGCTTCCCGCAATCCCGACCAACTTAACCGCAGCACCATCAGACGGTCAGATAGCCCTGACATGGGATGCCGTAAGTAATGCGACTTCTTACAACATTTACTACAGCCTGTTCCCGGGCGTAACGACTACGACAGGGCTCAAAACCTCTGCTACGGTAAATGCCCGGACGCTTACGAACCTGACAGACGGCTTGGCTTATTACTTTGCCGTAACTGCGGTCAACAGCGCCGGAGAAAGTCCGCTTTCGATGGAGGTTTCCGCAACTCCCAGCGCTCCCGCTGTTACAAATAATCCTCCTGCGCAACCGGGTTTCTCTTTGCCGGACCAGCCGGTATTTATTAACCTGCAAACGGTCTACCCTCTCTCAGCCAGGCTGCAGGCCGTATCCAACAACGCCGCTCAAATCAGTTTCACGCTCAATTATGCCGGGGCTTATCCCACTGCGCGTATCCTTTCGGGAAGTCCCTCTTTGACTCAAAGCTATTCTTCGATCAGCAACAACGGATGGCTTGACTTCAGCTCCGTCTCAGGCCTGATGCCCGGAGCCTATCAGGTGACAGCCATTGGCCAGAACCCGGCCGGAGCTTCCGCTCCCGCAAGCGCGAATATCTTTTTAATTTCCGCGAGCGCAGGAACAGGAGCAACACCGCGCATCTACCCGAACCCCTGGCGACAGGACAAACACCAGGGTGATCCGATGATATTTGATCAGATGAATTTAAACAGCACGGTGAAAATATTCACCGTTTCAGGACATCTTGTGCGGACGTTAAACGCTCCGGCAGGCGGTGTGGTCTGGGATTTGACAAATGACTCGGGAGACAGGGTGGCTTCGGGGCTTTACATCTACCTCATCACATCTGACGGCTCCACCACGCGCGGCAAACTCGCCATAATCCGGTAAAAGGTCAGGGTCAGCCTCACCCCTTCCCTCTCCCTTAGGGAGAGGGTGGCCAGAGGCCGGGGGAGGATTAAACGGGCTATTTCCATCCCATGGCTCATGGAAATGGTGCGGCGCCGCACCATTTCCTGTACCTCAGGAGGCAATTTCAGCAAAGTAAGGTACTTGCTTGGGGTATTTCTGTCATCAAAACCTGCTTCTTTTGATATTTCCTCTATTGTCTTATTGTATGGGGCTTCTGTTAAAGCATTGAAAGCATCAGCCTTTTCCATGGGGTTAAGCTCATCCCGCTGGGTATTCTCAACCAGGGACAGATATTCCGCTTCTTTTTCGGCCTTTTCAGCCATTTCTACCTGCTCTTTCGGGGTTTTAAGCCTTAAAATCTGCAAATAATGCTTCAATCCCAGATTTACCGCTCGAGCGGTATTTTCCCGTAGAGCTTCCGGCAAGCCGCGCAAGCTTACATATTCTTGGAGTTTACTCCAGGGGACGTTGCTGCTTAATTACCTTTTCAAAATTGCGGCAAAACTTACACGTTCAAAAAAGTAAAAAGCAGTTAAGCAGCTGCGTCCCCTGACCAGTGGTGGGATAAAACAAAAGCCGAGGATCGGACTTGAACCGACAACCGCCTGTTTACAAAACAGGTGCTCTACCAATTGAGCTACCTCGGCAAATCGACTATTTGGGCCGGCACATCTCATACAACAAAATCGAAGAAGCGGATGCAACATTCAGCGACCCTACAGCGGACCGGAGCGGTATGCCGATTAACCTGTCGCAATGTTCTCTGACCAGGCGGCGCAGCCCTTTCCCTTCGTTACCGACGACCAGGGCCAGACGCTTTGGCGGCGCATAATTCCATGCAGGTTCGCCGCCTGCTTCGGCGCCCGCGACTTCGAAACCGGCTTCTTTTAACTGGTCGATGGACTGAACAAGGTTGCCAACGCGTATTAAAACCAGATGTTCGGCAGCTCCTGCGGAAACTCTAACCGCGGCCTCGCTTACCGGAGAACTGCGCCAGCGCGGAATTACGGCAGCCGCGACATTAAAAAAACCCGCCGTGCGCAGGATGGCTCCAACGTTATGCGGGTCCTGGATTTCATCCAGCAGAATAACGAGCGCGGGCTTATCGGACGCCAGGCCGCGCAAAAAATCATCAAGCTCCAGATACTTTGCCGCGCTCACCTGCGCCACTAATCCCTGATGATGCGCGCCGCGGACCTTTTGATCCAGAACTTTCCGGTTCGTCCATTCTATCGGCACGCCCCGCTCACGGGCCGTGCGGACGATCTCGTCCACCTGCCCGCCCTGGATTCCTTCCATGATCCAGAGCTTGTGCAATGAACGCTTTCCCGCCTGCAGGACTTCCCAAACCGGGCGCCTGCCAAAAACCCATTCGTCCATTTTAGCTTCCTGCGCGGGGCAACAAGCGTGGCCCCTGAGGAGTATCTTCTACCGTATAACCGTGCTCCAGAATCGCCTGGCGCAGACGATCCGCTTCCTTCCAGTCTTTGCGGCCGCGGGCTTCTTCCCTGCGGTTGGACAATTCCGTGACCTCTGGCGAGATGAAAAGGCTCTGCATGAAGGAAAAAAGGTCCAGTCCAAGGAGATGCGACATTTCCTTCAGACCGTCAAGGATGCACCGCACGGAACCGATCTGGACCTGGTTCCCGGAAAATTCTTTTTCCAGCTGACCTGCCAGCTGATGCAGTACCCCCAGCGCCTCCGGCGTATTAAAATCATCCCGCAGCGCTTCACGGAATTCCTCGACCGCCTTTTGGGTCGTGACGAATTCCTCAGGCGCCGGCTTGTCCGCAGATTCCATGACGCGGCTTTGTTTCCGGATCAGAAATGTGGCCCGGGCAATGGTGTCCATGAGGTTGGCCCGCGCTTCGCGGCTCTGCTGCAGCAGATCTTCGGAAAAATTCAGAGGAGAGCGGTAGTGCACGGTCAGCAGCATATAGCGCACAACCGCCGGATGGAACCGTTCAAAAATGTCCGACAAGGAGAAAAAATTCCCCAGAGACTTGGACATTTTCTCCTTGTTTACCGTCACAAATCCGTTATGAATCCATACGCGCGCGAACGGCGCTCCGGTCGCGGCTTCCGACTGGGCAATTTCATTTTCATGATGCGGAAAAATAAGATCAAGCCCTCCGCCATGAATATCGAACTTCGGACCCAGATGCTTCAGCGCCATAACCGAACATTCTATATGCCAGCCGGGGCGGCCGCGCCCCCAGGGGGAGTCCCACAAAGCTTCGGGAGGATCTTCCGGTTTGGCCGCTTTCCATAAAGCGAAATCCAGAGGATCATGTTTATCCTTGTTGACATCCACCCTGGCGCCGGCCTGCATTTCTTCCAATGGCCGTTTGGACAGCTTTCCATACTGCGGGAACGCTTTTATCGAATAATAAACGTCTCCTCCCAGCACATAAGCGGCTTTTATCTCAATCAGCCTGCGGATAAGGTTCTGGATATCCGGGATATGCTCCGTGACGCGAGGATACACCTCCGCGCGCTGGATGCCCAGGGCATCCATTTTGTTGAAAAAGTCATCTATGTTCTGGCGGGCGATTTCCGTGGTTGTCTGGCCTTTTTCTCTGGCCCGGGCAATGATTTTGTCGTCGACATCCGTAAAATTCTGCACAAAACGGACGTTGTATCCTTCCGCTTTTAACACCCGCCGGATGATGTCAAAAGCGACGTAACACCGCGCATGGCCAAGATGGCATACGTCATACGGCGTAATCCCGCAGACATACATTCGAACGGTATTGCCTTCACCCGGAGCGAAAGGCTCTACGGTACCGGAAAAAGTGTTATAGATTTTAATCATCTGACCGTTTTCAGAAGCACAACCGCCTGCGAAGCAATGGCCTCGCCCCGTCCCACGGCATCAAGCCCTTCGTTGGTCTTTCCTTTCACCTGCACATTTCCAACGTCAATCTTCAGTAACCGGGAAATAGCGGCGCGTATCGCCGCGCGGTGCGGCAAAAGCTTCGGCGCTTCGGCGATTACAACGCAGTCGACATTCGCTACGCTGCAGCCCTGTTTTTCAACTTCGTGCAGCGCTTTGGAAAGCATCTGCCCGCTGGCTATGTTTTTTGTCAGCGGATCGCCCGGAGGGAAGTAATGACCTATATCCGGAAGCGCCGCCGCGCCGAGCAGGGCATCGGTGACGGCATGCAGCAGCACATCGGCATCGGAATGGCCGTCCAATCCCTTTTCAAAGGGAATCCGTACCCCGCCAAGCATCAGCGGCCGTCCTTTTTTCAGCCGGTGGATATCGTAACCTATGCCGACTCTGTATTCGTTATTCATATTGATCTTTCATTCATAATACTTCTGGCCAAAATCAGGTCTGGAGGAAATGTAATTTTCAAATTTTCCGCCGACGCCTGTACAAGTTTTACCCGGACACCCAGACGCTCGACAAGCTGGGAATCATCGGTCGCAGACAGATTTTTACCGGCCCCGTAAGCTTTTTCCAGCAGCCTTCGTTCGAATATCTGCGGGGTCTGCGCCAGCCATGCCTGCTCGCGCGGCGGCGTCGCGCGGATGAATCCTTTTGCATCAGCAAGTTTGACTGTGTCCCTGCTTGGCCAGGCCGCGATCGCGGCTTTGTACTTTTTCGCCGCCTTCAGGACCGCCTCGATCTCCTTCGTCCGGATCAACGGCCGCACCGCGTCGTGTACTGCGACCCAGCGGAATCTGTCAGGAACTTCTGCCAACCCCTGTCTGACAGAATCGGTCCGGGTTTTCCCTCCGGGGACGATGGACAACAGTTTGGAAAATGACCATCGGCGGCAAAGCCGGCGCACTTCCGGAACATCATCTTTTGGAACAACCAATACAATCGATCCAAAAGAAGGGCTCTTTTGAAATGCCTGCAGGGACCACCATATGATGGACCTGCCGCGCAGACTTAAATACTGCTTGCGGACCGTCCCTCCGAAACGCAGGCCTTTTCCACCTGCCACTATCACTGCTGCCGCGTCTTTAGCCATCAATCTCTATCTTTATCGCGTATCTTTGTGAAAATCATCCGGCCGGCAGAAGTCTGGAGAACGGACGAAACCACAACATCCACCTTCCTGCCTACCGCTCTGCGGCCCTCTTCCACGACAACCATGGTACCGTCATCAAGATAGCCTACGCCCTGTTCTTTTTCCTTTCCTTCCTTGGCTATATAAATCACCATCTGCTCACCGGGGAGAACGGCCGGCTTAAGCGCGTTGGCAAGATCATTGACGTTGAGCACGGCAACCCCCTGCAGGGCGGCCACCTTGTTCAGATTGAAGTCTGTCGTAAGGATCTTCGCGTCCACTTCCTTTGCCAGTTGAACAAGCTTGCCGTCCACATCCTTTATCTCCGGAAAATCCTTTTCGTAGATTTTTATTTTTATATCCGGATGGTTCTGCAGCCGCTGCAGGATATCAAGGCCCCTGCGTCCACGGGCACGCCTGGCGCTATCAGCGGAATCGGCGATATCCTGGAGCTCTTTAAGAATAAAGCGCCCAACGATCAATGGGCCTTCCAAGAACTTGGTTTCATAAACATCGGCAACCCTGCCATCAATTATTGCCGAAGTATCTATGGTCTTGGCGTCGCCGCCCCGGTGACGACCTTTTAACGGTAATCCGTCCTCATCAAGCTGGTCCAGCTCCTGCTGCCGCCGGACCGCAATTACCATTCCCAGATAAGTTAGAACCAAGTATACGTAAGGCGAGTATTTATGATAAGTCACGGAAAGCCTGGGATCGCTTACCAGAATAACGGCTTCATTTAGAAACCAGGCAAAGATCAATCCCAGACCGCCGCCGATAATGCCAAACAGCAGATGATTCAGCGAAACCCTTTGGATAATAATTTCTGCTCCGATGATAACAAGGGCCGCAGCAACGCCGACGATGATTCCTTTGGCATCGCTGGAAACCTGATACCAGCCAATGATCGGGAATATCACAATGGCGAGTAACCGCATTAACCACAAACTCATGCCGTTTTCTCTCTTTCTGAGGCTGGAGCGGCTTCCAGAGCCTCGGACACGCAGTTAACACCCACGTATTCCAATGAAAGATCGCGCAATTCATCCTGAGACTCTTTCAAGCTGCGGCGCGGAACGACCGCCCGTTTGAATCCCAATTGCGCCGCTTCCGCGAGCCGCAGCGGAAGCGCGCCGACCGAACGGATTTCTCCCCCCAGGCCGACTTCACCAATATAAATCGTCTGCTGATCCAGCGACTGGTTCCGGTGAGCGCTGGCCATAGCAAGCGCAACACCAAGATCCGCGGCGGGTTCTTTAACCTTCAGACCTCCCACCACGTTCACAAAAATATCTTCAGTTTCCAGATGCATGCCCAGACGTTTTTCCAGAACCGCGATGAGAAGCAGCACGCGATTATAATCAAATCCCGTAACCATGCGTTTTGGAAAGCCGAAATGCGTCCGCGTAACAAGCGCCTGGACTTCAAGCATCAGCGGGCGGGTTCCCTCAAGCGCGCCGACGACGACCGCTCCGGGAGCCTGCGTGCGCTCATTGAGGAAAATTTCCGACGTGCTTTTTACGCCCGCAAGGCCCTGAGAAGTCATGCGGAAGACACCGACTTCATGAGTCGGGCCGAAACGATTCTTATGAGACCTGAGGATTCGGAACATCTGTTCGCGCTCGGCTTCGAAATAAAGGACCGTATCTACGATATGCTCCAGAACACGGGGGCCGGCGAGATCTCCTTCTTTCGTTACATGCCCCAGAAGAAATACCGTTATGCCTTTCGACTTGGCTATGCGCAGGATCTCTGCCGCGCATTCCCTGACCTGGCCGACAGAACCCGGGGCGCTGGCCAGATCTTCTCGGTATGTAGTCTGTATAGAATCGATGATGCAGAACGAAGGGGATGTTTTATTGATCGCATCAGCCATCCGCGACAGCTCAGTTTCCGAGACAAGGAACAACTGCTGCGAAACAAGCCCCAGCCTGTGAGCGCGGTCTTTAACCTGCTGAAGTGATTCTTCTCCGGAAATATAAAGGCCTTTCGCGCCGCTGCGGCACAGGGCATCTGCAACCTGAAGCATCAGCGTCGATTTGCCGATCCCGGGAGCTCCGCCCAGAAGCACCATGGAACCAGGCACCACGCCCCCTCCCACGACGCGATCGAATTCCCTTATGCCTGCGGGTATCCTTTTGACATGATCGATGACGATATCCGTAAGGGCGACAACATCGGACGAGAAATCTGTAAGCGGCCTGGCTTTTGGATGCCGGCCTGGTTCCTGCGTCTCCTGCTCTTCCACAAATGAATTCCACGTCTCGCATTCGGGGCAGCGCCCCAGCCAGCGTACGCTGGAATAGCCGCACTGCTGGCAGCGGAATAATGTTTTGGTCTTCATGTCAGCGGGCAAAAGTAACGAACCCTATCAGATAAGCGATGTCGCGGTCTTCAAATGATAAATTCAATGTTCCGGTGTAGTCGGTTGTTTCTGCGACGTCTTCGGCCTGCACCCCCGCGGTAACGTACTGATTTATCCTGACACGGGCGCCCGCAGTGTAGTTCGGCAGATTAAACTGCTTGCCTTTGATTACGTCGTTTCTGCCGAAATCAAATCCCTGGCCTACAAGTTCCAGACGGTTCAATACCGGAACGTCCCTGTCCTGGAACGGTCGATAACGCACTTCCACACCGCCACGGGACTGGATAAATCCGACAGCGCCGGTGAATGGCCCCCAATGTTCGCCCAGCAAAGCCATGACTGTATTCTGTCGTTCATAATCAAGCGGTTTATCCTGGAAGGATGTCTTCGTCCCAAGATTCTGGCCTTCAATCAAATAAAATTTCTCAGGCCGCGGATCCAGTTCTATCCCAACATCTCCCCGGCTGACCTGCGCCTTGAAATCGTAGCGGCCGCCAACTTGCCAGAATGCCCGGACTTTAGTAAAGCGTGCCATCACTTGCTTGGCAGATTCTGATGTCGCCTTCAAATTTTCCAGAGTCTGTTTCATATCCTCACCGGCCTGCCGGTTGGAAACCAGAGCCCCAATAGCGCCCTGTCCCTGTTGAACACCCGCGATGATTGTATTCATTCGTTCCAGCGTATCACGCAAGGTATGTACGACTACCTCAATATCATTTTTGCTGTTTGAAAGGATTTCATCCAGGTGGGCGCTGGCCGATTTTGCATATGAGGAAAATCCCTCCATATTCTTAACAATATTAACAAGTGACTTCCGCTGCTGACCAAGGGCGGAATTCAGCGAATCCGTTATGGAGCGCAGATTGGCCATGGTAGCGTTAAGATTGTCGCCCAGTTTGCCCCCATGGGTGATAGATTCAAGCGAATTCGCGGCCTGTTCAAGCAGGTCGTCCAGAGACAACGCCTCCACCCCGTTAATCGTATCGCCGCTGTTGAGCAACTGGGATTCCGGCGCGATTCCCGGCACTGGAGACCCCGGCATCAGCGCTATGTATTTAGTGCCGATGATTCCCGTGCTGCGAATACGTGCGCTCGCGTTTCTGTACAAAGGAATATTTCTAGCGACACGGAAAAGAATTACGCCCTTTTCACCCTTAAGCTTGACCTCGCTGACCTCGCCAACCTGCACGCCGGAGATTTTTACCGGCGAATTCTCAGTGATTCCCTCAACGTTATTGAAACGGATGTAATACTTTTCCTGCGGCTTAAAATGGATTTCCCCCAGCATAAGAATGCTGACAATCAGCACAATCAATCCGGCCAGAACCAAAATACCGACTTTGCTTTCCGGAGAAAGACGGGATTCTTGTTCTTCCGCCATTAAAACTCCCTCACTTTCATCTGGATAGGTCCCCGCGCAGATCCGGTGACAAACTGATGCACAATCGGATCCCGGGAATGTTCAATATTATCCGGGACATCCGTTTCGATGATTTTACCTTCATACAGCATGGCGATTCTGTCGGATACCTTATAGGCGGATTTCATATCATGAGTAACCACGATAGACGTAATACCGACCTTCTCCTGCAGTCTTAAAATCAGATCGTTTATGACATCCGCCATTATCGGGTCAAGTCCGGTTGTGGGCTCGTCATACAATATATATTCCGGGTTCATTGCGATAGCCCGGGCTATGGCCACGCGTTTTCTCATCCCGCCGGACAATTCCGCCGGCTTCAGCGCCTCAATTCCCGACAAACCGACAAGCTCCAGCTTCTCCCGGACGACGCCGGCAATTTCCTGCGGCGGATATTTTTTCAATTGGCGAAGGCCAAAAGCGACGTTTTCCCCAACGGTAAGAGAATCAAAAAGCGCGCCCCCCTGAAACACGTAGGCAAATTTGTTCTGAATCTTAAAAAGTTCCGCCTCTTCCATGCGTGATATTTCTTGATCGTCAATGAAAATTTGTCCACGATTCGGACGGAGAAGTCCCACCATCAGCTTCAATGTAACGCTTTTCCCTGTTCCCGATCCGCCAATGATTGTTAATGTTTCTCTATCACGAATTTCCAGATTGCACCCGGTCAAAACCCGGTGCGCTTTGAACCATTTATGTACATCAACCAGGCGAATCAATTCCCACTCTCTTCAGCTGATGCCAATAGCTACAAGCACAGCAGACAGGAAATAATCTGTCACCAGAATCAGGACCATTGAAACCACGACAGCGCTGGTCGTCGCTTTCCCAACTCCTTCGGCGCCGCCTTCGCAGGTAAATCCCTTATAACAGGAAATTACGGCGATAATGGCTGCGAAAAAAACCGATTTGACCAGGCCATGGCTCATTTCTCTCCAGCCGAGACGCTCGATTTCCGTAATATAAGTGGCGCGCGGTACCCCCAGACGGTAAACAGCCACCATCAATCCGCCGACAACCCCGACACAATCAGCTATCAGTGAAAGAATCGGCACGCTGATTACGCAGGCAATAAAGCGGGGCACGGCAAGATACCTTATTGGATTAGTCCCAAGCGTGTACAACGCATCAATCTGCTCGGTGACTTTCATAGTTCCAAGTTCGGCGGCGATGGCCGCGCCAACCCTGCCTGATACGACAATTGCCGTCAATACCGGTCCCAATTCTTTAGTAAGAGACATGCCCACTACAGTCCCAACATACAACGGCTCATTAAACACCTTTTTGAAGGAATAACCCGTCTGCAGAGCCAGAACCATGCCAGTGAACAGGCTCGTCAACATTGTTACCGGCATAGATTCAGTACCGATGGCAACGACTTGTTGTATGACATTCTGTCGTTCCGCAGACTTCAGCCAGAAAAATGTCTGCCGGACAAGGATTACCAGCTGTCCAAGGACATCAGTAAAACGAACCAGCGGTCCGCCAAGCAGGCGCAGCACCTTTTTTTCCCAGGGCTTCTGCGGACTTAATTCAGGAGCAATCATAAGTAAATCCTGTACACGCGCGGCGCGATTCCACAAAGAATCTCATACGGGATCGTACCGGTCCATTCCGCCACCTCGTTTGCCGAAATCTCTCCGCTCTCCTGTGTGCCGATCAGGGTGACATCGTCTCCGACGTGACAGTCCTTCACGTCCGTCACATCCACCATAGTCATATCCATCGTAACCCGGCCTATTACCGGCACCCGGCGTCCATGGATCAGGACCCATCCTTTATTTGAAAGACTGCGCGGAAAACCGTCCGCATAACCCACCGCAAGCGTGGCAACACGGGTGGGCCGTTTCGCCGTCCACGTGCAGTTATAGCTGATCGATGCACCTTCTGGGACACTTTTTATAAAAATTATGCGTGTTTTCCAACACAAAACTGCGCGAAAAGACGAAGAACCGCTTATGGAAGGTGCGATGGCCCCATAAAGGGAAATGCCCGGGCGGGCCATCGTTCCCAAGGCTTCGGGGAAACGAAGTATCGCGGCAGAATTTGCCATGTGAACAAGCGGAATACTTAAGCCCATGGATTGTGCCGCCTGTAAAACGGTTTTGAATCTGCTGATTTGGGAAAAAGTATATTCAGACGGACCGTCCGAATCGGAAAAATGCGTGTAAAGACCTTCAATTATCAGACCGGGGAGGGTTCTGATCTTCTCTAAGAACGCCGCCGCTCCGGCAGTTGACACTCCTATGCGCCCAAAACCTGAATCGAACTTTAAATGAACGGCTATGTTTTTATTAAGCCTGATCGCCAGATCGCTCAGCGCTTTTGCTCCTTCGATGCTGGCAATCGTCGGTGTGAGCCGGTATTCAAAAAGAAGAGGAAAACTGTCGAAAGGATAAAGCGATCCCAGAACCAGAATGGGGAGGTTGATTGAAGCTCTGCGTAAGGCCATACCTTCTTCAATGCTGGTAACCCCGAGGTACTGGGCTCCTTCTTCGGCCATGATACGCGATATCTCAATTATCCCGTGGCCGTAGGCGTTGGCCTTTACGACGGCCAGTATCTTTGAAGATGGGCCGGTGATATTGCGGATAGTCTGGAAGTTGCGGCGCAGCGCAGCGGTATCAATCTCTACCCAGCAGGGGCGATGAAATGCCGTGGACAGCCGTTTGTCAGGCGACTGGTTCTGAGACATTGGGGGCAAGATTTTCGAACTTCGTATACTCCTTGATGAAGGCAAGCTCAAACTCGCCCGTCGGTCCGTTACGCTGCTTGGCGATAATAATTTTCGCTTTGCGGTCTGCGTAAGGATCCATATCCACGGCCTGCTTGTACATCGATTCGCGATAAATAAAAGCCACCAGATCAGCGTCCTGTTCGATGGCCCCGGATTCCCGCAGGTCTGAAAGCTGGGGCCGTCCTTCACGGCCCTTTTCTTCAGGCCGGCGTGACAACTGCGATATGGCGATAACAGGGACTTTCAGATCTCGAGCCAGCCCTTTAAGATTACGGGATATTTCTGAAATTTCCTGCTGGCGGCTTTCCGTCCTTCCCATTCCGCGCATCAACTGCAGGTAATCAACAACGATCATAGCCAGCGTAGTTCCTTTACCGTTGAGCTCTGCCTGCAGGCGGCGCGCCCGGGCGCGCATTTCCAAGACGGAAAGCGACGATGAATCATCAATGTAAATCGGCGCTTCCGCGATTTTCCCCGCGCAGGCGGTAAGCGTATTCCAGTATTTTTTCTCGAGGTATCCGCGGCGGACCTTGTCCGAATCAACACGCGCCTGGGAACAGAGCATGCGCATCATCAACTCCTGCCTGGACATTTCCAGAGAGAAAATCGCCACCGGCCTTTTATCGTTAATTGCCACATGCTCGGATATGTTGAGCGCGAGGCTGGTTTTCCCCATCGACGGTCTGGCGGCGATAATGATCAGATTTGAAGGCTGAAAACCTGAAGTTTTCGCATCGATCTCGGCAAAACCCGTCGGCACGCCGGTGACGTGCGATTTGCGCTGATAAAGCTTTTCGACAGTTTCAATAACGTCATGGATCAGGTCGGAAACGGGCACGAACCCCTTTTCGACTTTCGACTGTGCTATGGCAAAAATGGAATGCTCCGCCTGGTCGAGGAGAGTGGCGACTTCGTCACGCTGCTCGTAGGCCGCAGTCACAATCCTTGTAGCGGCCTGGATCAGCCAGCGCAGCGTGGCCTTTTCCTTGACGATGCGCGCATAATGTTCGATGCTTGCCGCGGTAGGAAGCATCTGCGTCAGGTTTGTCAGGTAGGAGGCGCCGCCAACATCGGTGAGAAGACGCTGATTCTTCAGCTCTTCGGCTACGGTGACCACGTCAACAGCGGTTCCCTGCGAAAAAAGCTGGGCGATGGTACGGAAGATCTGCTGGTGTGCCGTTTTGTAGAAACAGTTCTCATCGAGGGCATCAAGCGCCTTGGCCTGAGCTTCCCGTTCGATAAGCATGGCGCCAAGAACCGCCATCTCCGCTTCGATGGCCTGGGGCGGCGTTTTTTCTATGAGCTCGACCATGTGGACAGCCTCCCTCCGAACGACGACTCAGGCTTCCGGCGCAGCTTCTGGTTTTACGGTGATGGAGATCTGTGTCTGGATACCGGAACCCAGGCGAACGGGGACCGTCGCTGTTCCAACCTGTTTTATCGGTTCCGGGAGATCAATGGCATGCTTGTCAACGGTAATGCCCTGCCCGGCCAGCGCATCGACAATCTCCTGGCGGCTTACGGAACCAAACAATCGTCCCTCGGTTCCAACTTTCGCCGTAATGACGACCTGCGCAGCGGCAATTTTATCCGCAAGGGATTTAGCCTCCGCGCGCAGATGTTCGGCTTTTGCAAGCCAGCCTTGCCGCTCAGTTTCCCACTGGCGCATATTGGTGTCAGTAGCCAGGAGAGCGAGTTGGCGGGGAAACAAATAATTGCGCGCATAACCCTGGGACACACTTTTAACTTCGCCGGCCTGGGCAATGCCGCGTACGTCCACGCGGAAGATAACTTTTACGTTGTTTGACATGTCTACACCACGCTGTAAGGCAAGAGGGCAAGATTGCGCGCCCGTTTGATCGCCCGTGTCAGCATCCGGTGATGTTTGGAACAGTTACCGGTTGCATGCGCTGAAATCATCTTCCCGCGCTCGGTGACAAAATTTCTCAATATCGATGTATTCTTGTAATCAATATCCACAACGCGGTCCGCGCAGAAACGGCAGACCTTTCTTCGCGGCGGTCCCCAGCGTCGGGGACGTCCGCCTTCCTGGGATGACCGCGCCCCACTTCGATGAGGTGCGCGGGAAACTGCAGTTTGTTCAGCCATAATTTTTCCTTTCTCCGCCCCCACTTCTTTGGCGGATCCGCCAACGACTTAATGGCGGATATATCCACCGGCTAAAATGGAATTTCCTCTTCGCTCTTGCCGGCCGCCTCGACGGGTTCCGAAACAACTCCGCCAGAATCGCCGGTTCCCGCAGTGCCGGCATCCGCTGCCGCGCCGGGATCGCCAACCGCAGTTTTGAATAAAAACTGGAGACGGAAGGCTTCAACTTCTATGCCGGAGCGTTTCTGGCCGTCCTTCGTTTCCCACGACTTGCTGCGCAGCCGGCCTTCAACATATATTGGACTCCCTTTTTTCAGGCGCTCCCGGCAGCGTTCCGCCGCTTCCCGCCACACCGTAACCGGCACAAAAGTGGCCTCTTCCCGCCATTCTCCCGTCCCGTCTTTGAACCGGCGGTTGACTGCGATATCGATCCTTGCAACAGCCTGTCCTTTAGGAGTGTATCGCACTTCCGGATCGCGAGTGAGACGGCCTACGAGACGCACATCGTTTAACTGCAGTAGCCGTATTTCATTCATTTTTTCTCCTCATCCCCCGCTGTGGGAGGAACTGCGGCGGGCGCCGGAGCCGGGGAAGCCTTCGGAGCTTCGCTTCTGTGACGCACTGGACGGCCTGGATGAGCTTCCGCGGCTCCCGCGGGACGCTCCCGTCTGGGCGCGAATTTTTTATTCTTTTTTATTACTTTGGTTGTTAAATTGCGGATAATGGAATCCGTCACATTGAAGAAATGCTCAATTGCAGACACCACCGTCGGCTCTGCAGTGTAGTTCAAGACCACATAAAAACCCTCGCGAAATCCCTGAACCGGGTAAGCCATACGTCGGCGTCCCCACCGGTCTTCGCCAGTCATTGAACCCTTATGTTCAGATACTAATTGTTTGATCTTGTCGACAAGCTGATCGACATTCTCATTCGGAATTTCCGGCTCGGCAATAAAAACAGTTTCGTAGGTATTAACAGACACGGTGTGTCTCCTCTCTGGTCAATGTCCCCGCTCATTGCGGAAGCGGGGAAAAGGAGTTTTCCTTTTTGGACAACGATTGATGATACAAAATACGGTCAGGCACCCGCTACCGTTTACCCTATTTCGAATCTTTTGTTTTTTCAGTAGGGATCAGGCGGTATTCTATTTCTCCTTTTCCTACATAACCCAGGTTCTTACGCACCAGATAATCCACATAGGAAGGATCATGCTGGATCAGATTCAGTTCCCGCATCAGGCGGTCATGCTCCGCATGCAGAGCCAGAAGCGATCGCGCAAGCCTTGCCCGCTCCCGCAGAGCACGAACCGTTCGCCGGAAACCCTGATTGCCCAGCAGTAAAATGGCGATAAAAACCAGGCAGAAAAAAACAACCCAGCGGCGCCTGATCACTACCCTCCAAATGCAGGACGGATGCGGAACGTTTTAATGCCAGGAAATTCCGCTTTCCTGCCCAGTTCCTCTTCAATGCGCAGCAATTGATTGTATTTGCAGATCCGGTCCGTGCGGCTCGCAGAACCAGTCTTGATTTGTCCAGTGTTCAGGGCCACAGCCAGGTCGGCAATAATTGAATCTTCCGTTTCTCCAGACCTGTGAGAGATTACGGCTGTATACCCGGCCTGGTGGGCCGTTTTTACAGTTTCCACAGTCTCGGAAAGACTGCCGATCTGATTTACCTTGATCAGGATGGAATTGGCTATATGTTCGGAAATGCCGCGTTTGAGGCGCTCCACATTGGTTACGAAAAGATCGTCTCCTACCAGTTGCACACGCTCTCCAAGACACCGGGTCAGTTCACTCCAGCCTTTCCAGTCATCTTCAGCAAGGCCGTCTTCAATGGAAATGATGGGATAACGGCGCGTCCAGCCTTCATAAAAATCAACCAATTCCTTGGAGGATTTCTTCTGTCCGCTTTTTTCGCCTTCCAGCTCGTAAATCCCATCGTGATAGAACTCCGTGGAGGCAGGGTCCAGCGCCAGAACCACGTCACGCCCAAGTTCATATCCCGCTTTCCCAACGGCTTCCGCAATTAAAGTAAGCGCTTCTTCGTTGGATTGAAGGTTGGGCGCAAACCCACCCTCATCACCAACGCTTGTCGAGTATCCTTTCCCCTTCAACACGCTTTTTAGAGTATGGAAAACTTCGACTCCGATGCGCAACGCTTCCCGGAACGTCCCACCGCTTACGGGCAATATCAAGAATTCCTGCAGGTCCACATTATTGTCCGCATGTACGCCGCCGTTAAGGATATTCATCATCGGGACGGGAAGAAGATAATCCTTCCGGGGAAGTTCGTAAACTTCGCGCACGAAATTATAAAGAGGCTGTTCAGCCGCGAACGCCGCAGCTCGCGCCGCCGCCAGCGACACCCCCAGAATAGCGTTGGCCCCAAGATTCTTCTTATTGGGTGTGCCATCCATGTCCAGCATCAGGCGATCGACGGCAACGGGATCGCAGGGTTTTCCTTTTAATTTCCCGGCGATCGGGCCGTTAACATTAGAAACCGCTTTCAGCACGCCCTTCCCAAGGAAGCGCTTCTTGTCGCCATCGCGCATTTCCAGCGCTTCATGCGCGCCGGTTGACGCACCGGAAGGAACGGCAGCGCGGCCCATTTTGCCGTCAGATAAGATAACATCGACCTCCACCGTCGGGTTGCCCCGGGAATCCAGAATTTCACGACCGACTATTTTTGCGATTTTAGACGCCATATTGACTCCTCATGGACGTCATCCCCGCACGTAGTAAGCGGGGATCCAGCCTCCATAAAACTTCTGGATTCCCGATTACGAACTCGGGAATGACATCACTTGCTTTCTATTAATTTTGTACCGATTTTTTCCAAATCCTTCAGTTTTTTAATCGAATCTGCTTCCAGATATAAACGGACCACAGGCTCTGTGCCTGAAAGGCGCACTCCAAGCCAGCTGTCATCCTGAAAAATAAATTTGAACCCATCGAGGCGATTTATCCGCTTTACGACCAGGCCGTCAATGCTGCTTGGATTGAATGAAGAAAGCCTCTCCCGAAGCGCCTGCATGACATCGTTTTTAAGATGCAGATTAACACGCTTGCTGAAATAAGGTCCGACGTCCCGCCGCAATTGTTTCAGGATTTCCCGGAAAGACTTACGCTCAACGGCCCGGACTTCCGCCATCAGAAGGCAGGCAAGTATTCCATCCTTTTCCGGAACGTGCCCCTGAATGGTGAGACCGCCAGATTCCTCTCCTCCCATAAGGAAATCCCCCGCCAGCATGGCCTCGGCAATATACTTGAAACCTACAGGGGTTTCCTTCAAAGGAAGATTGTGGCGCCGCGCCACCGCGTCGATAAAGTGCGAGGTCATCACGCTGCGCACGACAAGTCCTTTCCAGCCTCGCGTTTTTATAAGGTGCCGGAGGACCATAGGCAGGATTTCATTTGGTGAAAGCATTGTGCCGTCATCATCAATCACGCCAAAACGGTCGGCATCTCCGTCCGTCCCGAATCCGGCTGAAAGTTTCTTTTCGCGCATGACCTTGACCATCTCGTTCAACTGAGGCAGGGCCGGTTCCGGAGACTGACCGCCGAATCGGACATCACGCCAGTTGTGCAGCACCTCCGCGCGGCATCCCGCTTCGCACAAAAATTCGTCAAGATATCCCCGGCCCGTGCCATAAAGCACATCGACGCCAACTTTAAGCTTCGCTTTTTTCAAGGCTCCGGCATCAATAATCCTGTGCAGGGCTTTCAAATAGGAGGGACGGCCATCAAACGTCTGGATGGATTCCTGGGGGACTGCGGGACCTGGGAACTTCCCCTTGTCTTCCCCTCGTCCCGTCTCCCCGTCTTGATTTGCCAGTCTTTCAATTTCATGCGTGACGTCCGGATTGGAAGGCGCACCATCCGCTGTATTGAATTTGATGCCGTTATATTCCGCCGGATTGTGGCTGGCTGTAAAATTGATCGCGCCAGCTGTTTTAAGGCGGCGTATCTGGAAGGAAATAACCGGCGTTGGAATAAAATCTCTGGAAAAAATCACCTGCAGGCCGTTGGCGGCCAGCACATCAGCGGCCGTCCGGGCAAATTCCGGGCTCAAAAACCTGGTGTCATAACCCACTATCACGGGGCGTTCTGGGCCCGCTTTGATATGCGTTGCAATGGCCTGCACGACCCGGCGGACATTGGCAAAAGTAAATTCCTCGGCCATGATGGCCCGCCAGCCGGAAGTCCCGAATTTAATTTTGGCAAATTCCGTCATTTATTTTCTTTAAGATTTTTCTTAACTGCACGAATTACATCCTGCGCAGAAAAGGGCTTCAAAATATAATCTTCCGCTCCCAGACCGATTGCTTCAGCCCAGAGTCGTTCCTCGCCAAAAGCGCTGATGACAATCGAGGGAATGGATTTTTTTTCTTCGCGAAGTTTCTCCAGAAGTTCCAAACCGCCCATATTAGGCATGGCGCGATCCGCGATAAGCAGATCCACTTTCTCCTTATTAATAATCTTTAGCGCCTTCAGGCCGTCTTCAGCTTCCAGGATGTCATATCCCTGGACCGAAAGCATGTCCCTCAATATTGAACGCGTTTCTTCTTGATCGTCTACGATTAAAATTCTTTTTTTCACCTTGCGACCTTTCTTTCCTAGGAGCTAGGCCATCCTCCATTAACACATTGGAAGGATGGTGGGATTTTCTATTCTTCAGGCGGGGTGTTGCCAGGCCTTGATTTTTTCGGAATACTCCTTCAGCAGATGGCGCGCCTGCGTCTTCGACGCTGCTTCGACCCAGATATGAAAAGTGGCTTCATCAGGATCCGGCAGCATTAAAACCCAGCCCCCATCCATGAATACCTTCACACCATCGATGAGCTCATTTTTGCATGACTGCACGTCTTCGATGGCGCGGCGCATAACCAGACCTTTCCGATCCCACGGGCAGGGAATTTTTTGATGGAACGTTTCAAAGGGCGGGATATCCTGAACCAGCGAATTCAACCGAACTTTGTGCCGCGCCATAAGCTCCACAGTTTTTACGACCGCAAACATGGCGTCGAAGCAGGGTTGAAACTCAGGGAATATGAAGCCGCCGACGCCGTCTCCGACAAATTTCATTCCTTCTTCATGGCTCGCTTCCATGATGTGGCGGGGGGCCGTGCGCAAACGGCGCACTTTGATGTTCAGCGGTTGTGCGAGACGTTCGATAACGTTTGAAACGTTAACAGGAGTTCCGATCACGCCGCCATCCATTTCCTGCATCATCAATTTGGACAGGACTAAAAGCGCGGTTTCATTAGGCACGCGCTTTCCCTTCTCATCGATAAGGAACATTTTCTCCGCGCCGGTATCGATAAGGAAACCCGCATCCGCCTTAAGCGTCAAAACAATAGTCGAGATCTGATCCAGGGCGTTCTGGAAATCTTCCGCCGTTTTTGTGACCCGCAATGGGCTCAAATAGGCGTTCAGGCTGACAACCTCAATCCCCAGCCTCCCCAGGATATCCGGGAAGATCAGCGATGCCGAAGAAAAAGCATAATCGACGACGATTTTAAGCTTTGAACTCTGCAGCAGGGGAGCGTCTACCGCCTTCAGAAAACCAGCACGGTAATACTCCTGCGCCCGCGGCGGAGTAATAATTTCACCTACGCGATCAGATGGCGCGCGTTTAAAATCTTCCCGCAGAAACAACTGTTCGATCGCGCGCTCCTGGTTGCTGGAAATATCCACGCCGTTATGGTCAAAAACCTTGATATCCACGATATTCGGATCAAAAGGAGATTGGCGTACATGCACCCCGCCGACTTCCCCCTCCTGGCCGATTTCATAGCGGACCACAGGTATCGGCGCAGTCCTGAGATCTCCGACCTTGACTCCGGTAGACAACAGCCCCGATATCATCGCCCGCTTGATCATCCGGCTGGCCATGTGTGCGTCGCGCGAAGTCGTGATATACGCCCCTTCTCCAAGGAAAGCGCCATAAGCGGCACCGATGCGCGTTGCAAGTTCCGGCGTCACCTCAAGGTTGCACAAGCCGGATATGCCGTAAGCGCCGAAGAGCCGGCGCATCCATTTCTCTCCCCAGATCAGACTGCTGGAAAGAACCGCTCCGTCTTCGATGTGCTTATGAGGCCACATCTTCACATTGGAATGGATCGAGGAGCCCTGACCAACGATGCAATCGTCAGAAATGATGGCGCCCTCAGCTATCAGTGCATGGTCATTGATTTTACTGCGTGATCCTATGACCGCTTCGCGAAGGCGGGTTTCAACGCCGATGTTCACATGATCCCAGATTACACAACCGTTCAGCTCCGAGCCCGCCCCGATTTTAACGCCGTCGCCGAGAACACATTCGCTCAGCTTGGCGGATTCCTCAATCCGGCAGCCGTCACCTAAAATAACCTTGCCTCCGATCACGGCGCTTTCCGCAATATGGCAGTTTGCGCCGGCAATCAGCTCTCCATCGCCGTGTTTTATCTTCTTTCCTTCAACAGGCACCCGCACATTCCCGTCCAAAAGATCGTAGTGCGCCAGACGGTATTCGGAGAGATCCCCTACATCTTTCCAATAACCTTCGGCTATGTAACCGTACATAGGCGCCTTTTCTTTAAGCAGCGCCGGAAAAAGATTTTTCGAAAAATCATGGCTGCGCTCTTTGGGTATATGGTTCAGAACCTCAGGTTCCAGCAGATATATGCCGGTATTGATCGTATCGGAGAACACTTCGCCCCACGACGGTTTTTCCAGAAAACGCTCAATGCGATTGTTCTTGTCTACAATTATTACGCCGTATTCCAGGGGATTTGTCACTCGCGTCAGAACAAGCGTCGCTATGGCCTTTTTCTTGCGATGCGCCTCCACTACCGCTTTCAGGTCAAAATCCGTCAGCAAGTCACCGGAAATTACCAGGAAGGAATCCGTCAGATGCTTCTCCGCATATTTAATGCATCCCGCGGTGCCAAGGTCCGATTGTGGCCGGAGATATTCAATACGCACCCCATAGGCCGAACCATCCCCGAAATGCCGGATAATAACCTCTGGCTGGTAATACAGCATCACAAGAATATCTTCAAAACCGTTTTTTTTGAGCAGGCGGACAATGTGTTCCATCATGGGTTTATTTCCCATGGGAACCATTGGTTTCGGGATATTGCAGGTCAGAGGGCGGAGGCGGGTGCCGAAGCCTCCAGCCATAATAATTGCTCGCATATAAATTAAGATACAAAATTCGATCTATATCGTAAAACGGCGAGAGCGTTTCTCGTCGCCCCGGCAATCAGTAAGCCGGCCCTCCACACTTCGGGCGGACCGGTCGCCTGTCGTATGGAGACCCGGGATTCAAGTCATTTAATATTAAGGTCATTGTAGATCCCGTCCGACAACCGTCGGGATGACGATTTTTGGAAGCGTGTTATAATGTTTTTTATGTGGAACTGGTTATATTTGCGCCGCAGTCGTGCAGTAAAATGGTTTGTGCTCGGCGTTCTGGTGCTTGGAACCTGGCTGGCCGGGATGGCGATGCTTCACCGGCTTCTGGCTGATTTGCCTCAGATTGACACCCTTCAAAACTATACTCCTCCTCTAGTAACGAAAATCTACGATATCCACGGTGATATAGTCACAGAGCTTTATACCCAGAGGCGAACGCTTATCCCTCTTGCGGATATCCCAGCCAATCTGCGCAATGCCCTGCTGGCGACGGAAGATGAACATTTCTTTGAACACTGGGGAATTAATATCCGCGGGATTACCCGGGCTTTTATGACCAACCTCCGGCACGGCCGCGTTGTCGAAGGTGGATCAACCATAACCCAGCAGTTATCCAAAGTTCTTTTCTTCACGCAGGAAAAAACGATTTCGCGCAAGCTCAAGGAATTTCTTCTGGCAATGCAACTGGAACGCAACTATTCCAAAGACGAAATACTTCAGCTCTACCTCAATCAGATTTATTTCGGGCACGGCGCTTACGGCGTTGAAGCGGCCGCCCAGACATATTTTGGCAAAAGCGTCCAAAATCTGACTCTTTCGGAATGCGCAATTCTGGCGGGGCTGCCGCGCTCACCGCGCTCCTACTCTCCCTTCATCAATCCCGCAAGCGCTAAACGCCGCCGCGCATGGGTTTTATCCCGGATGCGGAAGTCAGGATTTATCAACTCACAGGATGAAACAGTCTCCGACATGGCCCCCCTGAGCAATCGCAAAATGCCGAATGCTCCTCCTGCCGGGGCTTATTTCGTCGAGTATCTGCGACAGACTCTTGAGCCGCGCTACGGAGAAAACGCCCTATATCAGGGAGGTTTTTCCATCTACACCACCCTTGACATGAAAATGCAGCGCTCTGCGGAAGAAGTTATGAACAGGTACCTGTCTCAATTTGATGCGGAGAAGGCCGGCGAACTGGCAAAAAGCTCAAAACAAAAATCCGGCGCTCCGGTAGAGGTTTCCACAAGTCCCCTGAAGGTGCAGGGAGCCCTTGTCTCCATTGACCCGCGGACCGGCGGGATTCGCGCCATGGTCGGAGGCAGGGATTTCAAGGAATCACAGTTCAATCGTGTCACACAGGCCCAACGCCAGCCTGGATCAGCATTTAAGCCCTTCGTCTGGCTGGCGGCCATGGATGACAGCATGACGCCCGCTACCATCGTCGATGACGACCGGGTCGCCTTTTACAATGACGGCCGAGACTGGAAGCTGCTTAACAGCGCCACTAACGCTTTCGCCATAGCGCAGGCAACCGCTCCATTCCCCGTAGACCAGGTATGGGTACCCCAGAATTATGACTTCAAATATTTCGGCGTAATCACCCTGCGCACGGCTTTGGCCATGTCCCGCAACCTCGTATCAATCCGCCTGGTAAATCATTTCGGCCCGCAAACAATAGTCAGCTACGCGCACCGCTGCGGCATCAAAAGCCCAATCACTCCGAATCTGTCCATAGCCCTGGGTACCGAGCTGGTAAACCTGATGGAAATGACCAGCTCTTATTGCACTTTCGTCAACAGCGGCATCCGCTCCGAACCGTATGGCGTGATAAAAATCGTGGATCAGAACGGCAAGGTCCTCGAAGAACATTCTCCATCTCAAACCGTGGCGCTCAGCGCTCAGACCGCCTACTTGATGATTGATCTTATGCGTGCAGTAGTCACCAGCGGAACAGGCCGCGCTGCCATGGAATTAGAGCGGCCTGCGGGAGGGAAAACAGGAACAAACCAGGACCTCAAGGATCTCTGGTTTGTCGGTTTCACTCCGGATCTGGTGACGGGAGCCTGGATGGGTTACGATGATTTCAGTTCCATGGGCAAGCATTTTACCGCCTCATCAAAGGTTGTGCCGTGGTGGACGGAATACATGAAAAAAGCGCTTTCCGGCGCGCCTGTGAGCAAATTTACCGTTCCAGACGGTATGGTATTTGCCAAGATTGATGCACAGACCGGATATCTTGCCCTGCCCACATGCCCAAAAACCGTGCTGGAAGTTTTCAAAAAGGGGACCGACCCCAAAGAGTTTTGCCCAGTCGACCATTTCCATCAGGCTCTCCCTGAAAACGAAACCGAAGAATAACCCTGTCAATTTGATTTGGTCCGCCCGCAAAAATAGTTCATAATATCGTCGTTAATTTATGCGAAAGTATTGCCCGATGAGACGTCATTCTTTTATTATTTTTCTTTCCTCCATGGTAGTCTTTACAAACGAGGTTCCCGTCCTGGCAAAGTCCTGCCAGCCTTTCAGCGAACGCATAATTGGCCGGGGCGTCAGCGAAATGTCTACAGCCGACAGCAAAGAAGCATGCGACCGGGCCCTTCAACAGGACTACAGCGCCCGCCCCACGGCAATCGACATGGCAGTCAAACAATTTGTAGGAGATATGGGAAAAATACGGAAACAATGCAAAGGCACTCTTGAGACTTACGGTGAGGAAAACACCACTTTCGCCGACGAAAGCATTCACGTCTGGAATTCCTATAATCCTGCGGTCAATACTTCTTTCTACCGCAACTGCGCCGTACGCGCAAATTACCCTCCCAGACCGATCATAGCCGACTGCGTTTGCGGAGGATCGGAATCGCGCGCCCTGCCCAACACCTCATGGCAGCCATCGAATAAAGAACTGAATGATACGGCCCAGTTGATGGCTCCGGAGAAAACCCCGGAAGAATCTGCGCTTGAAACGGCAAAACCCATAAAGGAAGCGGTGCATTCTCCGCTGATGATTCAGGGCGGGCAATCTGCCCAGGAAACAAATCAACCGGGAAATAATCCCGCCCAATAAACTTTTTCATAAAAACAGAACCCCGGCTGCCAGATGTCTGACGGCCGGGGTTCTTAATGTCAGAATTTCTATTTATTTCGAAGTATAGGCGGTCCCCTTCTTCGATTTTCCTTCAATGACCGCCTGGGCCGCAGCCAACCGCGCTATCGGAACTCGGAACGGCGAGCAGGAAACATAACTCAGGTTCGCACGGTGGCAGAATTTCACGGACGCAGGGTCGCCGCCGTGCTCTCCACAAATGCCGCATTTCAGGTCCTTCTTAACTTTGCGGCCCTTCTGCACGGCCATTTCCACCAGCTGGCCCACACCCTGCTGATCCATCGTCTGGAACGGATCATCCTTGAAGATTTTCGCTTCGATATAAGCCTTGATGAACTTGCCTGCGTCATCGCGCGAAAACCCGAGCGTCATCTGGGTAAGGTCGTTGGTTCCAAATGAGAAGAAATCCGCTTCAGTTGCGATCTGATCCGCGGTAAGCGCGGCGCGCGGCACTTCAATCATTGTTCCTACGGTGTATTCGATCTTCACGCCGTATTCCTTCATGGTTGTTTCGGCTGTGCGGACAACGATGTCTTTCTGATTTTTCAGCTCGTTGACGTTGCCCACAAGCGGGATCATGATTTCCGGAACAACCTTGATTTTCTCTTTCGCCAATTCGCAGGCCGCTCCGATAATGGCTCTCACCTGCATCTCCGTTATTTCCGGATAGGTGATGCCCAGGCGGCAGCCGCGGTGGCCGAGCATGGGGTTGAACTCATGCAGCTCTTCCGAGGCGCGCTGAATCTTTTCCACAGGAATGCCGATTTTCCTGGAGAGGCTTTCGGCGTCCTCCCGGGTTTTGGGAAGGAACTCGTGCAGCGGGGGATCGAGCGTCCGGATGGTTACCGGGTATCCCTTCATTTCCCTGAAGAGCCCCTTGAAATCATCCTTCTGGAAAGGCAAAAGCTTTTCCAGCGCCTTTTTGCGCGCTTCAACGTCCGTGGCAACAATCATTTCCTGCATGAAAGGCAGGCGTTCTTCCGCAAAGAACATATGCTCCGTGCGGCAGAGACCGATGCCCTGGGCGCCGAATTCGCGGGCAACTTTGGCGTCGCGCGGGATATCTGCGTTGGCGCGGACTTTAAGCCTGCGGAGGTTATCCGCCCAGCCCATGAATATGCCGAACTCGCCGGAAATGGTCGGTTCGATAAGCGGGACCTGGCCGAGAATAACGCGCCCCGTGGAACCATCAATCGTAACCCAGTCGTTTTCTTTTACAACCGTTCCGTTTATGCGGAACAGCTTTTCCGCTTCGGAGACCCTGATATCTTCACAGCCTGCCACGCAGGATTTGCCCATGCCGCGGGCAACGACAGCCGCGTGCGAGGTCATGCCTCCGCGCGCAGTGAGGATACCTTTTGCCGCATCCATGCCATGGATATCGTCAGGATTGGTTTCCTGCCTAATAAGAATGACGGGTTCACCGTCTTTTCCGCCGCGTTCGGCAGCGGTATCAGCGTCAAAAACCGCCTTGCCGGTAGCCGCGCCGGGTGAAGCGGGCAGCCCTTTTGCAATAACTTTTAACTGCGCCTTCGGGTCAATCACCGGGTGCAGAAGCTGATCAATCTGTTCCGGCTCCAGACGCATGAGGGCTTCTTCCTTGTTGATCAATTTTTCCTTCACCATATCTACAGCGATTTTGATCGCAGCCTGCGCTGTACGCTTTCCCGTACGGGTCTGCAGCATGTAAAGCTTGTTCTTTTCGATCGTGAACTCGAAGTCCTGAACGTCCCTGTAATGTTTTTCCAGGCGTGATGTAATGTCGCGCAGCTGTTTGTAAACAGCAGGCATGTCATTGCCCAGGTTCACAATCGGCTTTGGCGTACGGATTCCAGCCACAACGTCTTCGCCCTGAGCATTAGTCAGATATTCTCCATAAAACACTTTTTCTCCGGTAGACGGATTGCGGGTAAAGCCCACGCCTGTGGCCGAGTCGTCACCCATGTTGCCAAACACCATGGACTGCACATTGACGGCCGTGCCCAGGTCGTCTGCGATCTTGTTCAACCTGCGGTAGGTAATAGCCCGCGGGTTGTTCCACGACTTGAAGACGGCGTTTCGCGCACCCTCAAGCTGCTTCCAGGGGTCCTGCGGGAAGGGTTGTCCGACATGTTTCTCAAAAACTTTCTTATACCCTTCCACGATCACCTTCAGGTCGTTAATATCAAGCTCGGTATCCTGCTTAACGCCGCGCTTATGCTTCTGTTCCTCAAGAACATGCTCAAACTCATTTTTCTCTATGCCTTCCACGACATTGCCGTACATCTGCATGAAGCGGCGATAGGCATCCCAGGCGAAGCGGGGGTTCCCCGTCAGTTTTGAGAGCCCTTCCACAACTTCCTCACTTATTCCGAGGTTCAGGATGGTATCCATCATGCCTGGCATGGAAAATTTCGCGCCGGACCGGACAGAGACGAGAAGAGGGTTGGAAGGATCTCCGAAGCTCTTGCCCATAACCTTCTGGAGTTTTTCCATGGCAGACTTCTGCTGAGTTTCCAGATCCTTAGGCAGCTGCTGCTTGTTCGCATAATAATAACGGCAAACATCCGTTGTAATGGTGAAACCGGCAGGGACGGGCACGCCCGCATTGGTCATTTCCGCCAGGCCGGCGCCTTTGCCGCCCAGCAAATCCTTCATGGTTCCTTTGCCGTCTGCCTTACCTGCACCGAAAAAATACACATACTTTGTAGCCATTTATGTCTCCTTTTATACGCTATCCGCCACTGAACCGCTGGCGGATAAATCCGCAGATATGGCGGGTTTAGATTGCCCAGTTTGATTGTTGTGGAATTCGACTAAGTGGGCTTGTATTTTGAAGCTTAGGAGATTTTATCAAACAGGCGGGGGGTAGGGAAGGGGATGTCCATTTCAATCCCATGAAACCATCGCCGCAAAACCCCCTTTCCCGCAACTAACTTGCGGGAAAGGGGGCAATAAGGTATCTGCTAATTAAATTCCGCTATCGTCGATCCGCTGGCTTTAGAACTGCGGCGTTACATTCGTTATCGTTTCTATTTTGGGCAGTTCAAGGGTCAGCGGCTTCGGCGTCTTGTCCGCCGGGTGCAGCTTAATCAACTCCCCCAGGTCAACCATCTGGATCATCCTGCTGTACATCGTATGGTAGTAGTAGCGCAGGCGGTAAAGATCGCCCATGGAAGTCCAGCTTGTCGCTTCCACCGTTGGCACCTTGTTCGGATCAGCCTTGGGTTCCACTACCGCTCCTTCCGGTATGTCGAACTGGTTCAGGATCCGGAACGCCTGGAGCACCGCATCATCCGGATCGGTGATGGTATGAGCCGGATTATTGAGCGTGGCGCTCAGCATATACATGGCCCGGACGAAGCGCGAGGGCGACGTAAAGTCCCCGGGCAGGCCGATACCTCCGGTGCCATTGCTCATTTTCTTGTAATTGTAAAGGTAGTTGGTATGGAACGTGACATCTTCATGGTTTGTGGTCTGCAGCCCCACATAGTTCCTCAGGTTGGTCGTCTGCCAGTCGTATGTGGGATTGTTGGTTATGACTCCGACCGACGTAAACACCTTCGGTCTGCCGCCCACAAATTCGACCACAATCGCGATGCCGCTTTTGTCGACAACCTTATAATGCAGCTGAGGGAATACGCTGGGATCCGCCACCACGGGCTGACCGCCATATTGCACGAAAAACTGCCGCACCTGCAGATTGGGATCTTGCAGCGCATTTTCGAGATCCCCCACGGTTGCGAAGTTGCCAAGCACCCATGACGGGAAATCCATACCGTTCATGTTCGTCTGGCCGCTGTGGTACGGGGCGGTGGAATATTCTTCTGTTCCCATGTGATAGAAACCGCCGCAGTAGAGGCCCTGATCGTTTATGCCGTCGGTTATCTCCGTCATGGTGTATTCGAACTTTTTGCCGATAGGTCGCATGGGAGTAAACCCAACATATGCGTGCTGAACCACCCATGACGATTTCTCGATCTTGGCCTGGGGATCCTGCGTACAGGCATCGATTCCCGAGACATTGCAGCTAAGATATGTATAACTTGAAGGCACGTAGAGCAGTTTCCAGCTCGTGACATCCGGGCCGAACTCCATGGTCCTTCCGGAAAAAACATATTTGGCTCCAACTTCTCTATCCTCGGTTGTTCTCGGTATTGAAAAATCAATGCCGGTACAAGCCGCGGCGGTTCTTGCCGCAATAACTGAGATGGCGACTACGGCCGCCATTAACAGCAACCCACTGGTATATTTGCGAAGCTTGGTCATATGCGTCTCTCCTTTTAGTAGATTCAGTAATGTCTGGTAAATTTTTATTCCCTGACGATCAGTACCTGCCCCGGATTCTTCTGCCCGGCTGCGGCAAGCGGATCCTTGATTACCCGCGGGGCCCAGCTTGAGGCGCTCGGATCCTTGGCCGGGTCATAAATCACAAGCTCAGAAATCTTCAGTTCCGCGGCTTTGGAAGAAGTTTCTATCTTCTTCGGCTCTTCAGCCATTTTGCGCGCGGTCACGGCCAGAGCTTTCTTGCCGTTTGTGCGGATATAGTAGCTCTCGTTATTTTTCTCCACCAGGGCAAGACCTTCGGACGAAAAGTCCGTGGCCACGGAATAAACCGGAACCAGAACAAAACTTCCCTTCTTATTGATATAGCCCCAGGCTCCGTTTTGCTTTGCCGCGGCCAGTTTTTGCGCGAAGGGTCGGCAATCGTCGAACTGCGGGTGCACGATGAGTTTGCCACGCCTGTTGATTACGCCCCATTTCGTATCGTCCTGCACCACACCTACGCCTTCGCTGAAGCTGAAGGCGGAATCGAACTGTGCTTCGATCGCCCAGGTACCGTTATCCTTTATATAACCCCAACCTTTGTCTGAGCGCGCGGGCGCGAGGTCTTCGCGGAAATTGCCCACGTCCGCAAAGCGCGGGTTGATCAGAAAATGCCCTTTCTTATCGATAAAGCCCCATTTCTGGCCCATGCGTACGGCCGCCTTGCCTTCGGAAAATGCTTTGGCTTCGTCATACTGGGCGGGGATCATCATCTTGCCGGTATTGTCGGCATAGCCCCACATTCCTTTAAATTTTACCGGGATCAGACCTTCGGCGAATTTCCCCACTCCTTCCACAAAATGAGGATTGATCGCGTAACGGCCTTTGGTGTCGATGAGGCCCCACTCCTTGTCTATGCGCACCGGCGCGTATCCTTCATTGAATTTTTTAACTTCCTGATACACCGGCTCGACGACGCACTTGCCGGAAATGTCGATAAAGCCCCACTTCCCGTTGATATTTATACCGGCCAGGCCTTCGGAAAATTTCATCAGCCCATCCGCCAGCGGGCTTCCCTTTTCCTTTGTAGCCGCGCCGGATATGCCGGACAGAAAGAGTCCGCAGATTGTCATGGTCATGATCAAGTGACTGGGATTTTTTCGCATTTTTACCTCATTTATTTTGCAAATTTTTGAGACGGAGACTTTTTTCCTTGCCCTTGGTATCGATAAACATCTGCCGGTCGCCCTTCCGCACCAGGGCCAAGCCTTCGGAGAAGACATCCGCCTGGTCAAAGACCGGAGTGATCGCTATTCTGCCTTTCATATCCACATATCCCCATTTGCCACCTTTAAGCACCGCAGCAAGCTTTTCGCTGAAAGGTCCGGCTCCGTCGAATTTCGGATTGATAACGAAGCGGCCTTCTTTATTGATGAAGCCCCACTGGCCGTCGTCCTGGACTGCGGCTAAGTCTTCGGAAAAAGAGAGCGCCTGATCGAACTGCGCGGGAATTTTAACTTCCCCTTGCTTATTAATAAAACCCCAGGCTTTGCCGATCTTGACCGGCGCCAGACCAGCGCTAAAATCGCCGGCAGCCGCATATACGGGATTTAGCCGCATTATCCCTTTTTTATCCAGATAACCCCAGCGCCCGCCTTCCTGAACCGCAGCCAAGCCTTTACTGAAGCTGCGGGCACCGGAAAACTGGAAATCGAGAAGTTTTTTATTTTGCCTGTCGATGAAGCCCCACTGGCCGTCCTGGCAGGCCAAAAGAAATCCTTCGGAGTACTCGCCCATTCCCTCATATAGGGGATTGATCACGAAACGACCGTGAGCATCGACAAGGCCCCATTTCTTGACCAGACGCACGGGCGCGTATCCGTCGTTAAAATGATTCACTTCACGAAAATGAAAAGGAATAATAACTTTGCCTTCGTGGTCCACGAATCCACATTGATTTTGAATGCAGACCCCGGCAAGATTGTCAGAATATTGAACGAGGTGTTTGACCGTCTGCTCTACAACAATTTCCCCGGCTTTTTCCGCGACGATCGCAGGGATAACACAGAACCCAGGTTCTGGTAGAACTCCTAAAGTTATCAACAAAACCAGATATTTTTTCATTTTGTTTCTTCGACTGGATTTATAGCCATTAGATATAACGCATGTGTTCAAATCTGTCAAGGAAAACTTATGTTATGTCTAAATGATTTCCATAACAGGGGGCGTTTTGCCGCCTCCGGGTTTTTCATAAATATTGCCGACAACTTCGCAGTTTTGAGAGGCGCACAAAGTTGCATCAGACTTGATGATTTCCTCTTTACCATCCGAATACCGGACAATATCACCCTCCCATATATCATTGCCGTTTTTATCCGTCATTGCCGTAACCTGGGAGATCAAGGGAATCGCTGAGCCAGAAAGAACCTCGTTGAAAATACGTCCCTGGCGCAGCACGCCGTTTTGTTCAAACCACTCAAACTGGATGCCGTACTGGTTGAATTCAATGCGTTCGGGATTAATCAGTCGTCCACCGAAAAAAATACGAAATTTTAACGTTTTCACCCGACCCTCCAATATTGATGCCGCGTGCTGTAACCACATCGCAATATTACGCTTCTAATTATAAGAGGATAAATGATTAAAATTAAACGCGCTTACGATAAACCCGAGAAATCTGACGGGCACCGGATTCTTGTCGACCGGCTATGGCCGCGCGGCATAAAAAAGGAGAAACTGGCGCTTGAAGAATGGGATCGTGACCTGGCGCCATCAAATTCTCTTAGGAAATATTTCAAACATGACCCTGGGCGATGGGAAATTTTTCAGAACAGATACCAGGAAGAGCTGCAATCCAGGGAAGCAAACGAGAAACTACACCATCTCGCTGATTTATCACGCAGGGAATCCGTAACTCTTGTTTACGGCGCCCATGACGAGAACCACAATCAGGCGGTAGTGCTCAAGCAGGTGATTGAACGGCTGTAGGTACTGCGTCAGCAGATTCTGGGAAGCTGTTCACCGGTGAGCATGTCGAGAATGCGGGTGGCGCCGATACGGGATTTAAGGGTCACTACCGGGGTCTGACCCAAATAATCACTACGTTTAAGATTAGGGGCGGACTCCGCCGATGCTAAGCCCTCTACTTTTCCGATTACCGCAGCGTCAACACAATGTTTTTTCAGGATTTTTAGGGCCTTTTTCCCATCAGCCTCTTTCACAAAAGCGACAAAACGCCCCTCATTGGCAACATACAGCGGGTCCAGTCCAAGCATCTCACATGCCCCGCGCACATCTTCCCGGACCGGAATCAACGCCTCGTCCACGGAAATATGCTCTCCGGAAGCTTCGGCGATTTCATTGAGCGCGCTGGATAGCCCGCCGCGCGTCAGGTCCCGCAGGCAATGGATCTCGATGCCTGCCTGAAGAAGTGCCTCCACCGGCTTCCATAGCGGAGCAGAATCGCTTTCAATAGCGCTTTCAAAGGAGAGGCCCTCGCGCACAGCCATAATGGCTATGCCGTGCCGACCCAGGTCGCCTGAGACCAGCACTGCGTCGCCTGTCCGGACTTCGGAAGGTAATATGTGGACAGGATATTCCAAAATCCCTATTCCTGAGGTGTTTATAAAAAGGCCATCGCCTTTTCCTTTATCCACCACTTTTGTGTCACCTGTAACCAAAGTAATCCCGGCCTGCCCGGCGGCGTGCGCCATTGACTGGACCACTTTTTGAAGCGTCTCCATGGGGAAGCCCTCTTCCAATATTAGGCCGCAACTCATGAACAACGGTCTGGCTCCGCACATGGCCAGATCGTTTACCGTGCCATGAACAGCCAGGCTGCCGATATCTCCTCCAGGGAAAAAAAGCGGCCGCACGACATACGAATCCGTTGTGAACGCAATGCGTGTATTGCCTACGGAAAGCACAGCCCCGTCATGGCGCTGGGAAGATGTGCTGTTAACAAATGCCGGGATAAACAGCTTTTCGATAAGGTCGTGCATCAACTTCCCGCCGCCCCCGTGTGCGAGGGTGACGTTGGGGTAATTAGAAAAGGGAAGAGGGCATGAATTCATTTTCGACGGTACCGGTAATATGCGGCGCAGGCGCCTTCAGATGATACCATGAGAGCGCCGAGGGGGCGTTCCGGAGTGCAGCGCGTACCGAAAGCCGGGCACTCGCGCGGTTTGTTGATTCCCCGCAGAACCAGACCACTGATACATTCCGGAGACTCTTCCACCGTTACATTAGCTACACCAAAGCGCTTTTCGGCATCATATTCCTGAAAAGCTTCGGACAGCCCGAGACCGCTCGCAGGAATCTCGCCTACCCCGCGCCATTTACGGGGCACGACCTGAAAAACCTTTCTTATAACATCCTGCGCGGGCTTATTGCCTTCCCTGCGCACGGACCGGGAATATTGATTTTCGACTTCAGCGCGGCCTTCCTCCAACTGGCGCACGCACATGAGCACACCTTGAAGAATATCGAGCGGTTCGAAACCGGTGACAACGATGGGCACATGATATTTCCGGGCAAGAGGTTCGTATTCTGTATAGCCCATAATCGTGCAGACATGGCCTGCGGCGAGGAATCCCTGCACCCGGTTATCCGGAGCGGAAAGGATCGCTTCCATGGCCGGAGGAACAGTGACATGCGAGACAAGGATTGAGAAATTTTTGATGTTTTCCTGTTTTGCGCGATAAACCGCCATGGCATTGGCAGGAGCGGTGGTTTCAAATCCAACCGCAAAGAAAACCACCTGCTTTGACGGATTCTTTCGCGCCAGATCCACAGCATCCATTGGCGAATACACAATGCGCACATCCCCGCCTGCCGCTTTGACCGCGAAAAGATCCTTGTCCGAACCCGGGACCCGCAGCATGTCTCCGAAAGAGCAGAAAATTACTTCCGGGCGCGAGGCGATCTCAATGCTTTTGTCTATCAGCTCCAGCGGCGTCACGCATACAGGGCATCCTGGACCGTGAACAAGCGTAATGGATTCCGGCAACAGTTCATCGATGCCGAATTTGACTATGGCATGAGTCTGCCCGCCGCAGACTTCCATGATCGTCCAGGGATGCCTGGTAATCCGGGAAATTTCCCGGGCCAAAGACTGCGCCCCATCGGCGTCGCGATATTCGTCGAGATACTTCATTGGATTATTGAGGAAATCTTATTTCTTTTCCGCTGAGGGAACCGGGTAGGTAGCGATTGCTTTGATGTACTGCGCGCGCTCGAAAGCCGCTGGATCAGCGCATTCCTTCTGGCTCATGCTTCCCAGCATCTGGCGTACAGATTCATATTCATGCTCCGCCATCCAGTCGCACAAATCTTTCTCGATCGTTTTGATGTGGTCGATCCCGTTTCTCAGAAGCGTGGAACAAAGCATTGTCACCCGGGCGCCTGCCATAAGCATTTTCAAAACATCAGCCGCCTCATGGATACCGCCGGTCGCGGCCAGATTAGCCCGCACATGGCCAAAAAGTATCCCAACCCAGCGCAACGGCAGCCGCAGGGCCTGCGGCGTACTCAGCAGGATGTTGGGCATGACTTCAAGGTTTTCCAGATTAATATCCGGCTGGTAAAACCTGTTGAAAAGAACCAATCCATCGGCTCCGTTTTCGTCAAGCTGCTTTGCCATCCAGGCCATATTGCTGAAAAACGGGCTCAGTTTCACTGCCACCGGGATTTTTACGCTTGTTTTTACCTGCTTAAGAATATCGATATAAGTCTGCTCCACTACCTGCGCCGGCGTTTCCGTATCCGTAGGTATGTAGTAGATATTCAGTTCAAGAGCGTCGGCTCCAGCCTGTTCCATTTTTTTGGCGTAATCCGTCCAGCAGCCGACTGTGGTCCCGTTCAAGCTGGCGATGACCGGGATTTTTACCGTTTCTTTGGCGCGGCGGATGTGCTCCAGATACTGTTCTGTCCCAGTATGAAAAATTTCTACGGGCGGCAGGAAGTTCTGCGCCTCGGAGAAACTGTTTGTTCCGTGTGTGAGGTGGTACTGCAGTTCCTGGCGTTCTATCCGGATCTGTTCCTCGAACAGAGAATGCAGCACCACAGCCGAAGCTCCAGCGTCTTCCATCCGTTTGATCAAATCAACATCTTCGGACAGGGGAGATGCTGACGGCACCAGCGGGGTGCGCAGTTTCAGCCCAAGGTAGGACGTGGATAAATTAACTGTCATCAGGCTTTTCCTGTTACAGCCTCAGAAGCCGTGCCGCCATTGGCTTTTCCCTCAGGCTTGGGATCAACCATTGGCCGGGCAGCTATATGTTCGTATATTTTGCGTCTTTCACGCACTGCTTTTTCAGACTGCTGCAGTAGTTCCTTGGCCGTATCGGGACGCGTTTTGGTCAGCACCTTGAAGCGATTCTGCATATATAGCGCCGTTTCCAAAGGCAAAGTCGGGGCAGCGCAATCCAGAACAAGGGGATTTTCGTTCTTGAGAGTTCTTCTCGGATCAAACCGGAAAAGCAGCCACTGGCCGGCATCGACTGATGCTTTCTGCACCTGCATCGCAGTGGTCATATTGATGCCCTGAGCGATACAGTGGCTGTATGCAATAATCAGCGCCGGGCCGTCGTATTCCTCCGCTTCAATAAATGCCTTCAGCGTTTGCTCATCTTTTGCGCCCATGGCAACCGATGCTACATAGACATGGCCATAACTCATGGCGATTCTTGCGAGATCCTTTTTGCCAAGGGTCTTGCCGGCGGCTGCGAATTTTGCAACAGCACCCCGGGGAGTTGATTTTGAGGCCTGGCCGCCGGTATTCGAATAAACCTCGGTATCGAGAACGAGGATTTTTACATTCTCTTTACTTGCCAGCACATGATCCAGCCCGCCGAAACCAATATCATAAGCCCAGCCGTCGCCGCCAACTATCCAGACGCTCTTGCGTACGAGCATATCCGCCACGGATGCGAGCAGTTTGGCCTCAGGTACATTAAGCGCATTCAATTTTTTCTTGAGTTCGGCAACACGCGCACGCTGTTCATAGATGCCTGCCTCGTCCTTCTGGTTGGCTTCCAGGAGTCCCTTCACCAGTTCATCGCCAATCGAACCAGAGAGTTTCTTCAGCAGTTCCTGGGCGAATTCGGTCTGTTTGTCCACTGACAAACGGTAGCCTAGACCAAACTCGGCATTGTCCTCGAACAGGGAGTTCGCCCAAGCAGGGCCACGGCCTTCTCTATTTTGACACCAGGGTGTCGTAGGCAGGTTACCGCCATAAATGGAAGAGCACCCAGTCGCGTTGGCGATGATAGCGCGGTCGCCAAAAAGCTGGCTGAGCAGCTTCAGATAAGGCGTCTCGCCGCAGCCCGGACATGCGCTGGAGAATTCAAAAAGCGGCCGCTGCAGTTGCTGCTGCCTGACCGTGTTTGTCTGTATCTTGCGCCGGTCAATTTCCGGAAGCGACTGGAAATAGTCCCAATTCTTGATTTCCTGTTCACGCACTGAGCTTAGAGGCGTCATGTTAATGGCCTTAAACTTTGTGGCTGATTTGTTTTTGGCCGGGCATACTTCTACGCAGATGCCGCAACCCGTGCAGTCATCCGGAGATATTTCCAGAACATACTGTTTCCCCGGCCAGGCGCGATCCATGGCTTTGACGGACTTGAAAGAGGCGGGTGCGTTTTTCAGCGCCTCTGGATCAACCATATTTACCCGTATGACGCTGTGCGGGCATACAATAGCGCACTTATTGCATTGGATACACACTGCCGGGTCCCATACGGGGATATCCTGCGCCATTGAGCGCTTCTCCCACTTCGTAGTAGCGGTCGGGAAGGTCCCGTCCACCGGTAGAGCGCTGACCGGCAATTCATCGCCCCGGCCTTCCATGATCTGTCCCAGTATGTTCCGCACAAACTCCGGAGCCTGCTGCGGCACCGGAGGAATGCGGGAAAGCGTGCCTTCCGCTTTTACCGGGATTTTCAATTCCACGAGATTGTTCAACGTGGCGTCTACTGCGCGCATATTAACGTTAACGATTTCCTCGCCTTTGTTGGAGTAAGTTTTTCGGATTGCGCCTTTAATCGCCTCCATCGCTTCCTCTTTCGGCAGGATGTTCGCGATGGCAAAGTAGCAGACCTGCATCACAGTATTGATGCGCCGGCCCAATCCGCACTCTTTCACTACGCGGTAGGCATCGATAACAAATACTCTGGCCTTAAGGTTGATAATCTTTTCCTGAACGTCCCTTGGAAACTCGTTCCAGACGGTTTCCGGCGAAGCGGCGGTATTAAGCAGGAACGTCCCGCCCGGAGCCAGATACTGAAGCATATCGTAACGTTCCAGGAACGTGGGCTGGTGGCATCCAAGGAATTGTGCTTTTGTTACCAGGTATGGCGACCGGATCGGCTGCGGGCTGAAGCGCAGATGCGAAACTGTCACAGCTCCGGCTTTTCGGGAATCGTATACGAAATAGGCCTGGACCTGGTTGTTGGTATGTTCACTTATGATTTTGATCGAATTTTTGTTTGCACCCACGGTACCATCAGACCCCAACCCGTAGAAAAGCGCGCTTTTAACTTCCGTGTCTTCAAGCGCGAAGGAAGGATCGTAATCTATGCTCGTGTGCGAGACATCGTCATTGATCCCGATGGTAAAGTGATTCTTCGGCGACGATGATTTCAGCTGATCAAACACCCCTTTGACCATGGCGGGAGTAAATTCTTTGGAAGAAAGCCCGTAACGGCCGCCACGCATCATGGGCATTTTTTTCAGCTGGCCCCAGCCTTTTTCCAGCCCCTCGTTCAAGGCTGTGACACAATCAAGATACAAAGGTTCGCCCATGCTGCCAGGTTCTTTTGTCCGGTCGAGAACTGCCATGACTTTCATTGTTGCAGGCAGCGCTTCCATGAAACGCTGGACATCAAAAGGCCTGTAAAGTCGCACTTTGACCACACCCACACGTTCGCCGTGATTATTCAAATAATCTACGGTCTCATGAACGGTTTCCGTCCCAGAACCCATCAGCACGACAACACGATCGGCATCGGTAGCGCCGTAATAGTCAAACAACTTGTACTGCCGCCCTGCAAGCCTGGCAAAACGGTCCATAATCTCCTGGACTTTTCCGCCACAGGCCGCGTAGAAAGGATTGGACGCTTCCCGCGCCTGGAAATATACGTCAGGATTCTGCGCTGTCCCGCGCAGTACGGGATGATCCGGAGAAAGCGCACGCGCACGATGCGCGGCAATGGCTTCCGTGCTGACCATGGCTTTCAAATCGTCATCCGAAAGTATTTCGATTTTCTGAATTTCATGGGAGGTGCGGAACCCGTCAAAGAAATGGAGAAATGGAACGCGGGTTTCCAGAGTCGCGGCATGCGCGATCAGGGCCATATCCATGGTCTCTTGAACGGAAGCGGAGCAAAGCATTGCCCAACCGGTAGAGCGCGCGGACATGACGTCGGAATGATCGCCGAAAATGGATAAAGCCTCTGTTGCCAGAGACCGCGCCGCAATGTGGAACACCGTAGGAGTAAGTTCGCCCGCGATCTTGAACATATTCGGAATCATCAGCAGAAGTCCTTGGGAAGCAGTGAAGGTGGTAGAAAGAGCGCCGGTTTGAAGAGCGCCATGAACCGCTGCGGCGGCTCCTCCTTCGCTCTGCATTTCATAAACCTGGGGGACTGTCCCCCAGATATTTTTGCGGCCTTCAGCCATCCAGGCATCCGCCCATTCTCCCATGGGAGATGCCGGCGTAATGGGATAAATGGCAATAACTTCATTAAGGCGGTAGGCAATTGAACCGACCGCTTCATTCCCGTCCAAAGTCTTAAATTTCCGCTCCGTCATGATGTTTTTCTAGCCTCCAGTTCGCGTAATTCGTCCATTTGTTTAAGATACTCAAAAATCTGGCCTGCTTCCTTCTGCTCGACTATGCTTATGGCAAACCCCACGTGAACGATAACATAATCACCGATTTTAGCTTCCGGGGTGTATGCGAGGTTAACCTCCTTGACGATTCCACCAAAGCTGACACGGGCGCTGCGCCGGGCGGGGTCTTCTTCAATGATACTTAAAATTTTACCAGGGATGCCTAAACACATTGGGCTGCAACCCCCATTTTTGACCTGACGACCGCCATCACCTGGCCGAGCGCGATGCCTCCGTCATTCGGAGGAATGCGTTGATGCCAGTATGGGTGAAAACCTTCCCGCCGCAGGCGCAGCACAGCCCGTTCCGACAGGCGGCGGTTCTGGAAACATCCCCCGCTTAAAATTACCTTTTCCAAACCACAATCATGCGCAACCTGCACGATTGCTTCCACCAGGGTATTATGGAATTTGGCCGCGATTTCGTTGACTGTCGCCTCCAAGGCAAGTTCCTCCAGAATCGCTCGAACCATGGGCTCCCAATCAATTCCATCCTCTGATTTACGAACAGGATAGCTTTCGCCTGTGTGAATTTTGGCGGCGGCAAATTCCAGTTCCATTGCGGCCTGTCCCTCAAAACTGACTTCCTGGCGTAATCCTGCCAGGGAAGCGATTGCATCAAAAAGACGTCCGGCGCTCGATGTCCGGGGACTGTTCACTCCGTTCCGCAACATCGTATTGAGGATGGACCGCTTTTCCTGATCCAAACCTTTTAAAGGAGCCAGATCCATAGCAAACATTTTTTCGCCAAAAATTTCATAGAGAAGTCCCATGGCGGTGCGGCGGGGTTCTTTAACGGCTTTTTCACCTCCGGGCAACGCAAATGCGCGTAAATGGGAGAATCGCTCAAAACCGTTTTCATCAATCCGCAGGAATTCCCCTCCCCAGATCGTTCCATCAAGGCCGTAGCCCGTACCGTCCCAGGAAACGGCAAGCACCGGCGCAGTCAGTTCGTTTTCCGTCATGCATGACAAGGCATGGGCGTAATGATGCTGCACTTCAACAACTGGTTGGCCAAGACGCCGGGCGAACTGGCTGGATAGATATTGAGGGTGCATATCGCAGGCCACGGTTTCAGGAACCGCCTGATAAAGCGTTTCGAAGTCGCTGATTACCCGCTGGAAAGCATCCAGCGCAGCTGCGGTCTCCAGATCGCCGATATGCTGGCTGATAAAAACTTCCTTTCCTGTAGCCATAGCGATTGAATTTTTCAGGTGTGCGCCGACGCTTAACAGCGGCGGCGTTTCTTCCTGAAGCGTAACAGGCAGAGGCGCGTATCCCCGGGCGCGGCGGATTACCAGTTCCCTGTCCATAAGCACACGCCCCACGGAATCGTCAACATGCCGCGCTATCGGCCGGTCATGAACAAGCCATACGTCCGCAATTCCCCTGAGGCGTTCCAGAGCTTCCTGCTCGTCAATGCAGATTGGTTCATCGGAAAGGTTGCCGCTTGTAGCCACAACCGGCGCCTGAAGATCGGCCATAATCAGATGATGCAGAGGAGAATAGGGCAACATGACTCCAAGATACGGGTTGCGGGGTGCGATCGCGTCATCCGCTGCCGCCGTACCAAGCCGTTCCAAGAGAACGATGGGCGCTTCCGAGGAAACCAGCAGCCGCTCTTCCAGCGGAGAAACAGCACAGTCTCTGCGAGCCTCGTCCAGATTGGGATACATGAGCGCAAAGGGCTTTCCCTCGCGGTGTTTGCGCTGCCGCAGGCGGCGCACGGCTTCGGCGTTGCGCGCATCGGTCAGCAGCTGAAATCCGCCGATTCCTTTCAACGCGACAATTTTCCCGCTGCGGATAGAAGCAACCGCCTGATTCAATGCTTCTTCCTTATCCGCCAGCATCCGTCCTTTATCATCCCACAAATATATTTGCGGACCGCAGTTCGGACATGCGTTTGGTTGTGCATGGAAGCGCCGGTCTGAAGGATCGCCATATTCCTGCAGGCAGCGTGCGCACATCCTGAAGCGGCCCATCGTAGTATTCGTCCGGTCATAAGGCAGATTCAGAATAATCGAAAACCGCGGTCCGCAGTGCGTGCAGTTGATAAAGGGATAGCGATAACGGCGGTTACCGGCATCAAACAGTTCTCGAACACATTCGCCGCAGGTGGCGATATCGGGGAGAACCAAAGCCGCTTTTTTGCCAGATAGCTCGCTTTGCCTGATTTCAAAATTCTTATAGCCGACGGGATCCAGCCAGGACGGTTCCAGGCTCTGGATGAACGAATGCGCAGGTTTTTCTTTTTCCAGGCGCAAAAGAAAAGCCTGGAGCTCTTCCGGTTGTCCCTCGGCTTCGATATTCACACCCTGAGGAGAATTGTTTACCCAGCCTGCCAGATGCATTTCATCCGCCAGATGAAAAACAAAGGGACGGAAACCAACTCCCTGCACTGCCCCGCGGATCGCGACCCGCAGGCGCTGCAGTTTGGTTTTATGAACGTTTTGGGGAATCATCGAAAACGACCTCCAGCAATTCGAGTTCCGGACCTCTTTTCATTTCCCGAAGAGCCCCGCAGGAAGGGCACATAAAAATATAGTTTACAAGGTCTTCGGGGGAGACGTCTCCGGTCCGTCCGCAGGCGCACTGCACATGCCTGACCACCGAGCATACGGCAAGCGGCACTCCTTCAAGAGGCGTGTTTCTGGAAAGGACCTCAAACGAATGCCTGACGGCCTCCTCAACAAAAGTCCCATCAATTCTTACGGACACGCGCCGGATATTTTTAAGTGAATCCTTCGGCGTATGGTGAAGAATTTCATGAACCAGCGTTTCTACGGATGAAATTTCATGCATGATGCAATTTTGCTCCCGCCATTTCTGAAATCATCGCTAAAACCCTGGGGATCGCCTCAGATACGGCTCTGGATAATTCCGGACCGAAATCGAATGCCTGCCCTCCTACGGAAAGCATGACTGCTTCAGGGCTGGCTTTGTACAGAGCCAGAGCGCTCCCGAGTAAAGCGGATGGATTCATCACATGGTCAAGAGCCGGCGGTCTTGGATTTGAATCGGGAGTCACTGTCCGGCAGGAGATCTGTCCTGGAGGCTGGGTACAGTTTACGTCTATGAATACGACTCTCTCAGCCTGGCTGATAGTTTCCGCCAGTTCGGGTGTCAATTGATGGCAGGCAAGAACCTGAACACCGTTACCCTGCAAAGTCTCGGAAAGTCTCGTGGCTGCATGCCAGCCCAGCCCATCATCTTGGCGCAGCGGATTTCCGTAGCCAATGATGAGGAGCCTGGAATTTCTCATCTCAAGGGTCACGTCTCCACTCTTCAAGCATATCGCCTTCAGGGCTTATCAGTTGTACCTGCAGCGGCATTTTCCCCAGGGCGTGCGTGGAACAACTCAGACAGGGATCATAGCTGCGGATAACGGCTTCCACACGGTTCAGCATGCCATCGGTCGGAGTCTTCCCTTTAACAAAACGTTTGGCAACCTGCAGAATGCTTTTGTTCATTGCAAGATTATTGTGGCCCGTAGCGATAATCAGGTTCGCCCAGGTAATAAGCCCATGCTTGTTAATCTTGTAATGATGCATCAGAATTCCCCTCGGCGCCTCCGAAACTCCCACGCCTTCATCGGCATTCGGGCCGGCAGAGGCGCGCACATGCGTGCTGAGAATAATCGGATCATTCAGGAGATTCTCCATCTGTTCGAGCGCCAAAAGGATTTCAACCAGCCGGGCGTAGTGCTGGTGGAAAGAACTTGTCACGGCTCCGTGTTCCAGCGAACGGAATTCCTTCCAGGCCTTTTGTCCCCGGGGCGTTGCGCATCGTGAAATTATGTTGAGTCGCGCCAGAGGCCCGACGCGGTAAATTCCTTCAGGGTAGCCGAGCGGCTTGTAATAAGGGAATTTGAGATACGACCAGGGTTCTACTGCCTCCCCGATAAATTCGTCGTAGCGCCTGGCATCAAGGCCGTCTTTCACGATCTTGCCGGAAGAATCCACGATGCGTACTGTCCCGTCATAATGTTCCCATTCGCCGTCCGCAGTAACCAGTCCCATGAAAAGCGAAGGGAAATTGCCGAAAGATTCGATTTCGTTCTTGAATTTCGGCAGAACGGTCTTAAACCAGGACAGCGTCCGGTCAATAATGCCGTACGCTTCCGGCAGCACGGCCAGGAACTGATCGCGCTTCTGGGCTGAGAGCGGTTCATTGACCCCTCCCGGCACGGGCCAGGAAGGATGGATCTTCCGACCGCCAAGGCCTTCAACGATCTGCTGCCCGATCTGGCGCAGGCGGATGCCGTCGCGGGCCAGCGCCTGATTAGATTCAGCCACTCCGAAAATATTGCGTTTCGCCGGATCGGAATCCATACCCAGCAGCAGGTCCGGAGAAGACAAATGGAAAAAACTTAAAGCGTGCGACTGAATGATCTGGGCAAGATTAAGAATCCGGCGCAGTTTGACCGCGGTCTCCGGGATGCGCACAGCCATCAGGGCATCGCAGGCCTTGGCAGAGGCGAGAAGATGGCTGACGGGACAAATACCGCATATGCGCGCCATAAGCGAAGGCATTTCATGAAAAGGCCGCCCTTCGCAGAATTTTTCAAAGCCGCGAAACTGCGTGATATGCAGCCTGGCGTCATTTATTTTCCCCGAATCGCTCAAATGCAGAGTGATTTTGGCATGTCCTTCAATGCGGGTTATCGGACTGATTTCAATCTTGTCGGCCATTTTAACCAAACCTCACTTTTGTTCCCAAATCGGGCATACGCCCCTCAAGCAGTTCGCTGACCACATAAAAAATTGTATCCGCGGGCGGAGGGCACCCTGGCATGAACAGGTCAACCTTCACAAATTCATGCACCGGACGTGCCTGAGGAAGGAGTTCCGGAACTTCTTCCGAAGGGATCTGGTTTTGCCGTGCCGCATTTTCGATGTAGGCGCGATTCAAAATGGCCTGCCTGCCAACCGGGTTGCGCATGGAAGGCACATTGGAGGTGACCGCGCAGTCTCCTAATGAAATCAAAATCTTTGTGTTCGCACGGATGTGCTTAATTTTTTCCAGATCCTCGACGCTGCTTACTGCGCCTTCGACTAAAGTGACGTCCACCTTATCAGGGAAAATTTTGTTGTCGACAAGCGGGCTGTATACCACCTCAATACGGTCTGCGACTGCTAAAAGGCGCTCGTCCAGATCCAGAAAGGACATATGGCATCCGGAACAACCGTCAAGCCATACCGTGGCGACTTTTACCTTACTCATGTTTTCCTCCCCGCATGACAGTCAGATAGGGCAGGAATTCCCTTTCCTTGGTCATCTCTCCTACGGACTTGCCTTTCTCTGAAAGTGCCCCGGTAGGACATACCTGGACGCACTTCCCGCAGCTGGTGCAGGAACTGGAGTTCCCCCAGGCTTGATTCAAATCCGTAATAATTCTTGCACGCGTTCCGCGTCCCATGACATCCCAGGTATGCGCGCCTTCCACCTCATCGCAAATGCGCACGCAGCGGGTGCATAGAATGCAGCGGTTGTGATCGATCACGAAGCGGCGATGCGTGGCATCTACCACACACTCGGGATAAAGATACGGGAAACGCACATGCGTCATGCCCTGCTTCTGCGCCAGCCCCTGCAGTTCGCAGTGGCCATTCGATACGCAGACCGAGCAGATATGGTTGCGCTCGGCAAAAAGCATCTCCAGGATCATCTGTCTGTATTTCTTGAGCCTGTCCGACGTGGTGGAGACTTCCATACCTTCGTATACGCGGGTTACGCAGGCGGGCAGCAGTTTGTTGACGCCTTTGATTTCCACCAGGCACAGCCGGCAGGCTCCTATGTTAGACAGACCGTCCAACTGACAAAGCGTGGGGATTTCTATACCGTTATCCTTCGCCACATCAAGGATGGTGTCTTCGCCTCTGGCGCTGACGTCGCGCCCGTCTATTTTCAGAGTTTTGATTCGAGTAGCCGCGGCAGCCATGTTAAACCTCTTTGGTCTTAGCGCCATCGCCTGCATCGGTCATGCATACTCCGGCCGAACAGGTTTTCTCGCGCATATGTTTTAGGTACTCTTCCTTAAAATATCTCAGGGTGCTGAGTGTCGGATTCGGCGCAGTCTGGCCAAGTCCGCAGAGGCTGGTGCTCCGAACCATGTCGCAAAGCTCCAGCAGCATATCCATATCCGCATCAGTCGCAGTCCCTTCGGTGAACTTCTGCAGCAGGCCGTGCAGCTGAACAGTCCCAACCCGGCAGGGAATACACTTGCCACAGGACTCGGTCATGCAGAATTCCATGAAGAATTTCGCCACGTCGACCATGCAGGACGTCTCATCCATTACGATCATCCCGCCGGAACCCATGATCGAGCCGACTTTCATCAGAGAATCGTAATCAAGCGGCATATCCAGGTGTTCCTCAGGGATGCAGCCGCCTGAAGGTCCTCCGGTCTGAACCGCCTTGAATTTCTTCCCGTCCGGTATGCCCCCGCCGATAGTAAAAATTATTTCCCGCAGCGTAATGCCCATCGGAACTTCAATCAAACCGGTATTATTAATTTTCCCGGCAAGCGCGAAAACTTTCGTTCCCTTGCTTTTTTCCGTGCCGATTGAAGCGTACCAGTCGCCGCCGTTGCGGATGATCGGAGCTATATTGGCGAATGTCTCGACATTGTTCAACAGCGTTGGCCGGCCCCACAGACCTGATTCCGCAGGGAAAGGCGGTCTTGGCCTGGGGCTGCCGCGTTTCCCCTCAATTGAAGCCATCAAAGCGGTCTCTTCTCCGCATACAAATGCTCCGGCACCGATTCTCAACTCGATATGGAAGCTGAACGTCGTGCCAAAAATATTCGCGCCCAGGAGTTCCATGCGCTCCGCCTGCTTGATGGCGACCTTCAGCCGCTGGATCGCCAGGGGATATTCCGCACGGATATAGATATAAGCGCGGCTTGCGCCGACGGCATATCCCGCAATCGCCATGCCTTCCAATACCCGATGAGGATCGCTTTCAAGAACGCTGCGGTCCATGAACGCTCCGGGGTCTCCTTCATCGGCGTTGCAAACGACATATTTTTCGCCGCCGTTGCCCGCTTTCGAAACGGTACTCCACTTCAACCCCGTAGGGAATCCCGCGCCACCGCGGCCGCGCAACCCGCTTTTGGTAACCTGTTCGATTACTTCGGCAGGCGACATGGAAGCGATAGCCTGGTGCAGGCCTTTGTAGCCGTCACAGGCGATGTATTCTTCGATCCGCTCAGGATCTATTTTGCCGCTGTTCTCCAGAACGATCTTTTTTTGCGATGTGAAAAACGGGATGGAATTATCCAGCGCCAGCCCGGGTACCGGAGCCTTGTCAAGATTGTCTACGATCGCCGCCGCATTCTCCGGTTTCACTTCCTGATACATTGTTTTTTTGGAACCGGATTCCACTGAAACCAGCGGCCCAGCTTTGCAAAGTCCAAGACAGCCTACGCCTTTGACGCAGCATGTCTTTTCAAGGCCCGCTTCCTTGACGCGTTTAGCCAGAGAGTCGCGGACCTGGTCGCTCTGCGATGAAACGCAGCTTGCCGCTACGCAAACGTTGATGTGATGCGTAAATTGTTTGTCTGCTTCCTGTTCTTTTGCGGTTATCGCCTGAAGCTCTTCCGGTGTCATGCCACGACCTCCGTATTATCCAGCCATTTCTGAACCTTGTTCACCGCATCAGCCGCGTTAAGTTTTCCGGAAACAACATTGTCGAAAACAGCGGCAGGAGCAAGACCGCATGCCCCCAGGCAGCGCGCGCCCAAAAACGAAACTTTCTTATCAGGAGTGGTCTCTCCCGGATTGACGCCAAGCAGGGACGACAGTTTCTCGACAATGGCTTTAGCGCCCTTGATGTAACAGGCGGTGCCCAGGCAAATAACGCAGGTATGCTGTCCGGGCGGTCTCATCGTAAAAAAGTGATAAAACGTGGCGACTCCGTAAGCGCGGCTCAGCGGGACCCTGAGACTCTCGGCCACAAAACGCAGCGCCTGATTATCAAGATACCCGAAACATTCCTGAACAGTGTGCAGGGTTTCTATCAACGCGCGCGGGTCATATCCGTGACGGCGCATCGTTGCATCAACAAGTTTCCAGCGGTTGTCTGAAGAAGGTGCTGTCGGTTTTTTGAGATTAACGCTCATCAGATGTTCCTTATTTTTTCAAGAATCCCAAACTGGGCTGTCCGATGTCGGAATTGTAGCTATCGACAATGATTTCTACAGCGAGGCGATCGGCAGAGGTAGTTACACCAGCAGATTTTGCAGTTTCACAACCTTCCCAATCATAGCAATTTTTATTACCTGCAAGTAAATACCCAAAAGCTCCGATAACTTTTCATCACCCGACATTTTGATGTGGGCGATAGATCAATCCCGTTTTTCCTGCGCTCGAACCTTGTGCCGGGTGGCGCGGGTCCAGGTTTCTCACCTGGTTCG